>ERZ808259.365-NODE-365-length-21156-cov-9.427610_pt1 | contig 21156 bp, 17 predicted proteins | sample MGYA00521279_ERZ808259 | MGnify/ENA primary metagenome ERZ808259 (study PRJEB31516, sample SAMN03275586) | gut metagenome | biome: mammalia-associated habitat; material: feces | host: Papio cynocephalus | place: Kenya | collected 2012-07-27 ... | reverse complement strand
CTCCTAAGCGAAAGGCCGTGGGTTCGACTCCCGCCGGGAACACCAGATAATGCGAGAATCGCACGAAAACGTGCGATTTTCGTTTTTTATATTCAACGTAAGGAATTTTACAAGGTGAAAAACAAAAAAGTTACTTCAAATATAATTATGGTCGTGATGGCAGTCGTGTTGATTGTCGTGGGCGTGTACTCGCTGATGAACGCGTCCGCATACGCACGCAACGGCGTCAAGACAGAAGCGGAGATTACAAATATTGTTATCAGTTCTTCAACGGACGGAAACACAAATCACACGGTTACGGTGGAATTTCAAGTGGACGGAAAAACGTACGGCGGAGTGTTGGATACCTACGATATGAGCATGCATGTAGGCGGGAAAACGACGGTGTATTATATGCCGAATGACCCGAGCGACTTCCATAGTGCGAGATTCAACTATCTGCCGTGTATGGCGTGTCTCATTGCGGCAGCGGTCGTGGTGTTGATAATTGCGATTCCGTACGTGATTTCGAGAGTGCGAGAAGCAAAACTCGACAAGTATAGAGAAGAAGGCACGCTCGTCGTTGCGAGAATCGCTCAAATCGAACGCAAGAATACGCGCGTCAACAACAAAACGCTTGCGACGCTCGTTTGTATGGGTAGAGACAGAAACGAGTACACGCAGAAACTGTTGCTTGACGGCGGAGAAAACTACGTCGTCGGAGACGATATAGACGTGTACGTCAGTGCGAACAATCCAAAAAAATATATCGTCGACACCGAAGGATATCTCGAAAAACAAAGCGCAAGATATACCGACGATTCACAAAATCAGACAAACTATTGATATGCAGATAAACATCGAACAACTCGAAAAATTAAGCAAAGACGAATACGTTCTTTTCGATATGCGCCCCGAGACAGACAGGGCGTACGGTTTCATACCCGATTCCGTCAGCGTTACGGAAGAAGAACTGCGAGAAAATCCGCCTGCGGACAAGTCAAAGAAAATCGTCGTGTATTGCGCAAAAGGAATTTTGAGCGTGGACGTCGTCGAATGGCTATGCGAGCAAGGTTACGACGCATACAGTCTCGAAGACGGATATTTTGCGTGGCTGAGACAACAGATGCAAAAGCAGGTGGACGACGATTTCTGCGCCAAAGTCGAGCAGAGTTTGCGCAAGAAATTTAAGTCCGATATATTCGGCAAATTTATCAAAGCGATAAAAGAATACGACCTTATTCAGGACGGAGACTCTATTGCGGTGTGCATATCGGGCGGGAAAGATTCCATGCTTATGGCAAAGTGTTTTCAAGAACTCAAACGTCACAGCAACGTGAATTTTGACGTCAAATATCTTGTTATGGACCCGGGATATGCGCCCGAGAATCGCCGTATAATCGAAGAAAACGCTCGTCGTCTCAACGTGCCGATAACCGTATTCGAGACGGACATTTTCGAGAGCGTGTACAACGTTGACAAGTCGCCGTGCTATCTTTGCGCAAGAATGAGACGCGGATATTTGTACAACTTCGCAAAGCAACTCGGTTGCAACAAAATCGCGCTCGGACATCATTACGACGACGTCATCGAGACGATACTTATGGGAATGTTGCACGGTGCGCAGATACAGACTATGATGCCGAAACTTCACAGCGCGAACTTTGAAGGCATGCAACTCATACGCCCCCTTTATCTCGTGCGCGAAGACGACATAAAAGCGTGGAGAGACTACAACGATTTGCATTTCATACAATGCGCGTGCAAGTTTACGGACACGTGCACGTCCTGCAACAACGGGCAAAATCACAGCAAGCGACAGGAGACGAAAGAACTCATTCGCGAACTGAAAAAGAGCAATCCCGACGTTGAGAAATGCATATTCAGAAGTGTGGAAAACGTGCATCTGGAAACGGTCATCGCATATAAAAAAGACGGAGTTAAGCACAGTTTTCTGGAAACGTACGACGAACAAAAATGACGGAATGAAGACTTTATTACCTAATAACGCAGATATAAAGTGTTGTTTTTGCGAAACAATCAAAAATACCAACGATTTAAAATATGAAAAGGAACTGCAAAAAGCAGTTCCTTTTCATATAGCGAAAAGAGATTATTTGTTGTTTGGCACTTCGATGCTTACGTCGGAGAGTGCGAATGACGCACACGGGTGGATGTAGCCGTACACTTTGTCGGCGTCGCGTCTGCCGTCGGTGTTTTCGGGGATAAAGACTTCGCCCGACAAAAGTTTGCTTCTGCACCAACCGCAAATGCCGCCCCTGCAACGGTTCGGACCTGCAATTCCTGCACGTTCGAGTGCGACGAGCATATTCTCGTTTGCATTGCACGGGATGTCGAATTCTTTGTCGCACATTTTCACGTGCATATTGAACACCTTGTCTTTTGCGTCTTGCGGATAGCCGTTTAGTTTCCACGGTTCTTTTGCCGAGCCGAAAAGTTCTTTGCGGTAGAATTTTTGTGCGATACCGAGTTTTGCGACTTCGCCGTCAAGGAAGGTGTACATCGATTGCGGACCTGACGCGAAAATGCTGTATTGTTCGTCGCCTGCGTATTTTTTGATAAGTTCCGCAGTGACAAATCCGCTTTCGCAACCGTCTTTTTGTTCGTCGGAGAGAACGTAGACGACTTTAACTTTGTCGGTGCGTTTGCATATTTCTTCAAATTCCTTTCTGAAGAGAATATCTTTTTCCGTTCTGTTGCCGTAAAGCACGGTGAGATTGAAATCTTCGTCGCCTGCCATAATCGCGTACGCCATAGACAGAATAGGGGTTATGCCGCTTCCGCCTGCCACTGCGACGACGTTTTGTGCGTCGCGGAGTCCTTCGTAATAGAACACGCCTTGCGGACCGGAAGTCACGACTTCGTCGCGGACCTTCCAGTTGTCGAGAATATAGTTGCTCATAAATCCGTTTGGAGCGCGTTTTACGGTGATGACGTATTTGCCGTCAAGCGAGAAATCCGGACCGCAGGAGAGCGAAATCGGACGTGCGATGAGTTTTCCGTCGATGTATTGACGAACGACGACGTATTGTCCTGCTCTGAAAAACGCAGGATTCGTGCCGTCTTTCTTTTTAAGGAAATATGATTTTACGTTTTCGTCGTGTTCGACGATGTCGGTTATGACAAAATCCTGTTTTTCGGGGTGTCTTTCTTCGGCTTTTCTGTTGGTTTCGTATTCGGCAATCAACGGTTTCGTGCTTGCCGCCTGAATCATTTTTTCGCGGTTTTTAGGTCTCGTCGTGAAATAGAGAATATCCATAAGACCGACGGAACTGAATTTTACGTTTTTCATTTTTCGTCCTCCTTCATGTCTTCGAGCAACAAAACAGCCATTTCTTTGCCGTTTATGTAGGTCTGGCTGTATCCGTCGCCGCGTGCGCCTGCCGCGCCGCAGGTCTTGAAACCGTGAATGGGTTGGTCTTTCTTTATGCACATAAGTCTCGACACCATGGTGTTCCAGTCGTTCGTGTCGTATCCGTAGGTCGTGCCTTGCGGAGTTTTGAGATAGTGCGCGAACGTCCAGGGAGACGCCATTTCGATTTCTTCGATGCAGTCGTGAATGATTATGCCCGTATCCTTTTCAAAATTGTCCATGACGCGCTTGAAAAGGTCTTGTTTGCGCTTGACGTATTCTCTTTGGGAGAATTTTGCCCACACGTCTTCCGTGTACGCAATGGTGAACGTCATTACGGTCGTGCCTTTCGGCGACGCGTCGGGATTGACGACGTTGTAGGTGACCACGACGCTATGGTCGTTGCCTTCATAGTGTTTGCTCGCTTCGAAGTTCTTTTTCGTGTCGAAAGTGCCGGGCATGAAAATGGTGTAGTCTTTTATGCCGAGTTCTTCGACACTCTTGTTGAGCGCGACGTATGCGTTGAAGAATCTTATGCTGTGCTTCATTGCGTGCGCTTTCTTGATTTCGCGTTCGGGGACGGCGATGCGTTTGTCGAGAAGAGTGGTGTATGCCGTCTGCGGATTGACGTTTGCGATGACGTAGTTGGTTTCGACAAATCCCACGCTCGTATCGACGCCCACGATTTTGCCTTTATCGTCCGAAACGACTTTGTTTGCCTTTACGTTGAGCCAAAGTTCGCCACCGAGTTCGCGGAAACGTTCGACGCCCGCAACGGTCATGCCGTGCGCGTTGTATTGACAGATAGCGGGGCATTTCGTAGCATACATGTAAAGCATCCACGCCTGATGCACGAAACTGAGTCGCTCGTAGTCCATTCCTATATACGTCCAGTAAACGTCGAGAATGTCGATTGCGTCTTCGGGCATACCGATTTTTCTCAAAACGGCGTTGAAGGGACGTTCTGCAAGGCGAAGGAAGTTGGGGAAGCGTTTGAGATAAAGCATGCTGTCCACTTTAACCATGTCGTTTTTGTCGAACTTGTCGAATATGTGGTCGGAAAAATAATCGTGTGCGTCCACACATTCTTTTGCAAGGTCAAAGAACGTTTTCATGGGTTCTCTCGAGCCGGGAACGGCTTTTTCCATAACGTCGATGATGTTGTCGATGCCGACCGGCAACGTCAAATCGAAGCGTTTTCCGCTTCTCGTTACGCCGATGCATCTGTAAAGTTCGGGGACGAGCAGCCAGTTGATGTTGAGTTTGTAGTCTTCCATCATGACTTTGCCAGGCAAGCCCCAGTCGCCTTTGCTGCCTATGCCGCAGTATTCGTGCAACGATGCGTCAAACTCGAATCTTCCGCGAATAAAACTCGTCGAGCATCCGCCGGGGAGATTGTGTTGCTCGATGAGCAACGTCTTTTTGCCTGCCGTTGCAAGAGCGAGTGCCGCGGACAATCCGCCCGTGCCTGCGCCTATGACGACGGCGTCGTATTTTCCAGCCATAATTCTACCTCCTTATATGGTCTGACCAATGTAAAATTATAATATCATTTCGATAAATAAAAATCAATATCCAAATAAAAAAATATTGATTTAGTATTGATTTTATGACTGATGTAGGTTATAATTACAGTTGTGATTGTGGTTTGACCAAATCCAAAGGAGACAATATGCCGTTCGTTCCGATAAAAATAAAAGTTCCCACTCTCAAAGAATTGCTTTTGACGCAACTCGAAGACCAGATAATTTTGGGCAATCTCAAAATCGGGGAAAAATTGCCGTCCGAAAGAGAGATGAGCCAGCAGTTTTCCACAAGCAAAACCGCCGTGCACGACGCAATTTGCGAACTTGAGAGAAAAGGCTTTGTCGAAGTCGTTCCAAGAAAAGGCGTGTACATTGCAGATTATCTGCGCACGGGTACGATTGAAACGTTTTATTCGCTTCTGCGATTCAACGGCGGAAAACTTGACGAGAATATGACGAAATCTATCGTCAATTTGCGAGAATATATCGAGTTGCCGTCCATAGAACACGCGATACGCAATCTTGCAGGAGAGAAGTGTCAGGCTCTAGACGATATATTGCAACGCGGAAAGCAGGCGCACGCAAGCGGCAATCCGCACGAACTTGCGGAATGTCTTTTTGAATTCACGCGCGAGATGTGCATACAATCCGAAAATCTTATCACGCCTATGTTGTTCAACGCGTTCAAGCCGCTCACGATTCCGTTCTGGGAAGAAAGCCTTAGAAGAAACGGCATAGATTACGGCATGCGAGTGCTCGAAGAATACTACGACGCAGTTCAAAATCAGGACGTTGAAAGGGCAAAACGCGTGGTCGGTTCGGACCTTAACAATTTTTTGTCGTGAAAACGCGTTAAGGCCGCAAGGGGAGCAGATACAAGCCGAAAGAAAAACTGACAATAAAAAACCGCCGAATTTCGGCGGTTTTTCGTATATGTATAAGATTTGTTTGTTACAAAAGCAAAGTTTTGTCTTCGCCCATGCCCATCATGCCGTCAAGCACGTATTTGTTGCCGTCTTCGTCGCGGATATAGCCTTCGAGAGTGCCGAATGCGACGTAATAGTCGATGTTGACGACGAGCGCGTGCATAATCATCGGGTTCATGTTGCGAACGTTGAATTTGAGATTGACCATGTCGTGTTCGTCCTTGATTATCCACGTGGAGTGGTCGCAGAAATCTTTGCTTTCGGGTGAGCGAGTGAATTTGACGGGCGGAAGAATGCTGGTTTCGCCTTCGAGCCAGAGAATGTTTTCGTTGTATTTTTCCTGGTCAATGGATTGATTTCTCGTAAGGTTGAAAGCAAGCCATTTTTCTTCGCCGTTCACGTTGCATTTGCCCATAGTCGTTACCCAGTCGTAGTGTGCGCGACGGGGATAGAATCCGCGATGGTCGTCAACGACTGCTGTGCTGTTTTCGTCGGTGAGCATTTCTTCGCCGTTGATGACAAGTCTGCCTTCTGCTTTGAAGAAGTCTTTCTGACTGTAAAGCGGGCGGTTTTTTCCGAAGGGTATGCTTGCAACGCAAGGCTTTGAAAGACGGGTGAGTTTGAAGTCGTATTCGATGGTCGCTTCGCCGTAGTTTTCCTTTATTGCTTTGACGATGGTTTTGTCTTTTCTCGGTACGGTGATAAGGCATTTGCCTGTGTGTTTGCCGCAAAGGTCGCATCTTCCGTCTTGGAAATTGTTGACGTATTTGACGTGAGAGACGGGCGTTTCGCCTTCCGCAATCGCGCCGTTGATGAGATTCGGCGCAATGACTGTGTCTTTCGATTTGAGATTCGTGTCCCAGCAGTACACTTTGCCCGTGCGTTTGTCGTAGAATATGTTCAGCGTTTTGCCGAAGATACCCATGTCGCAGACGACAGCAAGAAGCACGCCGTTTTCAAGATGCACTTCCGTCGCTTCCCAAAGCGTGAGTTTGAGACGGTTCATGCATTGCGGTGCACGGGTGGGCTTTTTGAGTTTGACAAGATCCATTTGTTCAAATTCTTTGTCGAACGTGCCGAACGCGCAAATTCCTTTTTCGTCAACCATGCTCTTTGGCGTGGGGACGGCTCTTCTTTTGGGGTCGATATACTTTGAATATTCTCCCATAATTTTTTCTCCTTATCCTTATATTATATAAGCGTAGGGACGCGTATATTTCGATTAGTTTTGAAAAACTCGCGGTTTATAACATCTTTTTGGTGTGATAAACGCGGTTTTCTGCGACTTGCGTTTATTTTGTTTGCTCGTCAATTTTTTCTACGAAGTCGCAAAGCACCGCAAAAGTTTTTTCGAGACACTCTTTGTTTACGTCTTCGGCGACGTCTAGTCTCGTGTGATAATATCTCGGCAAATTGAAGTTCATTGCGGTCACGCACACGCTGTTGAATCCGCCTTCGGTGTATGCGGCGGCATCCGTTGCGCCGAGCGCCACGCTGCCTTTTTTGCACGTGACGCCTTCTTGCTTGCAAGCGTCAAGCCACAACTCGGTTGCTTCGGCGTCGCACTTTATAAGACCGTTCATGTCTTTGTAGTTTACGAGCATGTGGTCTTCTTCTCGCAACGTATCGAGACAGAGAATAGTCGTCGGGCAGTCCTTGAAATCGTTCTTGTGCGCTTTCACCCACGCTTTCGCTCCGCGCAATCCCGCTTCTTCGCCGCCTGCGCAAATGCAACCGACTTCGGTATGCTCGAAATCGACGCCGTTGTCTTTGAGCGCTTTTAGAAATGCAAGCCCCATTGCACAGCCCGTAAGGTTGTCGGTTGCGCCGTCAACGACCACTTTCGGATTGAAAAGGATATACATGAGAATCCAAAACGGAACGAAAATGCCGCTCACGCAAAGCGCGATAAGCAGTGAAGTGTTGTTCAAAGGACTTGCAAACATGCCCGTTATCACACATTCGGCAACGGCAACAGCCGTGAAATAAAGTATGCCGATGACGGAGATAAGGAAGTGTGCGATAAACGCTTTTCCGTTTATTCTGTAATTGAGCGTCCATTCGTAAGCCGCGTCGGCGTGTCCGCTGATGAGAACGCGACGTTTCACTTCGCATGTCGGTTTCTTGATTGCCGTCATGTTGAGAGATTCGCGTTTCGGGAAAAGAAAATCCACGACTTTGCGATACAGCACGAACTCGAGAATCATGAGAGACATGCCGATTAAGATTAAGACGACAGACACGAGCGGCGCGAAAAACGCCACGACGAACGCCGCAAGAATGAGCGTCACAGTTATGTATATCCAGCCCATGAACGCAAGCGTATTTGCGTGGTACGGCTCGGTCGTCACGCTGTCGGCGTACGGTTTCGCCGTTTGCGCCATATAGTTGACGGCGTCTCTTTCGCCCTGACTGCCGCAGTCGCGTTTTCCGAATTTTTTGATGACGTCGCCGATAAAGCCGAACATAAAGTCCGCGCTTTGTCCTTTGTTCTGTTTGAGTTTGTCAAGTTTCATCTCTTCACCCCTGTTTTTGCGGCGTTTTATATTGAAAAACGCCTATATAATTAAATTATATTATCAAATATTCCGCTCGTCAATACGCCGTTTCCGTTATTATCGGACGAACGTTCGTTTTTTATCGGTTTATTGTTTTGCGATTTCCTGATATGCGGCGGCGATTCTTTCTATTATTTCGACGTGATTGAAGGTTTTATGATACACGATTGTGGTTTCGCGCGTCATGCTCAGGTTTTCTATCGGCAGAGCAACCAATGATTTTTTGCGCAACTCTTTCATACACGCGCCCTTTGAGAGAATGGATACGCCCACGTCTTTTTTGACAAGATTTTTTATCGTAGAAATGCTGTCCACTTCGATGATTACGTCAAAATTGTCGATAGACTCTCCGATTGCTTCGAGCGAGTTAGCAAATTTTTCGCGCGTTGCGGAAGTGGGCAGGCGCAAAATAAGATGTTGTTTTTTCAGTTCGTTCAGCGTGATTGCGGGCTTTTGCGCGATAGGGTTTTGGCTTGACGCCATGCACATAAGCATATCCGTGTCGATCACCATGAAGTTGAAGTCGGGATTTGTCGGTTTTTCTTCGATAATCAGGATATCGAGTTCAAAATTTTCAAGCATAACATAAAGATTCTTTATCGTGTCAGTAATAAAAGTTATGTTTATGTTATCGTCGCCGAGCGCGATTTTTGACAACGCTTCAATCATATATCCGCTCTCTTGCGTGTGTGTTATGCCTATCCTGATTTTGCGGATATTCGCTTTTGCGTTTTTGATTTTATCGCGCATTTTATCTTGAAGCGCACGCATTCTTTTTGCATACAAAAGTGCGATTTCTCCTTCTTGCGAGAGCACGATTTCCCCTTTTTTGCGCAAAAATATCTGTGTCCCGAGTTCTTCTTCCAGTCTTTTGACGTGTTGAGACACGGCAGGTTGTGTGAGTCCGAGAATCTCGCCTGCCTTTGTGAAATTCTTCACTTCGCACACGGTGATAAAAGTTTCGAGTTTGTCGTCAAGCAAAGACATAATAAAATCTCCTTATAATGTCAAATTATCAACGCATAAATAAACATAATTTGACTTTATGTTTACACAATCATAACATATCAGCATCAAACGTTCAAGAGCCAAGTGCGATTTTGTCAAAATTCGTGCAAAAAAGTAGGGGATAATATGTTGTTGGAAAATCTGCCGAGCGTGTCTCAGGTTATAGTTTCTATTGCGGTTATGCTGCTTGCGGGATACTTGATGTCGCGCGTGACGAAGATGCTGAAGTTGCCAAACGTCACGGGCTATATCGTCGCAGGTATTATCATCGGACCGTATTGTCTTAAAATCATTCCGACGGGCGTCGTGCAGGGAATGAGTTTTCTTGCGGATATCGCGCTCGCGTTTATAGCGTTCAGCACGGGAGAATTTTTCAAACTTTCCACTCTCAAAAAAAACGGCGGCAAAAACGTTGTCATCACGGTTTTTGAAGCGTTGCTTGCTTCTATTCTCGTGTTTTTCGTCATGTATTTCGCATTGAAAATGAGCCTTGCGTTCTCAATCGTGCTTGCGTCGCTTGCAGCCGCCACCGCGCCTGCTTCGACGATGATGACCATACGACAAACGGGTGCGCACGGAGATTTCGTGGATACGCTTTTGCAAGTCGTGGCGCTTGACGACGTGGTTGGACTTATCGCGTTTTCGGTTGCCATTGCGGTTGCAACGGCGTCTCTTTCGGGACAAATCACGGCAAAGAATATCCTTTTGCCGATAGTATATAATCTGGTTGCGTTCGTCGTGGGCGGAGTGCTCGGTTTTATATTAAAATTGCTCATTTCAAATCGTTCGTCCGACAATCGCCTTATTATTGCGGTTGCGATTATATTCACGTTCTGCGGCATCTGCACTTTTATGGATGTATCACCGCTTCTCGGTTGTATGGCAATGGGCACGGTGTATCGCAATGCGTCGGGAGACGACAAACTCTTCAAACAACTCAACTATTTCACACCGCCCATTCTTCTTTTGTTCTTCGTGCGTTCGGGCGTCAATTTCGACTTGGGCGCGCTCGTCAGCACGGACAGCATAGGCGGAACGTCTTTGCTCGTCATCGGCGTGGTGTATTTCTTCGTGCGTATTCTCGGCAAGTACGGCGGAGCGTTTCTCGGCTGTCTCGTCGTCGGAAAGGACAAAAAAGTGCGCAACTGGCTTGGGCTCGCGCTCATTCCGCAAGCAGGCGTTGCAATAGGACTTGCCGCACTCGCCGCAAGAACGATAGGCGGGGAAACGGGCAGTGCTATGGAAACGATAATTCTTGCTTCCAGCGTACTGTATGAACTTATAGGTCCTGCCTGCGCGAAATTATCGCTGTATCTGTCAAAGTCGTACTCAAAGGATATAGACGTCGTCGTGCCCGACGAACAAATTGAAGGCGCGGCGCAAAAGAGCAACGTCGAAGTGCTGATAGACAAAATCAATGAAATCCGAACTCGTATCCCCGAAAGCAAGGAGAGCGAAGACGAAAAAGCCTACGACGAAGCCGCCGAAGAATACTATGTGCTCAATTCTCGTCAAAAAAGACGATAAAAAATAAAAAACAAATAAATTCAGGAGATTGCTATGAATTATATCGATCCGCTTGCAAAAGTTATGGGGGAATGGTCGTGGAACGTCACGGTTTATTCCATATTACTCAGAGTCGTAGTGCCACTGTTGTTTGCGTTTTACGTGGGAAGCGAACGCTCGACGAAAGGTCACACCGCAGGACTCAAAACGTTTATATTGTTGTCGCTTGCGTCAACGTCGTGCATGATTATCGACAGGTCTTTGTCTTTGACCGTACCCGTCTGCTCGGTGGGTGCGCTGATAGGCACTGCAATGCTCAGCGGCAATTCCATTCTTTTCAGCGCAAAGAACCAAATCAAAGGTCTCACCACGTCGGCGTGGCTTTGGACTTGCTCGATTTTCGGACTACTTTTCGGTGCGGGACTTTACACTTGCGCACTCATTCTTGCGGCGGTGTACGTCGTGATATTGCAGGCGTTTCCGACGCTTGAGAAGAAACTCAAACAGCGTTCCGACCATTTCGAGTTGCATCTCGAACTCAAATCGCGCAACGATTTGCCGCAGTTTATGACCACGCTAAGAGAACTTGGCATGCGCATCGACGACGTTGAAATGAACTCTGCGTTTATAAATTCGGGGCTCAGCGTTTATTCGCTCAAACTCACCATCGAAAGCAAGGAACTCAAAAAGTATAAAACCCACGACGAGATAATCGAAGCACTTCGCAGCATCGACTATATCCACTACGTGGAAGAAAAATAATATTCGTACAATAAGGGCGGAAGGGCGGGAGCAGGTGTCGCTTTGCACGAAAGTGCAGAGCGACGTTTGTTATTATCGAGTCTTTTCGGTGCGTCGGTTTAAGATGTGAAAAGCATTGTATTTTGCAAAACGTCTCGATATAAAAAAATAAAACTTTTGCACAAACAAAAGTTTTATCGTATCGTTTTGAATGATTAAAGTATGGAAATAGATTTTATTGCGGTTTGCGAAGTTTTCCGTCAAGTCCCTTTATAAGGAAGCATTTGCCCACGACGTCGTCAAGACTTACAGGTCCGAAAACTCTCGAATCGAGAGAAACGTCTCTGTTGTCGCCCATGCAGAATATTTGTCCGTCGGGGATATAAATGTCTATATCCTGTCCGGTGGTCATCGGGGTGATGTACGGTTCGTCGAGTTGTCGGTCGTTGACGTAAACGACGCAGTCTTTTATTTGCAGGTGGTCGCCGCCGACGGCTATGACGCGTTTAACGAGCGTGCTCACCGTGTTTGCGTGAGCCTTTTCCGTGTTGAAAACCACTATGTCTCCGCGTGATATTTTTGCGACTTTGTCGAGATACAGCACTTCGCCGTTGGTGCGTTGATTGTCGAGTTTGTCTCCGTTGCCGCCGTCAAGAGTGGGGTACATCGATGTGCCATCTACGATAAACGAAGCGAAGACGTATTGTTTGAGCAACAACCCCGTTGCCACTGCGAGTATCACGACGAGCAACACGCAAACGACGGAAATTATTATCCGTTTCTTTTTGATTTGTTTGTCCACGCCGGGTGCTATTTCGTTGAATTCCAGTTCTTCCATGCCAAATTATATTGTTCTTTTGTGTGAAAGTTTCTTATATCCACAAAAAGTTGTTGAACGCAACGCCTTCGACGTTGACCAGTTCAATCATTTTCACGTTTGCGAACGTTGACAACGTTCTTCCTTCTTCGCTCTTGAAATCGGTGCATTCAAAGAGCAGTTTTTGCCAAAATTCTCCGCCTTTCAGGTGTGTATGAGCGGTATATTTTTTGAGTTCGGGATATGAGAACACCGAGATATACAATTCACATTCGTCTTTTGCAAAAGCGTCCACGTGCAAAGCCGCAAGGCGGGATAGCGAGCGCATCTCGAAAAGACTGCGGATAAGAGTCAGATTGCCTTTTTTTGCGGTGATTCCGTCAATGCCGAAAGGACCTTTTTCAAGTGCAATCACGTCTTCGTCGAGTATGGTTTCGTCGGTTTTTGCGATGAAAGAGCCGAGCCCCATGCTCGAATCGTATATAATATTCGTTCCGCGCGGAGTTGTTTCGACGTCTTCGACGCCGTGTTTTGACGGGATGGCGCAAACGACTCTCGTCGAAGTCACGTTGCCGTTTGGATACTCGAACGTCGCATACGCAACGATAGGCTCGTCAGCATCGTAAACTGGCACGTCGCAAATATATTCGTGTTCGCCTACTTTTTGTTGAACCGCAATCGGTTGATAGTATCTTTCCTTGCTTGCAAGTTCGCCGTAACTGACGTACAAAGTGCGTTTTGACGCCTTATGCGCGGTGGTAAGTCTCACGTAAAGTCTTCCGTCGGTAGTTTCAAATTTAATGCCCGGCACAATCTGTTCGCCTGCGTCCTGAGCAAGATTGTTTCTGAGCCACAGAAGAAGCGCATGGTAGGTTTTTTGCGTGATTTGTCTTCCGCAAGACACCGAAATTATCATTTGTTTCACTGCGGATTTGACAAGGTCGTACATATCCGCCGAGCGGTCCACGTCGCAAAGAAGCGAATCGCGTGTCGTGATTATAAGCGTCGGGCAAGTGACGAACATGGCGTACGTTTCCGCGCCGACACCCGTGGAATATGCGAGTTGCTCGTCGCCCTGCGGAATATCCGTGCTAGAAAAACGCGGACTGTTGCCTGCCCAGCGGTATCCGCCGCCGTTGATTGCGGCAAGAGCGGTCACTCTGTTGTCCGTGCCTGCAACGAGCCAGGAAAGTTGTGCACCAACGCCGAAGCCCAACACGCCTATGCGGTTTTTCTGCACTATGGATTGTTCGTTGAGAAGACTTATGGCTCTTCTTGCGATTTTCGACCATACGAACCAAGGCGTATTGCGCGCGTTGGTTTCGATTGCGTCGAGACGGTTTTTGCAGTCGGGAAGTTTTGCATACGAAAGGCTTTGCGGAAAAGTCGTTTGCGATTCTTCCAGCGTTCCGCAATAATCGAGCACGCCCACGACGTAGCCTTCTTCCACAAAATCTTTTATCGTCAGAAGAGAGTCGTGATTTTCAAAGGACGGCAATATGAGAATAGCAGGGCGTTCGTCCTGCCAACGCGCGTCGCAATATACGTCGAGACACGCGCGCACTCTGCCGTCTTTTGCCGTGTCTGCGGTGAAAATTTGGCGAGTGCTTGCAAAATTGTCCGTCGTCTTAGAAGAGATGATTGACGCTTCCAAAGACGCTTTCGTCGGGTCGAAGCCTTCCCACACTTCCGTGGGAGTCATAAATCTGAGTTCCATACTCGCTATTATATCTCAAAAACACGACGATGTAAAGGAATAAAAACCTTATGTATCGCTCGCACGTGCAATCCGCGCATACGCGTGAGTCGGTTTCACTCGTCTTATTTTCGCTATCGTCTGCGGTTGACAAGGTTTTTGCCGTGGTTTTGAGCAATTTGCCGTATTCCGCGTTCATTTTTTTTATAGTTTCGTCGTCGAGAAGAAAATCCATATTCACCCCCGACACATTGTATGCCAAAACTCTTCATTTGGGTGTAGGCGATGCGGCACGCACCATTGCGACGCACATCGTATTATAAGCAATCGATACAAATGAAAAATATCGAGATTTTTTCTTAGGCGGTTTCTTGCACTTTTATGGTCACTTTTGCCGAGAAAATCAACTCGTCAAGACAATCTTCGGGGAGCGTTCTGCCCACGGACTGATATGCTTTGTCCTGAAGATTGAGAAAATCTATGCCGTCCGCTTTCGACGTTTCAAACAGTTCTGCCAACCGCTTTTCAAATTGCTTTGCAAGAAGATTTGCGTATCGTTTGACGATTTCGTCCGCACTTGATAGCACGTTGTCCGTGCTTACGTGCTGAACGTCGCTCAGGTCAACCGACAATTCCATATCGGCAAAGATAGATTTGCCGCTCGCCTTGATTCTTATTTTTTTGCCAAGAATCTTAAATTCCATAGAGCCGCCGTCTTCCGTCGTGTAATTGAGCGTGCCGACGATGTCTCTGCTTGAAAAAAGCGCGAGCAATTCGGCGTATTCGCCTTCGATGATTCTGTCCTTTTCGTGATTGAAGACGAGTGCGCGAGACAAATCCATTTCGTAGGTGTCACCGCCTTCGCCCTGTTCGGTCATGGGGGGATTTTCCATTTTCGTTGCAATGATATAAGGTATGGCGTTGGACTTGCTTCTCGAGAGAGACCGCGCGGCAAAATCTTTGACGGTGGTTCTTATCATACCGTCCGAGCCTTCTTCGTTGGTTAGTGCCTGCTGCAAAAAGAACGGCGACGAAAGAGTAGTGCCGAGTCGCAAAGCCATAATTTCTTTCGGGGCTTGTTTCCCCGACACGAGAATCGCCTGCTCGGGCAAGGCGTACATGCCCGTAAGCGGATATATGAGTTGCAGGTGGTCGAGTTTCAGCACGGCGGGGGAGACGAAAAGCACGTTGCAATGCGCAAGGGACACGATAAGCCCCATTTTTCTCGAAATTTTGTCGAGTGCGTCCGCAATGGTTTTGCCTTGTGCGTTGTACATCGCGTACGTTGCCTGCGCGTCCTGTCCGCCCGCAATTCCCACAAGCACCGATTGTGCGGACACGTCGAAATTTCCGCTTTCTTCGTCGTAGTCTATGCCAATGCCGAGCACTATCGCGGATTTTATCAAAGACGGCGTTTCAACCGTTCTTCCGAAAACGACGAGTATTATCGCAATGATGAGAATCACCGCCCACTTAGTGCGAGCCATGTATGAAGTTATGGCGAGTTTTTTCATTCCGCACCCCCTTGTTGCGCTCTTTGCGTATCGGTTGAAAAAGGTTTCAGCATGCCGTCGTTTTCGCTGTCGGGCATTGCGGACGTAATCTGCGGATTAGGATTGTATTCGTCGTCGAGACAAGCGAATATATGGCGGAATTTTTTCTTTTTCACGGCGGCGGCAATCACCAAGAATAAGGGCAGAGCAACCGCTATGCCGAAAAGAACGTAGCCGAAAATACCGAGAGCAAAATCGGTCACGGTTTGCGTCGAAGTGACGGTGAGTGCGGTGACGAGAACGGCAACGGGGCACAGAATTTTGCTTAAAGTCGCACTGCCGGTCGCACGTTCGAAAGTCTTGTTCGCACCGTCGTACAAAAATGCCATAGATATTATGGAAATTGCGATTATCATAAACAGGTTCGTCCATTCCATTCTGCCTATTTCGAGAGAGAGTTGGTTGAAACTTGCAATGTGGATAAGAAGGTCCGCCACCATTTTCAATGCGTTTCCGTATAGTGCGATGCCGAGCATGACTATGACGTTGACAAGCGTCCATACGCACGCAATAGAAGTCGTGATATACGGCATTTTTTTGTTGCGTATTCTGACGAATGCAAACGGAAACAAATCTCCTAGCCACAGCCCGAAACGCGGTGCTTTTTCAAAGAATTCGCTCGGCGGCATAGCGAAGACGGGAAGATTGCGACCTATATCCATATTCGTGTCGAGAAAAGCAAGATTTGCCACTATCGAAAACACCGCAAGCACGGCAAACAATTCTGCGGTTCTTGCAATGGATCTCGTACCTTTTAACCCCAGATAAACTACGGGCAAAAGGAATAAAACGTATATGAGAAACGGTTGCGTTCCCGTGAAAAGTTCGTGGGTGAGATAACTCATACAGTAGCAGAAATAAAACACGATTTTCATCGTCAGCCACATTGACGACAGAAGGCAGCAAGTCTTGTAAAATTTGCAGTTTACCGCAACGAGCAAGCCGTCCCCGTTCATTCTCGAGAAAGCAAAAGTCAGAGCCGCTATCACAAGTTCGAACGCCGTAAAGAGAAGATATACCCACAGCGTGGAAGAGCCGTAACTCTCGCAGATAATGCCGGGTGCGGCGGACAGTTTGAACGCAAATCCGACGGCTACGATGATAGCCGCCGCTTGTGAATTGTAAATATTGTTTTTTGGCAAGTTTTTGCGTAATCTGTGTTTTATAGTGTTATTTTGCATTGTTCAACGCCGTTTTTATGTTATTTGCGTATTCTTCGACGATTCGCAGTCGGGATAGAGTACGGGCGCAGTTCCATGCTTGACGAGTCCGCTTTCATAAGCCCGTCCTGAAGGTCGGGAGATATTCTCGGCGCGTACGGAGCAAGGTAAGGCGTGCCGAAATTGTCAAGGGAAGCAAGGTATGCGATGATGACGAGAGTGAGTATGATTATGCCGACAAATCCCATAACCGCACTTATGCAAAGATACAAAAATCTCAGTATGCTCATTGCGCCGACTTGGTCGGGCACGCAGAAAATTCCTATCGCGGACAGTGCCACGACAAGCACCGACGGAGACGAGATAAGCCCTGCTTTCACTGCCGTATCTCCGAGCACGATTGCTCCGACGACGGACAGAGAAATTCCGAAGTATCTCGGCATGCGTATGGACGCTTGATTGAGTATCTCGAAGAGCGTCATCACAAGAAGCATTTCGATTGCGGGCGGAAAGGGAATGTTGGTGGTCGCCGACATCAACGTCATAAGAAATTTGAGTGGCAAAAGTTGAAAGTGATAGGTTTGAAGAGCGATGTATGCGCCCGGCAAAAATATCGTCAACATTGCGCCTAAAAATCTGAACACGCGAATCATCGAAGCGCGCCAGTCTCCCGAATAATAATCGTAGCCGTCCTGCACGTCTTCAAATACGAGATAGGGTAGCGTCACCACGATAGGCGAGCCGTCCACGACGATTGCGATGCGCCCTTCGAGAAGTTTCGCGCTTACGACGTCGGGTTTTTCGCTCGTGCCTGCTTGCAGAAAGAACGAGTTTTTGCGAGTTTGTATAAACGATAAGACGTACGCGCTGTCCACAACTCCGTCAACGTCGATTTTGCTTATCTTTTCGCAAATCGTTTTAACGACGTTTTCGTCTGCTATTCCGCGCACGTACATCACGGCAACGGTGGTTGCGGAATATCTGCCCACCTGAAAACTTTTCATCACAAGGTCGGGAGATTTTATGCGGCGGCGTATCATTGACGTATTCGTTTTTATTTCTTCCACGAAGCCTTCGCGCGGACCTTTCATAACGCTCGAAGTCGGCGGTTCTCCGATTGCACGAGCGCTTGGTTTGCGGAGCGAGAAAATATAGGCGTTGTCGTCGTTTTCGATGAAAAACGCTATGTCGCAAAGTGCGATTTCACCGGGAGCGTTTTCAATCGGCACGACCTTTATCTCGTCGCTGTACGCAACGGTGTTCTGCAAGTTTTCGAGATACGGAGAAGAAAGACTTTCGGCATTTTTCAAAGGTCTCACGACGTCTTGCTCGAAAAGCACTTTGTCGATATTGCCGTCAAGATAGGCAAAAAGACAGTTTTTGTCGCCTACGCGCAAAGGGCGACACTTGAAGTCGTCGCTTTGAGAGAACGAGATATTGAGCCTTTTTGTAAGTTCTTCGATGTTCACGCACGCATTATTGCCCAAAACCGCGGCAGTAAAACACTTTTGATTATCTTTTCGTCGTTTCTATGGGATCAAATCGTCATTTCCCGTCTTGACAATGCAAATACTTATGTTAAAATTATCTTATAAAAATAGGAGAATCTTATGAGCGACAACAGAAACGACAATATAGAAAACGACACGATCGTCTCCGTCGAAACGACAGACGAAAACGTTGCGAAAGAGCAAACCGCGCAAGAAGTCTCGTCGCAGGGCATACTTTACGATTACAGCGTGAAGCACGCGGCGGCACTTGCAAAGAAAGAGAAGAGAAAAGGCGTGATGCAGTTCATCAAATACGCGCTTTGTGCGGCGAGTGCAGGCATCATACAAATCGTTTTGTTCACGATTCTGCAAGCGGTTTTGCCGAAAGATATGGGCAGCATCCACTTCATCGTGGAAGATATGCCGCTCGGCACGTTCATTGCGACTACGGTTGCACTCTGCGCTTCGATACTTTGGAATTTCACGTTCAACCGCAAATTTACTTTCAAAGACGCAGGCAACGTTCCGCGTGCAATGATACTCGCATTCTTGTTTTACGTGCCGTTCTATCCTTTCCAGACCTGGTACGTGCACACGATAAAATCGTTGCTCGGACAACATATCAGCGTTGACGGCGCAGGCATAATCGCAGAAGCGTCGGTTATGGTGATAAACTTCGCGCTTGAATTTATGTGGCAGAAATTCGTCGTGTTCAGAAAGCCGAAAGACAAGAAGGGAAAGGCGGAACAAAAAGAGAAGACCGCAATCGACGAAAAATCGGACGAACATACGCAAGAGTGAGAAAAGAACATGATTTGCGGATGATGTTTCTTTTTTAGACAACATTGTTTGATTGACATTACAATCGACAAAACTAATTGCTGAAAGCGGCGCAAAGGCGTCGCTTTTTGATTGTCATTGCGTGCTTTTTATGGTAAAATACTAAAAACTTTTCAAGGAGAAGCACGTTATGGCAAAATATTGCGACGAACCGTCAAGAACTTTCAGCGAATATCTTCTTATCCCCGGTTACACTTCGGAAAAATGTATTCCTGCAAACGTAGACCTTAAAACGCCTATCGTCAAATTCAGAAAGGGCGAAACGCCGAAAATAGAACTCAACATTCCGCTCGTGTCGGCAATCATGCAATCGGTCAGCGACGACAGAATGGCAATCGCACTCGCAAAAGAAGGCGGAATATCCTTTATATTCGGCTCTCAATCGGCGCAAAGCGAAGCGGATATGGTGCGCAGAGTCAAAGCGTACAAGGCAGGCTTCGTCCCCAGTGACAGCAACCTTACGCCCGACGCGACGCTCAAAGACGTGCTCGACCTTGTCGAACGCAACGGACACAACACCATTGCCGTCACCGACGACGGACTTGCAAACGGCAAGTTGCTCGGCGTGGTAACTTCAAGAGATTATCGTCCGTCAAGAATGTCTTTGGACGACAAAGTGTCGTCGTTTATGACTCCGAGAGAAAAACTCGTCGTCGCACCAGCAACGGTCACGCTCACGGAAGCCAACGACATCATCTGGGACCACAAACTCAACAGTCTTCCCATAGTCGACGAAAATGACAGACTTATGTATTTCGTCTTCCGCAAGGACTACGAACAACACAAGGAAAATCCGCTCGAAGTGCTTGACGCAGAGAAGCGTTATCTTGTCGGCGCAGGCATCAACACGCTCGATTTCGAAACGCGCGTGCCTATGCTCGTCGATGCGGGAGCGGACGTTCTTTGCATAGACAGCAGTGAAGGCTACACAGTGTGGCAAAAACGAACCATAGACTTTATCCGTGCAAAATACGGTGATAAAGTGCTTGTTGGGGCAGGAAACGTGGTTGACAGAGAAGGGTTCTTGTTTCTTGCAAACGCCGGTGCGGACTTTGTGAAAGTGGGTATCGGCGGCGGTTCTATCTGCATAACAAGAGAGACGAAAGGCATCGGACGCGGACAAGCGACGGCACTTATCGAAGTGGCGGCGGCTCGCGACGAGTACTTTGAGAAGACGGGTGTTTATATCCCCATTTGCTCGGACGGCGGAATCGTTCAGGATTATCATATGACGCTTGCGCTCGCAATGGGTGCGGACTTCATCATGCTCGGCAGATACTTTGCGCGCTTTGACGAAAGCCCGACGGCAAAACTCAACGTCAACGGCAATTACGTCAAAGAGTACTGGGGAGAAGGCAGCAACCGTGCAAGAAACTGGCAACGTTACGACCTTGGCGGAAAGAGTGGTCTTTCGTTTGAAGAAGGCGTCGATTCTTACGTGCCGTATGCAGGCAAACTCGCAGACAACGTGCGTAAGAGTTTGTACAAGGTAAAATCCACGATGTGCAACTGCGGCGTGACCAGCATTGCCGAACTTCACGAAAACGCAAAACTCACGCTCGTGTCGGCAACCAGTATAGTTGAAGGCGGAGCGCACGACGTGCTGATAAAAAACAAATACAATTCATAGAACAAAAGCCGTCATTGCGGCAACGGCATCGCTTGCAAGCAAGCAACGCCGAGAGCCGCATTAGGCTTATTGTTCTGCTAACCGCGCCGAAAATCTTTGCTATCAGTTCGATCACGGACAAAAACTCCTGCCGCAATTTCGCAAGATTGTCGGCTTGGTGGTTCAAGCGGTGAAATTCAAAATTTTCTTTGTCATCCTGAGCGAAGTCGAAGGATCTAGCGTAGCGAAAAGAAAAAGCAAAAATGCGCCTTGCGGCCGGATGTTTCGGCAGGCTCAACATGACAGATAGGGTGGGACGCCCACACCAGAAACGAAAACTTATTCGAAGAATAAAAAAGACGATGCTATCAGCA
>ERZ808259.364-NODE-364-length-21405-cov-3.533068_pt1 | contig 21405 bp, 40 predicted proteins | sample MGYA00521279_ERZ808259 | MGnify/ENA primary metagenome ERZ808259 (study PRJEB31516, sample SAMN03275586) | gut metagenome | biome: mammalia-associated habitat; material: feces | host: Papio cynocephalus | place: Kenya | collected 2012-07-27 ... | reverse complement strand
CCACACCTGCCACATAACCCATTACTACGGCGGTAATCGTATAACTCCTTTTTTGAATAAATTGGCGTTGTTTCCACTTAAAATCAACCTCTCATTCTGTCAATTCTGTTCTGTATATCTTGAGGTGCTTCAATATAGTTCTCTGCGCTTGTATTTTGACCAATAAGGCTATTTCCTTTAATTGTAGGTGTATTTATATTTCTTTGGAATTTTTGCTCGATTTGAGCCTTATACGAATTTGCATTCGTGTTTTCGATAAGTGCCTTGATGTTGTCTGGCATACAATTTATTTCAGTCGCACGCTTAACAACTGTCTCATAAGTTCTTAGAAAGTTCGATTGTATAACTGTTTCTATTGTCTGATAGTCCGCTGTCGCCCAGTTTTTAAGGTTATCCGGCATTCCAACCGCCTGTCTGACAAGTGGCGGAAGTTTGTTAAATTCTTCAACCGCCCCATAAGTGCCATTTCGTAGTGCTTTACTAACTAATCCCCAAGCTGTCATTCCGTCAAGTTCCTGTGGCTGTGATATAGTCTGTATCTTACCTATCAGCTGTCCTATGCTTGGGGCAAATCCACTTATATCAGAGTGAATATATGCTTTAAGTGCAACTGACACCTGTTCATAATTGTAATCTTCCAACATCATATTCCAGACATCTACTGTTTCAGATAGGTTGTTAGGCTTATAGTTGGGGTAGCAATCACACATAATACGAATGATTTTAACTGTTTCCTCTCTTGTCAAGTGTTATCATCTCCTGATTCATATAAAATTTTGATGCCATCTGCGTCTACATTTGAGCTTTTATTTGCTATGCTTCTAAAAATATCCACATAATCACAATTACCCAAATCAATAGGACAATTGTCTAATATATTTAATATATCTTCAATAACCGCTCTTTCACTATCGTTAACTGTGATTTCGTAAATTGTATCTGAATACATAACTTTTTCTCCTTTACACATTATCCCAATCAATAGCACCCTTGCTGAAATTCTGATTACCCTGCTTTCCAGAAATAACATTCTGATTAAGATAGCTTTCAAACTTAGTACCAAACAAGGTATCTGGTCTTAAATACTTTTCTCGTTCAGTTCCAAGCCATTCATTGACTTTTTTATCTATAACTGTATAAAAGTCTTGTTCCGTATATCCGTCTCTAAGTCGTGCACTGATATGTTTCTTAGTATTAGGTGTATTATATTTATATCTAGTATTACATCTGTTATTTAAGTAACTAATAATATTTATATATATATTACTATCTATATTATCTTTCTTTTTATTTACTATATTATTATTAACAGAAACAGAATCAGATACAGTATCAGAATCAGTATCAGAAACAGATGTCTCCATAGGGTATGAATACCCTATATATAGGGTATCGTTTTTAATGGAATTAACCATATCATTAACATATTTTCTAAATTCATCAGATTTAATATGTCTGGCAACCCCTAAAACTCCTGCTAAGACTTTCTCTGATTTGCTCCAATTGTACTTATACCAATGTAATATCAGCACTTCTTTAGTTTCTGAATCAAACTTAATAACCTTATGTACCTTATCAAACCTTTCTAACAGTCTTATAATAGTATCTTTGTTATAGCCTGTCTGTCTTGTCATTTGTGAATAACTAACCTCATAACACCCACATATATTTGTCTGTGGATTTGTTAGCAAATATATGTAGAAATACTTGTCCTCTGGCGTAAAATCATCTTCAACCTTGTTATCAGTCCAAAATGATAATTGAACATTTCTATATATTGCCATATTGTTACTCCTGTTCTTCAAGTTCTGTCACATTGTTATTTCACTAAATCGTTAATATTAACTCTAAATCCGTCAAATTCCTTGCCTTTGCTTCTAACATAGGCAGATGTGTCAAAGAACATCAAGTTGCCCTCTCTGTCCGTTGCCATACTTACACCATTTCTTGTCAGACTGCCTTTGAGTAGGTCAAGTAAAATCTGTATTTCCTGCTTTGTTTCGTCTTTCATTATTTGCCTCTCCATATTTCTTCGTCAAGAATATACTGCCTGATAAATCTATCTGCATACTGTGGGTGTATCATTGACCTTTGCGTTTTAACTGATAGTCCGTCATCGTTTACTCTACTTTTTGCTATTATTTTCGTTCTTACATAATCAATAGCTTCAAACACCAAATTATTTTTAGGTTTAAAATTCACAAACCAGTATTGTGTTGGCTTCTTATAATAATCTCCGTTTTCTGTTCTATCCTTATCTATCAGACTAGGCTTTAAGCACCAATATGATGTAAGGTAATGTGGTTGATTATACGGATTTTCTATAACTAATTTTATTTTTCGCCTTATGCAATTTACAACCAGTTTATTAAGCAACTCATAAAAGCTATTTAACATATGGTGTCTTTCTATTGCATTTTCACACTTCTTTTCCAAACTCCAATTTCTCTGTGAATAATTATTACCAGAAAACCATAACTGACTTTGACATTCAAAATAAGTGCAAGGAAAAAATGCAAATATCAAATCATCAGGACTTATCTTATCAAACAAACTCGGCTCACCTTGATACCCCCCCTATCTCTTTGAAAAGGTCGATAACATAGTCAGTTTCGCCAAATTCATTCTGAATATCATAGTCGTAGGCTTCAATTCCATATTTCTTGAAAGCATTCTTGAATGTGCCTGACTGCTCAAATAAACAATGTACTTTCATAAATCTACCAAAAGGAAACCTCGGTTTTATGTGCGCACAACCTATTCCTTTCTTTGATTTTTAGTTAGTGCATACCCATACTTCCAAAATTCTTTAATGAGTAATCGCACTTGTGATTATTAGCAAAAACTTTAACTGAACATCTTCCGTCACTCATTTCAAATTCACAGCCTTTGCAACGAAATACTAAATCTTTCTCGGCTTCTGTCTGCTTACAGTCCATACACCAATTTTTTGTGAAAATATCCAAACCACGAACTGCTTCTGTTGTGTTATCAGCATTTCCCTTTGTAAAATTCATTCTGAATCACCCACTTTCACACAATCACTTTCAAGCATATCTGCCTTGATTAACTCATAAACAATATCAAGATATGTCCTGTGGTCTCTGTATCTGCAATTTGCGTCTTTATGTATTCTTGGGTCATTATCTTTCCAATCATTAACACCAAAATACACATCGCTAACAAAAAGCATTTTCACGCCCCTTGCAACGCAAAGATAATAACAACCATTCTTGCCATATTCGCCCCTACACTTCTTAAAGCCAAATTTTTCAAATTCTTTAGCTTTGACTTTTGGAATCAGCATTTTTCTTCACCCACTTTCAACAAATCCATAAATTTCTCATACTGTTTCTGCGATACCTTGTTATGCTCCTTTTCAGGCTTTAAGCGGATTATAAGGTGTTTTTCAGCAATAGAGGATAATTCTCTTGCAAGGTTCTTTCTACCTTGTTGTACGCCCTGCATATAGCCTTTAGGCGCTTTTCTCTCGCCGATTGAACCACTTGCACGATTTTCACCTTGACCGCCTAAACTGACATTTCTAAGTTGATAACCCTTGTCCGCATACAGTTTGATGTAATACTTTTCTTTCTCGTCAAGCTCACTCTCTGGAAAATTCAAAAATTCTACTCGCCAGCCATAAGGATTTTTCTCTTTGTCGTACAGCTTATGGCGTTTCAAACTAAGGTCTATGTGCTGTTCGTATCCTACAAGGTGACTACACAATCTGCTACTTATGTGTAATGCCTGCCCGATGTACCCAAAACGAAAGCCATTTTCATCTTCTCTTAACAGAAAGTATATGCCACTATCATTATTTAATTTCGGATTTAATTTCAGTAATCGCTTCATGTTTTCTTTTTCTATTGCCTTGGCTCTTGCTATGTTCTGATAATTCAATCGTTGCCACCTGCCTTTACTTCAAAAGGATTTACAAAATTATCAATAGGTTTAGCTCCCATACTAAAGATTGTTGGTTGTTCATCAATGATAGTTTCAAATATTTCAGACAAAGCCTTGCTGATATAGCTTCTTTCGTGAATATCCTCAATTAGTTTATCAGCGTCAATTAGTCTCATTCTTCATCACTCCAATCTAAATTTTTATTCCTAATCTCCTACAAACTGTGTTATATCCACAATGCAATTCTTTTGCTATACCTGATATTGTAAGACCTCTTTTGCGCAACTCTATAACTTTCTCTCTTGTGGCATCCGTTCTCGAGATAATGCTTTTCATTCTGTTGCCATATCCTTTCATGTAGTCTTCCGAAACATATTGAACAATATTATGTTCTTTTGTATGCAATTCAGATTTCATCACTTGTAAATTTGAAATTTCGTTATTTAGTTTATTTCCATCAATATGATGAACTACAATATTAGGTGGCAAATCATAGCCGACCATATATTTACCTAATATTCTATGGGCAGAAACTTTATTGTGCTTTATCGAAATTCCTGCGTAGCCACGATACATATAAATTTTATAGCAACTATTAGGTGTAACACTTCTTCTGCCGCATTCTTCTATAATTGCTTTTTCTAAAACGGAATAGTCTACAATACAACCACATTTGTTTACAAACTCCATGTCTCTACTCTTCCTTAAAATCTAATCTTTGACCACAATTACTACAATAATTTCCAAAAGGTTTGTCAATCCCCCTAACAGTATTAAGACAAATAGGACAATCCGCTCTGTTAGTTGTAGGATATGTTATAGGCTTCTTCGCTATCTGCTTATCTCTAGCTTCAATCACGCTCTTAAATGTAAAGCCTTTCTTAACACATTCATCTTCAAACCGCATATAATTTTCAAGAACTTCTGCCGTCATATTGCGGTCAGATAATTTTTTAACTGTTTCAAGTGCCTGTATTGCGAGTTCAGACGCTTCTCTTGATACATTACTCCCAAAAGGCAATTCAATATTCAGTTGTAGTTCTTTAATCGCTTTATTCTCCGTCATACTTGCACCTCTTTAAACAAATGGTAATCCCTCATCAGCTACACCATCTGGAATTGACATAAAGCTGTCTGAACTAGCATTACCGCCCATAATTCCATTGCTGTTATTGCTCTGCTGATTAGCACGACTTTCGCAAAATTCGTGTCTTTCAACAACACAATCATTAGTGTAGACTTTCTGTCCGTCCTTGTTAGTATAGTTGCCTGTCTGCCATCTACCCTCAACGATAATCTTTGCACCTTGATGTAGATATTTCTCTGCAAACTCTCCATTTTTGCCAAATGCGATACAGTTAATAAAGTCTGCTGCCTGTTCGCCCTCTTTCTTGAAAACTCTGTCAACAGCTAATGTGTATCTTGCTACCGCCATACTTCCGTTTACTGTCTGTGAATATCTAATCTCTGGCTCTCTAGTCAGCCTGCCACATAAAATCACACGATTCATTACTTTTCCTCACTTTCTAATAATTCTGGATTGTCAAATGTATTGCCGACAACTTCTACTTCAAAGCTTTTAGCGCTCCATAAATTATGTTTAATGCCGATAGGCAATTTGCTTGGCTTGACACAACCGCATTCATCTCTGACAATATCATTCATCCATATCAACTTGCCATTTTTATCTTTCAACCCTGTACACTGGCAGATTGTGGATTTATCAATATCAGCTCCATATAAGCCGCTAAAAATATTCCAAGTAACCCATTTGCCATTATCAACTCGCTTTGCTTTGAATAAATATCTATCTTCCATAGCTATCTCCTTACATCTAAATTTTCCATATCTGTTGTTATTTCTTCTACTTCTGATTGAAGCCATTCAAGCCAGTTATTAGGCTCTGTTTCTTTGTTTTCAAGTGATATATCATACTTAACAAGAAACTCTGCTAACTCTTCATCCGACATATTCCTTATCCTGTCAGCATTGGTTTTTCTGCTGTCACATCTGTAACAAGGCTCATTATCTCTTGAATTGCTGTTGTGCCGGCAGTTGCACGTGCAAACATCATCAATCCCACTTCTTAATTCAGCTAGCTTGTTGCAGAAATGTCTTACATATTCATCTGTACAATCGCCATATATTTTTTGAAATTTTCTAAATTCGTAAATGGCATTATCTTCTGCTAGTTCTTTTATTTCTTCTTTGCTCATCTTCTCCACCTCAATTCTCTACTGCCTGTACCAACGCTTTGTTCCATCTGAAAATTCCACTTCAATTTTATATGGAAGTTTGAAGTGTGCATTATATCTAATGTCTGTGATTTTAACGCATTTAAGATGGTCTTTTTCGCATTGCAAAGCGTCTTCTTTGTTGTGGTAATCGGTATGACAAATGTCGCATACATATAATTCTTTCTTAGTCATTTTCTCCACCTCTCAATTCTTTCAGTCTTGCTTCTGCTTCGGATTTTGTGAGAAATACTGTTTTACCAAATTCTTTTATATCAGAGTAATCAAAAGTTGATTTTGACACTTTATGCTTATGAACTGTTCGATAATATGTTTTTCCTGCCACCTTTACCTTTTCTTGAACATCATCCCACCAAGTAGTGTTGTAAACTGTATCTCCCACCTTGCAAGGTAGAGCAACAAGTCTGCCCTGTTCCTCTAAGTCCTCATAATATGCTAATTTCTGTAATACATTATGACGATTATTTTCCCATTCGATAGCTTCTCCGCTAGGCGTAGCATATACGCCTGTTCCGTTAGCACTTCTTCTTGTTAATCTCTCCATTCCTGCTCCTTTCTACCTTTAATCATTCTTAGCCTTTCTTCTCATAACTAACTCAAAATCTGTCTCTGGATATGTGATAGAATGTTCTTCTTTCCCTTCCATATTAGCCATAAACCACTCAAATACAGAAGCTATTGCACTGTCCGTTATATCAGTTTTCTGCCCTATCCACATATGCTTATCTGTATCTTGTGTTCCATAATATATCCTGTTAGTGATAGGACTTACTCCTGTTCCCTTTTTCTTAGCCATATATAATCTCCTTTCTAAAATGGACATTCATTAGGGTTCCGCAAATCCCAACTTTTTCCTGCTACCGCAACATCTACATTTGCCCCACAAGCAACCTTTTTCATCTTCTCGATAAAACTATCTCTATCGGCATTTTCACTCGATAAATGGCACATTATGACATTCTGCAAGCTGTCTGAATAATTTGCTTTGACAAAATTGCAAGCTGTGTTAATGGATAAGTGACCTCTGAAAACGTGGTTTGCTTTTCCTGTGTTATCCCTGTCAATTAAATCCTTGTCGTAGTTCACACCTAAGAGAATGTAGTTAATATCTCTATATCTCCATTTGATAACTTCACAATCGGTAATGTAAAGCATTCTTCCCATTTCTCTGTGAGTAATCAGAAAGCCGAATATTGGGCAAGGTGTTCCATCGGCATTTGTGTGCGTCCAATTTCCATCTATTGTTGTTAAATCAAAAGGTTTTACTGTAAATCCGCCCATATTCATTGATTTGTGGTTATCTCCTAAATATGGGGCAAATACTGGTATTCCCATAGCCTTAAAATCCTTTAATGATTTGCTGTGGTCTAGGGTAGGTGGGCGTGAGTTATTATCACGCCCTGTATCCCCCTTATATCCCAGTTCAAGCCTTTCTTAATTTCCTTGATAGGTATTCCACAATCAAGGATAAGTGTTTCTCCGCTGTTGGAAGTCAGAGTGTAGCAGTTTCCTGTACTTCCTGTGGCTATACATTTAAGTTTCATATAAGTACTCCTTTAATACTTAATATTCATATTTCCGTGTTCATTAGCCCAGTCAATAACTCCTGCATTGTATGTTTTGCCATAATCACACCTCGATTTCATCGTCCTGTGGAAACTGAAAAACTTTAGGAAGTACCCAAATATTAGGCTGTATAATTCCCTGCCCTGTTAGGTCTGCGTGTCCTTCAATTTCCATATACTTTGAATATTCTTTTCTCAACATTTCCATAGCCTTAATTACCTTTTCTTCGGTTGAATAAGTTGCAACAACGCTATTTATAGCTACCTCTGGCGGTTCTGCAATATTTCTAGTTGCAATAATGCTGTAACCACTACCATTACCCACTATCGAAAAAGCAAAATATTCATATGGAATATCAGATTTTTCATTCTGTGATATTACTCTCATACTCAATCTCCTTATTCTGCCTGCATAAATGGTGGAAGTGTGCTATCTTCTGCCTGTTCTTCTGTTACTTTTGTGGTTGTGCTGTCAACCACATCTCCCTTATCCTCTATGAACTCAACAGAATTAGCATTTTCAGCAATTTCAGCCTGTGCAACCTGATACACTTCATCCATTTCAACCTGCGCCTGTCTTGCCATAGGGTCATAATTCTTCGGATATTTTCTTGTGGCATTGTTGCACATTTTTCTCTGTATCATACTCTCCGGTGTATCAAGCCAAGCACCACTGATAAATGGTCTTGCAAGCTCACATTCAAGCATTTCATCTACTGTCTTGCACGCTCTTAATGCATTAAGTATCTCCTCTTTTTTAGCCTTAATTTCTGTTTTCTGCTTTACTGTAGCTTTGTATCTGTCCTCGCATACTCCAAAAGTGCTATTTATCATATTCTGCTTAACGTGTGCTAACAAATTAACCTTAACGCTATCTCTATCAGCCGAAAGATATGTTACTGTTCCATCCATCAGCCTAACAGGATATACAACTCTTACCGCCTTATCAGACAGCCCTTTTTCTTCCCACTCTGGCTCTGTAACTGTAAGTCCTTTATGTTTAGGCGGTATGTACTTGTCGCCCTCTTTAACTACCCAATATGGATAAACCTGTTTAACATCTTTTCCGTAGTTAGCAAGTAAAGAATCGTAACCGCTACCCTCAATACCCATTTCAACTTGTTTCTGCCATATGTCCTTGCCTGTCTGTGGGTCAGTTCCTGCCTTTACATTTCGCAACTGGAAATAGCACTCTCTTGGATATGCACTAGCATTTAACTTAAGGCTTGCACAACGCTTTACAATGCCCCTTAAATTGCTTGTATCAAGATTTCTCATATCAATCTTAGGGTCACTCTTAACAAGATTAAATATGCTCGTCATAGCTTCCATTGCACACTCTTTTGCATAATCGTCCATATCCATGCCGACAGACTTATAATCATCAATGATAAGCCCTGTCATAGCATTACTCCATTCGCTTAATGAAGTGGTAAATGCTTTCTTTTCTGCAACTGCTGTATTCTCTGCCATAATTATTCCTCCATATCTGTAAAAATTTCTATAAGTTTTCTTATATTCTCTTTAGTTCTTTCGTGTATCTCTTCTTCGCTAAGTTCAGCTCTTTCCACACAACGCCTGTACTCTTCCTCACTAAATTGTTCTTTGCAAGCCTTTAAAAGAATAGTTAGCTCTGCTCTTACTAGCGTATCAGGACCTTCAAATTTCACCTTATTTATATCTACACTAATCATAATTATTCCTCGCTTTCTTCACTTAAAATCTGTTCCACAATGTGCTTTAACTCTTCACTAACTCTGCTTGCAGTCCAAAAATCTGTAGTATCAAATGCGTGAGCACAATCAAATCCTATATACCACTTGTTTTTATCATCAATTTCAAGCGGACTAGGTGCTTCTTTATGTGCGTATGTAATACCGCCGTGGCAATCTATGTTAGCTGTGTCAACAGCAATGCCTTTAGGAATTTGCACATATCCACATCTGTAAACGCTCTTACTCATTTCTCGGAGTATTACATAGCAATTAAAGCCGTTGAAATTGAATGAATGTTCTAATACAGAAGTCATATTATCCTCACTTTCTTCTCAATTCTTCAACTATCTTCATCAGATTTAAAACAGTATCTTCCAATTTAGCAATCCTGTTATCTAATTCTCTATACTTAGATATACTTTCAGACATTTTTTCAAATCTTTCTAACTCAAAATCTTCCTTGTGAATATGTGAAGATAAACCTACAATCTGTTCCCATACATCTTCATAAAAAGCACCATAAGTTGTATATTCATCAACCTCAAACTGGACTTTATCGGAATATGAGTTAAATCTATTTTCTGCCTTTGCGATGAGGCTTGAGTTCATATTATTAGCATTAAACATAGCTGTTACACTTGTAGCATTCTGTTCTTTTGCAAGTTTAGATAACGCAACTCTTAGCTTGCTTGTATTTGCAATTACAATATTCATAGCTTATTCCTCCACAATCTCTAACTTCTCATTGTCATTAACAATCAGCATAATCAACTGGCTGTCTACCATTTCAGCAACCTTTTTCTGATTATCTGTACTAAGGCTCTCACTATCATCAAGAATAATAGGTATTGATATCCCGCTGATTTTCTGGATTGAGTTACAAATATCAACTCTGCCAAGTATTCTGTTGCCTTTGTTGCTCATTGTTGTAAGAATTGATTTTCCGTCAACAGTAGGTATACAACAACTCTTGTAACCGCCAGACTTTGTATAAGTAAACAACTGCCACTTAACTAACCCAAAATGGCTATTTACTGCTTCTGTCAAGGCTTCATTCTTTACCTTATCCAGTTCATCAAGTAAATCAAGGATTTTTTCAGCATTAGTCTTATTCTGCTCGCTGTCAATCTTAGCCTTTTTCAACTCTTCAAGTCTTTCTTCGTCTGCTGCCGTATCAGACTTTGCAATCTGGCTTTCACAATCTGCTAACTGCTGTCTTAAAACCGTTTCCTGTGCCTTTAATTCTGCCTTAATCGTTGAAATATCGTTAGCCTTGTGCATAGCCTGTTCCTTTTTCGCAATCTGCTGTTCAAGTGTCTTGTATTCCTCGGTAGTTGATACATCAATCTCCTGTGGAAGTTCCGATAACTGCTTTTCAAGAACGCTCATATCTTTAGTGTAGGTTCTTAAAAAGCCTTTACGCTTTTCTAGTTCCTGTTCAGCTTCAACTAATAACCCTTTGACTTCATCAAGCATTTTCTTGGCTGTGTTGCCCTTATCAGTAATTCTGTTAAGTTCAGCTTCTTTATGTGCTTTGAAATCGGCTCTTAACTGCTCTTTCTTATCCTCCGGATATTCCTGCTTGCAATAAGGGCAAATAAGGCTGTTTTCGTCAAATTCACGCTCTTTTTCAGATTTCCATTCTGTTCTGCTATCATCAAGTGTTTTCTGAAATTCAGCTATCTTATCTTTGTCAAATTCAACAACCTTTTCTGCATTGCTGATTGATTTCTTGCCGTCCTCAATCACATAATTAAGATTGCTAATCTGTGATTCAAGATTTCTCCTAGCCTTGACATTGTTCTCATTGGCTTTGCGTGACATATCACTAAGTTCAAACTTCAAATTGAGAATATCTGAACTAGCCTTGTCATATTCAGCCATCAGCTTGTCATTATCGGTCTGCTTTGCTATGCAATCAGTAATCTGTTCTTTAAGGCTATTCTTCTGTAATTCAAGGTCAGATACATCAATAGCCTGTTTAAGCTGAATATCTCTTTCCTTTTCCTTAATCTGTCCGTCAAGAATAGGTAAATCCTTTGTGATTTTAGCCTTTGTAGCCTTATTCATAGCTGATAATTCCTCAACTGTATACTTATTAAGTAAAGGAACTAACTCTGCTAATTCAGCTTTCTGTGAAGCTATGTCAAGGTCTGTAACATCTTCTACAAGACTGAATAAGTATTCTCTCATTTCAGCCGGCTTCTGATTAAGAAATGCATTTACATTACTGCACATCTTGAACACATTCATATCAATATCAAGATATACGTTGAAGTCCTTAAGGTTCTTTCTCACATCATTAATGTAATATGAGTTATCGTCCTTATAGCCTGTCTTATCCTTGTTGTATGTACGAACCTGCACTTTCTTCAAAGTTATTTCTTTTCCGTCAACATCAAGCGTAATTTCAACACTTGTGTCCATATCATCAACGGACTTTCCGTCAATCTCACGCCTAACAACTGGATTATCCTTTAATTCATAATCACAGTTAAATAAGCACCAGAGATAAGCTGTCGCAATAGTTGACTTACCCTTGCCATTCTTAGCCATAATCTTAGTTATGCTATAAAAATCAAATTCTGTGTGTGCATAACACATAAAATTTTCTAATACTATCTTTTTAAGAGTTACTTCCATAAACAATATCCTTTCCTTATTTATATATTCATAATGAACACATCATCTTCTATTAAGAAGTTATCAACTGTCTTATCTGCAAGATAATGTCGCCTGTCTAATTCATCAAACGTGCCATCAAATATAACACCTTGAACCGGATGCCATATTTGACAACGCTTTTCATTGTCTGCTGCCATACTTGCTAATTCCGAAACTGTAATATCACTATTCATCAGCATTCTCCTTTTCTTCTACAACTTCAACCTTGCTTACAGACACTTCGTAAGCTACTCTTGTTTCTGTTTCGTCCTCACTTATTTTCTTGTTATATTCTCTTGACTGAAACCTACCTGTTACTTCTATATGTGTTCCTACTGGCAGATTGCCGACAAATCTTGCGTTTCTGCCCCACGCTATACAAGGTAAGTAGTCAGACTTACCATATGGTCTGTTGACTGCAATAAGAACATCTGCTATTTCCCTGTTAAGAGGTGTTGTCCTGTAAATAGGTTCTTTGCAGATAAAACCATTAAAAGTAACTTCATTATTAAAAGGTACTTCTACTTCATTTTCATAAACTTCTATAGTTTCTGTGAAAATAAATAACTCTAACTTGTGCTTTTCTCCTACGTGTAGATTATGGCTTCTTATCTGCCCTGTAATCATCACGCAATCGCCGTACTTAATTTCATTCATATCTATGATTCTGTCCGATATGATAACTGGTAGCGTATCAACTGCTCCGCTAATTCTTTTAGTTGCAACAAAAGCCTTATAGAACTTCTCGCCGTTCGCTTCGTGATTAAAAGCTGGCTTTGTGATTAATCCAAAAACTGTTATCTTATTATTGTTTTCTTTCATCTTTAGTTCTCCTTTCCTTTTTCTACAAATCCGACAACTTTACCGCCGTCAATAACTGTATACATATCCTTTTTCTCATACATATCAATGCAATCTTGTACTGTTATTACTTTCTCGTTTACCTGTTTCATATTGTTCTTTCCTTTCTTCTACATTAGTTCTTATTGTTGCGATAACGGCACAAACTGTTGTGAGTATTATGCCGAATATTATTCCTACTATAAAACCCAGTATCATAGCTTATATCTCTCTTTCATTATCATAGGCAGTTCGTAGCAGTCGATATAATCGTGAATGTCTGCTATGTACTTCTTTTTAAGTTCATTTAACTCACACCCGTATTCGTGCTTTAACTGCCCTAAAATATCTTTTACAACTACTCTTCTTAAGAGTTCACAATGCTTATTTCTTCCTAAGAGATAACTTGTTCTCCTGCTTATATGTGCCAGGATTTCAAGTCTTTCTACCTCATTAATCTGCTCTCTTTCGCCTTTTTCAGAAATAATAAATATCAATCTGCTATAACTCCTTTCTAATTAATAAACTGGAATATCATTGATACAACAAATAATATTGTTGATACCATCCATATGTATTCAGCTATTCTGCTATCCCTCTTTGCTTTCTTGTATGCCGCAATAGAGATTTCTAACTTGTTTCTTTCTGCTATCAGCTCCTCAACTGATATGCTGTACTGTGGTGTTGCCTGTACTTCCTTTTCCATAAACTTTCTCCTTATTTTAAAAAAATGTGATATAATCCCTTTATCTCCTTATAGAAAAGAGGTGAAATCTTGAAAGACTTCAACGATTTTAAAAAGTTCGTCAATGAAAATGGTACTAATATTCACTTCTCTATTCATCAAAAAGTTATGAAAAGTGTTGAAAACAATAACTTTACTGATGAGGGCGAAAAACACGAATTCATTAGACGTGCGTGGGTTGAAATTGGCGTTATGGAAATGCTAGAACATTACCATAACTGGCTTAGCAATCAATAAGTACTGTTTTCCCAGTTTCATACTCATAGTGTTTATCTTCCTTGCTTGTCAGTTTCTTTAAGTTCTCATTTAATTCTGCAAGCAGGGAATTTCTTTTTTTCTCAACCGCAATTAATTCCTTAATCAGTTTTTCCAATTCTTACTCCTTTCCTTAAAAGCTCATACTCATCTGTGCATTAGCTTCATTTACTTTTTCAGCAAGTGCGGTAGGTAACACATACTCATCTATAAACTTATGCACATTTTCCACATACTTTCTTCTTATGCTCTTGTATGTTGTCACACAGCCAAACTCACGCTTTAACTGCTTATATATGTCAGAATATACTGAACTGCGAATACTGCCGTCCTTATAGGCTTCGCTATCCTTGCCACCAAGTACGATTACACCTTTTCTATTAACGTGCTGTTTAACCTCGTCAATCTCACAGCCATAAAGTGGCGTGTTATCCTTAAGTTCTGTCATATCTTCTTTAATAGAATTAACAGCCTGTTCAAGTTCTGTATATCCCTGTGCAAGAAGCTGTATCTGACCGCCTGTTGACTTTGGCACATTGTAGCCACCTGTCTTTCTAATTGATGGAAGTACTTCTGATGTAACCCAGTCTGTAAATCTTTCTGCGCTTTCTTTGCGGCTCTGAAAGATTGTCTTGTAAAGATTACTCTCATCAATAAAAATCATCTTCTGTTTGCCACCATTTGTAAGGGTATCGGTAGTAACTATACCCTTTTGTCTTAATCTGCTTTTGCAATCAGAAACATTTTTAATTTCTAGTATTCTACATATATCAGCCAAGCAAAACATAGGTTCATCATTTATTACTGTTGTTCGGATTTCTCCAAACTCTTCGTTGTTAAAAATCTGTAAATTATTCATATTACTCCTTTCTAAAAGTTTAACATCATTTAACTTTTTAAGCAAAAAAATAATCGCCATATTCTGATAGCTGGATATTGAGTAACTTGCTCCATTCTTCTATATCGTGCTGTGAAAACTCTGTCTTGCAATTAAGCTTTCTTGATACCGAAACCATAGAAATACCCAGTTTGCTAGCAAAAGCACTCTGACTGCCGAACATTTCAACTATACGTCCTTTTAACTTATTGTATGTATATGGCATATATTAGACCCCCTTTCTTTAAGTTGAGTTTAGTTTAACACCGTTTAACTTATATGTCAACACAAAAGTTTAATTTTGTTTAACTATTTTGTTGAAAGTTTAACAGCGTTGTGTTAAAATACAGTTATCACAAAAGAAAGGAGAATATACATATGAAATGCGAAGTCACAGCAAAAAGGTTGAGAAAAGCACTTGATGAATATGGTATGAAACCGCAAGAATTAGCCGATAAGACAGGTATTAGCAAGTCGTCAATAAGTCAATATCTTAATGGCTCACATGCTCCGTCTAATATCAGTAGTGGCAAAATAGGAAAAGTGTTGAACGTAGAACCTTTATGGCTAATGGGATTTGATGTTGAACAACGTAAGACTTTTAATGTTAAACAAGGGAATAAAGATTTTGAAATATTAGATAAGTTTTCCCTATTAGATGAAAGAGATAAACGGATTGTTCTTGATATGATTGAATCTATGATTTCCAGCAAAAACAAGAAGTAGGGTTTTATCCCCACTTCTCAACTAATTTCTTTGTGAATGCGTACAGATATTCTAATATGTCTGTACGCTCTATTTTATTTATAAGTTCTATTAGCTTATCTTTGTAATTTTCCTCATTACTGTTATCCATAACCTGCACTCCCCTCTCTTGCCCTTGCACGTTTGATAGCGATACGATTATTATAGAACACACGTTCTAATGTGTCAAGTGTAGCGGCGATACTGCCAACGCCAATCAAACAATATCGCCTGCCAGAACTTGAAAATGTTTAAGGGTCTTTTCTCAAAGACAAGTTTATTATACATTTATCGTTAGTATATTTCAAATACTTTCGGTCGTGTTATTCTGACATCATTCGACAACTAACTGGAACTTGTCAATAGCATTACCGATTACACCTGCATATCCGTCCATTCCGTTAGATGTTTCATCATCTATTTGCTCTGGATAGAAGTTGCGGTTGTCGAATACAGATACCATATACTTTGCATACTTATATGGTCTTTCACCATCCGGTGTATAGTAGATGATTTCTACGGCGTCTATTTCGTGCTTCTTATCGCCTGCATAACCATTGTTGTAATCATCATAATTAAATCCAGTAACGTAAGGTAGCCAATCGCCACCCTTTAAGTGAACTCTGTACTTAACTGAACCTCTGCTAACCTTGATAATAAGTGCTGTGATAGCTTTATTGTCGCCTGCACCAGCCCAATCTTCATCATCTTCTACTTCGCCCCACCATCTATCTGTATAAGCGGCGTAAGTAGCATATACGTGTTCATCTGTATTGTCCTCTGTATTATCTTCTTCGTTATTATCCTCTGTATTATCTTCATCATTGTGAAAACCATAAAACTCTGATAAGTCGCAAACTCCGTCTACTCCGTCAACGACACCACTTGATGTGTACTGCCAACCTGCTAAGTAGTGGTCGATATTAGGTGTCTTATCTGCGTTTGTTTCGTCATTTAACTGCATTTCATCATATCCTAAGTAGTAACGTGCAATCCAGAACGGACAATCTAAGTCACTAGTGTCTGTATAAGGTTTGATGTAGCTACCATAGAATGATAAGCCAGTATATACGCCAAACTGATAGCCTGCTTCTTCTATGACTTTTTTATAAGCCTTAATAATGTCAATAAGTTCTGAGCCTAAGTTCTGCATACATTCATCTTCAACGTCCATCCAAACAGTTACCTTACGTCCGTCAAGTACCTCTAATACTCTCTTAGCCGCCGCAACTGCTTCTTCTACTGTTGGAGTATAAACATAGTTATATACACCGCAGATATGCACACCTGCTAGCTGACAACCTTTCCAGTTGTTTTCAAACTGATTATCCGGTTCAAAGTCACGTCTGATAACCTTAAGAATAGCGTGAGTAAGTCCTGCTTCTCTTACTCTATTCCAGTCAACTACACCATTCCAACTTGAAAAATCTCCGCACTTAATCATACTAAAATACCTCGCTTTCTGTTGCTCCTGTTGTATCTGCTACATCTGAACTAATTGTGTTATCTTCCGTGCCATATGTTGCCTTGTAAGTGTTCTTAACACTGTCAAGAAAGTTCTTAAGTTCATTGTCTAACGCTGTATCATTTGCTAAGTATGCCGTAAAATCGTTGAAGCTAGCTGACATACTTACGTTACCACTTTCGCTAATTGTGGCTGACAGATAAGCTACTTGCTTAAGTGTGCCGTCTGAATTTTGAACGGATAATGTTCCGTTCTTTTGAATTGATGAGTTAATGTCTAACATTGGGTTTTACCTCCTAATTTTTATTCTTCTATTTCATCTACAATGTCTTGTGCAAATGTCTTTAATGCTTCTATGTGTGCATTAGCTGTATCATCTACAACCACTTTCTGCAATTTTGCGTTCCTCTTAATGATATTTCCATTACTATCAACTTCACTATAAGTAAGTGCAAGTATATTACCTACTTCTGTTTTATAACTTGTTACACTTGTTACAATTCTTTTATTCTGCATAATCTAAATCTCCTTCCCAATCTTCGATAAATTCTGTTGTCATTTTAAACAGTTCATCACTATTAACTTTATCTATAACGCCTTCCGTTTTTTCATCAAGTCTTATACTGTTGTAGTCCCTTTGCGTAGCTAATAATTGCCAACTAAATGTAAGATTAGGCGTTCCTGTTACCTCAAAATAATCCAGTTGCCTATCACTTACATATATATCCCCTACCCCATATTTTGTAAGGAATATTGTATATTTTGTATTCGTATCTATTGTTTCTATAAACTTATCTTCAAGGTATATTCTGCACATACCGGTTTCGTCTAAAATGCCCTCCCCGTAGTCGGCAAAAGTAGGAGTTGGCGTTTCAAGGGCATTTTGTAAAACTGTGCCAAAATGCTCGGTTTCTACCATTCTGTTTTTAGTGCCGCCGCAGTAAAGGTTGCCACTTGTAGCAAAACCATAAGTTGTCATTTTAGCATAGTTGGTAGTAATGCTTTCACCATTAATAGATATTTCTTCATTTGTCATTTTTGTACAATAGTTTAAATTTATATTAGAACTAGGGCTTATTGCTATAGATGTGTTGCTTATTTTCGCAACCCATTCATACGTCAAATCAGTTTTTCCTTTCGGATATACAAGCATTCCATTAAATATATTTCCACGGCAGTCCACTGTAGAACCTAAATATTGGTTTGTAAGAAAACCCTGTGCTGTAATAACAGTCGAATTATCACTTCCAATAACAGATATTCCGTCTGCATTTATGGTTGTGGTTAATACACCAGATTTAGTAGCTGTAATACTACCTTCAATAGTTGCATTAGCAGCATACATAAATCCGTCACCTCGAACATACCAAGTTGGACTCCAGCTTGGAAGACTTGCCGATGCTGTGTTTGTTAATGTAGCAAATACCCAATCACCACTGGCACTCGGAGTTGTCATTCCTGCCCAATACTTGCTGTCTGCTGTAGTAGAATTAATGGAATTATTAGCTATATTCCACTGCGCAATCTTTCCATAATTTGCAATTATATTATTACTTGTTATAGTTCCGTCAGCAGTAATGCTAGTATTAGTACTACTTAAAGTAAATCTATTGCCACTTAAGTTAAGACCGCCCCTTGCAGTAATGTTTATTGTATCTGCAATAGCTTCGATGGCAGACTTAAGTTCACCTGTTGTTGGGTCTTTCTTAATGTATGCTTCAAGGCTTGCTGTTGTAGCATAGCTTTTAAGGCTGTCATTAGTTGCGTAGCTTTCAAGATTTTTCTTAGTTGCATAAGTGCCAGATACCTCTAATTTAATACTATTGCTTTCTGCCGTAATAGCTTGTGTAATAGCATTATTCATCTGTGTTGTTGTACTATAATTATCTGCCAGATTTTTCTTTGTCTGCGATAATTCTGTTGATATGCTATCAAGATTAATCTTAAGACTGGCATTTTGATTAAGCATATAAGCTAACTGTGTGTTAGATACTTCTTTCCAGTTCCAGTTACCGCTATCGTCTTTAACCCAACGCCAAGTTTTTTGAGCTGTTTCGTTATATGCTATTGTCCCGTGATGCTTAGCATACTCATCATTGCTATAACTCCAAGTAAGATTGTCACTTGGAAATAAATCATCTGCCGGATAAATAGGTATAAACCAGTCAATAGCTGGGTAATTATCTTTTGTAGGCGTTGTGGTTACTGTATACACCATAAAATTATCATTCGTTTGTTGGTATAAATCAGATAACGTAATTTCATAGCTATCCAGTTTCTGATTAACAGTAGAAAACTTAGTCTGAATACTTTCAGTATCAACATTGCTAGTCCACCATAGCTTGTTAGTGATAAAATCACTAGCAACTTTCATCATACCGCCCCATTGCGTGTAATCCTTGCCAGCACCACTTGTTATAGCTTGCATAATAACATTAAGCGTCTGCTTTTCATTATCAAGATAAATTTTATTACTCTTAAGTGTATGTGTATTATCGTTATTAATAACATTAAATAGTGTTGCAATATCCAGCTTACTTGCGTTGATATTTGCATCATCTTTAACAATATCATCACGAACAACTTTCCTTGTAACGCCTTTTTCAGTAAGACCTAAGGCATCAAACATAAGATTTCCCGACTTATCCCAAACGTACATATTGTAGTCAGCATTGGCATCTTTACCAATCTGAACACGCACTCTTTCGGTGTCCTTAATGATGATTGTATTATCTTGCCAGTAAGACATACCATTCTCGCTGTGAACCTTGAATTTTGTTGTATTAAGGTCAAGTGCCGTTATTTTGCCGGCGGATATGCTGTCAATCATAGCGTCCTTAATCTGTGCGTTACCAATAACACCAACAACGCTATTAGCAAATTCTGTTGTTAAACTCTTACCTGTCGCCGAACCAAACATCAACGTCTTAATGTCTGCTACATCTGCATTAAGTACACCTACTTGTGCAAAATCCGATTGTAACTTAGTGATATTAGCTTCATTAATCGTTGCTTTGCTTGCTGTCAAATTAACAATATCCGCTGTGACAGCTTCAATCTTGTTAGCTTTTAATTGGTCGATATATGCTTGGTGTGCCTTAAGATTTTCCACATTGGCATTAGTAATGTCCGCTGTGTCAATAACTGCCTTATTGATTAAGACTAAATCAGCGTAATAACGTTCCATTTGTTTCGTTATCGGTCCAGTGGCTATATTGCTATTTTCTGTATCAGATTGACCGATAGATGTAACAGTACTCATTAATCCGCCGTCACATTCGTGGTCTATCTGCATAATAGGCACTTTATAATTAACTCCGCCTTTATTAATAGTAATAATGTCACCTGCTTCTAACCGCCAATCACCTAAAAACTTGACAGTAAGCGGTCTAAACTGGAAGCCGCCAATCTTGTTATACACTTCATTAAGAATTGCCTGTGTCATAAATGGATTAGCAAAGCTAAGTCCTGTTGAACCATCGCCGGCTGTAATCTCACTTGTTTTACTGTCGCCGGATTTTGTATTATTACAAGTTAATTTCTTGATTGTAAAATCTTTGCTAGTTGTAAAAGTAACACCCTGCTGATAGTATTGATGTCCGTCAAGCACGTAGCCGCTATCCTTATACCACTTTATTTCAAGATTTCCGTCAGAATTAATAGCCGCATTACTACCTTGCAACATAGCCATATAACCTATCATTTCACGCATTGTATAGCCTTGTGGCTTATCTGTAATTGTATGAGTAGTTGTTAAGCTAGTTGCTAACTTTATGCCTAACTTTGTACAGATTTCCTCTAAAATAGCCTTGTCTGTGTTAGGATAAGTCAATTCAGAGAAGTAGCCTTTTTCAGCTTTATACATCTTGTCGTAAGCTGTGTACTTAGTGTATTCGCCGTTGCTTTCTTCTTTAGTTACAGTAAATATGCCTATCTGCACATATTCAATGCCGCTATCACCCTTGACACCCTCAAAGATAGTAATATCCTTATTTTCAAGTGTAATTTGCGGCTTAAAAATAGAAAAAGCAACACTGCTACTACAAGTGTTACCTATGGAAATACTACTATTGGGATTTATTATGTTGCTATACTTAAATTCATTGAGTGTCTGATTGTATTCTTTTCCGTCAACTGAATATTTGCTGTAGTATCTCGCATTAAGCAAGCTAAATTCAAGCGGATATACGTTAGTGTTTGGGTAAAGGTTAGTTGCCGGATATAATAGGTTCGCACCCCAATTAATATTTTTCATATATTGGTTTGCCCCTTTCTGTGATTAGTCGTTAATCATAAAGCTAAGTGCAATAATCTTAGCCGGTTCAATAGCTTCACAACTATCAAATGCACTTGTATCAACCTTTGTGTATTCTG
>ERZ808259.362-NODE-362-length-21581-cov-23.756992_pt1 | contig 21581 bp, 18 predicted proteins | sample MGYA00521279_ERZ808259 | MGnify/ENA primary metagenome ERZ808259 (study PRJEB31516, sample SAMN03275586) | gut metagenome | biome: mammalia-associated habitat; material: feces | host: Papio cynocephalus | place: Kenya | collected 2012-07-27 ... | reverse complement strand
AGACATCCGTAGCGCCGGTTTCCGCCGGCAGCCTTCCCGGGCGCACGCGCCGCACTTCGATACGCGCGTACAGTGGTGATGGACACGTGCTGCGCGGCGGTGCCGGCAACTCCGCGGCCGACACCTTGGAGATGCTGCGCTTCGCCGGCGGCTACTTCGATGCCGACCTCGTGCCCCACTACTACGTCACCGACTACCTCGGCAGCAACATCGCCGTCATCCGCTCTGACGGCACCCTCGTCCAGTCCGCCACCATCTTCACCTCCATCGACCCCCTCTGCGAAAAATACTACCACCTATCTCCATACGTGTTCTGCGCCGCCAACCCCATACGCTACGTAGATCCCTCGGGAGCGCGAATATACTTATCACAAGATATGAACCTCAAGCAAATATTCACGGTTTTGCTTGATTTACAACGTATCACCGATGACAAATTAGTGTATCAAACACAAAGCGATGGCCGCAGAATGATAAAAATCGCGAAACTTGGCAAAGGCAAACACACTGCAGGCACAAATCTTATTCGTCGGCTAAATACTTCGTCTAAAAAAGAGACCATAACCTATGACCAATTCTCAAAAGATAAAACTAATAACTTTCGACATAGAGCGATAAATGTTGACAATGCGACAAATGGCACCGGCAGTGATTCTAGAGTAAATTATTCGTCTACTCAAAAAGTTGAAGTTACAACATCTAATGCGGCAGGTCGTCAGTCAACCAAGCAAATGATTCCATCATATGTTTGTATTGCACATGAACTTATACATGCTTTACATTCAACAGAAGGGACGTTATTTAAAGAGCTAAAAGAAAAATATACATACTCTTTTCAAGGTGTGCCAATTAAAGTGAAGGCTACTCCGGAGGAATTGCGCACGGTTGGTTTGTTGTACGTATTACCAGGCGATATTACGGAAAATGACATAAGACGAGAACAACTATTAGGATACAGATTGAATTATGGTGAACAATAAGTTTGTTAAAGCTTTGATACGAAGCATTGCGACAGTGAGTATCGCTGTTGTATTGTCGGGATGTAGCAAAGGACACCGAGACGCCCAAGTCGAGTCGTCCTCTGCGTCTGCGGAGTTGCCGGTGTACTTTACTTTGGATAGTTGGGCAGATTCAATAGCGGTGTACTTGACATTTGAGAAAGACCGGATCACGATGTTAAGCACGCATAAAAAATCCGGTGAAACGGACTCCTTAGAATTAGCAATAGCAGATACTCTTGCAGAGTATATAAATAAGTATATACCATTGGCGCAGTATGAACTTGCTCACCTAAGCGATCCTATCGAGTCTTGCAGGCTTGAATGTGAAGGAGAACTGCTCATTCCGCGACGCAAGGGCAATATGTCAAATAAAGATGTATCCGCCCTCCAAAGTCACAAAGAAGCCATTTTGCTCGAAAATAAATATGGTAAAAATCCGAGCGTGAAAATATTGATGGAAACTTTTAATAAGTTTATACAAGACAACGATATATGAAAGCTCTTTTGCACCTTATAGCACTTGTTTTACTGCTAACAGCGGTCTCTTGTCACAATCCAGGTGCCGAGTCAAAGGAGGATGGTGAAACCGCGACACATCGTCACATAAAGTATTATTCAGACTTATATTCCTTCGAACTTATAGATGACACGCTATATTATGTTCGAGATAAAGTTTGTCACAATCAAACGATACAAGCCATACCTGTAGCGTCAGCTGATTTAAGAACCATAGACAGCTTGGCGTCAACCATCGACTATACATACATCTATGGTACAAGCCAAACAGACCTTTATGAAGATGCGCTTGTCATAGATGGAGAAACGGTGTATTATTCGTGTGAGCAATTGCTGTTCAGACCTGACAAGGGCGTTTTCCCGACCGATTTGAAAAAGATCCACACGACATTGGAACTTATAGACAAGCTTATATGCCTTGGCGATAGCAGCTTTTATAAACGCTGGGAGTGGTATCCATACGCGCCCCAGTCGTCCTTAGATGACAAATAAGCCGAAGCCTGAATAAAAGCCCGATTGCTGGGATTTATCTATGGAGGCGGATTGCCGATGCTATCCGGCGCGGCTAAATGTTATACTCTGTAGATTAATGGTTTGTCTATTATTGGAGATTGGCTTGGCCTTCTCGAATTTCCCGGCTGAGCGGTTAGGCGGCCATGCTTAGCGCTGCTGCTCTTCGATGAAGGGGTTGCGACGTCGGGCAGCCTGTGCCAGGGCCTCGACGCGGCGTTGACGTCGGCTATTGATGTATCTGCGGGCAAAGATGGTGGGTACGGCTACGCCTAAGGCGATACATAGGATGATTAGCGCCGACTGTACGCCGTTGTATACGGCCTGCGTCAGCTCGCCCACTACTCCGTGCATATATATTATTGTCATAAGTGCGCGATACATGAGTACGCCCGGAACCATTACGATGACCGAAGGCACAGTGATGACATTCATCGGTACGTGTACGAGGTGTACCACCTTGATGGCTAAGATGGCAATGACAGCAGCTGCTACGAAGGCCCCGAGAGCCGGACCCAGACCCAGTGTCGAGGCTACGAATGTGCGGATGCTGACGGCGGTTGCGCCACCTAAGGCGACAACCCATAATGCCCGGCGTGGGATGTTGAATATCGAGGCAAAGCCCGTGGCGCCCATAGCACCGGCCAATGCCGCGGCCGCGTACGAGGTGCTGCCCGAGATGCTTTGCGCCATGATACGGTCGATGGCGTCCGGCATTGTGGGCGAAATCAGACGCAACGCTATGGCAATGCCGAAAGACATCGCTGCCACAATCATCAGTGTATTCACCGCGCGCGATACGCCCACCATAAGGTGGTCGTCAAGCATATCCGAGACGAAATTGATAAGCGGCACGCCCGGAATGATGAACAACGTGCATGCACATAGCGGATAACCGCCGGTGTCCCATCCCGTGAGCGCTATAAGCATTGCGGCGCAGCAGGTGCTGACAGCGGCGGCCGTGGCTATGATGACATAGACATTGATGCTGGTGGTGTTGAGCCAACGCCGTACGAGGTAGCCCGGAACGGCCGCCATGGCCGTGATGGCCGCGGCATCCCATCCTCCACCGAAAATGCGGCAAAATCCGGCGCAGGCCATTGCTGCACAAAGGCATAGCAGCCACGGGGCGTAAGTGCCGCCGATGCCGCGTTCAATATCCTTCAAGTGTACGGCATAATGCGCCACATCGTAATTATGTGATATTGCACGCCAGGACAACTTGCTGACGACGGCCATAGTATTCATGTCAATGCGGTGATGTCGCACCTTCTGAGACTTATATACCGAATGGGTTGCGTCGCTGATATTGACGGCTACGAGGCTCCAGCGTACATCGATGTGCATATTTTCGTGCGGAATGCCGAAGTGCACGGATAGGCGCGTCATTGTGCGTATGATGCGCGAGGTGTCCGCCCCGCACTCCATCAACAATACGCCCGTACGCACAAGCAAATCAGCCTTGCGGCGCAGTGTGGTGAATGACATTGTGTTGTTCATAATGTGATTGCCTTATTGGAAAAATACAAATATGGCGAAAGCCAAATTGTCTATCATTGTGAAATGCCCTATTGGTGATGCAAAGATAATGAATATTTCGATAAGAGTGGGCCAAATCATACACGTTTGCCGGTTGGATAGAAGGATTATGTTGATATTCAGGGCTCACTTTCTGTTATGAATAAGCGCAGAAGTGTTGGTGATTTCGGTTTTGAAAATTGGTAAAATGCCAAATAATGTTAAATATTAAATTTGTATTTGGTCAATAGAAATAACCGTCGTAACTTTGCGGCGTAACAATCAAACACCAATTATCAATTAAACAAAACAAAGATGAAAACAAACGAAAAACACAAGGCTGCAAACCGTGGCATTGCCGCATCGGCCGAGACGCCACAGCAGCACACCGCGCCCGCCACACCGAGTGATTCTGCCACACCGACTACGTCCGCTGCGCCGCCCATAGCCGCAGCCCCGACCGTGTCCGCCGCCTTTGTCGAGACCTCGCAGTCCGAAGCCGCTAAGGCACAGACCGAATCCGCCGGGAATGCCGAGGGGAAGATTCCGCCGCTTGACCTTGGCGAAGACCGATTGACGCCGATCACCGCGCCGATAGTCCGTGTAGACAACCCCGATGCGACATCGGTCGCCGACAAAGTTGCCGTTCCGAAGACCGATGTGTCCGCAGTCATCAAAGCCATTGTCACTGCTATGGACATAGATACGCGTCTTGCCCACGCCTTGGTAGATATCCATACCGGTGTTGATGCGGCAGAAGCCTTCGGCCGCGCCTACGGCATCACATTGCCCACGGGGAAAGGCGAAGCCGTGCCTGATGTCAGACCCAAGCGAGCAGCCAGGTCCGAGGCGCCCGAAGGTGATGCTCCTGGTGCCGTAGACACATCCGTTGCCCGGCTGCCCGAGCAAGTTGCGAGCGTACCCACCTTCCTTTGTAATCCGCGTCGCGGCTTCTGGGATTAATCTTACTTGCCTGAAACAAATCCGATACCACCGAAAAACACACCGAAAAACACACTTATCGGCCGATAAGACATGTCGTCCGCGTCATACGAGACCGGACATATTCGCAAACCAAACAATTTATTCACAATCCAAATCTCAATTACAGCTACTATGAGTACAAACACCTACCAAAGCGCCTATGGCACGCAAGTCAGCGGCGCACCACTCACCACCGCCATCACCGAAGCCTCCGCTCCCGGACTGCTGCGCAACGATGTAGACGAACGTATCGTCAAAATTCGCCCTATGGCCACACCCATTGACCAGCTCTCGCGCTGTGCCGGTGCTCGCAACTGCTCGTCCATGAAAGTCAGCTACTATGCCGTCGATGTCAAGCCCATAGGCGCCTCGGTATCCACCGGCTTCGGCGCAACGGATACCATCGTAGAAGACGATGCCGCCAACGTCTATGTGCACACCGACTGCGATGCCATATTCTCGGTGAGCGAGACACTGATGTTGCCCGAGATCAAAGTCTCCCATAAAGTGGACGGCGTGGCCACCACCGGGGCGCTGATGCTCTACGTCATCAGCATCGGTGATACCAAGGGTATGTTGTGCCGCATCGTCAATGCCGACATCAAGACCGGCTCGGACAACAAGCTGCACGCCGACATTCCCAACGTTGAGGATGGCACCAAGGTCGTACGCATGGGGCGTGCCGCCGCCGAGTTGGACGTGCAGACCGCCCAGTTTGAGGCTCTGCCCAAGCGCAATACCAACAACTGCCAGATCTTCAAGATGCAAGTCGAGCAATCCACCTTCCAGAAACTCGCCAATAAAGAAGTCGGATGGGACTTCTCCGACCAAGAAGAAGTCGCCGTCATCGATATGCGTATGGGCATGGAGAAGAACTTTCTCTTTGGCAACCGTTCCGAGCTATATGATCCCGTCAAGAAAGAGACCATATATCTCACCGGCGGCATCTGGGGTCAGACCGACAAGCAGTTCAGCTACACTCCCGGCGCTATGGATCGCACCGTACTGATCAATATGTGTCGCCAAGCCTTCACCGGCAACGGCGGGTCCTGCCGCAAGATACTTATCGGTGGCTCGGGTCTGATACAAGAGCTCTCCAACTTGCCGTATGATAAAGTGCTCAGCGCCGGTCAGACCTATACGCGCTGGGGTATCGAGTTCCGCGAGATATGCTCCAATTTCGGCACGTTGTATGTGGTACATAGCGAGATTTTTGACCAGTGCGGTCACAGCAACGACGGGTTTATTCTCGATCCCGACTATATGACCAAGTACTGACATGTGCCCTTCCATGCCGAGACGCTGGATCTGCGTCGTAGCGGTTTGCGCAATACCGATGCCGTTGTGCTGACCGAGGCCAGCTGCCTTGTGCTGCGCCATCCCGCCACCCATATGCGTGTCGTGGCTGACGAATAAGCTCCGGTCTAATGGTAGGGCGGGAGGGACATCCGAAAGCCGCAAAGGTGCGCCGACAAATTACGAAAAGCAATGTCGGCGCACCGATACGGCCCAAGATGCGATAGGAGACGCTATACGGGAAAAACCATATACTAAAGAAAATATACAATATACAATACTATGAAAATCACACTGACACAAGCCCAAATGCTGTCGCTGTGGCGACGGGCTCAGGGACTTGAGCCCACCGCCGCTGCTGTTTCGCTCGAGCAATGGGAAAGTATAGACACCGAGGCTCAACTGGCACTGCGTATGCGCCAATGGTATCTGCGCCTGCTCGATACCGGTGATGAGACACTTGTCGCCACCTCCGATATTTCGGCACAGATATCGCTGCGCCGGGTAGGCGAAGGCGTGTATGCCGCCACGTTGCCCTCGGCCTGTCGCCGGTTGCTGCGATTCAATATTACCGATGATTGCGGCACTTCGATGGTGATGCCGACCATCGAAGATATTTCCGAAAAGGCCGTGACCCGTTACCGTCGACGCCGAGCCAATCCGTGGGGGGCGTCCGCCTTTGTTCCGGCGCGAGCCATCGTGCGCGGCCAAAGCCTTATCGTTGCTTGTGGATGCGGTGCGGGCGGCGCTGAGACGCTGCCCGTGGTCAGCGAGGCGCAGGCCGTCATTGACCCCGGCGATGAAACGTACGTCCTGGACGAGGCCGCATTGGCCACCATCCCCGGCGATGTCGATCTGAGTACCTTTGTCTGAACCGCCGGGAGCGATGATGCGAAAAACATTTAAGCTACAACAAATTACAAACCTTCAAAATTGCTGAAAAACACAATGACAGATACTATCGAAAAATACGTACTGGCTGCTGCACGGGATGCTTATGCCGCGCAATGCGACCTGCGTCGGCGCCGTATGCGCTACAAACGCTTCACTTACGGCGACCAATGGGGCGATATGGTACGTGACAGCCGCGGCGCTATGGTTCGCGAAGGCGACCTCATGGCCGCCGGTGGCCGCCAGCCGCTGACCAACAACCTTATACGCCGCCTTGTCAAGACCATTGTCGGGCGTTGGCGTACTATGGCAGCCGAGAGCCGCCGCTACGAAGACCCCGCGCTGGGTGCACGGCTCAACAGCCTTGCCGAACTTGATGCGCGAATGCTTGAAGAATTCCTGATCAGCGGTTGTGCCATCCAACGTGTGAGCCGCGAGAACCGCGTACCGGTCGGCAGCGCCGTATGGGTGGACAATGTCAGCCCGCGCGACTTCTTTGTCAATGCCTTCTGCGATCCGCGCGGCCACGACATACGATTGGCCGGGATGCTGCACGAGATGACGCCCGTAGAGCTGGCAGCACGCTTCGGCAGTGGTGATCGTATGCGCACCGCCGCGCTGCTTCAACGGGCACGAGCCATTGCCGGCGGCGACGTCATTCCGGCCGAGCCGTTGGTGCGCGACTGTGCGAGCGAAGACTTTGCGCGAGCACGCAGCGGATACTGCCGCGTCATCGAGATTTGGACCCTAGACAGCGCCGTCACGTCCTCCGATACCGATATTGTTATGGGATGGCATTGCCGCTGGATGCTGCCCGACGGCACCTTGCTGGACCAATATCACAGCCCTTACGGTCATGGTTCACATCCCTTTGCCATCAAATTCTATCCGTTGACCGACGGCGAAGTCCATTCGTTTGTCGAAGACGTCGTTGAGCAGCAGAAATACATCAACCGCCTTGTCGTGCTCATAGACAAGATGATGGGCGCCAGTGCCAAGGGTGTCCTGCTATTTCCTATGGCCCAGAAATCGCCTTTGGTGTCGTGGGAGGAGATTGCCGAGCGCTGGAGCCGTACCGATGGAGTTATTCCCGTGATGGGGCGAGGCGAGACCTTGCCCACTCAGATTTCCGGTAACGGCGCCGATGCCGGAGCGCACCAATTGCTGTCCCTTGAGCTGAAGCTCTTTGAAGACGTCAGCGGCGTCAGCAACGCCCTGCTTGGCGAATCCTCCAATGCCACCGGCGGCGCCGGGCTCTTTGATGCACAAGTGCGAAACTCCACCATAGCCCTCGCCGATATTTTTGACACCTTTGAGTCTTTTCTGGACGAGCGCGACCGCCGCATACTGCTATGCGGACAAGGCGGCAATGCGTCTGCCGAGGCCTTGCCGAAAGGGAGCCGACCCGCTGGTGCCGCTGTCGGAAAAGGTGTTGAGGCAGAGAACGCCGAGGCGAAAACCGTGAAAACGACAAATACGACACAGCTATGAAGACACTTACCGCACAACGCAACCGCGCCTTTGCCGATCTGTGTCTGCGTATGGCCGATGCCGATTTGCGACACGGACGAATTGTCAATGTAGGCGTGATCGTACGCCGCGCTATATACACTCCGGCGGCCGGATACTATCTGTCCTACAACCGCGCCTTGCGTCTAATCTACGGATGCAGTGATGTATGCCGCGATGAAGACGGTATAGGCATACAGCGCGCCGAGGCCCTGCGCCGTGCCGTCGATGAGTATCGCGCCCGACATCCGCGCGTCTCGATACCGCGCGCCGTAGCCGATGTCCTTACAGACAGCCACGCCCCGCGATACTACTTTCGCCCCGAACAGGGTCGTCGTATCCTGGCCGATGAAGTGCGCCGTCGCTTGCGCGACAGCCTATTGTCCGGTACTCCGGCATTGCTGGGTCTGGCCTTTGCGCTACGATTGCGCCGAAGCTGAAAGTCGCCATGGCATAAGCCGCCGACTCTCGTGAGACCTCTCAAGAAGCCGATAGGTTTCCGAAAAACAAAATTGATTAACGCCAAAAATCTTGAATAAAATGATAACCATCAATGATATAATAGAAACCGCGCTTGCTGTAGATGCCTTGCAGACACATGTCGATGACGATGCCGTCGGTGTGGATGTACGTCTGCGTCCGGCTATGGAGCGATGTGCTCCGGCCGCGCTTGCCGCCGTGCAAGCCGAGTGCGCCACCGCCGATGCCACCGCCGATGCCGTGCGCTCCGCTATGGAGATGCTCGGCGCCTACCGATTGTTGGCTATGGTCTACGGCGGAGTGGATGCCGCGCGTGCCGACTTTTATGCACATGCCGCCGCCGAGTGTGCCGAAACCGTGCGCAGTCTGGGCGACGGCAGTTGCCCCGCCGCCCATACGCCATCGTGGACTTAGACCGCCGCCTTTGCCGACACGTGTAGGTCTTAAACAATTATTTGCATAACAGACAGCGCACTTACGGCAGAAAAACCGTAACTTTGTGCCGCACAAAAGCGCATAATGACTAAAACATATATAGAGATGAAAAAGACAATCGTCACCCTAATGCTTGCCGCCGCCGGCGCTACTGCAACCGTGTCGTGCGGCAACGGGTCGGCCTCGGACGAGCACAATGACAGCGTAGTCAGCAACGAGACCAATGACTCGATTATGATCTATTACGGCCGCACCATCGGCGGGAATATCCTAAGCCAGCTTGATGCTTACGCAAGTGAGACAGGAGATACCCTCAACAAGGAAGAATACCTTGCCGGTCTGCAATACCTTCTTGATGAGAAACATAGCAACGACTTTCTCTCCGGAGTGGCCGGCGCTATGCGCATCCTCGGCGATATGGAAGAATATAAGAAGATGGGCATCACCTTGGATCGCAGCAAAATGCTTGAAGCGCTGCGTGCAAGCCTGCTTGCAGACAGCGTCGATGTCACTCGCATACAGGCCGACGGCGAAAAACTGGGTCAGTTGATACAGAGCGTCTCCGACAAGGCCGAAGAACGTCGTCTTGCCGCCGTGCGCAAGTCGCCCGAAGCCGTCAAGAACGACCGTACCGGAGCAGCCGCAGCCGCAACCGCCCTCAAGAATAATCCCGGGGCCGTGAAGACCGAGAGCGGCATTGTGGCCATCATTGAGACCAAAGGAAAAGGATCCATCTCCGATGAGGCGCATCTGCGTATGAATATGAAGTCGCGCCACATCAACGGTGATGTATGGCAAAGCACCGATACCGAGCAGGTTATCGTGCCTCGCGGTCTTGCCAAAGGCTATGCCGAGGCCATCAAGATGCTCGGCATCGGCGGCAAAGGACGCTTCTACATCCCCGGCGACCTCGCATTCGGTCCTGCCGGACTGGCACAGGCCGGCGTAGGTCCTATGGAATGGATGATCCTCGATATCGAGGTGGTCAGCGAAGACGACCCCGCTGCAACCTCCGGCAGATAAATCCATGCTCCGGGGGAAACAGATTTATTTAATCCCTCCGACTAATATGCCGGGTTTCACCTGCGAATAATCATAGACCCGTATAATACCAGGCGCGGAGAGGTGTGCATATTAAACTGCACACCCCTTCGCGCCGCCCTTTGCGGGCTGTGCTTTTACCCATTTGTAAGATGAAAAATGGTACAACCACAAAAAAATTTCAAAAAAAGTAGGAATAAGCCCTTGTTTTCCGAAAATAATCGTAAATTTGCCACATCCGAATGCGCGCGCCCGAGCGTTGCAAACGGTACAAGAATATTATCCTTAGAAACAACGAAACACAATCATACGATGGAAAAGATCGACAACCTTGACCGCAAAATACTAAGTATTATAATGCGAAATGCGCGTATCCCCTCCAAAGACGTAGCCTTGGAATGCGGAGTGAGCCGCGCCGCCATCCACCAGCGCATTCAGCGCCTTATAGATATGCAAGTTATCACCGGTTCGGGATATACCGTAAACCCCAAAAAGCTCGGCTACTCGACATGTACATACGTAGGTGTCAATCTTGAACGTGGAGCCTTGTATCGCGAGGTAGTACCCAAGATGGAGATGATACCCGAGATTGTAGAGTGTCACTTCACCACCGGTCCGTACACCATGCTTATTAAGCTCTATGCGCGCGACAACGAGCACCTTATGGACCTGCTCAACAACAAGATACAGAATATCGAGGGTGTGGTAGGTACCGAGACCCTCATTTCGCTCGACCACTCGATACACCGCGTAATTCCGTTGCATGTCGACTGATACCGGAACAAATCGCGGTTGACGTCCCCGCAACTTAAACAACATCTACACCGTCCACGAGACATAACATAGAATGTCATGAAAGCCATCTTCGCCGCCTTCATTGCCGCCGTCTTCGGCGCTGCGCCCGCTACAGCCGCCCCGGCCGCTTCCACCACAGTACACCATCCCGAATGGAGTCGAAACGCAGTCATTTACGAAGTCAATGTGCGACAATACACGCCCGAGGGGACTTTCAAGGCCTTTGCCCGCCATCTGCCGCGTTTACGCGACCTCGGCGTAGACATCCTATGGCTGATGCCGATACATCCCATATCCGAGGACGGACGCAAGGGTACGCTCGGCAGCTACTATGCCGTGCGCGATTACTATGGTGTCAATCCCGAATTCGGCACCATGGACGACTTGTGCGCCCTCGTAGACAGCATACACGCCTACGGGATGCACGTCATTATCGATTGGGTGCCCAATCATACCGGGCGCGATAATGCTTGGGTCAAGACACACCCCGAGTATTATGCCCGCAACGCCAAGGGCGAGATGTATGGACCGTATGACTGGACGGACGTCTACAAATTAGACTATAAGAACCCTGCAACGCGACGCGCCATGACCGATGCCATGGCCTTTTGGCTCAAGAAGGCCGGCATAGACGGCTTCCGCTGCGATGTGGCCATGGAAGTCCCCACCGATTACTGGAACGAGGCGCGTGCCGAGCTGCAACGTATTCACCCCGATCTGTTTATGCTCGCCGAGGCCTCAAATGCCGACCTCACCGAACATGCCTTTGATATGGCCTACAATTGGCCGATGAAAGACCTTTTCAATGCTGTGGCCGCCACCGCCGGCGAATACACCTTTGTGTCGGCAGGCGCCGATGCACCTCGCAAATTCGAAAAAAAATACGCCACAGACATCGCACGCCTGGTTTTAGAGCAGCGCGAGCAATTTCCTGCCGATGCCTACCTGATGAATATGATCACCAATCACGATCTCAATTCGTGGGAAGGTACCGAGTTCCAGCGCTACGGACGTTTGACATCGGCGATGGCCGTACTGTCGTTTACCCTTCCCGGGATGCCGCTGATATACACCGGACAAGAGGTCGGTATGAATCGTGCCCTGCAATTCTTCGAGAAAGACACCGCACCCGACTTCAATTCAAATCCGGATATGACGTCTTTCTATAAGATGTTGACGATGCTGAAACACACTCGTCACGAATTGCGTGCCGGAGCCGCTCCCGGCTTCGAGCCCATAGATGCCGGCAACGAGAATGTGCTTCTGTTTCGCCGCACCAGCCCCGACTCATCGGCGTCCATGGTTGTATGCGTCAATCTCGGTAAGACCGATGCCACGGTGACGCTGCCGCCCGAAGTAGCCACCTCCCGGAATATTATCGCCGCAAACATTTCGGCCAATGACTTTTGCGTGGGACAAGACGAAGTCCCCGCTCAAGGCATAAATGTCACCCTCGCCCCCGGCGGATATATAGTTGTCCCCATAGGTGTGTAGCCACATGCATGCGCAGCGGCAATTGAACAAAATTCGGTAAAAAAAAGAAAATAGACAACCAAATACCCAATAAACCAAAAACACAATCTAATTCCGTACAACAATGATTATCGGAGTACCTAAAGAAATTAAAAACAACGAGAACCGCGTTGCAATGACCCCCGCCGGCGTAGCCGAGTTAGTACACAACGGACATACAGTGTATGTACAGCACACAGCCGGAGAAGGCAGCGGTTTTGCAGACGACGAGTACATCGCCGCCGGAGCTCAAATCCTTCCCACCATCGAAGCCGTCTATGACATTGCCGAGATGATCGTCAAGGTCAAGGAACCCATCGAGCCCGAGTACAAGCTCATCAAGAAAGACCAAGTGGTGTTCACCTACTTCCACTTTGCCAGCGATCGCGAACTCACCGATGCCATGATGGCATCGCGTGCCGTCTGCATCGCTTACGAGACAGTACGTCTTGCCGACCGCTCGCTGCCCTTGCTCGTTCCCATGAGCGAAGTTGCCGGCCGTATGTCCATACAAGAAGGCGCACGCTTTCTCGAGAAGCCCCAAGGCGGCAAAGGTATGCTGCTAGGTGGCGTCCCCGGCGTACCCCCGGCCAAAGTGCTGGTTCTCGGTGCCGGCGTTGTAGGCCGTAACGCAGCCCTGATGGCAGCCGGTCTGGGTGCCGATGTTACAATCACCGACATCTCGCTGCCCACACTGCGCCATGTCGCCGAAACTATGCCTCGCGTGAAGACACTATACTCCTCGCGCCACAATATCGAGAGCCAATTGCCCGAAGTAGACCTCGTTATCGGTAGCGTCCTCATCCCCGGCGCCAAGGCGCCCAAGCTGGTTACGCGCGATATGCTCAAACTGATGCGTCCCGGTACTGTCATGGTAGACGTAGCCATCGACCAAGGCGGCTGCTTCGAGACCTCGCATCCCACGACCCACACCGAACCCACCTACACCCTTGACGGCGTGGTACACTATGCAGTGGCCAATATCCCCGGAGCGGTGCCCCGCACCTCCACACTGGCACTCACCAACGCCACCCTGCCTTACGCTATCCGTCTGGCCAATAAGGGCTGGCGTCAGGCTTGCCGCGAAGATGCCGCTCTGGCACAGGGCGTCAATATGGTCGACGGCAAGGTGACCTTCCCCGCCGTAGCCGAGGCTTGGGGCCTGGAATACACCAAACTCGAGCTGTAATATCGCAAATGTGCGGACGCAAGACCTTATGCTGCGTGCCGCATGACGATACAACCCTTAGCGGGGCGGATATGCCGAATGGTTTCGGTGTGTCCGCCTCGCCGTTTTTTTTGTGTTTTTTTGTGCTCGCCTTTTGCGCGTACGGAAAAAATACATTAACTTAGCGGTCGAAACTACGGCACTTGTAGGCATACCAGGCGCTACGGCCATCGGCGTGTGTCACACTAAGGGCCGGATTAGCTTCTCTAAAGAAAACACAAAGCATAGATATGACAACAACCACCGATATGGAACAATCTTCGACAGGTCAGGCCACGCCCTCGCATCGTTATGCAGTAATTATGTGCGGCGGCATCGGCAGCCGTTTTTGGCCCTACAGCCGTCAAGATCGTCCCAAACAATTTATAGACTTCTTCGGCACAGGCCGCTCGCTGTTGCAGATGACAGCCGATCGTCTGCGCTACATTGTTCCCGCAAACAACATTATCGTTGTCACCAACGACCGTTATCTGCCCTTGGTACAGGAACAATTGCCCGAAATTCCGCGACAGAATATCCTGTGCGAGCCGGCGCGTCGCAACACTGCGCCGTGTATCGCCTGGGCCGCTCATCATATCTACGCACGCGACCCGGAGGCTTCGATGATTGTCGCAGCCAGTGATCACTTGATTACTCGCGAGCGCGATTTCGAGGCAGCAATACTCCGAGCCTTCGATTTTGTCGAGCATCGGGATGCCCTGTTGACGCTGGGCATAGTGCCTTCGCGCCCCGAGACCGGTTACGGATACATTCAGCAAGGAGAGCGTGTCGATACGACCGAAGGCGTTTTTGCCAAGGTCAAGACCTTCACCGAAAAGCCCGATAAAGACTTGGCACGCGTCTTCGTCGATTCGGGCGAGTTTTTCTGGAACTCAGGCATCTTTGTCTGGTCGGCCGAGGCTATACTCGCCGCTTTGCGTACCTATTCGCCGGAAGTGGCCGCCGTCTTTGACAATGCGTCCGTATCCTTTGCCAAGGGCGAGGATGAAGATGCCTTCATCGCCGCCAATTTTGCCTCCTGCCCATCTATATCCATCGACTATGCAGTCATGGAAAAGGCGCAGAACGTATACGTACAGCGCGTAGACTTCGGGTGGAACGACCTGGGCACGTGGAGCGCCTTGTACGACAATTCGCCCAAGAACCGCGATGCCAATGTCACGCAGCGGTGCGCCGTGCTGGCTTATAACTCCACGGGCAACATTTTTGCCGTAGCGGACGATAAGCTTGTGGTATGCGACTCGTTGTGCGACTATATCGTTGCCGACTCGGGTGACGTACTGCTGATATGTCCCAAATCGGAAGAGCAGCGCATCAAGCAGATGGTCAATGATGCCAAGATTGCCTACGGAGATAAATATCTGTAGCGTGGCTGGCAACCGGTTTATTTTAGATAATAATGTTATTTTAACATAGGCTTTTTGTTTAGAGTTAAGGTTAATTCAAATATGGTGTGAACCATACAACCTTTTCTATTCAAAGATTACAAGGGTTTATTTAGGATTAAATAAACACCTGCTCAAGTATCGGATCGAAGAGATTCGACTTAAATCCCAACCTGGGAAACTTTTAAGCGATGTCGAGGAAAGACTCGTAATAAGAGTGATAAGCAGAGGCTTACAGAGCAATTAAAGAGAGTAGAGAGTTAAATAATGCTAAAATGAGGTGTTTTTCGCAAGAGAGATGCATTCTGTTTCAAAAAAAGCATTACCTTTGCATCGTGTTTTTCATGGTATTAGATTTAAGGTTAAGAAAGATTACCCGTCGTGATGACGAGTAATTTTTTTTGTGCCTGCTCGAAAGTCGTGGGAACAATGGGAATGATGAGAATAATAGGAATAATGAGGGCTACAGCGCGAGCCGTGCGTAGTTGTAATGAAAAGCGCAGTGGATGGGTGTCCGTTTCTTCAAAAATGCCTAACTTTGCCTTGCAAAAAGACAATCCGCAATTGTAAAAGCCGGCCGCGTGAGCTAAACGCCGAAACATATAAGCGGAGAACGACATTGGCAAGAATAATAATCCGAATTTAATAATAACCCATATACGAAGGTCGATGTATAATACCCGAAATAAAGGAGAGTAAGACAAGACCTTATACGATAGACATTGAACGATAATGATTTCGCATCTACGCCTACATGATATAGATATTTACGTGGCTGATCTTGATGAATCTGTGCCGCCATCCCAACGTCGCGGCGCCGAGGTGCTTGCCGTACGCCGACTATGTATGCGCGCCTTGGGTGAAGGATGTCCGGAGGTGTCGCATACGCCGGAGGGTGCCCCTTATCTGGCGGGCGTGGTGCGTCCGTTCTCGATTAGTCATTCGCGCACGCACGCCGCAATCGCGCTCGGCCCCGAGGGCGAGAAATACGGACTTGGAATAGATATCGAATATCCGCGGCCGCGCTTGGCCGCATTGGCGCCTCGTTTCACTAATGCCGAAGACACTCAGGCTCGCGACATTGACGGGCTGTTGCACTTGTGGGCGGGCAAGGAAGCAGCCTTCAAGGCCGCCGAGTCCTGCATCCCCGGAAGCGAGACCCCGATATATACCGACCCCAACGCCAAGCGCCCGCTTGTATTATCCGATATTGTTGTCAATCTCGAAGACTGTGTGGCCTTGCTGCCCGACGGGCGGCAGATGCACCTTGCCTTTGCGCATGCCGCCTTTCCGCTGCCCCAGCTGATATGTCTGGCTCGGCCTTAGACCGGACACGAGAGCAATGGGAATTATGGGAGCAGTGGAAATGATGGGAGCAATGGGAATGATGGCATAGTTCCCATAACTCCCATAGATCCCATAATTCCCCAAAAAATAGCCGCTACTGCGAAAATTTGCCGAACAACACAAAATAAACGCAAACGTTTATTAAATAATGCTAATAAAATCTGCCTCTGTCTTGAAAATTCTTACATTTGTCATATACATTTCAACTACAGGAGACTGATTTTTTTTACCCTATAAACAACCACCTAAACAACACCACTATGAGAAAAATTTTCTTAACCGCAGTGCTGATGTTAGGAGCAATGTCGATGAGCGCTCAGCTCGCGACTGTACAAAGCGTACAGCGTGTAGATGCCGGCGTCACCGTAGACAAGCCCGTCATCAGTGCCGATGGCAGTTTTGTTGTGGCACAGGCAGGCGCCAAAGGTATCGTGAAGATCACGGCCGACGGCACATGCTCCACCATTGCCGCAGTAAAGGACGCATACAATCTGCGTCTCACTGCCGATGGTCAGAATGTAGTATTCGCCGCACCCGAATACCATTCCAACCACTTGCGTTATGTATCGTTACAAAGCGCCAACCTTGCCACCAAGAGCGTACGCACACTCGTTAAAGCTTCGCGCCGGCTCAACAGCGGCGTAGGTATTGACGGCAACAGCGTCACCGCCGTCGAAAACGGCAAAGCACGCGTACAGAGCCTCGACGGCACCAAGGCCGTGCGCAGCGCCGTGGCTTCCATCAACTACGGACACCTTGACATCACCGTCAACGGCAAGACCCGCAGCATTGATCCTCAGGGTCGCGGCTCGTACATTTGGCCGAGCATCAGCCCCGACGGACAGAAAGTCGTATACTGGCTCGTAGGCCGCGGTTGCTTCGTATGCAACCTCGACGGCTCCGATGTACAACGCGTAGGCGCACTCCGTGCAGCCGTATGGGCCGGCAACGACCGCCTTGTCGGCATGGACGAAGTCGAAGGCACCGCTCAGCAGGTGACCGCCTCCTCGCTGCGTCTTTATGACCTGGCTTCCGGCGTTTCGCAGACCATCACCGACGACACAGTCAAGGCACAGTTCCCCAGCGCCAGCGCTGACGGCAGCCGCATCGCTTTCACCACTCCCGAAGGCGAACTGTATATCGTAACACTCACCAAATAACGCGCAATATACATTATGAAAAAGAATATCATCCTGACGGCCCTGGCACTTGCAGCCACCGTCACCGTCGGCGCCAAGACTGCCGACGAACTGCGCGTGTACATCAACCCCGGACACGGCAGCTGGACCCCCGATGACCGTCCCTGCACACTCGTGGGACACGGTGCATACTCGCGCACCAATACCGATACGTTGAACTTCTTCGAGTCCAACACTAATCTCGAGAAAGGTTTCGGCGTGCTCGAGCGTCTCATACAGTACGGCCTCAAATTTGACCGTACGCTCAATCAGACCGGCGACAACGCCACCACCGGCGCCGCTCGCGACCTGAAGAACAATATCGTCATGTCCCGCGTCAAGAACGGCCCGTACCACGAAGACAACGGTACAAAGAAGCAGCTCGGCGATGCAGCTCCCGCCGACTTGGAAGTCTACAACCGCAGCCTCTCCGAGATTTCGGCCGAAGTGGAAGCCAACAACTTCGATATGTTCATCTCCATCCACTCCAACGCTGCTGACGAAGGTACCAACACCAACTTCCCATTGTTCCTCTATCGCGGTTATGACACCCCGACAGAAGACACCGGCGTGACTCTCGAGCACCAGAACTTGTCCCGGGCAATGGCAGCCAAATGCTGGCCCTACGCCATTGAGAATACTCACATGATGTGGACTGCCTATGCCAACGGCGGCACCAACTTCCGCGGCGACATTGACTTCTACCACAGCAGCTCAACCAGCGCCAGCGGATGCAAGGGCTACCTCGGCGTGCTCAAGCACCACGTGCCCGGCTTCCTCGTAGAAGGCTACTTCCACACCTACCAGCCTGCACGCCACCGTGCCATGAACTGGGATGTGTGCCGCGTCGAAGGTGATGCATACGCACACGGTATCGCCGACTACTTCGGCCTGACCAAAGAATCCACCGGTACCATCTACGGCGTGGTTCGCGACAAGCATGAAAAGTTCAAAGACCCCGCATATACGCCCAATATGACTACCGCAGATGCCTATAAGCCCCTCAACGGCGTTACCGCCATCCTCAAAAAGGCCGGCGCCGAAGTGGCACGCTATACCACGGACGACTACTACAACGGCGCATTCGTGTTTGACGGCATCGAGCCCGGCGACTACACCATCGAGTTCGAAGCCGAAGGCTACAAGCCCATCGAAGAGCCCGTGGCAGTGACCGTCAAGGCTGCCTCCGTAGTATATCCCACTGCCAGCCTCGTCAGCGAAACTTGGACTCCCCCGGCAGTTGTATACGAAAACTATCCCGACCCTGCAGCTGCACAGAAGGGCGTTTATGTTCCCGACGAAATCGCCTTTGAGCAGACTTACGTAGACGAGCCCATCGCACAGCTCGCCGACAAGAACGTCCGCCGCGTCATCGCCTACAACGGCAAGCTCTATATCCTCGCCCTTGACAAGGCCGAGAAGCCCAACGCCACCATCATCGTTTACGATCCCGTGGCCAAGACCGTCCTGGCCGAAGTGTCCACCGAAGGAACCGAAGGCACCGAGAAGAACGTATCAGATATCCAGGTGACTTCCGACGGCGTCCTGGTGGCTTGTGCCAAGGAGCTCTGCCAGTACAGCGATAATCAAGTGGATGCGGGTTTCACTCGCGGTGAGCACAATGTATACAAATGGGCCAACGATGAGAACGGCCTGCCCACAGGTGCTCCCGTCAAGTGGTTCAGCTCGAAGCGTTCCGGCAATATGTACCGCGCATACGTAGGCGAGACTATGGCTTACACCGGTACATCCACCGAAGGTACGATTATGGTTCCGGCCCAGACCACCGCATCAACCACCAATCTTTTCTACAACGTCTATACAATCGTTGACGGCGAATTTATCGCCGATGGCTACCTCAATCAGGTTAATGATTGGAGCAAGCAGTCACAACTGGGTGACTACACTTTGGTTACATCTCCTTTGGATCCGCAGAAGGTGCTGGTTGTGTCCTCCAAGAAGCCCGTATATGAAATCAGCTTCAACGACGCCAAGACATATACCGAAGCTCCCGAAGGTGTTGCCAATGTAAACGCTGCCGGCGCATTCCGCTTCCGCGGCCACAGCTATATGGTAGCACCCGACAACGCCGACGGCAATAACGGCGGTGTCAAGCTCGTCGAAGTTACCGATGGTGTCAACAAGGCACAGAATGTAGCCACCACCAATACCTCTGTCGCTGCCGTAGCCGCCAATGCCGCTACCGCTGCCAATGTAGACGTGGTTACGGATGTTCAGACCGAAGAAGTGACAGCCGCATACCTCAACCTCTACGCAGTACGCGACGGCAAGGTAAGCCGCTTCACCACCAAGGGCGTAACCGCTACCATTGAGGCAGCCGCTTATGCTTATGGTCTGTCCTCCAAGGATAACGATGAAACCGTGGATATTACATACCATGCCACCGGTGCCGCTCCCAAGGCCGAGCTCGTACTCAACGACGGCAAGGCCGAAATCGTAGTGCCCATGGGCGCTGCTGTCAAAGGCGAGAACACCTATACCCTCACCAAGAAAGATTTGCTTGACGAAAACAGCGAATACACATGGGAAGTACGTCTGACCAACAAGACTATCCCTGTTTCCGGCGTCGCCAAGACTATGAAAGCAGCCACAGGTAGCTCCCTCCGTGCTTCCGTGCTCACTATCACCGACCCGACACAAGCATCGTTCGGTTACAGCGCATTCGCTCCCGGCAAGGCCGAAGGTCTCACCATCTTTGATCCCGAAGGCAAAGAAGTTGCTACCGGTCTGTTCAAGAACCACACTCTCTGGGGTGGCAACAACGGCGGCGGTAACCCCTCCAACCCGTTCCGCGGTGGCGAGCGCGAAGGCAAGTTCGTCTTCACCGCATGGGGTGACGGCGCATCCGGTGTCACCTACGTCGATCCTCTGGACCTCGATGCAGGCCTGCAGAATATGTATGCCGGTGAAAAACAGTCCTCCGGTGCATACATCTACAACGGCGTCAACGTCGGCGGCGGCCACAGCGGCCTCTGCTTTGTAGGCAAGGGCGACAACACTCGTATGTACGCCTTCTCCGAAGACCACGACACCTCCATAGCACCCTCCAATGCCCTGCTGTACTGGGAACTCGGCAGCGCATGGCAAATTACCATGGCTCCCAAGGCTACGGGCGAAAAGGCACGCTGGGCCAACACCAACTGCGACCTCGTGCCCTACGGTGACGGTCTGTTTATGTCGCAATGCCGCAGCGCCGGCAACAACAGCGCCGGATGTCCCGTATTCTGCTACATCGGCACAGACAACGCCGTGAAGTACAACTCCGGCAACGAAGAAGACAAGACTTGGATCACCTCCGGCAACTCCGCTATCGCCATCAGCCCCGACGGCAAGACATTCGTTCTGGGTACATACGGCAATATGCTGGTAATGGATGTAGCATGGAACGACGGCGTGCCCACGATGACCAAGCGCTTCGAAATCACCCCCACCAAGGCCGGTGACTGGGCAACCGCACGTTTCGACTATGCAGGCAACCTCCACTACTATGCACGCGCACTTGGTAAATACGAAGTATATGCCATCGCACAAGAACATCCCGTAGTGACCACTCCGGCACTCGCCACCGATATCATCAAGGGCGGCTCCTCCGCAGTTGAAGACCTCTATGACGAAGCCGTTGACGCCGAAGCCCCCGTATTGTACTACAACCTGCAAGGCATCCAAGTGGCTGCCGACAATCTGACCCCCGGCGTATACGTACGCGTTCAGGGTAAGAATGCAACCAAGGTTGTCATCAAGTAAGATAGTATCTTAAGGCATTAGCCTACACTTCCCGGTCAGGGCGCGCCAACGGCGCGCCCTGACTTTTTTAGAGAGAGCGGTGGGAATGATGGGAGTAATGAGAATGATGGGAGCGATGGAAGCAATGGGAGTAATGGGGGATTGATGCAGAACTATGACACTCATAGCTATTATGGCTCCTACAGCTACT
>ERZ808259.360-NODE-360-length-21701-cov-3.514737_pt1 | contig 21701 bp, 19 predicted proteins | sample MGYA00521279_ERZ808259 | MGnify/ENA primary metagenome ERZ808259 (study PRJEB31516, sample SAMN03275586) | gut metagenome | biome: mammalia-associated habitat; material: feces | host: Papio cynocephalus | place: Kenya | collected 2012-07-27 ... | reverse complement strand
AACCGTTTCACCAACTTCCGCTTTTTCCTTATTTGCGGTAACGGTTCCGTTTTCTGATGGATGAATCGTGACATCATGGGTGTTGACTTCAACAGCAATCGTGACCGTTAAGCCATTTTCCACCATTTGGGCTGTGGCTTTATTATCAGTGATGGCGACATCAACCCCATTCACCTTGAAGGAAGAGACATGATAATCCTCATCAACGGTAATCGTGAAAGTAATGGTTTGGCCCACTTCGGCTTCCATTTTGTCAGCGCTGACGGTAGCGTGTTCCACTTGGGTGATGCTAACCGAATAGGTCTTTACCGGTTCTTCGGAAGAGACGCTCTTTTCCGATGAGGCGACCTGACTGGCTTGACTATGATCTTCAGAGGATGGTGACTCATTCGTGCAAAATGGGCCTTTCCTAAGATATTAAATACTTTTTTAGCTTGAAAGCACCCCTAGCGCTTGATAAACGAAGGATGCAGGATGAGAGTGTTTTGGCGATGATAAAAAATCGGTTATTTCAAAAAGGCAGCGCGAGACAAATGAAAGAATACGATAGAAGGATTGCAATTGGATTTTGGAAAAGGACGATTTTTTAGACGGGTCAGAAAGGAAATTTTCATTTCGCCAAAGTTCTTAAGGTTTAAAAAACATCCCTTGCTGGGATGCTTTAAATATCCACTTTTTGGAAATTCTTCCCTGCTAGATAACTTGCCAGGAAAGTGAAAGCAGCGAAGAAAAGGAATCCCCCAAAAAGAATGGCCAACTGGGTCAAAAGATTAGGAAGCGCGTAGGAATTGATGAATTCCGATAAACCAGGGACGACCATAAATGGGATCATGATGATGCCGATAAGGAACATGGCGATAAGATCGGAGATAAGGAAAGGGAGGGAAACTTTTGCCTCCGGTTTTTTATAATACCAAGGAAGGCAAATAAGATTAAAGACGCCAAAGACAAAGAAAACAAAGCCGTAAAGGGCGAAATTGAAGCCAAGCTCGGGGTAGAGTTGATCGGCTGGCATGAATTTTGTCAAAAAAAGCTTGAGGAAGCCAAAAGGAACGGAAATAAGAATCGTTAACATCTCCAGATAAGAGAGAATAAGGACTTTCCCTTTAACGATATCTTTCTTCGCCAATGGAAGAATGGATGTGTAAAGCAAGTCCCTGTTGGCATTAGAAAGAATGAAGACAACCGCAAAACCGGCAAGAGGGTAAAAGAAAGAGACCAAACTAGGCCAAGTAGGTATGACAATGGTAAAAGAAAGAAAGGCAAACACCCACGTTTGAAGGGAAACGCAGAGCTTTTTTTCTTTATAGAGGAGATTCTTCATTTTCGTCATTCCTTTCTTTCGCGATCATGATTTCTTCCAAAGACGGGATGCGTTTTTCTTCATTTGCGAAGAAAGCTTCGTCTTTTTTTTGGATGATTCCTTCAAAGAAAGAGTCTTTCTTGCGAACATGCTCTAAGCGAGAAATTTTCTCTGGGGTGAGTTCGTTTTCCCTTCCTTTGACAAAGAGGTAATCTTCTTTAAAAGAGGAAACGCTTTTGGAGGAAAGGATTTTCCCCTTTTGGATATAGGTGATGGTATCGGCGCATTTCTCCAAATCAGAGATGACATGGGTGCTAAAGAGAATGGCGATGTTCTTCTTTTTGGCGATGTCCCTGAAACAATCCAATAGCTCATCCCTCGAAACAGGATCGAGGCCGCTGGTCGGCTCATCTAAAAGAAGGAGCTTTGCGTTATGGGATAAGGCAAGAGCCAAACCATATTTGACCTTCATGCCATTGGAGAGCTCTTTCATTTTCTTTTTTTCGTCGATTTCGAAGAACTTCAGCCATTTCTCATACAAATTTTGATCCCAAGAGCGATAAAAACGAGAGCTCACGTCCGTAAGATCTTTGACTTTGACGTTGGGATAGAAATCGATCCCGCCAAAAAGAAGGCCGATTTCGTTTTTCATTTCTTTTTCGTTATCTTGGATGGGCTTCCCTTGAAAAAGAATCTTCCCTCCATCGATGTCAATAAGGCCGGAAATGGCTTTGATGGTTGTTGTTTTCCCAGCTCCGTTTCTCCCGATGAAACCCATGATTTCCCCCTCATGAAGAGAGAAGGAAATGCCATCTAGTGAGAAAGAGGGATAATGTTTGCTTGCGTTCTCTAGTTCTAGGATGCATTCATTCATTGGAAAGGACTCCTTCATTTGCTAAAGAGACATCATAAGCGCGTTTTGGGCCGAGTCCCTTTTCATGTCAAAAACGTTATGTATTAAGAAAGGCATGGGGCTTTGGCCTTTTGAGGCTAAGATAGACGTGAGAATTTCTTTTGTTGTGTTGTTTTTCATATTTCTCTAGGTAGCAAAACAAAGATAAAAGAAAAGGAAAAGGCTAACAAGTAAAATGATTGTCAAAGATAAATGCCCAGGATCCATTTGAGAGCTTTTTGAATCCTGAAGAGGCAAGCCACCCCCAAAGATGGGTTAGGAAGGATTCGGATTGTTTCAAAACGGATATTTTTGAAAGAATACGGCTTCAAACCGTTTCAGATCCTTATAGATATCTAATTCCTTGATAATCTTGCGTTGATTTTAAGAAAGCGTTCCAATGGATGGGGACGCTATCTTTTTAGGTAACAATTAGTTAAGAGCAAAAGCTCTGTTTTTATTTGCTTTATAGGCGCCGGCAAACAAGAAGCACAAAGACATGGCGTAAGAAATTGTCTCAAAAAGCTTGCTGATAGAAAAAGTTCCGCCATTGGTTAGATCCATAATCACGACAACGGTGTAAGAAAGAGCGACAAAACAAGCGTATATCACACTAGAATAAGCAAAAGTAAGACCGAGAACCTTGTTATGGACGAATAAGAAGGTAAAACCGCAGGCGATCATCAAAACATAGAACATTTTAGCCAATCCAGAGATCACAGAAGAGGCTGCGTCACTCCCAAAATTCATGGAATAGGAGCCGACAATGATGAGAACCAATAATGCGGGAGCTATGGCTTTGATGGTTCCTTCGCAGCCTTTCCCTCCAAACAGGAAATAAAAATAGAAGCCAATCAAAAGAAAGAGAACGAATAGCTCCACGACGAATTTCATCAGGGAAGCGATGTCATTCCCCAAAGATGGCATGCCTTCGCTCAAAAGATAATAGACCACAAGAAGAATCCCAGCGATCAAAAAGAAGATATGCGCCAAAGGAATTTTGTTTGTTTTTGCCTTATTGCTCATGATTTTTCCTCCAAAAAGCAACAAGAATTATAGAAGAAACCACGATAAAAAAGAATGGCGAAAAGCGCCTTTTTGAAATTTGAATAAGAGAAAATTAAGGAAGGCTAAGAACATCATTCAATACACGTTGCATGAAAAGGGGTTGAAATAAACCGCATAAAAAGGCAAAAACGCCATTATGCTAGATCGAAAGCCGACATAGAGTAAGAAGGCAATACGGTAGCAAAGATCTTATTGCACGATTGTTTTGATACAAAAGCTTGTTCAAAGCTCGCCATTGGAGTTTTGTTTCTTCCTAGCGTATTTAGCAAAGCACTTCATAAAAGCGTAGTAACAAAAGCATATATACATAAAAAACAAAGGAATGAAAACGAAAAAGAAAAACACTGGGTTCAGCTTAACGGAAAAGGAAGTATCCGGATAAGAGGTAAAACGGGTTGTAAAAACAGCGACAATTGAAAAAGCAATCGAAAGAAGGATCCAAGGCAAAGGCACGAAATAAAGAAATTTCTTGCTTTTGAACACTCCGTATTTCAGATCCAGTTTCACAAACCTAAAAGAAAAATAAAACAGCCAAAAATACATGAACACATCCCAGCAAAACATCGCTATCGCAAACGAATTTTCAAAATTATAGCCAACAAATGTAGGGAAAAACGCACTGCAAATGCAAAATATACCCATAGAAAAGGAATACACCCAATACTTTCTTTGAATGTTTATATCTCCGATTTCCTTAATTTTGTCTTCATTAACAAAACCTTCGTAAAAGGAACTTTTTTCGTTTTTCTTGAATCCCATGTAAAAATGCTAAAACGTTTCCCATTAAAAAGAAATCCTTTAGTCAAAGGCATCATAGCCGATAGATAAAGAAAGCTTTCTCCCAGCCAAGCAAAGCCTTCACCGAGTGACATGGATTCAAGAATCATGGCAATATATGCGAAACCCATTCCCTTAAAATCGGCAAGAATAATTCCTTTTTCATTGCCGAAAAACCTATCATCCTCATCCCAATGAAAACTAGACCCTATCGTTCTAAACATGAATGTCAGATTTTAGACGGAACGATTGCAATCGATACGCATCGTCCGATAAAAGACGTTGGCAATCTCTTGGGTTTATTCGATTTTTCCTTTTATCCTTATTCTTTTCGCGAGCGATTTCCCTTGCTTAAAAAGAAACAAAACGAGCAAAAGCGAAACCGCTACAACGACAATCGTCGCGCCAGGCTTCAAATCTAAATAATAAGCGAGAATGAGGCCTACAATCATCGAAGAGACGGAAAAGAACACGCTCAATATCATTGTCCACTTATACCCTTTCTTCAATTGAAGAGCGATAGCGGTAGGAAGGACAAGCAATGACGAAACAACCAAAGAGCCGACAACTTTGCTCCCTATGGCGATCGTTATGCTAAGAAAAAGATCCATGGCAAACGATAATAGATTAACTTTGACACCATCGATTTTAGCTTCGCTTTCGTTATAAAGAAGAGAAAAAATCGGTGTGTAAAAGACAATCACAAAAGCAAGGACTAATAAAACAAGCACTATGCTAACGATCAATTCGGTATCTGTGATAGTCAATATCGATCCAAAAAGATAGGCGTCGAAATTATTCGCTTTCGTAAAGCTCGACAATATCCCCGCTAAACCAATCGAACAACTTAAAACGACAGCGACGCCAATTTCCGAGAATTTGCTGAATTTCTTCCGCAAGAAATCGATGATCAAAAACGCGATCACGCAAGCAATCACGCTCATTAGCAATGGCGAGAAGCCAGCAGCCAGCCCAATTGCGACGCCCGCCAAAGAAGAGTGGGCTAAGGCATCTCCAGAAGAGGAGAGTCTCCTATATACGGCGAAACTCCCGACCAGTGGCAAAGAAACGCCTAATAAAAAGCAAACCGCGAAGGCGACTTGCATGAATTTATAAGTCAACATGGTGACGTCCTCTTTTTAGTTCTTCCTCGTATGGCAAAACGCGGCCATCTTCAATGAAGAAAATTGCGTCAGCTTCTTTTAGATCCTCGGGATGGTGAGATACAAACAAAATGCCTTTGCCATCTTTATGTAACTTATTGATAAGCGAAACGAGGCTTTCATGCGTTTTCTCGTCCATTCCCGCATCAGGCTCGTCTAATACAAGGAAATCAGGATTCTTAATCAAAGCTTTGGCAATTTTCACTCTTTGGAGTTGCCCACCAGAGAGCTCGTCTATGAGTCTTTTTCTAAGAGGGTAGAGATCGAACTCCATCAAAATCTCTCTCACTTTTTCTTTTCTTTCTTTTGTTTTTAAGAAAGAAAATCTATTGACGAGCCCCAAAGAAACCACTTCTTCAACGGTTGCAGGGAAAGATCCGTCCGAAACAGAAGTCGTTTGGGCAACATAACTTATCTTCGTTTCATCCCTTTCTATTTTTCCTTCTGTTGGTTTGAGTAAGCCTATGACAAGTTTGAGAAAAGTGGATTTTCCTCCGCCATTAGGCCCGAGAATTCCAATGAATTTGTCACTCGGAATTTCTAAAGAGACGTCTTTCAACGCTAAATAATCCGCATAAGAGAAAGAGACTTTTTCGAAACGGATCATTTTTGCTCATTCCCCGCTTTAAGGATTCTCTTGAGATTCTCTTCCATTAAAGAGACGTAATCGACTTTGCCATCGTCCTCCTCTTCAATGCTTTCAAGAGTATAAAGGGTTTCGGTTTTGACGTTCGCCTCTTCTGCGATTTTCTGAGCGATATCAGGACTCACCGCATCTTCGTAAAAAATAGTTGAAACATTGTATTTTTTCGTATCAGAGATGAGTTCTTCCATCTTTTTGGCGCTTGGAGCGGCATCAGGCTCAAGCCCCGCAATATAGATTTGCTCAAGTCCGTAGTCGTTAGCAAGATAGCCAAAGGCAGCGTGGGAAACGACTAAATATTTATTCTTGATATTCTTGAGCTCTTCGGTGAATTTGCTGTCTAATTCCTCGAAGCGTTTCAGCTCTTCTGCGTAATTGGCCTCATAATAGGCTTTGTTTTCTGCGTCTAGAGAAACAAACACTTCCTTTATGTTCCTTAGTTCTTTAATGGCATTCTTGACTGAAAGCCAAACATGAGGGTCGGTAACGCCATTGATTTCTTGGGTCTTAATCCCCTCAGTCACAACGTGAGATTTCTCTTTTAGATCCTCTGGTAGCGAATCGCTCCACTTATCCAATCCAAGACCGTTCAGCAAGATGGCCGGACAATCATTCATACCAGCGATTTCTTTTGCGGTTGGCTCATAATCATGCGGTTCTTGCCCATAGGGGGTGAGGCTATGAACCTCATATTTATCCCCTGCGATTTTTTGGGCCATATCATATATCGGGAAAAAAGTCGCATAGACAGTTCTTGAATTGCCTTTATCTTCACCGCAAGAAGAAAGAGCGAGAGGCAAGAATGACATCAGCCAAACAATTTTCTTATAAGCAAGCATTTTAAATCCTCCTTTAATGCAAATGGTTTGCGTTTGCATTACGCATAAGACTATAAGTTCAATTCATTGATTTGTAAAGACATATGATAGAAAATATACCCATGTTGGAAGAAATGTTCCGTAGCCATGGGCTCAAAGTGACAACTAATAGACTTACAATCTATAGAGCACTCGAAAAGAGAGACTACCCTTGCACGGTCGAAGAGCTTTTCAGGGACATCAAAGATGACGATATAAATCTTTCCACGATTTATAGAGCCCTGAACTCTTTCGAAAAAGCGGGTTTAGCAAAACGTGAAGTAAACAATAACAAAGAAAACGTATTCTCCATAGAAAAGCACGAGGATAAACACGTCCTCGTCTGCGTGAAATGCCATAAAAGAGTTCCTCTCGAAGGATGCCCCTATCGCAAAGTGAACGAAAGCATTCAAAAACAAACGGGTTTTTTGGTGGACGATCAGAATACGGAAATATACGGACTCTGCCCTGATTGCCAAAAAAAGAAAATTTAAGAGCGGTATGTCGACAAAACGTTAAAAGCCAAGCCTAAATTCAAGAAATTAGAGGCTGTCTCTTTAAAATGAGTTCTCTGCCCTATCCTATCAAAGAATAATTTATTGAGAAGGTGCGTATAAACGTATTCATTCGCATTTATTCATGCGATATCGTCGATGCGGATTTTATCTTTATTTTGTCGCAGCTATAAGAAATTCCAAAGATAAAGAAAATTCGCCCTTATTCGCTAATATAAGAAACGGGGAAATCGACATCTTCTGTCGTAGGCAAAGCGATGAACAAGAAAAGCTTATTCCGGGATTCATGAAACGAATCGATATAAACGACGAAAATGAATAGGAATTATTGCATTGTTACTTCACATAAGGCTATTCCGCTCTGCTGAAACCTTATATAGATAAGCTTTATTTTGCCTCAGACTTATTTCAGTCGTCTTTGTGTCATCTAAAGAATATTCTTTTTCTTTGTATCTTTTGTTAGAAAGGAAGGCCAAGAAAAAGGAAAGATATCCGGTTAGGACGATAAGGATAACCGGATATGCGCTTCTAGTGAAAACAAGTGACACAGCTAGCAAAACGGAAGAGAAAATGAATTCATTCAGCTGAAAGCGCAAAGCCTTTAATATCGTGATCTTCTCGCTTGATTTAGGGGTAACGATGAATTTGGCTTTTTTGCCAAGCATTCCTAGAAGAGCGCTGATAAGCGATGTCGTTAGCATAGAGCCATAAAGTATTACAACCAAAACGAAATACGAGACGAATCTAAGCGGATTGATTCTAAACATCCACGTTATGAAATCATTTAGCATCGGCGAGAAAAAGAAAACGATGGTTGGGACAATCATCCAAATCTGATAAATAGAAGAAAGGTCTACGCCAAGCAAGGGCAATGCAATCAAATTAAGGAAAATATAGAAAGCGAAAATAGCCGTCAAAGGAAGATTGTAGGTAAACAAGACGATGTCCCACTTCTCGAACCAACTCATCTTGGATTTAACGATTTTGCCGGTATATTTCTTGATAAATTCCAAGTTTCCTTGTGTCCATTTAGAATGTCTTTTCTTGAAGGCGAAATAATCTACTGGATATTCTTCCATGCAAATGATCTCCGGAGCAAAGGCAACCAAATATCCATGGTTTCTTGCTTCGATGCTTAAGCATAGATCTTCTGCAACCAAAGGCGGGAATCCGCCTGCTTTTTCGTAGCACTCCCTCTTAATCATTGCCCCATGCCCAAGCATTGTGGAAAAGCCATACCTGTGTTTCATGCCTTGGTAAGTAGGCCAATGTGAATTCACTCCGATATGGAAAAGCCTCATAAAAAGGTTGCTATTCCTTGTCGAAACGTGATTGGCTTGAACTATTCCTACGTTGTTATAGTAATAAAAATATTTTAAAGCAGATTTGATAAAATCATTGGGGATGATTTCATCCGAATCCAAAATTACCGCGTAATCATATTTTCCTTTTACATCATCCCTTAATAAATAATGATTGATATTACCTGCTTTGAAGCCAACTCGATTTTGCCTTCGGACTACTTCGATTTCGTGTTCCTTCGCAAAAGAATCAACTTGTCGGATGTATTCTTCTTTTGAGGAATCATCGAGTATAACGACTTTGTAGTTCTTATAATCTTGATTCATGCATTTGAGCAAAGAAGAACCCTCGAAATCATTGCACGTGCAGTATAAAAACAAAACCCTGTCATTCGCCATGGAAACATCCGTGTCAATTACGTTTTTGTATTTCTTTGATAATTTGCTTTTTGCACAATAATACCAGATAACATAGATAAAATCTTTAACGCCGTTCAGCCAAAAATATGTAATAAAAACAGCGTTCAAAACGATTAAGATCTGTGAAAATATGATTCTTGCATTCGAAAGTGTGATCCCTTGTTTGAAAGATAAATTCATCAAACCAGTAATGAAACAATACCATAAAAAAGCAGCTAAAATTGCCCACGTTAAAAACATAAAAATGTACAAAGCAGGATTTTTGTTCAATTTTTTCATTTTGACCCCCGAGAAAAATACTTGAAAATTTTACCCCCCCCCGCAAAAGTCAAGGGGTTCCAATAAGCTCATCGAAACCCGACCTTTACCGCCAAGACGTTAAAATTAGCCTAATTTGCTGTTTTTTCTTCTAGAAACTTTGACTGTTTATCCAGTAATATCCTTTGTTAAGTTCAAGATAAAAAGAAGCTTCAAACGCATCGATGCACTTTTGTTGCGTTTCGAAATATCCCTGCCGTATTAATTTTTTAAGAACTATGTGATTTAATAGAAAATAAATTTAGAGAGACACGGGTATAGATATAGATGAAGAAACGAAGCGCATTTATGATGGTATCCACCATTTTGACAATGGCAATGGCATTTTCCGGTTGTTCCCAAGAAAGAAATGCGGTTGGTGACACAACTTACGAATCAACAGAAAACACATCCGCCAAGGGAGATTCAAGCGTCCCAATACCAAATGTCGATCAGCCAGACGCATTGGATCTCCCCGGAGCCATGGATGCTAATTGGACGGCCGTGCCGATGACGACGAAATTTCAGCATGATAACGGAATCCAAGGTGGCGAGGGCGGTCAATGGATGCTCTACATCACATACTCCTACACGGATGGCAATATCGCTTATGCGGGCTCGGACGTCGCTGGTATGTACCGTTCAAAGGATAGCGGAGTGACATGGGAGCCGTGCACGGTCGGCATCCGCTCAAGTGGCGCCACAGGCATTGAAGTTGACCCGACAAACGCTAATAGAGTGCTTCTAGTCGGCTGTAACTCGGGGCCTTTTGACGAGAACGGACTTTATCTTTCAACTGACGGAGGAGATAGTTTTCACCGTACGCTTCCGATGAAAATTGTCGGATACCGTGACTTTAGGCCCCAGATTGCCTGGGATATGTCTAGTTACGAGGAATCCTTTGGCGGATGCAAGACCGTATACTGGTCACGCGAGACGAAGATCTATCATAATGGCGGATTCGCTGAGACCGCGCTTTATCGTTCAAATGATGGCGGGGAAAATTGGGAATTGGTAACGAGGGATGAAAAACTTGCCGGCGCAATGATATTCTGCGATCCGAAAAGCGGCGATTTGTATGCAGGAAATGAGAATGGCACATTCGTCTCGAAAGATGGCGGAAAAAGCTTTGAACTTATTCTCGAGGGAGAATGTCTGTCACTCGATGTCGTCTATAGCAATCCCGGATACGTCTACGTTACGAAGCAGGACGCGTTCTATGTCTCAAATGACGCAGGAAAGAGTTTTAGCAAGGTTAGCGAGAGTGGCTACCCCTCCTCTGGAAACCCCTCACACCTCCGTGTCAGCCCGGCGGATCACAATTACATGTTATTACAGGATGATATGCTGAGTCGTAGCGGTGAGTACATTAATGAAACCTATTTTTCGCATGACGGCGGGAAGACTTGGAAAAAGAGCGGGCGGCACGACGAGATATCCTTCATACCCTACAACGCACGTCAAAACAGCCTCGCTTGGCATCCGACGGATAGAAATATATGCCTCTCCTTCGGTGGCGACTACATATTGCGTTCGATGGATGGCGGAGAGAATTTTAACTGGTCAAATAGCGGTTTCAATGGCGGAAGCTTTACCCGATTATCCATAAACGTGAATAATCCGGATCTGATGGCGCTTGCGAATCAAGACTACAGCGGCTCCTTCTCTACCGATGGTGGCAAGACTTGGAAATACGCAAAATTCTATGAGGCATGGGGCGGATGGTCCTATGGCGCATATGTAGTCGACGAGCAAACGATAATTTTCGTCTGCCGCGATTACTCAGGCAAATATGGAAGCGGGAAGGGCGTCGATTTGATCATACGCTCAACAAACGGTGGCAATACATGGGAGTCCACCGGCGTCGTAGTTGAAGGAAATCCCAACATCCTAGGCGTCCTCAGGGATGATGACGTGCTCTTAGTCGATGGCTGGCGTTCCAATGACAAGGGCGCAACATGGACGAAATCGAATGAGAAAGATGGTTTCGAGACCGTTTTGACATATGCTCTTGAGGGTAATGCGATATTCGGTCTACGCGGTTCATGTATCGTAAAATCAATTGACAAAGGACTGACTTGGCAGAAATATGCCGACATGGAAAAGAAGGTGCTTGACATGGCATATGATAACCAAAACGACACGCTCTGGGTGCTTGATGAGGATGGATGCCTTTTTCGCTTCATCGAGGGAAGAAGAGTGAATATAAAACTCCCGACCGGAAGAGAGATGAGAATGAAAACGATTGCCTGTGACCCCTTTGACGGAAATATTATCTATGTCGGGAATGCGCGGGACATAGCCAAAAGCGAAGCGAGTGTCATTCGTTCGCTAGACGGAGGCACTACATGGGAGAACATGACAAAGACGGCGACCAACGGAGTGCCTGGAATGGATGGCGGCGTCGAAGCGAGCTTCATTCGCACCCATCCGAAGACCGGCGATCTATATGTCGTCGGCGGATGTCGTGGAATGTGGAAGACAAGAAGACCAACAACCAGATGGGGTCTCGCTAAATGCTCCTTGCTTCATAACATTCTTCAATGAGGAAAGACGTCCTCCCAAGTAGCAAAAACCGTAAAAGCGTTTACGAAGCGTTGACTACTGCAATAGCTAACTTACATATTTTTCAAACACTATTACATGATGCTAATTCTTAAAAAATAACTATTTATCGCCATAAACAAAAAGTTTGACATCCTAAGAAAGAGCATTAAACATTTAGAGCCTTAATGGTCTGCTTGGTGCATTTAGATACACATGTAAAACTCAACCAAAAAAATCTCGAATTAGCACGAGATCCATCTTTTATATCAGCTTTATTTTTTATCATAAAGTGAGGCTGTTATTACAAATCCCTATATATAGGAGGTCATGAGGATTCGTATGGTATGCTGTTGGCGGAGCGTTAGTAACATAAATCGAATTTTATAAATCAAATGCTCCCGTCAAAAGTTTTGCTAATCGAGCCGATTTCGTAATCGTATATGTTTGTTTCTTCGCCGTTTTTGCCATAAATACGATATGTGATTTCACCGTTTTCAATGACTGCGACACTTATTTTAGTGCTTTTATTTGAACGACAATATTCAATCATATCCGACGGCGACATATTTTTAAGCTTGCCGAAATCGCTTTCTTTTTTATTTCGGCTCATCCGGATTTTCCGCCATTGCGTTCTTTATAGAGATCAGAATATGCATTACGGAAAAAATAGCGGCAAACACAAACAAAGGAATGCTTGCGATAAGTATACCTGAAACGATAAAAACCAATGACGGTATGATAGAAAGCAACAAAGCTTTTACAATCCCGCTTTTATTCCACAGCACGATCCAGGATGCGCAATACCCCAAAAGCAAAACTGCATTGACGGTTATGTAAAGCATCTCCCCAAAAGAAAGCCAAAAGCCGATATATGTGTACGGAATGTTGAATATCATAAAGACAAAACAGCCATATCTGCCGATTTGTTCAAAAACAATAGCCGCCCTGTTATCGTAAACGGCCACTTGATTTTTGTGCTTTGCCGCATAAATGATATTAGGAATCATAATAACCGCCATTATGGCAAGCCCGTAGTAATTAAACCAATCCATAACAAAATTACACCAAAAACATCGATTAACGGCAAGAGTGAACTGAAAAGTAGCTATTTTACTTACTTTTTTCTAGCACCATTACACGGCATCAATTATTAAAAAGCTCGTATTTATCGCTATAAATAAAAAAGTTTGAAACCCTATTAAAGAGTATCAAACATTTATAACCTTAATGGTGAACCTCTTAGCTTAAAGGCCGAACCAAATTCATCGATTTTTATGGTCTTTTTGGCCGTCATGTAGTTAAAAACGATATCGATGTCACCATTGTTGTGGACGAAGACCGAATTCAAGAAGACGTCGACGAGCCTTTGCCGATCTTCCTCATTCTCAAGATCCAAGCCGGCAAAGAAGGAAAACGTCTCCTCAATGTGCTCCAAGCTGAAATTCGGACGGACCAGCATCTCCTTGTCAATTTTTATCTCGATCTCCTTCAGCTCCCCTTCCAGCTCCACGTATCTTTGCTTAAAGCGCATGAACTCACCACCGCCGTCTTCCAGCACCTTCATGATGTTGTCTAATTTGCTCTTAGTCTCTTTCCTTCTTTCTTTAGGATGGAAGCTTTGTCTAAATGGTTAGCGGATTGATTTTATTTATTATCCTTACCTAATTCCTTTTCGATTTCATCGATAGAAGGGAGCTTGTCTTTGATATCTTCGGATATTATGTTTCCAAGATGATATTCGGAGATCCCGATAGGCGTGGTAACAACACCTGCCGAGTATTTAGCCAGTACGTTGTCCTTGCTCTTGCAGATAAGAAGGCCGATAGTTTTGTCGTCGCCCTCTTTCTTTAAAATGCCGTCCACCGCTGCAACATAGGTCGAAAGTTGTCCCATGTCCTCCGGCTTGAATTCCCTGGTCTTCATCTCGATAACCACGAATCTATGAAGGGAGAAATTATAAAAGAGCATGTCAATGAATTGCTCAGTCTTACCAACAAGAAGACGATATTCCCTTCCGACGAACGAAAAGCCCGTTCCGAGTTCGAGAAGGAACTTTTGGAGATTATCCATTAAGGCATCCTTGAGCTGCTTTTCGCTATAGGTCTCGGAAAGCGAGAGGAAGTCGAACTGGTAGGGATCCTTGGTGGCTTCTTGAGCTAAGTCGCTTCCAGGCTTTGGCAAAGTCAAAGAGAAATTGGATATTGCCCTGCCTTCCCTTTTATAGAGGTCGGTGTCGAGAAAATTCAAAAGGACCGCCCTCGACCAGCCGTTGGAGATGGCCTTTTTCATGAAGAAGACCGCCTTCTCGCGATCCTCTCCGCAGGCGTCGATTATGGCCTTCAGATGCCCCCATGGGAGGCTAAAGGCGATTCTTGCCCCAGCTTGGGGCAGGTTTTCCAAGTCTTTCTCGAAGCGGTAGAATTTCCACATGTAGCGAATATTCGTCGGGCTAAAAGACTGCGCCCCGGGGATTCTCTTCTTCAGATCGCTGCTTATCTTCTCGTAGGCATGGGTCTTGAACCTCATCTTCGGGAGAAGCCCATCGAGCCTTTCGCCGATTCTTAAGTAGAATCTTAACATCTCGGAATTCACGCTCATGGCTGCCTGCAACTGGCTCTTCCTGAAGTCCTTCGCCACCTCATTGATGAAATTGAGGTATTCTTTTTCCGTCAGCTCGTTCATACAAGCGCCTCCTTATTATTGCTTTTGGGAATTACTCCACGTTATTTGTTGTTGATCTTCTCTGAGACTATCTTATCGACTATGTTCTTCAATCTCTCGTATCCGACAGTCCCTTCCTGGAACATGCTGTCGGCGAGCTCCCTTATCTCGGATTCCTTGTCGAAATTGACTCCGCTATAGAGCTTTCCTTCCATGTTTGGGCATCTCCCAAAAAGCCAGTCCAAAGAGAAATTGAAGTAATCCGCGTATCCGATGAGTATCTTCTTCGGAGGGAAGTTGATGTCCGACTCGTACTTGAACACGGAGTTCTGGGTGCACCCGAGCATCTTCCCGAGCTTGGCTTGGGATATGCCTGCGTTCTCCCTGAGTTCCTTGAGCTTCTGTCCGATCGTCTTTTCCATATGTACGTCCCTCCTATCATTCATTGGATATAGTATATACTCTTATTAGGATATAAAGCAATATCTTTTAAGATATATTTATGGTATAATAAGGTATAAACGAAGGAGACTATAGATGGATGAGTTAGACGTCAGGAGATACGAGATGTTCCGATACGGCCCGAACCCCTATTACATAGGATATGGCCTATTGTTGCTTATGCCTGAGAACATAGGGTTGTCAATAAACGAGATCAGCGATGATTCGGTTTTTGTAAAGATCCCTTACTGGCTTTTGACCTGCATAATCATCGCCATGTTCGCATCCCCATCGCGGGGATAGTTTTCGTGAATCATAAAAACGATGGGAGAAAGTTCAAAGTAACCCCGTTACTCACTATCGCTTTGATAATAGACATCGCCTATACAGTTGTCGGGTCTATCGATTTTGCCATGTTTGAGACTACCCCATTCCCACTTATCACTCTGCTAATCGGATTTGTTGGACTGTCTGTTCTCTGCATTGAAAGGAGGAATTGGGTGTCACTATTTTTCAACATTTTAATTGTGGCTTTTTTGTCAGTCACTCCGACCATTTGAATATTGTCCTACTTATCTTTCAGAATAGAGTTCTTTTTTATAACGGCGTCTATAAGAGTCATATCACAACCAGCATCCACTCCTTGTTTTCTCAAGGACGATATATCCTTGGGCAAACAGCTTCCGCCATACCCCGGCTTATCATCATAAACGAATGTATGGCTCATTCCGATTCTCGGATCAGCCGTCCATATTTCTCTGATTACGTTGTAATTGAGTCCAAGTTTTTTGCAAACGCCATACATCTCATTACAAAAAATTACCTTGGTCGCTAGATAGGTGTTTTCCATATACTTAGCCATCTCTACCTCATCGCTCGGGGCTTGGTATATGCGGACATTAGAATTAACGACTCCTTGATATGCTTTTATCGCCATATCAATGGCCTCGGGGGCCCCACCAAAAGAAAGCCAGCTCCTATCGGAAAGGTCGGCAAATGGATGAGCAGCGGTTTCCCCATAGTATTCCGGCTGAAAAACAATCATCCTGTGATGCTTTTCCGCCATTTCTCTAGTAAATCCAATCCTTACGGTCGACCTAAGAATTAGGAGTTTGCATGAGCACCATCCAATCACCTCTTCAACGGAACTCGTATCACAACTTCCGTCTTTCTTCATCGGAGTCGGGACGCAGACGAAAGCAACATCACATCCGTTGATTTCTTCCTTCGTGCCGTTCCCTTTGTATTTGTCGTAAACAACGGCATCTTTAAATAAGGCTCCCATAGCAGTGCCAACATGGCCGTATCCAATAATCCCAATCTTCATTTGTTTTTCCTCCATTTTATCGCTGAATGTTTTCGGTCGTATTTATCTATATTCAATTCCAGCAAGCGTAGCACTTCTTCTATGGTCATAACTCCGTAGATAGAGTCCTTTTCCACCTTCGGATACCTAACCCTACTGTCGAGAGGCTTGCCGGCAAGCTTATCAGCCCATCCGCCAAACCCTTTGAGAGCGATGATAAGCTTGAATTTCTGCCATGCAATGGAAATCTCGGATAAAGTTCCGGCACCTCCGCCTATAACTACAACAGCGTTGGCGTCCACGACCTTCGAATTTCTCATGATATCTAGGCCCGTCGGGACAACGACGTCAGCGTATTCGTTGGCGTCATTTGCGTCTTTTGAAGGAATTACTGCGATTGTTGTCCCATGGACATATCGTTCTGACTCCTTCGCGCCGGCCAGAGCGGCCTCCATAACACCGCCCAGCCCTCCGGTCTGGACTTTGTATCCTGAGTCTACAAGCGCTCTTCCAAGGGACTTTGCAGCCTTATATTCCTCCGATTCCGGCAATATGTTTCCATCGCCGATCACAGCGACCACTTTTTTCTCGTGATCCTTCCTTCCCCTTTCAAGCAGGAACCTTCTCATTTCGAGCGGTTTCCCTTCACCGTATTTCAAAATCTTGGTCGAGTTCTCCTTTGAGGGGTCAAAAAGATAAATTAGATTCTTAATTTGCCTAGGGTTCTCGGCATGTTCAACTATAGGGAGCATGATGGCATAATCGGTTGAGACACCAATGAATTTTCCGTCTCTAATCAATCCGTCCTGTATCCAATTGCAGAGGTAGCGTTTGAAGCATTTGGGATGCAGCCAGATATTGTCCCCATTCCTCTTCCAGCACTCCTTGAAAGATTCCACGTGATACCTCTTGAGTGGCTTATCTAACCTCAGACAGCTTCCGACGGTCACGTCCGCTCCACAGTCAAATTCCTTTTTTATCTTAAGCAGAGCGTCGGCGTCGAACAGGCAATCGTCATTGTCCACGTTGACGATAATGGAGTCTGGATTCACGGCTATGTTCCTATAGAAATAATCGAAGTTAGCGAGAGATCCAACGCTGATATCGTTAGGCACGAAAATGGTTTTGTCCTTAAAAAACATATCATATTTAATTTGAAATCTGGCATATTCGCTAGAGATCGGTTCGGAGGCATCGTCTGCGTATACCATCGTGAAATCCTTGAAAGACTGCGCTTTGATTGAAACGAATAGCCGGTGGAGCTTTGTCGGAGAAGTATTCCTCCCTCTAACAAAAAGCACCATGCCGTTGTCGCATAGGTTTGCCCAACGAGCTTTGTTCTCGCATAGATTCACTAGATCAACCTGCTCAGAAGGGACACGCCCATCCTCCAAAGATTCCCTCGCGTAAGAAACGAGATTAGGAATTTTCTTGGATTCATTCTCCGGATGCACGAAGAAGAGGCTACTTGAAAACAGTCTCACGCTTTCGCTCTCGTCAATCTTCTCGTCCAAGGACCTATGCCATGGCAAGACATAGCGATTATCGACAACAGCGTTATGCAAAGGGAGTTTCTCCTTGAGCTTTTCGAGGTCGAGAAGACAAGAGCGGACTTCAGTCCTACCACCAAAAACGGCGGGTCCTTCTTCGCTGTGACAAATGCTCAACGAGAGAGTCAAAGCATTTGTTTCCTTCATATCTTCCAAAGCTTCAAATACGGATCCCCGCCCTTCGTTAAAATAAAGTATGTCCGAGTCGGTTTGAAGCACATATTTGGTCTTGACCGCTTCGAAACCAGACAAAGTGGCGAAGATCTGCTGTCCATTTAAGCTATGCGATTCCGTGGCAACAGCGTCGAAGTATTTTGAAAAAATAGATTTTTTGTTGGATTCATCCGATTCGACGACGCGATCGATGAAACCATCGCTTTGGAGCTTTTTGACCTCGCTTCTAAAAGACAGCAAATCATCGTCCGCGTATCTTCTTGGCTTCTTTCCCACCATCGGGTCGACAGAAAGCAGAACTTCAGCAAAGGTGGAGTTCTTCTCCAGTTGTCTAACGATATGGGAGACATTTCTATATATGCTTCCATGTTCCATGGGATTGGCCTTGATCAACAAGGTGCAGTCCGGCATGTCTTTAACCAGCTTTTTCTTGCAGACGAAAAAGATATGCTCGCCTATCTCGTCTAAAGTATCGATATCGACCCCAAAATCCTCAATAACCTTCTCGATTCGAAAGCCGGATTTACCCAGCATCCTCTCGTAATATGCAAACGGGCGATGATATTCAACCCTGCTGGCAAATATGTCACCTTTTCGATATCCTAATGAATCAGAATACCCGCCATGATAGCCGGATCTCCTCGTTTCGGTTTTATCCACATCTTCGAAAAAGGGATTGCAAATGCTTATCAAAGCCGTCCCGTCATCCTTTAGCAAGGTATGAATCTTGCGGAGGATGTATTCGTTCGTCTTTCTGTCCGTGCAGCAAAGGACCAAATTGCAATTTATGAAATCGAATTTTTCCGAGAGAGAGTCGATGTTTTCAATAATTCGAATTCCAGCTTTAGCGCGCTCGCGAAGTGTCTTTTTATCTATGTCGTAAACGCTACGTTCAATGCTATCGGGTAGATTGTTCGCAATCTTGCACTTGCCAGCACCGTAATCGAGAAACGTTCTAGGATTAGTCTCTTTGATTATTCTAAAAGCTATAGGGTCATGCTCTTGCTCCTTGTATCTTTTCTCGATCAGTCGTTCGAAAGAAGCAATTCCGTAATTTAGACCGGCGTCCTCACCGAGGTAAGTCATTGAAATCATTTGCCTAAATTCAGGTTTCGAAAGATTGGTGTATCTAAGCATCTGGTATCCCCTTTCTACGCTTCTTTGAAATTTAGTGAGACTAAATCGTTCGATGCTCTTTCCATAGTCAATGTATTTCAAATGGCCATCGACCACGAGGAAGTTATCTTTCTTTATATTAGTCAAAACCAAGCCATGGTCTCTCAAGAACCTAAGCAAATTGGCCAATTCCAAAGTGTGACCGCCAATATAGCGCTCGCAAGACGAGTCATACCAATGACATAGGAATTTGAAGTTTTTTCCCTCCAGCACCTCAATCTCGTAAAGCTCTTCGCAGGAACCCATCTCTTTGCCACATTCGAGGTAAACGGAAACGTCGGATGAGGACGGAAGTGCCTTGAACACCTTATTTTCGTCCGTGAAGACGATTCCCTCACTTCCGATGCCTAGGATCCTATAGTTCTTTGCTCCCTTTAGCGATTCAAGTTCCTTCTTGGCATCTTTGGCTTTAAGAAAATTCAGGTAAGAATTTCTAATGGAAAGCATTCCGTCGAAGGAAGACTCCACCAGGGAAGGCTCAAGGTATTTCTTGGCCCTTCTCACATAATCTTTAAGCCCGTTATCGTTGAAGTGCTTGGAATATTCGCAGTCTTCAAGAATCTTTAGAAGTCCGATTATCCTACGGTAGTCAGCAATTATCCTCGCAAGGCGTTCTTTGTATTGATTGGTGAACGAAGAAAGGAAAGCTGTTCTCGTCTTGCTTTGGAGCGAAGCATACGCCTTCGTGAAGGAGGATCCTATGAGGTCTTTGATGGATTTCTCGACTTCCTTTTCATAATCGAAGGTGGTTATAGGCCTATTCTGACGAATCGAGAAGGAAGAGCCGATCACCTTGAACCCGCTTTCCTTAGCAAGCTGAATCCAAAAATAATCTCCCCTTCTAGCCATGACTCCTCCCATGGTTATGGAAACATTCGGTATATCCAACATTCTCCTGTTGAAAACTATGGTGTTCCCTCCCCTGCTGTAAGGGTCGAACTCCTCATCGGATTTCTCATAAAGGGGTCTGCTGACGGCTTTCCCCGACATTATGTCTTCCAAAGAGCTGCCGCTTGGTATCTTTAACGGGGTCTCCAAATGACGATGGGTGGCATCCGTTAGCGAATAGTAATAGTCGCGAAGGTGGTAAATGGAAGCATCGTAGATGTCGTTCTTGTTCAGTCGTTTCGCGTAAACATAGTCGAGCAAAGAGCACCTTATCGTCGAGAGAGCTGGTAAAGGGGCGTCCCCTGAATAACTCCCTACTACCGCGTCGCACTTGCCGATGTATCTTTCGACTATTTTCTTGGCAGATACATTACCTCGTTTGAATTCTCCAGGCGCTTCGAAACAGATGTTTTCAAATTCCATATCGTCATCCAATATCCAAATGGCATCTCCATCGGAGCTGTGTTCTTTTACGATGCGATTCAATATTGTCCTAGCCGCTCCGATGTCTTTGATCTCGTTGCATAAACCGCCAAAGTCCATATTGCACTCTGGGAACACTCCGCTTTCGGCTACGGCTTTGGCATCTTCGAGACCGGCAATATAATGCTTAACTTTGATAGATGAAAGGAAATCTTCAACCTTTTCGTATTCGTTGTCGGAACTGTAATTCAAGAAAGCGACAACCGACTTGTTCTCATAAGACTGGGCGGCTATCTGCTTCAAAAGGCGGATAGCCAATTCTTCGTTGATGGCAATGAAAGAGAATACGATTCTCCCCCTGAAAACATTAGTGCGCGTTTTCCCGGCCATAGAAACGCTCTGTTCCATGTGCCCTCCAAGGCAACTACCCAAGCTTTTCAAGTCAAACTCGCAGAATCTATTAGCCCTTTCGCAGAATCTCTTCTTCTCATTTTCAGTCATGATACCGCCATATTTCGAATAGAACTTTGAAAGGCTCTCTTTTTTCCCGACTCTATTCGTAGTGAGCCTAGGACGCTCTTTGCCAGCGTCCACCTTAACGAGACATTTTTCAATTACAGAATATCCGGGATTAAGCATCAAAAGCCTTGTGAAGATATCGCGGTCCGTGGTCGAACTCATGTTTTCGTCAAAACATCCAGCCTCCAAAACAGAGCTAAATCTTACGAAGGTGTTGGATCCTTGAACATGGGGATTTGAAATCAAGAAGCTCTTCGTATCGAAGCGATGAGGGACGGATAGAGGGAATTCTTTCTCGTCGGTTTTGTAAAAAAGCCCGGCCACAATGAAATCTATTCCAGGTTCGATTCTTTCAGAGCACTCTTGCAAATAATCCCTCTCCCAAACATCATCGTCGTCTAGGAAGGCCAAGAATGTTTCTTTCGGATCTACCAATCCGTTTATCACATATTCTCTGATTATGAAATCAATGGCGGAATTGAGATTACCGGCGTAATTGTGTTCATATTCATCCCTGATAATGATAAATCCATATTTGGCACATATAGATTTCTCAATCTCATAATTTTCATCTGAGGAGTCGGAAGCGACTATAGTAAGTGTAGGATTTTTGATTTGCCTGAATATCGAATTAGCGGTCTTTTCAAATAGAGATATTCGGTTCTTTGTCGCGATAATGGCAATTATGTTTTTCATATGCTACCCCCTATGAAAAAATGGCCCGTGAAGAGCATCACGAACCACAACATACGAGGCTCGATGGAATGCACCTTCAAGGTT
>ERZ808259.359-NODE-359-length-21805-cov-21.740460_pt1 | contig 21805 bp, 26 predicted proteins | sample MGYA00521279_ERZ808259 | MGnify/ENA primary metagenome ERZ808259 (study PRJEB31516, sample SAMN03275586) | gut metagenome | biome: mammalia-associated habitat; material: feces | host: Papio cynocephalus | place: Kenya | collected 2012-07-27 ... | reverse complement strand
ACAATAGAACCATTAACCGACAGCGCTCCACCATTCCACATAGCAAGCACACACTTATCTGTGCCATCGTCTCGAAGAGCAAGAGTGTAGGCATTATTGTCAAGCCAACTATCCATAGCAAGTTTGTTTGTGTTGTACTTGGTGTAGCCGATAACATCACCAGCCACAAGCACAGTTTTACCGCCTATGCCGACTTTGCCATCTGAGAATAAATCCATCTGACATTTCGTTTCGCCAGAAACTTGATATTGAAGCCAAGCAGAAGTATTTCCAGCACCAGTTTCAAAATATCCATTGTCATAGCCTTTATAAGTAAGCACTTGTAGATTTTCTCTCGCGGTTGTCCTGCTCGTCGTTCCCAAACCGCCCTTTGTTAAGGGCAAAACATCAAAAGCAGCTTCTGCGCCGATATTCGCGGGAGTAATGCCGAGATTTGTTCTTGCGGTTGCCGCCGTATTTGCTCCTGTTCCACCCTCAGCGACAGGAAGGACGTTAAAAGATGCAGCCGCGCCGATTGTGGAACGTACAGTAGCAGCGTCTGCGGCCACAATGGAACCGCTTGCATTGACTATTAGCCCCTTATTTGCTTGTCCTGAGATTTTGCCGTCATGTGTGATATTTCCGTGCGTGTGATTGCTTGCGTTGGCCTTCAACGCGTTAATCTGGTTCTGCACTTCTGCGGCAGAGTAAGTAAATACTCGCTCATCTGTCAGTGTGGTAGTGGAACCATTAGCGACAAGCACACTACAAATAGCAAGCTGATTGTCAGACAGCGCTGGTGCGGTTGGCGTTCCTGTTGTGGCCGTGCCTGTAAGAGTGTTCAGGCCGATGACGCGGCTTGCGACATCCAGTTCAATGACAATTCTATCAATTTTTTTTGTAGTGCTTGTCGTTGGTGATAGACTAATGGTTTTAGCCGCAGAGTTATATCCCCACCTGCCATTTACAAAAGCCGCACCTGATTTAATCGTAATGTCAAGGCCGTTGGCCGTAGGCTCAAATTGATTGAGATAATTAGCGGAAATGCCGTTTCCAGTAATGCCCTGAATTAGGCTTGAAAACTCTTCTGATGTGTATTGATAAGTGTCCCCACCTGCTTCATCATAGTCAAATAGGCCGTAAAAATCAAAATTAAGCATATTATTACGCCTCCTTCGAGAAAAGTGTAGTAGTATTTTTCTCCATGCGATTTAAGCGTTGAGAAAGTGTGTGCGCATCATAACCGAAATCATATGTCAGTGAGAAAGCATTATTTTCATAAACTTCTGTAATTTTTGTCAACCTCACGGAAAGATTAAGAGGAACGTAAGTGCCTATGTCTCCTAAATCATAACCTGTGCGATATGTATTTAGAAGAAAATTATAAGGCTCCACAAGCAACGTTGTATCTGTTCCATATTCAGCCAGCTTTTCGGTTCCGCGTTGAGGAAGCAGGGAATTATCATCAATGTCTCTCGCATCTACATATAATTCATTTCTGTTCCAGCCTGAAACACTATCATTGACGTACACAATAGCTCTGTCAACGCCTTCTCCCTGTCCTGCCACAAGAGCACAATTAGCGTTGTGATACAGGCGCTCAATCTCACCGCCCGCATTTTCCGCGTCAATGAGAAAGCGGTTATTTGTGCTTTGAGTTGCCGTTCCATCCTTGCCGTGGTAAATATGCCACACAATAGCGTTTCCTTGAACATCCGCATACCAGCCTATTCCATATGTTTCTGCTATTGCCGCAATATCCTCTGCCACAACTCCGAAGCGCCCATCATAAGTGATTTTAGCCGACACTATGCCATCATCGACAACCGTGCCCGCTATTTTTCTGGAAGCAACAGCAGAAGTTATCTGCGTTGTCAAAATACTTTTGATGATAGTTTCAGGCGCTTCCCGATAGTGAAGATAAGCCTGTCCTTCTGGGGGATACACAATGCGCTTACTGGCTATGCCTTTGAGTTCAACGCCCGAAATGGTATAGGTTTCATTTTTTATTTCTGTCTTATTAGTAATTAAGCCCGCTACACCAGCTTCGACAGCTATAATATCCGCGTTGACAAGATACTGCGCTCCGCTGGAATAAGGCGAAATCACAATTTGCCACTGGCCAACGCCAGAATAAGAGCGCTCAAAAGAGAAACTATCATAATCCTCTATAATGCCGACAAAAATCAGGCCATCAGGGGCATATTTGAAGCATTTAATCTCTTTATTCACCTCAATTACACCCCCACATAGTAATTCCTGTAATACAGTTCAACCAGCGGTTCGCCCGATGTGGCCGAGAATGAAATATTATTGCGGCCAACAGGAAGCGAGAAGAATGTGCTGTTGAGATTTATCAGGTGATAGGCACTTTCAGACGTTCCGTTCGCATGAGTAATAATCACATTTTTCTGCCCATATGCGGTAGTAATTTCCATTTTTTCGCCCGCTTGAATGGTAGTGTCAATTTCGATGAACTCGCCTGTGTTTTTCAGTAAGAGCTTAGGTTTAACAGCATTATCGTGAAACACTGCTCTGATTGGAGAAGCCACATCTCCCACAATGTCAATCGTTGCGCGGTTGCCTTTAACGGCGAATTGAATTGTATCATCAAACTTCATCGGAAACGTCAAACCGCCAACGAAACCAGCCAACGCAACAGCAGTTTCAGCCACATCATAGAAGAATGGATTGTAAGCAGTTAGCTCCATCGAACATTTCGCCATTAGCCCCATTCTATCAATAGAAAGTGGTTGAGTAGGGATACAGGTTATTGATTTTGCCGTGTGGTTATTCTCATATGTCAACACGCCAGCGCCATTGAGCGGATTAAACAATGAACAAATCTCTTGTCTACGTCGATAATAGCTGTCTGCGTTGGCCGCCGTCAAATAGAAATCAATGCTAATCGTCCTCTGTCCCAATGTAAGCCCGCCCATAGTATAACCGTGTTGCCCATAGCCTTTGTAGGTAATGGGTTCAATGTCTGCACCTGTAAGGCCGCTATAATTTTCTATAATCAAATCGCCAGAATAATCTAATGTTGCGGATTTGCCCGCTACACTATAAGTAAAACTTTCCATTATGCGAACACCTCCGCTAACTGTTTGTCTAACCGCCTAATCTGCTGTTGTTGTTCGTAAGGCGAGAGAGTGCGAGAAGTAAAGTTGTTTGTCTGATTTATGACTGTGTTTCCTCCACGACTGCCAGCATTTGCACGTTGGCCATATCCTGCCAGAGCACCATGAACATCATAATTAGCCGCAAATTGTGGATTAAAAGCGCCTGTAATGTCATCCGAGAAAGACTTGACCTTTCTTAGAACATCATCTTCTTCGTTGTCCAGACCCACATTAAAGCCCTGTGCAAGGTATTCGCCCATTTCTGCCGTCATGGTTGAAGGGGAGTGTATGCCGAAGAAATTTCTAAACCAGCTTTCAACATTCGAGCAAAAGGATGAAATTTTATCTCTAATCCATTGACCCGCATCTGAAATACCGTTCCACAGACCTTCAACAAGATTTGTGCCTATGGATTTGATATTATCGAGACTGAAAATATTAGACATGGTTTCAATAATGCTGTTCCATACGCCTTTTATATTCGAGTATAGAGTAGATGTCCAACCGCTAATACCTGCCCACATATTAGATAGCAGCTCTTTACCTTTTTCCGCAATGGGGCCGAAAAACTCTGTAATTGTGGAAACAAAATCAGAGAGCACAGTTCTCATGCCTTCCACACAGACAGGAATAACGTCCGCGAGACGGCCAACGAGAGAAGTTAGCAGCGCATAGCCTTCATCTTTTATAGTCTGCCAGTTATCCCTAAAATAGTCCACTATGGACTTTATAATATTAGGAATAGCCATAAGGATGTTTTGTATAATAGCAGGCAGATTTGAGACCAGTGAAATTAGCAGTTCAAAGCCCGCTTCCACAATTTGAGGAATGGACGCTATAATAGCCTCAACCAGAGCTGTTATGATTACGGGAACAGCTTCCAGCAGGTCGGGAATAGCGTCAATCAGAGCGCCCGCAAGAGTTGTTATCATCTCTATGCCCGTAGCTACAATAGCAGGCAGATTTTCCGCAAGCCAATAAGTGAGCTGGATTATAATATCAGTTGCGACCTGCACTATCTGCGGCATATTTTCTTCCATGCCTTGCGCCAACGTTGACAATATCTGCATACCACTATTAAGCAATGAGGGAAGTAGCGTCTGAATAGCTGTCAAAATCTGCATGACGGCCTGAAAAGCAACGTCAGTCAATGCAGGTAGGGCAGAGACTATACCATCTACAAGACCTGTTATAAGCGTTATACCGCCGTCTAAAACAAGAGGAAGCAGCTCATTGATTATATCAGGTATCATAGGCAATAATTGTTGTTCAAGAAGAATAATTGCTTCCGTCAGTCTGGGCATGATTGTCTTGACGCTTGCGACTACATTGCTTACGCCTGTCCGCACAGTGGAAACAAAGCCATCAACAAGAGACTCAACGCTCTTACTTGTATCACCCATGCCTGTAAGTAGATTTTGCCATGCCGCTTTGACACTGTTCAGTGAGCCGCTTATCGTGCTGGACGCTTCCATAGCAGTTGTGCCTGTAATGCCATATTCGGTTTGAATTGCGTGAATGGCTTCCGTAATGTCAGCGAAATTAGAAATATCGTATCTCTTGCCGGTCAGCTTTTCAGCATCGCGCAGAAGTCGTTCCATTTCCTCACGCGTGCCGCCGTAGCCCAACGCCAAATTGTCCAGCATGGTAAAATTGCCTTTTGCAAAGCCCTTGTAGGCATTTTGAAGGCTTTCCATACTTGTACCCATCTTATTAGCGTTGTCGGCCATGTCAACCATTGCCATATTAGACATTTCTGCTGCTGCTTTTGTATCGCCGCCGAGAGATTGTAGCATAGAAGCGGAAAAGCCTATTGTTGTATTGAGATAATCATTTGCTGATTGACCTGTCGTTAAAAATGCTTCGTCTGCATATTTGAGTATCAAGTCCGCATTTTCGCCGTAAAGTGTCTCAATGCCGCCGACATATTGTTCGTAATCCGCATAGCTTGACAGTGCATCCTTGCCCAGTTTAGCGTAGGCCGCTGTTCCAGCAGCCACAGCCGCAACAACAGCTTTACCCGCAGTCGCAAGTCCTTTTCCGATTGTTTTGCCTATGCCATCAGATTTTTTTGCGACTTTATCCATCTCTTTTTGAGCTTGTGCGCTGTCTGCGACTATGTTGATAGAGAGGGTAGCTAAATCCAGATTAGCCATTTGTGTTCACCTCTTTTTCAAAGTCTTTCAACCCCTCCAAATCTATATCAGTAGTGTTCAGGCGCTTGCACTTCTCTAAATACTCCCTACCTTCTTCCGATTGATTTAATTCATCCACATAATCATTTTTAGCCATGGCAAGGAACAAATCACAAGGAAGCTGCATTGCCTGAAAATAATTAAGACCGCTATAATGTATGACCCTTCGGACAACAGGCAATATTTCGGCGTTGGCAGTAGACTTCTTTTCCGTTGAGGGCATAGTAGGCGGCATTAAGTAGGGTTTGCAGTAATGTTATTCGCCCACCTGAAATAACCTTGTAGCAGACAGTTAATTTGTTCCACGGCGAGCTGGCCAACGTCAGAAACAGTGAATGTAATGCCGTCAATGTTGCTGTTCAGAATAGCCGCCGCCATATCGACAATGAGTGTTATGTCGTTGGGTTGAGCCTGCATTTTATCTTTGAAAGCTGTAATGTTGACCAGCATTGCATAGGTAGGCTTGGGAATGTGGATAAGTGTGCCGTCTGGCATGGTAGTGTCCAGTGTTTCGGATTTGAAAGCGGAAAGGTCGAGAATGTTATTAGACATAATTAAAGTCCTCCTTAAACGAAAATAGGGGAAAGCGGATTGCTGTCTGCCTTCCCCCATAATTGAAATTTGGGTGTTTTCGTCCTCTTTCTGAGAAATATATATCTTTCAGAAAGGTGATGAAATAACCCATTTTTGCAGTTTAGGCCGTAGCCGTCTCTTCCTCGATGATTACCAGAGTACCGTTGTTATCACTGCCAGCGACAGCCACAAACTCAGCGTCAATTTGTGTCGCTTCATCGGTCTTAAATCCGATGGACAGACCGCCGTCATTAGTCGCAATCATAGAGACAGTGATTTTCTTGCCGTCAGATTTTGTGTGTACAAAAGCAAGAGCAACCTTATCAATTTCACGACCTTCTGGCCCGCCGAGTTTAAGAGTATTTTTGCCTGTCGCTGTGGTATAAGTAGCGTTACCCGCAATAGTGCCGAGAGCTTGCAGGTCAAAGGTAATTAGTCCAGTGGTAAACTTCACTTCTTCGGAAGTAATGAAACGCTTCTGCACAACCTTTAAGTCATCGAAAATATCAGCCTTTTCAGCCGTATAGGACAGTTGAGCACCGCCCTTAATCAGGCCGATTTGATTGTCTTCCACGCATAGAGTAGTGGTGTCAAGTGTATCGGAAGCGGACATCTTTTTCATGTAGAGTTTGCCGCTGCCGAGAATAATGTTCTTCGAGACTGCCATGTATTAAACACCTCTTTTTAGAATGTCAAAATATAGTATGCGGTGCTGCATCTGACGAGCGTCATCATATAATGTCCCGCCGCCATTCGCCGCGACCTGTAAAATATCATCTGTCAGGGGAGTGTCCCCGAATGTAAGTATAGTGGATTTGATAATCTCTTCCCGCTTCAAGGTTTTTGCCGATGTGGGCGCTATAATTGTGATTTGTAGTCTTATTTTCTGCACGCCATCAGACTGAGAAAAAGTGTGATAATCATAGATAACACATTCGCCTGTATCTGTTGTGCGTTGGCCATAGACTGGACAATCAAGCGCCTTAATGAGCATTGAAATCATTTCATTCATTTTTTAATCAACCCCATAAAATAAGTAATTATCTCCTGCGACTTGGCTTCAACAGCCTCCTCTAAAAAGGGCTGAGGATGATTACCGTATGTACGATGCAGCTTGCCGTCTTTTTCACTGTAATAATACCACGGCACATCTTTTCGACCGTTGCCCTCTTTCGCGTGGATGCCGGTACCATTGTGGACATAAGGCGCGTAATCTACTGTTGTCCCTACAATACCCCTTGTGGTATCACTGTCTTGTTGCACATCAAAAGTAATAGACCGTCTTAATTCACCAGTGTCAATAGGGCATCTTGCTTTTGCTTCCGCTTCGACTGCCGCACAAGCCTGAGACATACAATCTTCGAGTTTGTCAGGCATATTCTTTTTTAGCTCTTTTAGGGATTTTTGCAACATTGCGTCATCCCATTCAATCCGCATAAGCTTGTTCCTCACTCAAAAAAACTTGATTGAAGCGACCTGCAATAATGTAGGTGACGGTGTAAGTGTGTCCATCACACATTATTTTATCGCCTATTGATGTGCGGTTGTCCGTAGTCAGCCCTAAATGAGTGCTGGAAGTGGTTAGGACGTTGTTTTGCGGATTATAATTGCCCCGTATTACACTTATAGCAATTTCCACGTTGGCCAACGCAGGCACATAAGACACAATCTGTTCACCCAGTTCGTCAACCTCAACCGTTCGCCGCATCAGTGTAGCCGTTTTCATATGTCTATTCATAGCATTTTCACCTTGCGCCAGCGATTGAGCGATTTAATGAGCTGGGGCGGGTAGTTTGCAATGCTTTCGGACACTCCGCTAAACGAAGTAGAAGCATAGCCCTCTTGTCCCATTAGATTATATTTGATTACGCACATATCAATGATTGTTGCGTTGGCCAGAGACGGCACATCGTCGCGGTTGCAGTAGGCACAAAATTCATCTTGTGACTGAGAAATCAGAAGAAGCAGGAGATTATCTTTACTTGTATCATCAATAGGTATATTCAAATAAAGTTTAATTTTATCAATCAATTCCATTTTTTCACCCCCCATGGAAGGGGGAAGGAGAATAACCTTCCCCTTATTAAGACGCGGCCTCAGTAATCTTAACGGCCTTAGTCGCATCAGTCAGAGCCACAATGTAATAGGCTCGCAGGAACATATTATTAGTGCGGGTATCCTCAACGCGCTCAGTAGCGGCTTCCACATCCTGTTTGAGGAAGCAAGTGACAGCGGCCTTAGTCATCAGATAAGCGCAGCCGCTAATCTTCTTGGAAAGCACAACGCGCACGCCGCATACGGAACCGACTTCGCCGCCATAAACGACTTCGCCAGCACGAGCAGCGATATAGTTGCTGTCCTTGCGGAGCTGTGCCAGATAATCAGGACCGACAAGCAGGAATAGTTCGCCTTCGTTTTCAAGCTCCATCTCGGCAATAGCATCAACAACCGTGGTATAACCAAACTTGCCGCCCTTGGTGAAATTGACAACGGGAACAAGAGCGTGAGGAGTAGGCGTAGCGCCGTCAGTAGTGGCCAGAGCAGTTAGGAAATCATCAAACATCTTATTCGCCATTGCCTTAGCCGCGCCATCAACAGCATAGCCGAGAATTTTATCATCTTTCATAATCTGCTCATCAGTATAGGTAAACTTCTGCTGATTAGTCTTCACACGGTAATCAGTGCCGACGTAGGCGATAGACGAAGTTTGCGTATTACCTGCACCTTCGGCCAGCTCCTGAACGTTGCCAGTGTAGGTATAGGCGTTGATAGTACGGACTTGACCAGGCTTTTCAGCAAGCTCAGTATCAATAGTCATTAGATTACGAGCAGAAATAATAGTATTAAGCACTTCCTTAGCATAAGAAGAAATCACTTTGTTATCAAATACAGTGTTTGCCATTTTATAAGCACCTCTTAATTACTTAGTTTATTATAAAGTTCTGGGTTAGTATTGTACAGTCTATTCCTCTCAGACAATGAGAGAGAATGAAACTTGTCTCTTGTCATAGTAGTATTGTCTCCTGTGCCGACAACGGGATTGTTTGTAGCCAGCCTCTTTTTCACTTCTGCCGCAACGGCTTCCCTGAATAGCTTATCGAGGGTATCAATTTTCTGCTGGCTCTCTTCCATATCATCCGTAATCTGCACAATATCCGCAAACTGGGCTGAAAGTCCACGCGCTGCCAGAACAGATTTCAGCTCGCTTTTATTTTTCTCAACCTCAAAGGCGGCAAGCTTCTCTGTAAGCTCTTGAATCCGCATATCTTTTTCCGCGTTGGCTCTTTCGCGCTCATCAAGCTGGGCAAGGGACATTTTTTTCTGGTAGTCTTTTTCTTGTTTTTTAAGTGCAGAAGATACGCGTCTATCTGTTTCGCGTTGGAGCAATTCGCGCACTTCGTCCTCTGTATATGTTTTTGTCTCTTCGACCTGCTGCCCTTCATTTTCAAGTTCAGCGGCATTTTCATTGATATTATTTTCGTTCATATTTGAAACCTCCTAAAAATAGTTGCACAAAGTGCCCCTAAAAATGAGTTTGTCTACTGCCGCAGACACCCTCAAATATACTGTAATGGTGTTTGATAAAAATAGTCGCTAATGTTCGATATTTTCAAGCAGGTCAACGACAGGTGCAAGACAGCAGACGCAATTAGGATGAGCTGGAAGTGTTGGAGCGTTGGCTAAATCGTAAATCTTGCCATCTCTCTCAGTACAAACAGGACAATCACAATGCCCATTGCCGTGTATCCATTTGACTTTTGTAATGTTAGCTCTTTTATAGCTTTCTTTTGCTGCTTCTGTGGCCACATGGGCGCTTTCTGTGCGGAATAATCTGTCAGCCTTAGAATAAGACACCTTAAAATCATCTCTTATAGCGGCTGTAATCTGTGTTCTACTTTTGCCCAGCACGATATAATCCGCAATGTCCTGTTCCAGACGTTCCGCAAGAGCATTTGTGTTCGTCCATATTCGACTGCTGTAATTCTGCCCGCTCCACGCTGTATCAAGACTCTGACGTATCATGCGCGCCGGTAGAAAGCTGAATGGACTATCAGCGGCCTTGAAATCGGTAAGATTTGTCTCTAATATATCGTTGAATAAATTAGGCAGTAGCTCATCCAGTAAATCCTTCTGGCGTTGGCCAACGTCCGAACACTGCCGTTGTATGCAATCCCTCAATCTAAGATACTTTCCAGCCGTCCATAGTTGTGTTCGCGTTGGCGTGCCGCCTGTTGAAATGTCTAAAAGCAAATCGGCTAAATACCTATCAATCTCTTCTGCTGCTCTCTTCTGTATGGACTTCAAGCGCCTTGCGTAGGATGCAGCCTGTTTTTCAGCTTTCTCAGCGTTGGCGCGAGTGCGTTGTGCCCAGTAATCGTTATTCGTTGCCATCGTGCATCAACTCACCGTAATTGTCATATCCAGTTTCATCTTCTTTTTGTTTTTTCTCAATTTCCTTCTCAACATCAATATCATAAGGCAGTAAGGCGAGCTGTGTCTCCTTGCTCAGCAGGTGGCCAGCCGAATTGAGGATATTGACAACCTCGCTACTGTCAACGGGAAGATTGCGCGTAAATGTAATAGATATATCTCTATAATCGTAATCCTGTCCCATTAGACGCAGAATAGCACAAATCAGTTCAAATCGCTTTTGAAGGCCGCGTCTGAAAAGTGTTTCCTTTGCGCTTGTTTTTGTTTCGAGCCCGAGAAGGCGATAACGAAGTGCTATGCCTGATGTAGTTGCAAATCCATCATCAGTGAGATTCGGAATGCCTGATAGCTGATAAATATCGTTGACAAGGCGGGTTTTTAGGTTTTCTTGTTCTGCGTCATTGGCCTCTTTCGTCAAAAACTTGGCATCGCCTTCACTATCAACGAGAAGAACACGATTAGAACGCATATTTTGTATGTCGTCCGTATCTGTGCCCATCATGCCAGAGAGCAGCAGATAACTATCCGCGAAATAATCCATGGCATCAACGCTATCCGCCTGAACAGCATCATACGCGTCAATGAGCGGCATGACAAGCTCGAAATCACCGATTTGCTCATCGTTATTTTGATAAATGGCCACTGGAACCATGCCGAAGTTGTGCGGTTGTCTGTCAACGAGTGTCAACGCGCTCTCATCTTGCCTGTATGTGGAAATGTCTGAACGACTGTAAACCTGCACATAAGTTGTATCTACATGAGTGATTATATCTGTGTCAGTCCAGTAGCGCAGGAAATACAGCATTTCGCCGTCCATGTCGGAACAAAAAATGGGAATACAATGGGACGGGTCAAGGGCTTTATAGCGGATTAGGCCGTCATTGTCAATATACAACAGCTCGTAAGCAACACCGCAAATAGAAGCGTATTTAGCCAACGTGCTGTTTTCCGCTGCATCGTCATTGTAGCGAATAATCTGATTGATTTGTTCCATTAGATTATCATCACCGCCTGTATAGGTTATAGGTTTTCCCACAAAATAGCCTACGGCAGTATCGGATAGATGAGTGGCATATGGAGCTGAAACCCTATTACAGGGTTTACTTGCATCGGAATATTGTCTCTGTTTGATTTTAGTATCTCCGCGATAGTAGTTAATCAGTTTTTGTTCCCGCGCTTCCTCTGGCTGATGGGCGCGAATATAATTGACAATCATCAGTGGCGTAAGTGGGGAATTATGGTTTAGTCTAAATGTTTGCAAATTGTCTCACCTCAAAATAGTAGTTTCTTAGAAATAGAATGTAGCTTATTAGGCTTGTCAACCGCCTGAATGGCATAGCGTAGAGCATCGAGTGCGTGGTTAAATGTATCTATCGGCTGATTTGTGTACTCGCCCGAGGATTTATCTTTCTGCCAGCTATAATTTTGCAGCTCCACAATGGTATTTGTACATCGAGAGTCTACAATAATCTCAAACTGCTGTAAGCGCTGAATGCCCTGCAAAATGCTTCCCTGACCTTTTACAGCAGGTCTTATGCGGGATATGCCCAACCGCTTAATCTCTTCAATAGATTTTTGTTCGGCACCGTCTGCAATGATAATCTCTTTTTGCAGATTTTTGTATTTGATGACGTTGGCTATCTCGTTGTTGAGCATACCCGACTTATACACTTCATCAACAACAAAAATTTTTTTGTTCTCCACATCGGCATACGCCACAATCAGCGCGGACGGGTCATTAACATAGCCGAAGTCCAGTCCTACAATTAGTGTGCCCGATGGAGTGTCGTTGTCCGTAGACTGCCGCCAATGGGGATAAATGAGTTTGTCGAGCGAACAAAACTCACCCAACGCATAAATGCGGAAGTAAGTAGGATTTGTCTTCTCCATTGCTTTCAGGGCATCAATGTATTGTTGCGGCAAAAAATTATTGTCCTTATAAGTAGTATGCAGCACAAAAGTATCAGGTGGACTCTCGCCAACGAAGAAATGATTATAAACCCAGTTAGCCTTTGATACGGGATTAAAAGTACAATACATTTGTAGATTACCAGCTCTTGCACGAAGGCGCAAGTCAAGCTGTGTATAGTCGTCGTAGGCCAGTTCGGTGGCTTCCTCACACCATATGTCTGTAATGCCGGTGATAGACTTTATTTTTTCCCCGTCGTCCAGCCCCTTGAACAGTACAATAGAGCCGTTAGGGAAGGCTATGGACAACGTAGTGCGATTGATGGTGCAGTAGGGGAGGAGCTGCCACTGACTTAGTATATCAGTGAAAAGCTGGAATACACTGTCTTTTAATGTGCGGCCAACCTTGCGAATGACGAGCAGTTTACGGCGATGCGTCAGTAGTTTGTAAGTCAGTTTTTGTGCGACAAAATGGCTTTTGCCACTGCCTGCACCGCCGTAGAATACATTGTAGCGCTTACTGTAATCGGTTAAGTAAGGATAATAGGTATTGTTAAATAAGCGTTTATCAAGAGTCAGATTTATCTGTGGCATTTTGCAGGCTCTCCAACGCACTGTAAAGCGCTTTCAAATCATCTCGCTTTTGCGACCGCTGAACGAGATATTGTATCCACTCGGTATCTGTTTTTTTAATATCGCCGCAAACAAGTTTAATCACCCAGTCTATGCCCTTTGACATCCACTGTTCCGCTTCGGCAATTTGCGCTTTAATGCCTGCTATCTTGTCCGCTTTAACCTCTTCTTGCGTTGGCGAGCGCCTACGCACGCAAAACTGTCCATCGACAACAGCATAAAAGCTGTATTTATCTGGCAGAGGTTGGCGAGGGTCAACCTCGACGCTGATGAAGTGAGGTGTATCAAGATTGAAGCCCGTGACGCGGCCTGTATCTGAATCGTAGTTTATCTTAATCATAGTTTGTAATACACCTCTCTGTTATCATACGTGCCACTTAGTAGCAACTGTTGACCGTTGTACACTGCCGCGCTTGCGTCTGCCGCGCTTTTGAAGTAAGTGGCCACATAATACCATCGGTTAGGATTTGCGCCTAAACCATCTTGACACACAATATATAGCGTGTAGACATCGTTATACAGATAAAACAATATACACAGCTCTTTCGCATTGTAGAGGTTAATGTCTGACATATCCTCTGTCTTAATCCATTCGCCACCAGTGGGCACTGTAATATATTGTTCCCAGTTTTGCGCTGTAAGCATGGTATCATTTGCGCCTATATCTGCAAGTTTATATCGAATGATGCATCTACATTGTTTGTTGGCATACTGATAACCCACAATGTACGTTTGGCCTACCCCATTAGAGACAAGGAAAACAATAAGCATCATGCCGTTTGAGACCTGTTGGTAGCGAACGCTTAGATTGCCGCCGCTATCCATCAGCACGGCAGTCGCAACGCCATCAGCGATTAGTTTGTCAAGCGTCTCTCTGTCGTTGTCGGCCAACGTGATAACTGTTCCTGCATTATCAGTCAGAGCGTGAAGGCTATGGACAACGTAAATATCACTGCCGCCTTGCAGGACAACGTTCGAGGGGGCTGCTGTTGCTGTCATGAAAGCGCGATTTTCGCTTTTAACCTGTACTATCATCCGCACACCTCCATAAGCCTAAAAGGCTGGGGAAGTGTAGCGTGATAAGTTGTGGAAGCGGTCTTAAAAACAAGCTCCCACATATAATTGCCCGCTTCCACATTTGCGGTAGCGGTCGCAGGAATATTTACGACTGCTCTATTGCTGCTTTCGGGAGCGGTCGCCTGAATATTGATGCCGCAGGTCGAGACAAAATACACTGTTTCGCCTTTGCCGATTAGACGCGGGTCTTTGTCGGATGACATCAGGGTAAAAGAGATAGACGCATCGTCGCCTTTGGACAACGCTATGTTGTTGCCGTCAATTATCAGCATCTGTCTCACCGCCTTCGCCTTCATCGATTGTGATTTTAATGTTTGTGTTAGCGCCTAAATCAATCTTCTCGACGCCGCTGTAATTAAGGCCGTCAAGCACGTATTTAACAGCCCACGCCTTGCCGTCCAGCACTTCATTTTCTAACTGCTCTATTGCGGCCGCGCGCAGACACTCGAATCGGCGGTCGCACTCTTCGCGGTAAGTCTGCATCCATGCTTCATTTTTGCGATAGTCGCAGAAAGTGGTTACATCCACATTAGCTTTTTCCGCAATCTCGCCGAGGGGCAGTAGCGGATTGTTTAGCCACACTTCCAGCACTTGTTCCATGCGGTGCTGCTGGGAAGCATCGCGTGCCCCCCAGCGGTACTTACCATTGTACTTTTGATAAGCCATTAAATCACCTCTTCATTTTCATCCCGATTGGGATGTTTGATGTTGTAAATTGTGTTTTTGACGAGCTGGAACGCTCTTAGAAAATCGTTTACGGCCAACGTGCCAGCTCCACTTTTATATGCTCTCACGGCGTTGTCAACCGCCCCGCATGAGGGGAATACGGCATAGACATAGCCTGTTTCATCGTCTGTTTTGAAATCTGGTATTAGATTAGTTGTTGCGATAACGTAGGCCATTGCGTTTCGCGAATATAGTCTCTTCTCATTTTGCATTTCCATCGTTGTCCATCTCCTTATAGTTTTTCTCGAAATATGGCCAGTAAGCCACACCTGCCGCCAGAATAGGCGATAGGGGCAAGGCTATGGCCAACGCAACAAATGCTGTTGCAAGTAGGATGATAGTGGCAAGTAGGGCTGTAATGTAGTCAATGATGTATTGTAGGATTTTCATTTTTTTCCACCTCTTCAAAATCTTTTATTTTCTCTTCTGGTGTTCCAGCAGAACATGCAAGAAGGTCTTACAATCTGGACAATAATAAATGTCGTCGTAAATCGTGTAATAGTCATCTTCCCATTTGCCAACGCCGTCAATGTCTGCCAGTTGTGTTTACAAGTGTTGTTCATTTTTAATCACTCTTATATTATATTATATTAAATAACTTTTGTCAAGCTTAAACGCGTCATAGCGTTAAAATATCTCAAAATAATGTGGATTGCCGTTAAAAGGATATTGCCGATAGTCTATACCCAACGTCTTAATATCGTTGATGGGAAGCCAATAACAACTGCCGTATTGTGTCCAGTCTTTTTTTAGTTTGTTCTCGCGGCAGAGCCGTCTTATATCTTCCAGCTTAAAAACATAAAGTTGCGGAAATTGCTTAAATGGCACTGCCACACATAAATAGGTTGCTTTGCTGTACTGTATGCAGCCTTGTCCATCATGTGAAGGCTTGTATTGTGTCCACTCCAGATAAATGCGACCGCTTTTTGCGGCCGTCATGTCATGTTTTAATTCGGCTGTTATGCGCCAGTCATAGCGGAAAACAAAATCAATGTCGTAAGGCCAATATTGCGGGTCTTTGCTCACGTTGATAAAAGCGGGAAACTGTGTGCTGTATGTTGTCTCTGCATCTTCACCTTTTGCCTTTGCGGCCAACCAATTACTGTATGTATCTCTGTATTCCATGTCTCCTTTCCTCCAAAAATTAAATTGATGAAGGAACACGTTTGATTGTGTCCCCTCATCAAGTATGTAGCGGCCTGTCTTACTTGTAGTCGCTAATTCAAGATTTTTTTATTTTCTCTATGGCACAAAAAGGAAGTCTCTTGTCAACCCCCTACATGATGTATGTAGTGGGACAAAGGGTAGGTAGTCGCTAATTCAGGATTTTTTTCAATTTTTTAGTCTCTGGCCAACGCAGTATTAAGCGAAATGATATTCGTCCGCCTCGGGTATGGGGTAGTTTGCGAATACATAGACTTTTGCGCCCTGTTCTCTTAGCGCTCTTGCGCGTCCGCTGGCCTGAGAAAGGAAAAATTGTAGTCTTTCGAGCTGCACTTCCTGCATTGTTGCATTTTCAAACGTGTGTATCTTACATATCTGGCCGTTTATCTCTCGCTTAATCAGTGTACGGTTAGGGCTTTGTATGTCGTTCGGCGCGATGTAATCATAATAGATATTGTTGTAATATTCTGCTGGCATATCAAACTTGCCCGCGATAATACACGTCTTGCCCTTCAACGCGTCGATTCCAGCATTGTTTGCGAGGTGCATAGGCGTATAAGTGCCATCTGCGGCCTGTATCTCAAACGTGCGGAAGCCTGCATCAATCCATTTCGATATGGAGTTTTTAAAGCTGATTACATATGCTTTTTCTCTTTCATCTTCTGGGATTTTAGATTTTACATAGTTTATCAAGTCATCGACGTTGGCCATATCCTTACCTTTTGCGCCGCTAACGCCCAGATACTGGATTACCTTACCTTTGTTTTCGCAGAGTGGAGTTTCCACTATCTCATCGATTTTATTGCCGATTAACAGGGATAGATAATTGTTCAGCGGAGTAGCGGTCATAAGTTTCAGCGGTACATTTGTGTCAAACAGGTGGCTTACACGTGTCGCTCTAATTTCTCCCAGATTGTGCAGTCTGGCGTGCCATTTGCCTTCGGCCAACGTCAGTAAGCCGTCTACAAGTGGAAGCTGATTGATTAGATAATCCTCGACCCTGAAAGTTTGTAGCATCTCCTGTATGGGCCTAATATCCACTCTTTGACCTGGAATGCTGCCCAGTTCGCCGAAACACTTATCTGCTTCCTCGTCAAGGCTTGTGGGTGTATCCAACCCGCAGTAAGCAGCTACTTGCTTCCATTGTTCGCGGCTGATGATTACTTCGTCCGTAAGGATTTGTTCGATATTTTCGTCGACTATGATTGCATCAAGTCCGCATCCGTCCAGATTACCCAACCTCAAAAGCAGTTGATGGGTAATGCCATAAATGCCTTTCACGTGTGGATTTTTAATCGCTTTAATAATCTCGGCCCTTTGTGGATTGTAATTTTCTGCCTTGCCGCCCATTTGCATGATTAGCTCTTGCCACTCTGTGTATGTGCCTTTCGGTGGGACTTGCAGCTCTATACCTTTTGCATCCCACAATTTGCCCTTAACTTCCCATAGTAAGTTGTAGGTAGGAGCGGCATAGATTACTTTCTTATCGCCGGAACACCAGTCAATAAAATATTTTGTCTTTCCGCTTCCCACTGGGCAAACAATGTACTCGGTTTTAGGACTTGATAGATGTTCTGGAATGGTAGCCATAGCCTTATCCAGCTCTGCCAGTGATACACGATGCAGATTATTCGGCACAATAACCTCAGCAGCTTTGAGCCACTCGACAACGCTCATGGTGTTGCCGCAACAAATACGGTAGGCCGCAAGACTGGACTGCCGCAGCTTTTCGACGATTTGCTCGCGGGTTAGACTGTGCGCTTTATAAGTCTCGTCGTTATAATACTTCCAAATTGTATCTGCTATTGATATGCGGTTAGTGTGGTATTTTAGACTTTTTAGATTTGTCCAAAGCATCAGCCTATTATCATAGTTGAGATATTCGCCATCACACCACTTGCGCCATAGCGGACAAACGCCTTTTAATTGCTCTTCCCATGTGCCGTTTTCTTCCACATAGTAAGCACCATCGTCTGCGCACTCTTCCTGAATCCACTTTGCTACCTTCTTGTTTTTCTTCGCGTCTTTTGCCGCCATGCCCTCATCCATCTTGTAAGACATTTCCACGCCCCCGAAGGCGCTGGTCAACGTCGGATACTCGTTGATTACTACAACGGGCATTTTAGTAGCAAACCATAGTCTACTGGGGTTCTTACATGATTTATCCGCATCAGGAAAAAAGTGCATCAGTGCGAGCAGTTTGTCGCGTGCATCTTTTGCGGTAATGGCTTCTTCCAGACACCACACAAGCCTGAATCTATATTTACCGCTGTCAGGCTGATGCGAATAACTGTAATATAGGATGTTAGGTTCAATGCCGCTCAATCTGGCCTGTTCAACGTAATCTTCTGGCGGTATTTCTACGTCGTCAAAGTCCATTGCAAGTGTATAGGTTTTTGTGGCGTTGGATTCATTAAATGTGTTCTTTTTTTTATGTAGGCAAGCTCTCCATGCGTGGCCTTCTTCAATCAGCTTTGCAAACTGATTTATATCCACATTGCGGAGATAGTCGTAGTTAGCTGTAAATTGCAGAGACGTGATAGCATCCTTAGGCTTTTCAATGTAGCGGTTCTTCGACATGATAATATCCATGATTTAAGTCCTCCTGATAGTATAAGATTGTTCAAAGGCATTACTCCCTTCATTTATATTGTAGTGGGCTAAAAGACTTTTAGTCTATTTTTCTCACTTAATTTATTTAATTATAACACATAACTAAGTGTTTTGTCAAGTTTCAGCGTATCGTCTAAACTCAAATTTTCTCCCATTTCATCACCTTTCTGATAAATATATATATTTCAGAAAGAGGACGAAATGGGTGATTTTTTCAGTTTTGGCATCAGCCGAAACGGGAAATAGTAAGTTTCATAAAAAATCACTCCTTTGATTGTATTTTATAAGCATTACTCCTTTCATTCAAAAAATCTCATTTTTTAGCAAATGGCCACCATTGTTATAAATATATATATTTAACAATGGTGCTCGTTTGCTATTTTTTTGTCTTTTTGCCTTCCATTTAATAAGTGCCATTGTAAATGACACATAGTCCCTTATCACTGATTTATTTTAATTATATCATAAAACGATATCAAAGTCAAGCTGGAACGCGTCAAAGCGGCAGTGTTTGAGGGTTGGCCAGAGGGATTTCAAGTAAAAGCGCGCATTATACCATAAAAAACAGCTAATGTCAATATATCTTTTTGAAGTTTAACTAAATCTATACACCATGTTCGAGAGATGTGTGATATAGTATTATCTGCTCACCCATTGAGGGCTGTTTATTCACACTTCTACAAGAGGGGGATTGTTCCATGTATAATCAGACTGTCGCTGTTGTCATAAACCACTCTAATTTTGTCTGGGCTGATAAATCAGAAGCCTTGACATACAAGCGCAGGAACTACTATAATAATGTAGAAACAGTCCCCACGCACCTTGACAATCGCACACATACGGAACGAGCGGAAAGGATTTCCTCTATGGATATTACTTCTTTGCCGCTCATCGAATACGTCCGCAAATATTACGCTCGCCGCAAGTTTGACGTGCGGGAAAGCACATACAAAACCCGTCAATATCTAATCAATACAGCGGCTCGGTTCGGCATAATGTCTTTGCAGGTTGGCCAGATTGACATGGATGATATTTATGATTTTCTCGCCGATTTGGTGGAAGATAACCTCTCTCGTGAAACCATCAAAAATGTATACGGCACGATTAAAGCACCTCTGATAGATGCCTTCAATCGCGGACAAATCCCTGTCAATCCTTGCGCAGGTGTCAAAATCCCCGATAAGACGCGCACAGGCGGCAGACATCGAGACACTGTGCCCTACACGCCGAAAGAGCAGGAAGCCATCCGCAAGGTTGCCGCCACGCACAAAAATGACGCATATGCCGCCGTTGAAGTGCTGCTTGAAACAGGTTTGAGGGTGGGCGAGCTGCTCGCCTTGACGTGGGCCGACATTGACTTTGCACGGCATAGCGCCATCATCAATAAAACAATGGTACAAAATGCGAGCCGCAAAAATGCCCATGTGGAGTATTTCACAAAAACGGTTGCTGGTGAGCGTGAAATACCACTATCTAACAGAGCGTTGGCCGTCCTGTCTTATCTCTACACAAAAAACAAAGACAAGGGCTATATATTCGGAAATCGCAACGGTGATTGTCTGGATTATATCGGCTTACGGTTCCACACGAAGAATATTTGCGCTGCCGCTGGCGTAGAATACAAAGCAGAGCACGCATTCCGCCACACTTGCGCGTCTAATATGCGCGCAAAAGGTGCTGATGCGCTTCTCATGGCTGATATTCTTGGCCACGCTAATCCTTCCTTCACTCTCGACATTTATGCACATTTATTCAGCGACAATCTGGCTGAAAAACTGAAAGTTGTGCAATAAATACAAAAGATGGGGCGTATTCCTGTAATTGGAATACACCCCTTTTTGCAACCCTCGGGCGGAAATGTGAAAATCATCCCGATTAAGTGACATTTTTACTTCGTCATAGTACACAATTTAACATAGCTCGTTCTGTAAGTGTGCTGTTTGTTAAGGAAATATGTAGAAAATGGATAAAAATAATCTACACAATTCACAATATTCACTCGTCGTCTAACTTGTGATGTATATCGCTTACATCATTTTTAATCTCTGCCAGTGCCTTACTGATTTCGCTCATTTTGGCGCCATACTCTGTCAGCATAGTTTGGTATTTTGCTTCTCTGTCTGCGTTTTCATCCATCACTCTTACAAGCAGTTTATAAAACACAACACCGACACCGATACAAGCCGCCACTGGAAAACCTAATGTCTGAACAATTTGCATTATAACATCCATGATTTACACCTCCTGCACATCAGCAGTGATTTGTGCGTTGGCCAGATACTCCACTATTTTGTTCTTTGTCGCTTCATCTACATCATTGATTATAATTTTATAACGTTTTTCTTGAATCGGCACAGCGAGCAGAGCCGCCCACGTCTTAGCACCGACAACGCCATCAACTGTAAGTTTTTTGTCTCTCTGGAATGCCTTTACGGCCGCAAGACACTCATTACCGAAATCACCATCAGCACCATATTTAGGAAGCGCATACCCCGCTTGCATCAGCAGCCGTTGCAGGTTGGCTACATCCGCGCCTTTATCGCCTTTGCGAAGAGTGGGATAGACTTTTTCGCCTGCTTTGGGGCCGTCAGTAAGAACAATAACTGTGTGGCCGCTGGACTTTGTGCATAGAATATCTCCCGCCTTCAAATAATCTGATTTTGTAGTGTATTCTGTGCCTGAAAGCTCTTCAAAAGCGCCAGTAGCAAGGATTAGGCTACACATATTTCCTGTCCGTAAACTTGAAGGCAAAGTCGTAATACCAGCCGCATAGGCTATACACGTCCGCACAAGAGCACTACAATCAGTGTCAACAGGTGAATTTACGCGGGAAATGTCAAATCCCCACACAGCAGCAGCGTCATAAAGTGTATTTCTTCGCCACTGATTATAACCGATGTTTTTGTTGTTGCAGGCCGCACGCATAGCAATCGCCAGACGTTGGCCAACGCCTGCATCTTTTGCCCGCAGAACACGCCAGCCTTTACTGTGCAGATACCAGTTTTGTGTAGACAACTCCTTGCCTGATTGATTGCCAGCTTGTCCGCCGTATGCTTTTCCATTTTCATCTTGTCTTGCCGACCCTATAATAACAGCCATTGTAATTCACCTCTTAATACACGGCAATCCAGTTTACAGCATTATTGCTCTCGCCAGATACAAGAGTGCAGCCGGTAGCAGTAATATTTTCCACACGGACGCTTGTCTGCTTGCTACCGTTTGCGCAAACGCAAGGCACACCAGCAAATGCACGCGGGAAAGTGATAGTTGTTCCAGACGTGCCCACCGTCGCAGTGCCCTTCTGCACATCCAGATTGCCCCTATGCCATACAATAGAACCATTAACCGACAGCGCTCCACCATTCCACATAGCAAGCACACACT
>ERZ808259.358-NODE-358-length-21996-cov-3.391596_pt1 | contig 21996 bp, 33 predicted proteins | sample MGYA00521279_ERZ808259 | MGnify/ENA primary metagenome ERZ808259 (study PRJEB31516, sample SAMN03275586) | gut metagenome | biome: mammalia-associated habitat; material: feces | host: Papio cynocephalus | place: Kenya | collected 2012-07-27 ... | reverse complement strand
CTATTTTGGCGCGGGCTGTCCGACTTTGTAAGCAAGTATTTTAAAAAAGGCGATATGATTGCCGTTGTAGGTTCTTTGGAAAGCAGGAAATACAAAGACAAAGACGGGAATAACCGTATCGTGTGGGAAGTAAAAGCGGACAAAGTAAACTTTTGTGGAGGGAAAAAAGAAACATCTTCGGGACAGACCGAACAGCCAGAAGAAAACCATGTGGGAAATTTTGAAGAATCTGCTGGATATAGTGAGGACCTGCCTTTTTGAGCTTGGCTTTTTCAGCGATAAGTGATATAATATCAAAGGTTGTTATTCGAGTTGCAGTCGGATAACGGCTCAAAATTGAATAACAACCGCATTTCCGTGTGCTTTGAGTACTGCAACTACTTGAAGCGCACGGATTTTGTTTGTAAAAAGAATGGAGATTGAAAAATGGATAAAACCGGAAGAATAAAAGATGAAAATTATTATCAAATACAAGGCTGGATGCTCAACAGATTGAATTTGAGTGGCACCGACCTGTTAGTGTATGCTATAATATATGGGTTTTCACAGGACGGCGAAAGCGAATTTACTGGAAGCATCAATTATTTATGTGAATTCACAGGCACAAGCAGACCTACTATAATAAAGAGCTTGAAAGGATTATGTGAATCTGGGAAAATCGAGAAGCACGAAGAAATAAAAAATGGAGTGACTTTCAATAGATACAAAGCAAGTTTACAGGGGGTAAAGAATTTTAACTGGGGTAGTAAAGAAACTTTACTGGGGGGTAGTAAAGAAACTTTACCCAATAATAAAGAATCTTATAATAAAATTGATAGTATAGAAGATAAAGAAAGAAAGAAAGAGGTCGCAGAGAAAAAAGCCCAAAATTCCTTTAATCGTATTATTTTAGACTATACACAAAATCCTGAAACAATCCGTTTGTTGGGTGAATGGCTGAAAGTGAGAAAATCAAAACGTGCGGCAATGACAGACTATGCAATTCAATTGAACCTTGAAAAGCTGGACAAGTTGGCAGAGGAAAGCAATTTGAGCGTTGATGATTATCTGAAAGAGGTTATTGTGCGAGGATGGACGGCGTTTTTCCCTATTAAGCAACACAATGAAGAATCAAAGCCCAAAGAGGAAGAAACAAAGAGATGGGGAGGGATTTACCTATGAGCGAAATTGAATCGGCTGGAAACATTTTCAGCGGGATTTTGAGAGGGCATAAACCGAGTAAACAAATGACGCCTGAAGAAAAGACAAAAATGAATGTTGACTGGTATAATCAAACCGAAGGTCAATTGAATGTACTTGACGGGTACAACTGCCAAAGGTGCAAAAACAAAGGATTTATTGCCACGATAGATTCTGACGGATATGAAGTTTTGAAAGAATGCCAGTGCAAGCGAATCCGTGAAGCATTAAGTAGAACAAAACGGAGCGGGCTTGGAGATATCATCACAGACTTTACTTTTGATAAATTCATAGTTTCGGAAGATTGGCAAAAGGATATGAAAACATTGGCAAAAGAATTTTGCGGGGATAATGAGAGCAAATGGTTTTATATCGGCGGTCAGATAGGATGCGGGAAGTCTCATTTGTGTACGGCAATTTCGGCATATTACATAAAAGCTGGATTTGAAGTAAAATATATGCTTTGGGCAGATGAATCAAAACGGTTGAAATCGATCGTGAATGATTCAAGCTACAGCAAAGAAATGGAAATATACAAAAATGCTGATGTACTCTATATTGACGACTTTCTGAAAGTAAGAAACGGGGAAGCACCTACAACAGCCGACATGAATTTGGCTTTTGAAATTGTGAATCATAGATTGCTATGTAAAGATAAAGTAACGATTATTTCAAGCGAAAAGAGATTAGATGAATTGATGAAGTACGATGAAGCGGCAATGAGCCGAATATACCAAAAGGCAGGAAAGTATAAAATCAGCATTGAGAAAGACCTGAAAAAGAATTACAGGCTAAAGTGAAACGGTAAACACCCCAGAAACGAAAATTTTGCCGCATTTAAGGCTGCTAAGTGCGCTAAGGTGTAAAATTATACTAAAACACACCAAATCGATTTAAAGGGCAATTTTGACCGATTTGCGGGGAAATGAAAAATAAAGAATGGAGACGCAGAGAATGGAAAGGAACTACAACACGGAAGCAATCAAAGATTTTGAGGGCGAAAAGGTGGATTTTGTAAATCACCCGAAGCATTATACTTTCGGAAAAATCGAATGTATTGAGTATATCAAGGACAAGCTGACCGCCGAAGAATTCAGAGGATATTGCAAAGGGAATATTATCAAGTATCTTTCAAGGGAGAGACACAAAAACGGAAACGAAGATTTGTCCAAAGCGTGCTGGTACTTGAATTATCTTTGCGAATATCTCAAGGGGGAAAGCAAATGAAAACGATTGGAAAAGAGTGCGCTGACTGCAAAAAGATGTTTATTGCCCGAAGTAATGCCGCGTTGAGATGTGCGGAATGTAAGGCAGAAAATCGGAGAAAAATTTGCAAAAAACATAGAGAAACACATGGGAAAAAGCAATACGTGAAATCAGCAAAGAAAAGATATCTGAATGAATTGAAGGAAATGCAAGAAAGACGGTTGAAAGAAAATCCTACATTCAAGAGTATTTCGGTAATTATGCAGGAAATGGAAGAATACAATCGCGCGAATGGTAAAAGTTTGACCTATGGGGAATACATAGCATTGACAAACGGATGAACATATGGCATAATAGGGATAGAGAAATCTATCCCTATTGGTGATTTTATGCAATTCAAAATAGATTATCCGAAACCTAAAACGCTATGGACGAAAAAGTACAGCCTTAATCGATATTATTCGGGCGTACACTGGAGCGTCAGAAAAAAAGACGCTGGTTATTGGCATTTACTTACTTTATCAGCGATACAACGTTTAAAGCCTACAAACAAGCCTGTTATATTGACTTTTTACTTCAATGACGGCTTAGACATATCAAATCACGCCGCAATGGCAAAGATGATAGAGGACGGGCTAAAGGGAAGAATAATACCCGATGACAATCGCAAGTGGGTAAAAGGGCACGAGTATTATTTCCACGATGAGGATTATATCCTTGTAGAGATAAGAGAGGTAAAGCAATAATGGAACTTTTGGAGTTCAAAAATAAAGTATTTGGTCTGCTGAAAGTAACAGAAACCGCTGATATAGGCGAAAAATTGCTTGAAGCCTGTTTGCAAAATAAAATTGAAGTGTTTGATGAGTATTCAAAAATAACGGATAACACAAAAGACTGGTTACAAGCACTTTGGCAATACTATGAAGCAGACAGAACGGAAAAAAAGCAGGACTACACTCCGAAAAGCCTTTGCAGACTTGTTTCAAAGCTTGCAGGGAATATCAACACAATTTATGACTGTTGCGGTGGTAGCGGGGCATTAACCATTGAATGTTTAAAAAATGAGAACAACGCAAGCGTGATTGTAGAAGAATTAGACAGCAGAGTTATTCCCTTTTTGCTTTTCAATCTCGCCTTGCATAACGCAAACGGAACGGTTGTAAATGGCGATGCTTTGAGCGAAAAAACCATAAAAGCGTATCGCTTGACAAAAGGCGAGAAGTACAGCATTGTTTCGGAAATAAGCGGCTCGGAGAGAAAAAGAGAACACGCAGATGTTGCCATAAGCAATCCACCATATAACATCAAATGGGAAGCACCTACACCGTTATTTGCTGATTATCGTTTTCCTGTTATTCCACCGTCAAGCAATGCAAACTGGGCTTTTGCTCTTAACTGCTTAGCAAAAGCGAACAAGGCAGTTTTAATTTTGCCGTGCGGTATTTGTAGTGAGAGAACAGAAACGGAAGTAAGAAAATATCTTGTAGACAATGATTTAATCGAACTTGTTGCGATTATGCCCGAAAAAATGTTCGAAGTTACAAGCATTCCAACTTGCATTATTGTGCTTAACAAAAGCAAAGAGCGTAAAGGCGTTGTTAAATTTATAGACAGCAGGAAAAACTGCACAGTATGGGAACGAGAACAAAACGGTCAATTTGGCGGTGCAAGTCATACCAATAGGACTTACAAAAAGCAGTATAATGTTCTGACTGATGAAAACATCGAAAAGATATTGACCGCTCCTGAAAATAAAGCAGGGTTATCAGCGACGAAAACAAACGAAGAAATAGCCGAAAACGATTATTTATTAACACCGTCAAGATACACTGAATTTAACGAAGCGGAACAAAAGCACAGACCTTTTCAAGAAATAGCAGACAATATAAACTATATAACCCGAATGCAAAACGCTTGCAAACTGGTTATAAATGAAACAATAGCAAAAAAATTATGGGTTGATATAGAGGCATTCAAAAAAGAGATTGAAAACTCAAAAGAGTTAGCGAAAACACAGTCTGAAATGCTCGGAGTTAAAATAGAAACTTCCGATTATATCCAATTCACAAAAAACAAAAACGAGTTTATTTTTAAGTGCAATGATAATGAAATTTTGCCCGATATGTTGTTACAATTCTTTTCTGTATGGAAAAATCAAATTGCATTATTGAACACAATGCAAAATCAATATTTGGCAGAATTAAGAGACGCATTATTACCCGATTTAATGAGCGGCAAAATCAATTTAGAAACTACTCAAAAGAAGTGAGATGAATGGCAAATAAAAGTAATTTGAAGCCTGTTAGAAGCACGGAAGAAGCGAGGGAAAGAGGACGTAAAGGCGGTAAAGCAAGCGGCAAGGCTCGGCGAGAGAAAAAAACAATACAGAATATCTTGACCGCCTTATGTGATAGCAAATGCTCCGACATCCCGCAGTTTAAGAAAATAGCCGCTAAATTAGGCTTAGACGGAGATAAAAGCGTTAAAGAGTTGTTTACCCTTGTATCTACCTTAAACGCATTGAAAACGGCTAAAATGGACGATTTGAGCAAAATGGCGGAGTTGTTAGGAGAGCAAAGAGAATTGCAGAGCGAGAGCGAGGAACAGCAGACATCTTTCCTTGAAGCAATTAAAAAGGCTGTGACTGATGAAGATTGAGAAAATATCTAAAAAGCAAAAAGAAATATTAAAATTTGCCTATTCAGACGAGGAAACGCTGATTTGCGACGGAGCAGTCCGAAGCGGCAAAACTATAATGATGATTACAGCGTTTGTCATATGGGCGATGGAGAATTTCGACCGCACAAATTTTGCTATATGTGGCAAGACTGTATCAAACGCCGAAAGAAACATTGTTAGACCGTTCCAACAGATAGAGGGCTTACCTTTTACATTGAATTATAAAATATCAACACGAATGTTGACGGTTAAGTGTGGGAAAAAGGAAAACTATTTCTATCTGTTCGGCGGTAAAGATGAAAGCAGTTATGCATTGATACAAGGCTTGACGCTGGCAGGCGTGTTGTTTGACGAAGTGGCTTTAATGCCGCAGTCATTTGTAGACCAAGCAATAGCCCGTACTCTGTCATTCAAAAATGCGAAGATATGGTTCAACTGCAATCCCGAAAGCCCGAACCATTGGTTTTACACAGAATGGATAACGAACGAGGAACGAGAATATAAACATCTGCATTTCTTGATGAAAGACAATCCGACTTTGGGTGAAGATGAAATCAAGAGAGCGGAAAGCCTGTTTACAGGCGTATTCTATGAGCGATATATTCTCGGACGGTGGGTGCGTGCAGAGGGCATTATCTTTCAAGACCTTGCAGAGCATACAGATAAATACAAGGTTAGAAAAGAGGATTTGCCACAGTTAAGGGATATATCAATGGGTGCAGACTGGGGTGGAAATGGTTCGGCACACGCTTTGACGTGTTCGGCAATAGGTTCTGACGGCGTTGTATATGTGTTAAAATCAAGCAAAAAGCAAGCGCCCGATGTTGCACTTGATGAATTAAAAGACTTTGTATATAGTTTTATATCGTACATAGAAACAGGCTATGGCTTAAAAGATATGAATGGCAACGATAAACCGCTGTATATGAGCGAGTGTAATTGTGACCATATAGATGTTATCATAAATTCATTGAACGAAGCAGGGCGGTATATTTTCGGAAAGACATACAAGCCGCCACTTGCCGATAGAGTTTATTTGTATTCAATCCTGCTTGCAACGGGGCGGTTGAAATTCGTTGAGGGAGAAACAGACGATTTGCTCGATGAAATGATAAACCTTGTATATGACGATAAAGCAGAAGAGCCGATACCGCTTGATGACGGCAGTATGCAATTAGATTGTTACGACAGTTTCACATATAGCCGCGCAAGTAGGTTTAACTATCTAACAGACTTGACACATTGACATATTTGTTGTATAATAATATGGGAGTGGTTTAAATGACAAATATCCGATATTATGACAACAACACAAAGGCAGAGTTTAACGGAAGAATTTATTATCTTAGAAAAAGTCAAGGGTATTATTATTCGCCGAAAAAGACGGAAAGCGGTGTAAAAGGTTGTGATATGCTCCATAGAATGGTGTATATGAGCGTATATGGGGAAATACCAACAGGGTATGAAATACACCATAAAGACGGAGATAAAAGCAACAACGATATTTCTAATCTTGAATGTTTATCGATGGAAGAACACAGAGAATATCACGCTACACATATTTCCGAAGAACAGAGGAAACGGAAATGGGAAAATCTGCGAAAGAATGTAAGACCAAAAGCAGATATATGGCACGGCTCTGAAAAGGGAAAAGAATGGCACAGACAGCATTATGAGGAAATGAAAGATAAATTATATGAAAAAGTAGAACGGATTTGTGTTGTGTGTGGAAAGACCTTTTATACTTCAAGAAAAAATATAGGGAAATTCTGTTCGGCAAACTGCGCCGCAAAAGGGCGAAGAGATAGCGGAATTGACGATATTGAAAAAATATGTGAATATTGTGGGAAGCCTTTTATAACTAACAAATATCAAAACAGACGATTTTGTTCAAGAAAATGTTCCGCTAATGCAAGAAAAAGCGAAATTGAAACACGCAAATGCAAATGGTGCGGGAAAGAATTTGTTGTTAAAAAAGGGAAAGCAAAAGATTGTTGCTCAGTTTCGTGCAGTAATAGATACAGAGCAAAACAAACTGAAATAAGGGGATAGATACTTGAAAAACGCAATAAAAAACTTTTGGGTTGCTTTACTTTCTAAAATCAATAACAAAATCAATCAATGCCTGAATGCTCCGAAAAGCAAATTGCCGACAATGGACGCAGGAGATGACACCGTTGTCAATTTCTTTGCAATGGTGGTTAAAAAGGTTCTCAACCGTGCGTTAATGGGTGCTGAATTTGATGTTATATCGGACAGCACGCAGGCAGAGCCATTGAAAGAATTGTGCGAAGATTTGAACAGGAACGCATATAAGATCACTGCGAATATGATTGCAGGGAATGAAAACATTTCTGGGCATAGCGTAGCGGAATGCTGGGCTGTTCCGTCTTTCATCAAAGTGCAGGGCGAGAACAAACTTGTGCACAGTTATATAGACGGCTCAAGAGTGCTTATAACGGGCATTAGAGATGACGGCGAGATAAGCGAGTGCTATATGGTGCTTAACGCCGTGAAGCGCAAAGATAAGGTTTATTTCCTTTACCGCAAACATATGCTTTCAGACGAGGGAGATTTGTCTATTTCATTTTTTGTGGCTGACGATAACGCAAATATGGTTGAAGCGGATATTCCCGAATGGGATGACCTTATTTATGGATTTGCGGAAAACGGCGAAAAAAAGGCAAAAGAAACAGTTTACAAAGGTGTAAATCATATTGGCTTTGGACGATATAAAAGCCCCGTTGTGCCGTTGAATAACGATACCGTGTACGGCGTTCCACTCAACTACGGTTGTGGCGAGATTGAAAGACAGCTTGAAAACGATGTTGAGCAAATCGAGCTTGAAATGAAAGCAAGCAAAAAAATGTTGTTCCCCGATTGGAGTATAGTCAAGGAAGATACAAGGGGCAACGCCGTGAGCCTTGGGTATGCTGTTGATGAATACATTTATCCGATTAAGAAAAAAGCGGGCGTTGATGGCTCATTGATTGATGAATATTGTCCGACAATCAGATATTCCGATTATGCTCAAAAATTGGAAGATGATTTGTGCAAATATCAGGCTCAAATGGGCGTTCGTGATCTGATTACCCACACCGAGAACACCAGCGGTGCAACGGCAACGGAAATAAAGAGCAAAAACGCTGACAATATGGCACTTGAACAGTCTATCCGCAAGGCGTTGAGAAAAGGCAATGAGGAAACGATGAAAGCGGACAGCATTTATTTGAATATCCCGTTTGACCTGTGGCAGTATGACGAGGATTATCAAGACATCTATACCGATGACACGCAAAAGCTGAATGAGATTATAACTGTAATGCAAAACGGCGGCGCAGAGGTTGATGACCTTGTAAAATTCTATTTCCCCACACTTTCAGATGAAGAAAGAGCTGAAAAGATAGCAAGGATAAATGAAAGCAAACAGGCAAGCACTGAAAGCAGTATTTTATCAGCGTTGAATATGTAAAATTTTCTCCGAGCAGAAATGTTCGGAGATTTTTCTATTTTTTTGAAAAAAGGTATTGACATTTTGTAGTCCGTTGTAGTATAATGTATTACAGAAAGAGAGGTAAACAACAATGAACATTAAAGTAAAGGTTTACGACAGAGTTAAGTACAACAAGGACAGTAAAAAGGTAGCAGAAGTTGAATACAAGGGGTGCAAGGGCTTTGAAGTTAAAGAAATGACAGATGATGAAATCTTTGCGCTTGGGTTTGACGAAACGGATGAGTGTAACGAATATGCGACTATCACATTGGCAGACGGAGAAACAGCAACATTCAGAAATTCGCTTTGTGATATTTTTAGAGCGTAACAAATAAGCCGAGGGCGGCGGCCAATCCGCCTGAAAGGAGAATGGATATGAAAGTAACAGTAATAAAATACAGGTGTACAGCATTAGGCTATCCATATAGGGATTATGCGCAAGCACTTGAAATGTTTATGAGAGAATATCCGAATGCAACAAAAGAGGAAATAAGCAGTTTTGAATTTACACAGGAAGAAAGACCTGATATGTATAGAGCATTTTCAAATGCTGGATGTATTAGAACTTTCAAAGTGTATTAGGGTGATATTATGACAAACTATGAGCGTATAAAGGCAATGAGCGTGGAGGAAATGGCGGAATTTATCTGTTCGATATATGATGATAGAGCTTGTATCAAGTTCATTGAGGGATACACGATACCATATTATGATGAAAATAACATAGGTTATTGGCTTAATTCGGAGGCGGAAGAATGAGCAGATATATTGACGCTGATAAAGCATATGAAACAGTAGGGAACTACCACAAGGATTTTGCCCGAAGCATTGCCGATTTGACGAGCTTGCGCGAGGTGTTGGAAGATACGCCTACTGCGGATGTGGTTGAGGTCGTGCGGTGCAAGGAGTTTTTGAGCATGGAGATCGATAAAGAATGACAGGAAAAGAATATATCGAAAACGCACGCAGTGACGGGAGACAGGTGTCTTACGAATACGCAAACGGGCTTACCTATGTTTTTGTGTGGGAGCATACCGGATGGATAAGCGTTTTAGAAGAGCTTGCAAACGGCGAGTATGCCCCGTTGGTACAGGCTTCGGAATACGATCATGCCAAAGGGTATATCAGTATGAGAGAGCCTGTACCAACGGGAACTGATGTTATCAATGGAGGAAATGATGAGTACAGATAAAAACAAACGAGGAGTATATATTCCCGCCGACCTATGGGAACAGTTAAAAGCCTTTTGTGAAAAGCATTACAATGTTTCTTGCTCGGCGGTGATATGTAGAGCAGTAAAAGAATTGATTGAGAGGGAAGAAACGCAGTAAATGACGATTGAAGAAAAATATGCACAGACTTTGTTTGACAATCTGAACGGCTGGCAGGACAGAACGCTTGAAAGAATAGGCAGACGGCTGAAAGCAACAGGGCGGTTGTCTGCTTACGACCAAAAAGCATTAAAGAATATAGCCGATATAACAGGCGATATGAACGCCATATACGCCGATTTAGCGAGAGTTACAGAGCAGAACATAAAAGAGGTACAGACAGCCTTTGAACGCTTTATGAGCGGTAATATGGAGTTATATAAACCGTTGTATGATTTCCGAAACATTCCGTTTCTGCCTTATGCCGAAAATCCTATTGCACAGCAGATTGTTAATCACTGGGTAAAGGAAACAGCGGGGGAAATGATTAACCTATCACGCACAAAAGGCTTGTCGGTTATTAAATACGGATTGCGTAATGGAGAGCGTGTGCCGATAGGCGTTGAGAGTTTGCAAGGGGCTTATCAATCTGCAATAGATAAAGCCGTTTTTAATGTTACAAGCGGCGTTGGTGACTTCTATTCAAATATGCGTGATACTATCGAGGATTTGGGTGGTAGCGGTGTACGGATTGATTACGGCAACGGAGTAACACGCAGTATAGACAGCGTTATCCGTCAAAATATGCTTTTTGCCGTTAAGGAAATGCAGACGGACTATGATAATCAAGCAGGGCAAGAGTTAGGCTGTGACGGCTTTGAAGTAAATTTCTCTGCCACTTGCCGACCATCGCACGCTTTTATGGAGGGGCGTATGTTCTCCAAACAAGGCGATAAAACCGTGGACGGCGTAACATATCCAGACGGAGCGGAAGCGTTGGAACGGCTTAACGGTTATAATTGTCATCACAGAAAAATGAATGTTATTCTTGGAGTGTCAGAGCCGAGATACAACGCCGCCGAAATAGCAGAAAAGAATAGAAAGACAAGCGAGATTATAGAGTATGACGGCAAGAAAAAGACACGCTATGAATGGATACAAAAGCAACGGGCTATCGAACGAGAAGTGCGTAAGCAAAAGACTACTGCAAATATGGCGAAAGCCGCAGGGGATAAACAGCTTGTAAAAGACTGCAATGCAAGAATAAAGGCGTTAAAAGCAAAGTATAATGATTTAACCGAAAGCGTGGGCTTGCAGAAAACAGAGGAAAGAATGAGGGCTGTAAAATGAAAATAACAAAAATGCCGAGTATGGACAACAAAGAATATGATTTTATATGTGAAAAATGCGGAACAGAATTCACGGCAACAGGCTATGAATGTTTTGTTTCAACAAATGCTTGCATATTTGAAGATTATGCAAAAAGCACGGAAACGCAAGGGAAAGAAATGCCAGACAGGTCGGAAACGGTTTGCGTTTGCCCGATATGTGGGGAGTATGTAAACTATGAAAATACAAACAGGTGATAGATTTGGCAAACTTGAAGTCATTGGTATTACTGATTTGAATTATAATGGGCGAAAAAGACCTATTTGCAAATGTGATTGTGGAAACATCGTTGTTGTGTCACAGTGTCGATTGCTAAGCGGAAAAACAAAAAGTTGTGGCTGTCTGAGAAAAGAAACGTGTATTCAAAATGCACCTACTGACGAAATGCGGGAAAACGCAAAAATATCGATGATGAGACACAAAATTTCAAGGAATATGCTCAATGAAAAATATATTTATATGACCGAAAACGGGCTATACGAGGTTAAAATAACAAACAGAATGATGAGAACCCGTAAAAAGTTTAAGACATTGGGTAAAGCAATAATTTTCCGTGATGAAATGTATAAGCAATTACAAGACAAATTGAACGGGGGAGAAACAAATGGTTGAAATCGAAATTATAGAAGAAACAAGAGAAGTTTATTTGACAATTGACGGCAAAAAAGTAAAGATTGATAAAATTGATTGGATAGGGCTTGACGGCTAATAAAAAAAGTGATATAATAAAGAAAACAGAAACGATTATCTCCTCTAAGATTTACTGTGATTTTGCCGTTTACGATATTGTTATGCCGTTTATTGATTGTCTGCATAATATCGCACCTTTTCGCCGAACGAGCGGCTCATATGATTGTCTGTTTCTGTCTTTCAAAAACACAGAGGGTTTTGGTTTCCCCTCTGTGTTTTTTTAGTTGACAAATAAAAAATCGTATGCTATAATAAAATAGACAGGAAGCGTTGCAAGGCTTGGGATAGGAATAACCCGCCTATCCCCTTGCCTGTCATAATAAACGGGTATGAGGTTATGACTACGGTCATAGCCTTTTTTATTTTGTCCGAGATGACGAGAAACTATGGCAGAGCGGAAAGAACCGCGAGAAAAAACTGAAAGCCAAAAAGGGGAAAATATGAAACGTGAAGATGTAAGCAAGATTTTTACCGAAGCAACACCCGAACAGATTGACAAAATCCTTGATTTGAACAGTGCTGACATTGGCAAGGCAAAAAAAGGTTTTGACGATCTAAAAGCCGATTTGGAAACAGCAAAGCAGACAATCACCGACATTAACAAACAGTATGATGATCTGAAAGCCACAAATGCAAGCGCAGAGGATTACAAAACAAAATATGACGAACTTGTAGCCGATAATAAGCGTAAAGCAGACGAACAGGCGGCGAGGGAACTTGAAGCGGCAGAAAGAGCGGAATTTGACGGATATTTTACCGAACAAAAAAAAGAATGGTACAATCAAATGACCGCTGACGGATATTTTGCAAAATACAGAGCCGCAAAAGTAGATCCTGCAAACAAAGGCAAAATGACGGCGGACATTCTCCACAGCCTCACGAAAGACGACCCGACAGCGTTCAAGGGTGTACAGCCCGAAGTAAAGCTTGGAGGGGCGAAACCTATCGGCGGCGGTGGAAACCGTATGGCTGAACTTTACAAAAATAATCCTTTCTTTAAAGGATAAAAGGAGAAAATTATGGGGATTAAATATGGCAATCTCAATGTAGATGAAAAGTATTCGGGTATTCTTGAACCTAACCTTTATTTCGACAGTATTCTTGTACCGGGTGTAACTTACACTGACAAGTATCAGACCGGACCTGCTGGCGGTATTTATGTTCACAAACTTGACACCACCGCAGTAACAGTTGGCACTCCGGGCAGAGATTTTACTGATGAAGCATCTTCGGACACTCTTATTCCGATTTTGCTGAACAACAACTATATGAAATCCAAAAAGATTTACGGCGTGCAGGCGGCGGCTGTTTCTTTCGACCTTGCTAACGAGCAGTTGGCTACTGCAACGCAGGAAATCAAAGAAAGCCGTCAGCAGTCTGCGCTGGGGTGCTTGGTGCAGGAGGGTACGAAGTCTAACGGTGCGGCTATTACCGCAAATGCTGTTGACGCTGTACTTGATGAAGCGGCAAAAATTAAAAAAGGCAAGGCAAATGTTGTTCTGTGTTCTCCCGACTTTTATGCGCTGGTGCTCAAGGAGAGCGGCAAGGACTTTACTCCCGTAAAGAATGATGAAGTTGCCGCCACTGGTGCTATCGGCGATTTGTATGGCTTTACTTGGATTAGAGCCGCAGGGCTTGGTGAATCCGAAGCAAAGTATTACGACAGCACAGGTGCTTTGAAAACTGTCGCGCTTGCAAAAGCCGCAACCGCGTCCGCTGACGGCTCTGCTGTTGACTTCATTCTTTACAACAGCGAAACACTTTCAATCGTTGATAACCTTGAAAGCTATCGCATTGTAGACAGCGAGAACTTCACAGGCTCTAAGGCACAGGCAGAACTTAACACTGGTATGAAAGTTACGACCCCTGCGCTTGCGAGGGTAAGAACTCATACTATCGCCAAAGGTTAAAAGGAGATAAAGCGGAATGTATTTGAATTATCAAACATATCAAAAAATGGGCGGTACTTTGGATAATTCCGCGTTTACTTCCCTTGAGAAAAAGGCGGAATATATCATTAACGCCCACGCGGGCGGTAAGACAGGCGAACGCATAGGCAAGCTGACGGTGTTGCCGAATGAAGTTATTGATTGTACCTATGAAATCGTAAACCTGTTATCTATCGCCCCCGCTGATGGGCGTGTGGTAATGAGTGAAAGCCAATCCCTTGGGGGGCAAAGCGAAAGCTATTCTTATTCCGTGAAATCTTCGGAGCAGATAAATGAAGAAATCGAATGCGCGATTTTCGTTTACCTATATCCGTTGAAAGTAAACGGTATTTCCGTATTGTACAGAGGTTGCGATGAAGATTAAGTTTAACGTCAAATATGGTGAGAATGTAATCAACATACCAGCCACGGTGGAAGTCCCTGCGGGTACAGGGCTTAGCAATCTCTATGACAAGACTTTCACAATTATCAATCAGATTCCCTCATCGCAAACGGTCGCGACTAAAATTGCATGGGTAAAACATACAGTGGAGCATTGCGACAAAGCAGACGGAATATTTGACAAATCCACAGGGAATATGGTTTATAAAGCAAATACCTTTACCGTGTATCTGCGAGATTGGAAAAATTACCGCGAACCGAATTTCTCCGAAAGCGGGTATTATTCTTTATACAGCACCGAAAAAGAATTGTATACTGCCGCAGTGGGGGATTTGGTAATATTTCGGGAGATTGAAGATCCTGCACCTACAACGATAAAAGAGTTTAACGATCTTCGGACAAAATACGCAAATGAAGGCGGGATTTTGACAGGCGTTGAAGCCTTTATAAATTATCATTCCAACCTTTCTCCATGGCGTACAAATCACATTGAACTGATTAAGGGGTGAGTAAATGAGTAAATATCAAGAAATTTTGGATTGGCTCAAAATTTGCCCCGTTTTCGCGGAAAGACTATATTTTGCAAGCGCGGAAGAAAATGACGGAGACAATGTTGTCATTCCGTTCGGAACGTCTGCGCGTGTGGCTTTAAACGATTACTGGGACACCAACGGATATTATTGCGGAAGCATCACACCATTGCCTTCCGTTTATGAAGAATATCAGGTACAGTGTTTCAGATATATCGGAGCGGAAGAAAATCAGCTCAATATCCTCACTTTGGACGAAGTGCAGTATGTTTGTGATTGGATTATCGAGCAGGACGAAAAGAGGAATTTTCCGCGTATTACAGGCAAAAGAATTATTTCCGTTGAGCCGTTCCCGTTCAATCCTCAAGCGGCGGGGAGAGATGTAGAAACGGGTTTGTGGAAATATATTTTTACTCTGCGTGTCACCTATCAAAATACCGCAAAGGGACGTTGTGTAGATGAATAACGGAGTAATAATCAAAATCGAATTGAATGAGCCTAAAATCTTGGATAAAGTCAAAAATGACCATTTCGGGCTGTTTTTAGCGCAGGAATGGAAAAGGCTCATTTCGCCGTATACGCCACGTAGAGACGGAGCTTTGGAGGACACCGCACAGGTGAGGCCTTTCCAGATTGAATATATTCAGCCGTATTCAGCGCGGGTATATTATGGCAAGGATTTCAATTTCCGCAAAGACGCAAATCCGTATGCTACGTATAGATGGGATAAAGCCGCCGCGAATGGCGGGCAAAAAGATAAACTTATAAGAGCCGCTAACAAATATTTAGAAATAGGAGAAAACAATGACTGAATTCAATGAAAAAGCAAATCCGACTGTTCCTGTTGAAGATGGTTATTTTCTTTATGTTGATGTAAAGGACACGGGAACTACACCTGTGCTTGAATTGCAGGGGCGTGGAGTTACTGCGTACTCGCAAGCATCAAATGTTGACGTAACGCAGGAACTTGATGTGCGCGGTATGAATGATACCACGGCATCCAGACCGAAAGTATCGCAGGAAATTTCCCCGCTTAGAATCAGAAAAGACAGCAAGCTCGGGGCGATGATTTTTGATGCATATCTTGCAAACAAAGGCAGCATCAATGTGGATGTCTATGAAAAATATCCTATGGCCGATTATGCGGGCGACGATACTACCAATTGCAAAGCACGGAAGCAGACGAACTGCACAATTGTTTGGACAGAGGCTACGCTCGAAGCAGGAGGAAAATTCGGTTTCAATGTAACTCTGTATCATTCGGGGGATATCACGCTCGGGAAGATGGCAAAAGTTGACGCTTCAAGCGGTGCTGAATTTACAGCAGAGTAATACTCACGGCGGCGAATTTCGCCGCTTATATGGCAAAATGAATTAGCGGGGTTCAATTCCCCACATTGCCAAAAGAAAGGAAGAATGTAATGTCTAAATATGTGCTTGACGAAGGAATTGAAACCTTTGAAATCGAAGTAAAAAACCGCAAAACGCCTATTATTATTAAGTTTTGTCCTACTGATGAAAACCTTATGGAAAGGTATAGAACTTTTTTTAAGAATATCGGTGAAGCCACAAATGCGGTGGGGAATGTAGAAGCTGACGCATACGGTGACGGAAAAACCGCCAAAGATCAGGAATTGCTCGACAAATACAAAGAGATTTGTATCAAAGAGATTGATAAATTACTTGACTATGAGGGGAACGGCGCGGCTTTGTTCGCGCAGTGCAATCCGTTCAGACTGACACGGAGCGGGGTGTGGCTTGAACAAATTTTCTATGTGCTTTCGGATATCATTGCAAAAGATGCGCCCGAAATTGTGAACGAATGTCAATTGAATCTTTCAGCGCGTGGAGAGCAATACGCGAAAAAGTATAGAAAATGATTTATTACAAATTGCCCGTATCTGCTGAAATAGGCGGGAAAACGTACAAAATCCGAGAAAATGCTGATTATAGGCAAATACTCGATGTGATATCGATTATGAATGATATGGAAATCAGCGGCAAAGAAAGAGCGTATTTGTCTCTGTTGTATTTCTATGAAGAAATTCCCGAAGATTGCGAAACGGCTATGCGCTATATGCTATGGTTTATTGCGTGCGGCAATGAGGAACAGGGAGACGAAACGCCGTCCATGTCGTGGGAAAAAGATTTCGATATGATTGTAAATGCAATAAACAAATGCGGGTTTTCTGACGTTCGTGCGGTAGAGTATATGCACTGGTGGACTTTTGCAGGTAAATACATGGAAATCGGTGAAAGTGTGTTTTCAACCGTTGTCGGAATCCGACAAAAATTGCAAAAAGGGGAAAAACTTGAAAAATGGGAACAGGATTTTTATCTAAAAAATAAAAGTAGAATTGTGTTGTAAGGCGTGATAAAATGGCAGACGGGCATATCGTACTCGATACAAGAGTTGACACAAAAGGCGTTAAAAAGGGGTTTTCCGAAATAGCTTCCGCAGGGAAAGCGGCGGTTGCAATGGCTTCAAAGGTGGGAATAGCTATTGCTACGGCGGCGGCTGTTGCAATTGGAGCAATTACAAAAAAAGCCGTGGATTCCTATGCAGACTGGGAACAGCTTGTAGGCGGCGTTGAAACTCTTTTTAAAAATTCATCTCAAAAAGTTATAAAGTATGCAAACGAAGCATATAAAACCGTTAGGCTTTCGGCTAATGAATACATGAAAAATGTAACGGCGTTTTCTGCGGCGTTGTTGCAATCTTTAGGGGGAGACACTGAAAAAGCCGCTGATGTGGCGAACATGGCGTTGACAGATATTGCGGATAACGTCAATAAAATGGGTAGCAGTTATGAAAGCGTACAGCTTGCTTTTCAAGGATTTGCAAAGCAACAGTATATGTTGTTGGATAACTTGAAACTTGGGTACGGCGGCACAAAAACCGAAATGGAACGTCTGTTGAAAGATGCGAAAAAAATTACAGGCGTAAAATATGACATTTCAAATCTGGCTGATGTATATTCTGCAATCCATGTAATTCAAGAGCAAATGGGAATTACCGGCACGACTGCAAAGGAAGCCGCGACTACTATTCAAGGCTCTGCCGCTATGATGAAAGCCGCATATGAAAATGTATTGACGGCAATTGGTAGTGGTGGAGATATTGACACGGTTGTAGATAATTTGATTTATTCTCTTGAAAGATGGTTTGACAATATCATTCCCACGGTTGAGCGTTCCCTTGTGGGCATAGGGAACGCTTTTGAGCGAATCGCGCCAAAGTTGGTGCAAATGTTGACAACCGCCATTATAAAGAGCATCCCCACATTGATTAATGCTGTAATACAAATGGTAATCGGAGCTGTCCGCGGACTTGTAGAGGGAATAAAGGCACTCTTTACAGGTGTAAAAGCTGATGATGTTGTCGGAGATATCGAAGAATCTACGGGCAAGATTTTAGATAATGTAGGGGAAACGGCAACCGAAGAAAAAAAGGCAACAGAGGAAGCAAAAAAACAGCTTGCCGCTTTCGATGAAATCCAGACGATTTCAACGGCGAAAACAGATATTTCCGAAGATACCGATATTCCTACAACTGCAATAGGGGGAATCGCTTCACAAATTGAGGGAATAGGGAAAGACATAGATGCCGTGTCAACTGGGATTTTTGAAAAATTCAAAAATTGGTTGATGAAATTCAAACCTGTTATTGATAAGATCGTTGAATTTGTAAAGCCTGCCGCCGATAACGTCGTTACGATTGTTACAGATATGTGGGATGATTTAAAATCCGCATGGGAAAAACGCGGGAAACCTGTTATTGAAGAAATTAACGAAGCAGTTGAAAATAACGGTAAAATTTTAGACGCGTGGTGGAAGAATCTTTTCCAACCGATATGGGAAAGTCTCAACAAAAATATATCGGAATTATGGCAAAAACATTTGCGCAGACTTTTCGATAGTGTATTGGATTTTGGATGGTCGATCATAGATTTTTTTGTTTCGATTTGGAACAAATGGTTCGCGCCGTTTTTCACATGGCTTGGTGAAAAGACTTCATGGCTTGGTGATATCGCCGATAAAATTATTACAGGGCTTCAAAAAATGCTCGGTGTGGTGATTGATTTTACCACAGGAACAATTGACGCTTTGACTGGGCTTATGGATTTCCTCACAGGTGTATTCACCCTTGAGTGGGAGAAAACAACGCGCGGGCTTAGTGAAATGTGGGCTTCTGCATGGGGCGAACACGGAATGGGCAAAGCGGTAGAAGATGGCTTAAATATTTGCATTGACCTGATAAACAAATTTTTGAAATTGATGTTTGATAGTTTCAATTGGGTGGTAAACAGTTTAGGAAAAGCTATCGAAGGACTCGGAAACCTGTTTGGCAAAGACTGGGGATTTAATTTCAGCCTTGAGCCGTGGCAGATTCCTAAGCTGGGAGCTGGCAGAGTTACACCGTCAAGTGCGGCTGTTTCGTCAAACGTGGGGGCGGGAATTGCGGGCGTAGATCAAGGCTACATATCCCGCGCAATTAGCGAAGCCTTGAACACGAATAGTGGCAGTCAAACTTTTGTTATCGAACTTGACGGGCGCGAAGTCGGACGAACTTTCGGCAAAGCTATTGCCACGGAGCAAAAAAGGGCTGGAAAATCCTTCGTAAAGAATAAGGTGGTATTTGGATGACAACGCTCGATGTAGTAAAAATAGGCGGTAAAAAATGGGGCGTGCGCGTCTTATCCATTGAAGAAAATTTTAACATTCTTGATACCGATAACGCGGGGCGAGTAATTCAAAAAGGTGCGATGACGCTTGACAGAATAGGCACGTTTTACGGGCATAAGGTGGCTTTTGCCCGTTCAACTGCCACGATTGACGAATTTGACAAGTTGTTCAATTATTTGGCATATCCTCGGAATGACGGAATACCGATTGAAATTGTACACGATCAAACCACATTGAGTTATCGTGCATATATTGCAAGCGGTTCAAGAAAATTGCAGAAAATAGAAACAGATGGTAAAGTTTACTGGGATTCTATGGCAATTTCATTTGTAGCTATGGAAGCGCAGGTGACACCGTGAAAGGAGTATCTATAACATATGGTGACTATGATGTCACTGCAAAGGATAAGGCAACATTTACGGCGGCAACACCTGCGTTTTTCTGCGCTGTGGATTATCTGAAAGATTATTCGGGACTTGAGACTTCATACGGCGACCCGTTGGATTATGGCACAGTATTCTTGGATTCTAAAACAGAGCCATTTCCTGACAATCCTTTGAGCCATAATATTGGTTTTTTCAGCTCTGAAAAGGTTGGGGGAAACGGCTTAGGAGTTACAAGCACAATTACTGTTACTTTTAATTCTGAAGTCACAAGCAGAGGAATAACAGTAACTTTTGATACTGCTTCACATGGCTTGCCTATCTTTGTGAGAGTGGCGGTATATCAAGGCGAAGAAAATGTCTTTGTTGAGATGATGGCACGTGACAAGATTACAACAAATCCCGTTGTCTGGGATTTTGGGAGGCATGTGAATTATGATAAGATTCAAGTGTATCTTCAAGGCTGGGATATTCCTTTAGCGCGTCAACATATCCAGTCTATTGATTTTGGTATTGGATATGTGTTTACACCCGAAATGTTGCGAGATGTGAATGTAATTCAAGAAATTTCGCCTATAAGTGCGGAACTTCCCGCAAATGCAGTCGATTTCAAAATGTTCGCGGATGGGAATTATAATTTTTCCACGCGTCAGCCTGTTTCCGTTCATTATAACGGCGAATTGATTAATACGGGGCTGATAAAATCATTTACAAGGCGCGGCAAAAATGAATGGTCAGTAAAGACCGAAGATTATATTTCCGCGCTTGATAACGGTTCGTTTTTGGGTGGATTGTATTCTGATGTTTTGGCGTCGGAAGTATTGACAAAGATTTTCACGCAGATGTCTATCCCGTATGAAATTACATCGGATTTTGCGGATGCTAAAATATCGGGATATATTCCGATAAGTACTTGCCGTGAAGCTGTACGGCAGATTTGCTTTGCTATTGGCGCGGTTGCTTCTACCGCTGGGGAAAGCGGTGTAAAAATCTATAAACTTCCCACGGCTGAAACTACGGTCGGGCTTGACCGTATCATGACGGGGCAATCTGTTTCGGAAGATGACCCCGTTACTCAAGTTTCAGTTTCTGCGCATGAATATCTTCCGATTGACGATGAAGAAAAGTTGTTTGAGGGCAATGCGGGCGAAAATATTCTTGTAACCTTTTCTTCACCTATGCACAGCCTCACAATTACAAACGGCACAATATTGACAAGCGGCGTTAATTATGCTATACTTAATGCAGAGAATAATTGTATCTTGAATGGTAAAAAATATGCCGATAACGTAATAACTTATGTTAAAAAAGTGCCTGACGTTGTGGGAGAAAATGAGCTTGAAATCACAAACGCGACATTGGTAAACATGGCGAACGCAGAATCCGTTTTGACATGTGTATATGACTATGCGATACTCAATAAAAAAATTGACATGCGTGTTAGAATCGGCTCAAAGCTCGTCACTTATGGAAATGCAAAATACGGGTTTGCAAAGTACGGCGGACGTATTGCCGATTCTGCTGTAAACGTCGGAGATATTATAAATTCTGATACGGAATATCAAGGCACGATAAAAGGTAGAATTGTTTCCGCGCGGTATAATCTAAATGGTGGAATTATTGTAAAGGATTGCGAGGTGCTGTCATGAGTGAATGGGTAACATGGCGCACCGAGACAGACGTGGACGCGGCAAAAGCTCTCATGGCAGAGATTCGGAACAATATCCGAACAGATTCAACTTGGAGTTTGGATAACCTGACTTTATCACAGAAAATCACGATAAATACAGGGATGCTGAATTCTGAAGTTATTTCGCGGATATGGGCTGATACGCAAACGCTGAAAGAAAATCTTAAATCTAACGGATATTATCCAAAAGATGTCAAACAGCCCTTTTTGTATGATGAAACGCGACCCGAATCTTTGCGAGAGGGGTACGAACAGTTTTTGCTCAACGCGCAAAATATGCGTGTTGCTTTCTTCGTACTTCCTTCCACGCCTTTAGTCCCTGATTATGTTTACGGATTTTCAGAAATGAATCAAATTGAAACGATATTCCGCGACGTTGAGCATGAATGGTATGTCATGAATTCAAATATAAGGGAATGCGGAACGTTTGAAAGTGGGGAATGATGTGAAAGAATTTATTGATAAGACCACCACGCAGAATGGTACAAAGATTGACCGTGCGGCAATGCTGGCAGTACAGGGGTTTGAAGCAAAGACAACTATCATGAAATCAGACGGAAGTATTGAGGAAGCCAATTCAGCAGGGGAAT
>ERZ808259.356-NODE-356-length-22077-cov-4.304604_pt1 | contig 22077 bp, 17 predicted proteins | sample MGYA00521279_ERZ808259 | MGnify/ENA primary metagenome ERZ808259 (study PRJEB31516, sample SAMN03275586) | gut metagenome | biome: mammalia-associated habitat; material: feces | host: Papio cynocephalus | place: Kenya | collected 2012-07-27 ... | reverse complement strand
TGGTGGATTCCTCACCTTCCTGCTGGCCGAAGTGCTCGCGCAGGTGGTGAACTTCTTCGTGCAGATGAAGTGGGTGTTCAAGTCCGATTCCAGCTTCAAGGACGCCGCGTGGAAGTATGTGATCCTCGCCGTGATCATCGTGGTGGTGAACCTTGTGCTGCCGGGCTACGTGACCGGTCTGTGCCAGGGGTGGGGCATGAACGCCGGCATCGCGGGCACCATCGCATCCGTGGTCAACACATTGCTGGCCGTGGTGGTGAGCTATCCGTTGCTCAAGTTCTGGGTCATGCCGAAGAACGATGGCAAGAAGGACGGTAGCGTCGGAAAATGAAGTCAAAAGGAAAACGCTGAATAAAAATCGCGATTTCCTCTGAGAACATGCCCGCTTCAGAATCTGAGCGACGATTCTGAAGCGGTTTTTCATATCAATGAAGCCGGATTCATATGGCTTGGCTATTCCTCGATAGTGGTATCCGCGGTATCCGCGGCATCTGCGGTGGCGTCCACGTCGCTCCATGTCCGTTATGGGCGTTCGCGGCAGGTCTGTCCAAGACGACGGGAAAGGGCCGCCGGGTCGAGCAGGGCATCCAGCTGTTCCGCGGACAGGTCGGTCCGCTCTTCGGCCACTTCGCGGATCGTGCGGCCGGAGGCGACGGCTTCCGCGGAAATCGCGCTGGCCGCCTCGTAGCCGATGACGTCGTTGAGCGCGGCCGAAATGGCAGGGGAGCGCAACGCGTGCTCGCGCCCGGCCCGCACGTCGACCACGATGCCTTCGACGCAATTGGTGCGGAACATATCCATGGCACGGGTCATCAGCTCCATGCCGCTGAGGATCTGATGCACGATCAGCGGATCGAAGGCGTTGAGCTGCAGTTGGCCTTCGGCGGCGGCCCAATTGACCGTCACATCCATACCGAACACCGTGAAACAGCATTGGTCCACACATTCGGGAATCACCGGATTCACCTTCGCCGGCATGATGCTGGAACCGGCCTGTCTTGGCGGCACTTTGAGATCACCGAAGCCTGCGCGCGGCCCTGAATTGAGCAGACGCAGGTCGTCGGCGGCCTTCTTCAGGTGAATCGCCAGATTCTTCAATACCGCCGAAGCCGCGATATAAGCGCTCATGTCGGTCATCGCGGCCACGGGATCGGGCGCCGCGGTGATGGGAAGGCCCGTGATCTGACGCATATGCTCGGTAGCCGTCTCACGGAATCGCAGGTCGGCGCAAATGCCGGTGCCGATGGCCGTGGCACCAAGGTTGAGTACGCACAGATCCGGCACCAACCGTTCCATCGCCTCCATATCAAGCTTCAGAAAACTGGCGAACGCATGGAACTCCTGGCCGAAGGTCATCGGCACCGCGTCCTGAAGCTGGGTGCGTCCCAGCTTGACGTCGTTCGCATGCTTGTCGGCCAGATCGTGCAATGCCTTGCGGAGCCTGCCCGTGGCATCGAGAAGCGGATGCAGCGCATCCACAATGGCGAGCTTGCACGCCGCGGGGTACGTGTCGTTCGTGGACTGCGAGTGGTTGACATGGTCGTTGGGATGGATGAAGCCGTAATCGCCACGTTGATGGCCTGCCAGCTCAAGCGCGCGGTTGGCGATGACCTCGTTCATATTCATATTGGCCGACGTTCCCGCGCCTCCCTGCAGCACATCCACCGGGAACTGGTCGGCAAGTCCGCCGTTTTCGATTTCCAGACACGCCTGCTCGATAAGCGTCGCCTTTTCACGGTCGATCAGTCCAAGCTCGGCGTTGGCCGCCGCGCAGGCCCGCTTGACCGTCGCGTATGCGCGGATCAGCGAAGGATGGTCGCCGTCCGTGATTCCGGAAACGGTGAAATTGCCGATGGCGCGTTGCGTATGGATGCCCCAATACGCATCGGCGGGCACATCAAGCGTGCCGATGCAGTCGTGTTCGGTGCGGAAACCGGCGACGGTGCCGGTTCCTGCGGCTTTGCTGTCATGTATTTCGTTCATGCCTTCCATCATGACGTATCGCAGGGCGAAACGCTACGCATTGCGCTGTACGCGGGGTGGTGTGCCTGGGTGCGTCACATTCAAGGCGTGCTTGCATCGGGCCTCTGTTTGGATGTTGTCAATTGCGGCTCGCGACCTGTACAGATGCCATTTGCATATGTGCATCCACGTTCCATCATGCTCCATCGTGGCGTGAATGCGCCGCAAAATCCGTCGCCGGTGGAACGATGGTGGTGGAACAGAGCGAATGGAAGACGAGGTCGACGCAACGTGGAAGAGGGAATGACGGCACGCGAATCGCGGCAATCGGGGAACATGCGGCAACCGCGGCAGGAAAACACCGGTGTCGCGCAGAATGACCGGCAGCCGAAGATCGGCAGGATTCCTGCGCTGATCATGGCGGTGGCGGTGGTCGGCGTCGCCATCGGCGCGGCAGCCGGTCTGCTAACGCTGATGCTGTACCAGGTCGAGCGTCTCGCACTCGGATACATCGAAAACGCGCACGAATCCGGCCCGTTCAACGTGACCGCCATCCGACGCGCGGTCTCCGTCACCGTGGGCGCCACCGTCGCGGCCGTGGTCTGGTGGCTGCTGCGTACGCGCACCACCAAAGTGCCGTCCGTCAAAAAAGCCGTGGGCGGGGCGCTGATGCCAATCTGGCAGACCGTCGTGCACGTGCTGTTGCAGATCTTCATCGTCGGCACCGGCATGTCGATCGGACGCGAGGTGGCCCCGCGCGAACTGGGTGCGATGTTCGGACAGCGGTTCGCCCGCTGGGTGCGCCTCGATGCGAAGGACACGCGCATGCTGGTGGCCATCACCGCGGCCGCGGGCTTGGCGGGCGTGTACAACGCGCCACTCGCCGGCACGTTCTTCGCCGTGGAGATTCTGCTGGCGGACATCACGCTCGAAACCGTCACGCTCGCCTTCGCCTGCTCCGCGCTCGCCTCATGGGTGGCGAGCCTGATCAAAGGCACGCATACCTTCTATCTGATCGGCAAGGCGGATGGTCTGTTCACGCCCGATTACATGCTGTTCGCGCTGGTCGCGGGTCTGGTTCTCGGTGCCGCCGGCGCGTTGTTCCGCCGTGGTTCGCAATGGGCGGGGAAGAACAAGCCATCCGGCGTGGGCATTCTGTGGCAGATGCCGCTTGCGGGCCTGCTGACCGGCGTTGTGGCGATCTGGGTGCCGCAGGTGATGGGCAATGGCCGCGCCACCGCGCAGCTGAGCTTCTCGTCGCAGGCCGATCTGGCGGTGCTGCCGATGCTGTTGCTGAGTTTCGTGGCGAAAGCGGTCGTCACCCTGCTGACGATTCGCTCGGGCGCGTCCGGCGGCGTGCTGCAGCCCGGCATCGCGTTGGGCGCGTCCGGCGGCGCGGTGTTGGGCGTTCTCTGGATGCAGATGTTCCACACGAATTCGATCGGCATGTATGCGCTGCTCGGCGCATGCGCGCTGCTTGCGGCCTCGCAGCAGGCGCCGCTGATGGCGATCTGTCTGGTGATGGAACTGGCCGACGCTCCGATCAACCTGTTCGTGCCGATTGGCCTTGCCGTCGCGGTCAGCGCGTTCGCCGCCTCCCGTCTGGCCAAGCCCCTCGCCGTTTTCCATCTGCCGATCCCGCATCCCACGAAAGCGAAATAGCCGGCGCCCAATCGTCCGTCCGTCACATGGTGTTTCCGCTCATTCCTCTACTCGTTGCGGAATTGCGAGACCATGTACACCGGTAGGTAATCGATGTTCCCCTCGCATTGTGTATTGGTCTCAGCGAGTACTGTACCCTTGTGGATTCCGAAGTTCTCTGTGCACAGCGCCTTGGTGAGAGCGCTGTGACGCTTATAGCTCTTGCCTGACTTGACCTCTATGGGTCGTATGTACCCGTGAGGGTATTCGATGACGAAATCCAACTCTCCGATCGAGTTGTTCTTGTAATAGAAGAGATTGAACCCATGTGCCTTCAGTTCTTGCGCGATGGCGTTTTCGTACAGAGCTCCGTAATTGATGTCGGTGCGGTCGTTGAGCAGGTCGCGAATCACATCCATGCCGCACATGCAGGTGAGCAGTCCCACATCGTTGAGAAACAGCTTGAACAGACGTGAGTTCATGGAAAGCATGAGTGGGTATCGGGGTTCATCCACGTTGTATACGGGCAATGCCACGCCCGCATCGGCCAGCCAAAGGAATCGGTCCTCTTCGCGCGACAATCTTGTACCTTTGGACACCTGCGTGATGCGGAATCGTTTGTTTTGCTGGCTCAGCTCCGCCGGAACCAAATCAAAGATTCGGCGTATGGCGCGCGCGTCTGCGAGATTGTCCGCGTACTGCGAGATGTCCCGTCTGTACTGGTCTACGATGGACTGCTGCTGCAAGCGTAGTTGCTGCACGTTATGGGTCTTGACGAATGCGTCTACCGCTGCAGGCATGCCGCCGACGATTAGGTATTCGTGGAACAGGTCGGTCATGCGCTGATGGATGGCGGGATTGACCTGACGGCGATTCCTGAATGCGTCGGCGACCTCTTCTAGCGCCTGATTGGAAACGCTCCGAGCCATGCAATATTCTTCGAAGTCCAATGGATACATGGTGAACGAGTCGAGGAATCCCACCGGTACGGATCTGATTCCACGCAATCCGGTACCCAGTAGCGAGCCGGAAAACACGTAGTCGTATTGCCCATAGCGTTGCACCAAAAACTTCACCATGGTGACGACATCGGGACAGGCTTGTACTTCATCTAGGAAAACAAGAGTCTTACCGGGTATCAACTCATCCTGCGCGAACGCGGCGATTGCCATGAACAAGTCATCGGCGGTATTGGCTTTTTGCACGGCTGACAGGGCTTCGGGATTGTCGATGAAGTTCAGTTCCACCAGGTGTTCGTAATATGTGCGTCCGAACTCCTCGATTACGGTGGTTTTGCCGACCTGTCTTGCGCCGTCGACGAGCAGGGCTTGCGTGGTTTTGCCGCGCTTCCATGCGGCCAGTCTTTCCAACGCTTTGCGACGCAGCATCATACCCTCCTGTACAATTATAGAGCTGGTTTTCTATTGATTTTGTACAATTATAGAGCCTATATCGAGATGAAAATGTCGCATTATAGAGCTTTTGCGTCGAATGAAACATTTTCTGCAGGGTGAAACGCGAATCAGGCGATTCCGCAAGGGATATGAGGTTTGAGCTGGTTTTGGCAACGGAGCCATGCGAACCAACAAACTAGGTTGCAACGGTGAAGCGCTCGCCGGTTTCCTTTTGGTAGCGATTGAGATAGTCGAGCACAAGCTGGCAGCTTGCCGGATCATCTTCGACCACTCCGATACGGATATTACGCATGATGACCTCCTCGTTCTGCGACGCTGCCGTTCATTTTCCCGCTTGGGGATGATAAATCGGGAAAATTGGTGTTCGATTGCGGAAAACGCGACGCGATGGGCGTTGCGAGTTGACGAGTCGATTTTGATGTGTATGATGGAATGTGGCTCAGCGAAGAGATTCTTCGCAAAGCCAAAAAATAAAACGCTTTGTGTTGTGGCTTTGTCGAAGTGGTGAGCCGCAGGGCTTAGCACCGAAACCAGAAATCCCTTTACAACGGATCGTGAGGCACGTACCTGCCTCTGAAAGGATGACAAATCATGGCAGAAGTCGTTTTCGACCACGTCACTCGTATCTACCCCGGCAACGATAAGCCGTCTGTGGATGACCTGAACATGGATATCAAGGACGGAGAGTTCCTTGTGCTGGTCGGCCCGTCTGGCTGTGGTAAGTCCACGACCCTGCGTATGCTCGCCGGCCTCGAAGAGGTCAACAAGGGCCGCATCCTCATCGGTGGCAAGGACGTCACCACGATGCAGCCGAAGGACCGCGACATCGCAATGGTGTTCCAGAACTACGCCCTGTACCCGCACATGACCGTTGCCGACAACATGGGCTTCGCACTGAAGATCGCCGGCACCCCGAAGGAAGAAATCCGCAAGCGCGTCGAAAAGGCCGCTGAGATCCTCGACCTGACCGAATACCTCGACCGTAAGCCGAAGGCTCTGTCCGGTGGTCAGCGTCAGCGTGTGGCCATGGGCCGTGCAATCGTCCGTGAGCCGAAGGTCTTCCTCATGGATGAGCCGCTGTCGAACCTCGACGCCAAGCTCCGTGTCCAGACCCGTACCCAGATCGCCGCTCTGCAGCGTCAGCTGGGCGTCACCACCCTGTACGTGACCCACGACCAGACCGAGGCTCTGACGATGGGCGACCGCATCGCCGTCATCAAGCTCGGTGTTCTGCAGCAGGTCGGCGCTCCGACCGAACTGTACGATCGTCCGGCCAACGTCTTCGTCGCAGGCTTCATCGGCTCCCCGTCGATGAACATCAACACCCACCCGGTGGTCAACGGCAAGGCGAAGATCGGCGAAGACACCGTGGATCTGCCGGCCGAGGCCGTCAACAAGCTCACCGCCGAAGACAACAACCAGATCGTGGTCGGCTTCCGTCCGGAAGACGCCTCCCTGGCCGCCCCGGACGACTCCAACGCGTTCTCCCTCAAGGTGATGAACGTCGAGGATCTGGGCTCCGACGGCTACATCTACGGCAACATCCTCACCGATGGCTCCGCAGCCGAGGCATCCACCATGATGTCCGACCAGAACAAGCTCACCACCATCCGTGTGAACCCGCGCGCTCTGCCGAAGGTCGGCGACGTCGTCAAGATCAAGATCGACCCGTCCAAGATGCACCTGTTCGCGCCGTCCACCGAGCTGCGTCTGAACTGAGCCACCAAGTAGCCAATCGGCACGGATGCCTCACCCTGTGAAGGCATCTGCTGGATGGTGAATACATACTTGGCGGAAACGAGAGTTTCCGTCAACCATTAAACGAGGCGTTCTCTTCCTCTCTTATGGCCTCGTTGGAAAAGCCCCGCGTTGCCGCGGGGCTTTTCTTTTGCCCGGGAACATCCGCTTGGAAACGTTGTTCGGAAACCATTAAACCATTTCCATTCGCGGCGACTTCCATTCGGAAGCCGCATGAAGGAATGGCATCGCAGAACGATTCGACCATGTGGATCGGCGCGGTACCGCCGTCAAATCAACCGGAAAGGCGCCTTGGCGGGATGCCCAAGCGTAGCATGGCCGTTCGGGTAGGTCAACGGGTAGATTAGTGCGGTATGGAATCACATGAACTGCCAAAGATGGATCCCCGAGTGCTTAAAGCCACTTCCGTGAAGGTTGAGGATCCTGCCATACGGTCTTCGGAACCCCACGCGTTGCGAATCACCGCGGCAAGCTCGAATCCGAGGATGTTCACACTGCCGTGGGAAAAGCCGTTGGCGACCTGGCCGGAAGACCTGCTCGCCAATCTTCCCCGCGGTATCTCCAGGCACGTGGTGCGTTTCGTGCACGTGGGCGATGAGGTCTACGCCATGAAGGAAATCACCCGTAATGTCGCGGAACGCGAATACGAGCTGCTGCGCCGACTGCAGAAGCTGGAATTGCCGACCGTACAGCCAATCGCGGTGGTCACCGGCCGCCACAACCGTGAAGGCGAGCCGCTTGAGGCCATTCTGGTCACCAAGCATCTGAAGTTCTCGCTGCCGTACCGTGCGCTGTTCGCGCGCAATCTGCGTCCGGACACCGCCGAACGATTGATCGACGCCTTGGCCGTGCTGATGGTGCGTCTGCACTTGGCCGGCTTCTACTGGGGCGATGTGTCGCTGTCGAACGTGTTGTTCCTGCGCGACGCCGACGCGTTCTCCGCGTTCCTGGTGGATGCGGAAACCGGTGATCTGCAGATCAACCTGACCGAAGGCCAGCGCGAATACGATGTGGATCTGGCCCGTACGAACATCATCGGCGAACTGATGGATCTGGCATCCGGCGCGCTGCTGCCCAGCGACGTGGACGAAATCGAGATCGGCAACCGACTCGTCGACCGCTACCATTCGCTGTGGAGCGCGCTGACCGACACGGACAAGTTCAACCCGGACGAGATGTGGAAGATCGAGAAGCGCGTCAACAAGCTCAACGAACTGGGCTTCGACGTGGACGAGCTGGAAATGAAGACCGCCGAGGACGGCAAGCGTGTGCTGGTGCGTCCGCGCGTGGTGGACGCCGGCTATGCGAACCGCAAGCTGCTGCGTCTGACCGGTCTCGACGTACAGGAGAACCAGGCGCGTCGTCTGCTCAACGACCTCGACGCCTACCGTGCGTCCACATGGCGTGAGGGCGAGGACCTGGAGATCGTCGCGACCGACTGGATGCGTGAGGTGTTCGAGCCGACGGTCCGCATGATTCCACGCGAATACCGTTCGCAGATCCAACCGGCGCAGTTCTTCCACGAAGTGCTGGACCACCGTTGGTTCCTCGCCGAGCATGCCGGGCACGACGTGCCGATGGCCGAAGCGGTGCAAAGCTACGTGGAGAACGTGCTGCCGCAGTACAAGCTGGACGCGAAGGCCGTGAACGAGCTGAACGCCGAAGCCGATTCCGGCGTCGTCGATGACGAGTACACGTACAACGATGCCGACGATGACGGCTACAATCCGGACGACGATCCGGATGCGGCGGTGTGGAGCCACTGACGTGCACTGAGTCGCCCAGTCAATCTGCTTAGCCGGTTCGCTTAACGAACGTGAGCGCACAGCCGCCGGCGAAGGCCGGCGAAAGACCAACGAAAAGCCCATTCCCATTGGGGTTCGATTTGCAAGACTGCGGAATCGAACCCCAGCGGGAATGGGCTTTATCGAATGCGATTGCCATTAGGGGAACCGTCACGGTTCCCTCGGCAAAGCGCATCGCTAAACACCGTTGTGAACGCCGTTTGAACTGCCTCTGAGCTTGCATGCATCGGGGCGCATCCAAGCGACTGGGACGAGCCGACGGGCTTATTCGGCCGCCTTGCCTGCTTCGCGGCGTGCGTGGGCCACCGCATACAGCGTGATGCCGGCCGCGACGGAAGCGTTCAACGATTCGACCATATTCGACATCGGGATACCGGCGATCGAATCGCAGTTCTCGCGCACCAGACGGCTCAGACCCTTGCCTTCCGAGCCGAGCACAACGATCAGCGGATCGCTTTCGAAACCGGTTTCGCCGACAAGCGCGTCACCGCCGCCGTCCAATCCGACGCAGTAGTAGCCGCGTTCCTTCAGACTCTGGATCGCCTTGGTCAGGTTCACCACACGGGCCACCGGCATATGTGCGGCGGCGCCTGCGGACACCTTCCATGCGGCCGCGGTGACCGAAGCGGAACGACGCTCCGGCAGAATCACGCCGTTCGCGCCGAACGCGGCCGCGGAACGGATGACCGCGCCGAGGTTCTGCGGATCGGTCACGCCGTCAAGCGCGATGAACAGCGGACGGGCCGCGATACGGGCCGCTTCGGAATTGGCCGCCTCCATGGCGCGCGACTTCTTCGCGGCGCGGTCCGCCAGTTCGGCGAGCGAGGAGTACTGGAACGGCTGCGCCTTCAGCACGACGCCCTGATGGTTGGACGAACGCGCGATGCGGTCCATCTCCAGACGATCGGCCTCCAGCAGGTTCAGACCGTGGATGCCCGCCAAACGCACGATCTCACGGGTGCGGTCGTCATGCTCGATGCGCGTGGCGATATACAGCGTGGACGCCGGAACGCCGCAACGCAGCGCCTCCAGCACCGAATTGCGGCCGATGACCAGATCATCGGACTCGGACGTGAACTTCGCCGCGCGACGGCGTGCGGCCAGACGCGGATCGGCCATCTTGCGACGTTCGGCGTTCTTCTTCGCCTTGTAAGCCTTGTGATACACGCGGTCTTCGGCCTTGGGAGTCGGACCCTTGCCCCTCAACGCGTTACGATGCTTTCCACCCGACCCCTTGGTCGGTCCTTTTTTCAATGCCATAACTTCCTATTATCCCAGCACCCCGAGAAAACCACCGGTGCAATTGCCACCCCGTCAACTAGGATGGAGACAATGGAAAAGAAGAGAGCGTTTTTCGGATTGCCGTTCATGTTCTGGGGCCTGTGGGCCACCCTGTTGATTCTGTGGATGGGCAGATTCGTCAGCTCGTTTCTTTCCATGTATCTCGTCTCCGACATGCATGTGAGCGCCGGCGTGGCCGGCACCATCGTGTCCATGTACGGTTTCGGCGGCATCTTCGGCTGCCTGTACGGGGGAGCGCTGTCCGACCGGTTTGGGCGTCCCGCGATGATCATCGTCGGCAATCTGGGATCGGCGCTGATGCTGGTGCTGCTGGCCTTCATCGGCAATCCGTGGGTCATGGCGGCGGCACTGCTGGTCTATGGCGTGATCTCATCGGTGCCGACGCCCGCGGTCGCCGCGTATGTGTCCGATGTGGTGCCGTTCCGCGACCAGAAGCGCGCGTATTCCCTGCAGACCTGGGCCGCGAATTTCGGCTTCGCGATCGGACCGATCATCGCCAACCAGCTGGTGAAGATCTCCTATTCGCTGATGTTCTACGCGGAAGCCGCCGTGCTGGTATTCGCGACGATTCTCATGATCGTGTTCTTCAAGGAAGTGCGGTTGCACGCGCATGACGACGCCACCGCGCTTGCGCATGACGCGGAACACGGTAAAGCATCCTTGCCACGACGGCGGCCGGCCGCGTCTTCGGAGTTCTCGATCTGGCGCAGCTATCGCCGTGCATGCACCGACCAGGCGCTGATGTCGATGGTCGTGCTGATGTTCCTCTACACGCTCGCGTACTACCAGATCGTCAGCGGCCTGCCGATCGCGATGACGCAGATCGGACTCGGCACCGACGAATATTCCAGCTTGTTGACGATCAACGGCGGCATCCTGTGTTTGCTGCAGATTCCCGCGATCGCGGTGTTCCAACGGATGAGCAACACGCGCGTGCTGGTGCTCGGCATGCTGGTCACCGCGGTCGGCTACGCGTTCCAGATCGGCGCGGATTCGTGGGCGACGTTCGCCGTCGCCACCGTGCTGTGGACGCTCGGCGAGCTGGGCACGTTCCCGATCGCCGCGACGACGGTGGCGAACATCGCGCCGAAGGACGTGCGCGGCACGTACCAAGGGCTGTACAACCTGGTGTGGTCGTTGTCGAACGCATTCTCCCCATTGGTGGGCGGCTGGATTCTGAACGCGTTCGGCAGCCACGTGCTGTGGACCTGCTGCACGGTGATGTTCGTCATCGTGGCCATCGGGTTCCAAATCACGAAAGGGCCGCGTGAGCGGGCCGCCGCGCGAAATCTCGAAGCCGAAGAGGTGTAGTCGGAACCCCCTGCCAAGCCTTACGCGAAGCCATATCAAGGTGGATATCCACCGCATCGGCGTCGGACGGCCATGTAACACCGTCGTCATCAATGAGATATTCCGGAAACAACCGGGCAACACGTTGTAAAGCCGCTCCATGCACACTTGCCATGTTCGTTCAATGCTGTGAGAGAGGACAAGGCATATGGCGCATGTGGGAATACGGAAACTGGCAGTCACCGTCATCGCGGCCGCATCCGTGGTGTCGATGTCCGCCGGCTGCGGCTGGGGACGCACCGTGGCCGACAAGGAGGCGATGGAATCCAGCGGCTCCAACGAGCCCGTGCAAAGCTGCGTCGACACCAGCGGCAGCAGCGTGAAAATTGGCTTCGTGAATTCATTGAGCGGCACGATGGCGATTTCCGAAAAAACGGTGTCCGATTCGCTGCACATGGCGGTGGACGAAATCAACGCCAAGGGCGGCGTGCTCGGCAAGAAACTCGAGGTCGTGCAGCAGGACGGCAAATCCGAGCCGGCGGTGTTCGCGGAAAAGGCCAAGACGCTGATCGAGAAGAACTGCGTCGCCGCGGTGTTCGGCGGCTGGACCTCCGCCTCGCGCAAAGCCATGAAGCCGGTGTTCGAAGCCGACAATGCCCTGCTGTTCTATCCGCTCCAATACGAAGGCATGGAATCCAGTCCGAACATCTTCTATTCGGGCGCCGCGCCGAACCAGCAGATCGTGCCGGCCCTCGACTATCTCAAGCAGCAGGGCCACAGGAAACTGTTCCTGGTCGGCTCCGACTACGTGTTCCCGCAAACCGCGAACCGCATCGTCAAGGCGTATGCGGAAGGCAACGGCATGGAAGTCGTCGGTGAGGAGTACACCCCGATGGGCTCCACCGATTTCAGCACCATCGTCAACAAGCTGAAAACCTCCGGCGCGGACGCGGTCGTCAACACGTTGAACGGCGATTCGAACGTGGCGTTCTTCAAGGAATACAAGGCATCCGGCATGCAAGCCGACACCCTGCCGGTGATCTCCATGTCGATCGCCGAGGAGGAAGTCGCCTCCATCGGCCTCGACAACGTCAAAGGCCAGCTGACCGCATGGAACTACTACCAGACCCTGGACAGCAAGGAAAACAAGAAGTTCGTGAAGGACTTCAAGGCGCGGTACGGCAAGGACCGTCCGACGTCCGACCCGATGGAATCCGCATACACGTCCGTCTACCTGTGGAAGGCGATGGTCGAGAAGGCGAAGAGCTTCGCGGTGGACGATGTGAAGAAGGCCGCCGACGGCATCACCTTCGACGCCCCGGAAGGCAAGGTCACCGTCGATGGCGAGAACCACCACATCTACAAAACCTCGTATATCGGCAAGATCGGCGGGGATTCGCTGATCCACACCGTCTGGAAATCCAGCAAGGCCATCAAGCCCGACCCATATCTCAAGACGTACCAGTGGGCGAAGAGCCTGCAAGGCGCGCAATCCGATGCTTCCGACTCGTCCGAGTCATCCAAGTAGCAAGAAAGGGGAACACGAATGAACATGCTATTGCCGCAAATCGTCGCGGGACTTTCGAATGGTTCGATTCTGCTGCTGGCCGCGCTCGGCCTGTCGCTGACCTTCGGCCAGATGGGCGTGATCAACAACGCGCACGGCGAATTCATGATGGCCGGCGCATACACGGCCTATGTGATGAGCTCGATTTTCGCCAGCAAGACGCTCGCCCTGGGCGTGGCGCTGATCGTCGGATTCGTGGTCGCCGGATTGTTGGGACTGCTGCTTGACGTGCTGTTGCTGTCACGCATGCGCGCCCGTCCGCTGGACACCCTGCTGGTGACGTTCGGCGTATCGCTGGTGCTGCAACAGCTCGCGCGAGACATCTTCGGATCGACCGGCGTGTATGCGAAGGCCCCGGATGCGTTGACCAAGCCGGTCACGATCCTCGGCTACAGCTTCCCGGCCTCGCGACTGTTCATCTTCGTATTGTCGATCATCTGCGTGGCCGCGCTGTACGCGGTGCTGAAGCTCACCCCGCTGGGCCGTCAGATCCGCGCGACCTCCGAAAACCGCGGTCTGGCCGAAGTCTCCGGCATCTCCACCGCGACCGTGGACCATCTGACCTTCTTCATCGGCTCCGGCATCGCCGGCATCGCGGGCGTCGCGCTGAGTCTGCTGAACTCCATCAGCTACAACTTCGGCACATCCTTCATCGTGCAGGCGTTCCTCGTGGTCGTCGCCGGCGGCGTCGGCCAGCTCAAGGGAGCGGTCATCGCCTCGTTCGTGCTCGGCCTGTGCCAGTCCGCGATCGAACTGCCCACATCATCGTCCATCGCCGAAATGTCGGTGTTCCTCATCGTCGTGGTCTTCCTGCAGTTCCGTCCGCAGGGTCTGGTCGCGGTGCGTTCCAGGAACCTGGCCTGAGACGGAAGGGAGCAACGACATGAACACCAATCTTTCCGCAACCGCTTTCCTCGGCAAATACCGTGCATGGATCGGCACGGCCATCGCGATTGCGCTTATTTTCCTCGCTCCGGCGCTGATGAGCACATACAGTCTGGGACTGCTTTCCAAATACCTGTGCTATGCGATGGTCGCGGTCGGCATCGGCCTCGCCTGGGGCCAGGGCGGCATGCTGACCTTGGGACAGGGACTGTTCTTCGGTCTGGGCGCGTACGTCATGGCCATCCATCTGAAGATCGAAGAGCTCGCGCCCGGCGCGGTGCCCGATTTCATGGCGCAGTATGGCATCACCAAGCTGCCGGGATTCTGGGAGCTCTTCCGCAACCCGGTGGTCGCCGTCATCGGTGTCGCCGCGGTGCCGGGCATCGTCGCGGCGGTGCTTGGCTGGGCCGTGTTCGGCAGGGGAGTGCGCGGCGCGTACTTCGCGATTCTTTCACAGGCGTTGGTCGCGGCGTTCGCCGTGCTGCTCATCGGACAGTCCAAGACCACGGGCGGCACCAACGGCCTGAACGATTTCTCCGGCTTCTTCGGCTACGATCTGACCGATCCGGCGAACAAGGAGATGATCTATTACATTTGCGCGTTCTGCGTGCTGGCCATGGTGCTCATCACCTACTGGATCCGCCACTCGTTCATGGGCGAGCTCATCATCGGCGTGCGCGACCAGGAGAACCGCATGAAGTTCCTCGGATACAATCCGGCCTCCATCAAGGTGTTCGCCTTCTCGCTCGCGGCCATGTTCGCCGGCATCGGCGGCGCGATGTTCGTGCCGGTCGTCGGCATCATCTCACCGTCCGACATCGACGTGACCCCGTCGATCATGATGCTCGCCGGCGTGGTGATCGGCGGCCGCACCACCCTGCTCGGCCCGGTCATCGGCACGCTGATCATCCGATTCGCGGAAACCCAGCTTTCCGAGGCGTATCCGGCCGCATGGACCTACGTCGAAGGCGCGATCTTCATTCTGGTCATCGCGTTCGCGCCGATGGGCCTCGGCCAGTTCAAGGGACTGTGGCCATGGCTCAAAGACAGACTGGGGCTTTCCGGCCCCGGCGCGAAGGCCGCGGGAGATTCCACGGCGGATATCGGAACGGGAACTGACACGGCGATCCCGGCAGGAACCACGGCAAAGGCGGTGAACGCATGAGCGACGAGAAGAACACCAACGACGTCGAACTGGAACAGCTGCGCGCCGAAATGCGGCAGATGCGCGACGAGGCACGCCAGATGCGTGACGAAGCCGCCAAAATGAAGACGGAAATCGAGCAGGAACGGCAACAGCTCGCCGAACGTCTCGCCTCGATCGACGCCCAAGGCGGCCAGTGGAACGACTATCTGGAAATACACGGTCTGCACGTCGAATTCGACGGTTTCGTGGCGGTCAAAGACATCGACCTTACCGTCATGCACGGCGACCTGCGGTTCCTGATCGGACCGAACGGCGCCGGCAAAACCACCATCATCGACGCCATCACCGGTCTGGTGCCGGCAAGCGGATCCGCGATGTTCGGCGGCGAGCAGCTGCTCGGCAAAAAGCCGAACGCCATCGTCAGACTTGGTGTGGGGCGCACGTTCCAAACCGCATCCGTGGTGGAGGAGCTGTCCGTGCTGCAGAACCTGCAGCTCGCCGAGGGCTTCCGCAAGAAAACCTCGGAACTGTTCGCCAAGCAGGGCGGCGCGTCGCAGAACATCCAGAAAATCCTGGAAGTGTGCAATCTCAAGGACGATGCCGACAAGCCGGCCGGCATTTTGCCGCACGGCAAGAAGCAGTGGCTGGAAATCGGCATGCTGCTCGTGCAGGACGCGCATCTGCTGCTGCTCGACGAACCGGTCGCGGGCATGACGCCGGCCGAACGACAGCAGACCGGCGAGCTGCTTCGCCAGATCAGCCGCAACCGCACCGTCGTCATCGTCGAGCACGACATGGATTTCATGCGCCAGTTCGCGGATTCGGTGACCGTGCTCAACCAAGGCCAGATTCTGGCCGAAGGCAGCGTCGAAGACATTCAGAACAACGAAGAGGTGGTCAGGATCTACCTCGGCGGCGACGGAGGAGACGATAAGTGATGGCAGGGAACATGTTGGAAGTCACAGGTCTGAAAACCGGATACGGCAAGGTGTCCGTGGTCAACGACATCGATTTCTCCGTCGCGCCCGGCGAATGGGTGAGCATCGTCGGCAACAACGGCGCCGGCAAGACCACCTTGCTGAAGTCGATTCTGGGATTGCTGCCGGTGACCGGCGGCACCGTCACGTTCGATGGCGTCGACATCACCAAAACCGCGCCGAACAAGCGCATCCGCATGGGCATGGCGTTCGTGCCGCAGGGACAGCAGTCCTTCGGACAGATGACGGTAGACGAGAACCTGCATGTGGTGGCGGACCAGTATGGTTCCGAGGCCAAGGCCCGCTACGACGAGGCGGTGGCGGCGTTCCCGGTGCTCAAGGAATTCACCGACCGGCGCGCGGGCCTGCTTTCCGGCGGCCAACGCCAGCAGCTGTCGATCGCGCGCGCGTTGATCACCCGACCGAAACTGATGATTCTCGACGAGCCCACCGAAGGCATCCAGCCGAACATCGTGGCGGAAATCCAGCAGTCGATTCGTTCGATGGCGGAGAACAAGGGCATCGGCGTGATTCTGGTCGAGCAGAAGGTGCAGTTCGCCGTCGAACGCGCGGACCGCTACTACGTGCTCGCGGCGGGACGGTTCATCGGCACCGGCGAGGGCGGTTCCGCCGCGGTCGCCGAAGCGAAGGCCGCCATGCGCGTGTGAATCCGGCCGCCATGCGCGAATCTTGGCCGATGCCGTGCGATCCGCCACGCACGGCAATGTGTTTCACGTGAAACACCGTGCTGGCGTCGGCAGGAAGTGCGTCCAAATTAACCCCTAGGTCATTCATCGGAAACGAGAACGGCCTAGGGTATCCCGCGACAAGGAGGAATCATGCACATCGTCAAACGAATCGCATCCGCGGGACTGCCGTACTATATGGGAACCGCCGCCCTGCACGTCCTCGGCATCGCCCTGCTCGTCGTGGCGTCCCGGCAGACGCCGATGCTGCTCGGACTGGGACTGCTCGCCTACACGCTGGGACTGCGCCACGCGTTCGATGCCGACCATATCGCGGCGATCGACAACACCGTGCGCAAGCTCATCCAGCTCAAGCGCGACCCGAACGGCGTCGGATTCTTCTTCTCGCTCGGCCATTCGACGATCGTGTTCCTGATGGCGCTGCTGCTGGGTCTTTCCTCCAAATGGGCGCAGGCGCATATGCCGTTCTTCCAGGAGGTCGGCGGCTACATCGGCGCCACGGTCTCCGGAGTGTTCCTGATTCTCACCGCCGTGTTCAACGCCGTCGTGCTCGTCGACATGGTCCGCGTCTTCCGCTCGATGAAGGGGCATGCGGGCGCGTATGACGACGGATCCTTCGACGCCATGCTCGACTCGCGCGGCTTCATCTACCGCATCTTCGGCAGGATCTTCGCCTTCGTCGACAAAAGCTGGCATGTGTATCCGATCGGCCTGCTGTTCGGCCTGGGATTCGACACCGCCACCGAAGTCGCGTTGCTGGCCATGTCCGCCGGCGCCACGCAGTCCAACATTCCGCTGTACGGCACGCTGTGCCTGCCGATCCTGTTCGCCGCGGGCATGAACCTCATGGACACCACCGATTCGGTGATGATGTCCGGTGCGTACCAGTGGGCGTTCGACACCCCGGTGCGCAAGGTGTACTACAACCTGACCATCACCTCCGCGTCGGTGCTCGCCGCGGTGATGATCGGCCTGGTCGAGCTGCTGCAGGTCGCCGCCACCGCCATGAATCTGCAAAACGGGTTCTGGAATTGGGTGCAGGGCATCGACTTCAACTACCTTGGCTATGCGATGGTCGTGCTGTTCCTCGGCTTCTGGCTGGTTTCCATGATGATCTGGAAGTACGGCAAGGTCGAACAGCGCTGGTCGTGACCTCATACGGCAGACAAGGAATTTTCAAAGACTCACCACCGAGGACCGACCGCTGGGGAAGCCATTCCCCAGTGATTGATTCCCGACCACATTCGCACAAACACACATTGGGGGCTCTTCCATGAGACTGACACCAAGGGAAACCGACAAGCTGCTGCTGCATCTGGCAGGGGAGCTCGCCAAGGAACGCCGCGCGCGCGGCGTGAAACTCAACTACGCGGAAGCCATCGCGCTGATCAGCTCCGAAGTGGTCGAACGCGCCCGTGAAGGCAAAACCGTCGCGGAACTCATGCAATACGGACGCACCATCGTATCCGCGGACGACGTGATGCCGGGCGTCGCGGAAATGATTCCGGAAGTCGAAGTCGAAGCGACATTCCCCGACGGCACGAAACTCGTGTCCATCCACAATCCGATCGAAACCACCGAAGAACTCAAACCGGGCGAGTACATCCCCGCCGACGGCGATCTGGAACTCAACCCCGGTACCACGCCGATCGAAATCGACGTGACCAACACCGCCGACCGACCGATCCAGGTCGGATCCCACTTCCACTTCTTCGAAGTCAACAAATACCTGCGATTCGACCGCAGAGCCGCCTACGGCAAGCACCTCGACATCGCGGCCGGCACCGCCGTGCGATTCGAACCGGGAGAATCGCACCGCGTCAAACTCATCGATTTCGGCGGCACCCGCGAAATCCACGGATTCAACGCATTGACCGAAGGCAGACTCGACGATCCGGCCGTGCGCGAAGCCGCATTCGCCCGCGCGAAGGAACGCGGCTTCCTCGGTATCGAAGACGACGGAAAGGACGCGTGACATGAAAACCATCACCCGACGCGACTACGCGGGCATGTTCGGACCGACCACAGGCGACCGCGTGCGGCTTGGCGACACCAATCTGCTCATCGAAGTCGAAAAGGACTACACGCATTACGGCGACGAACTGAAATTCGGCGGCGGCAAATCCTTCCGTGATGGCATGGGACAATCCTCCGTGCAATCCGACGCCACCTCGCCGGACACCGTCATCACCAACGCCCTCATCGTCGACTACACCGGCATCTACAAAGCCGACATCGGCATCAAAGACGGCAAAATCAGCGCGATCGGCAAAGCAGGCAATCCGCAGACCATGGACGGCGTCACGCCCGGACTGGAAGTCGGCTCCGGCACCGAAGCCATCGCGGGCGAAGGACTCATCCTCACCGCGGGCGGACTGGACACGCACATCCACTTCATCGCGCCGCAACAGGTGCGCACGGCGCTCGCCGGCGGCGTGACCACCATGGTGGGCGGCGGCACCGGTCCCGCGGACGGCACCAACGCCACCACCTGCTCGCCGGGCGCGTTCCATCTTTCGCGGATGATCGAGGCGGCCGAGGCATTGCCGGTCAACATCGCATATCTCGGCAAGGGCAACGGTTCCACGGCGGAACCGTTGCGTGATCAGATTCGCGCTGGCGCTGCCGGTCTGAAGATCCACGAGGATTGGGGCGCGACGCCCGCCGTGATCGACACCTGTCTCGGCGTCGCCGACGAAATGGACGTGCAGGTCGCCATCCACACCGACACCCTGAACGAGGGCGGCTGCGTGGAAGACACCATCGCCGCGCTCAAGGGGCGTACCATCCACACGTACCATACGGAAGGCGCCGGCGGTGGCCACGCGCCCGACATCATCCGCGCGGCGAGCTTCCCGAACGTGCTGCCGAGCTCCACGAATCCGACCATGCCGTTCACACGCAACACCATCGACGAGCATCTCGACATGATGATGGTCACGCATCACCTCGACCGCCATGTGCCCGAAGACATCGCCTTCGCGGATTCGCGCATCCGCCCGGAGACCATTGGCGCGGAGGACGTGCTGCACGATATGGGACTGATCTCCATGATGAGCTCCGATTCCCAGGCGATGGGCCGCGTCGGCGAGGTCATCACCCGCACATGGCAGACCGCCGACAAGATGAAGAAGCAGCGCGGTCCGTTGCCGGAGGATGAGCACGACAACAACCGCAACGACAACTTCCGTGTGAAGCGGTACGTGTCGAAATACACCATCAATCCGGCCATCACGCACGGCATCTCCGACTACGTCGGTTCCGTGGAAGTCGGCAAAATGGCGGATCTGGTGCTGTGGCAGCCCGCATTGTTCGGCGCGAAGCCGGAAATGGTGATCAAGGGCGGCTCGATTCTGTTCGCCCGCATGGGCGATGCGAACGCGTCCATCCCGACGCCGGAGCCGGTGCTGTACCGCGACATGTTCGGCGCCACCGGCAAGGCGCTCGGCTCGTCCTGCGCGACATTCGTCTCGCAAGCCGCGTACGACGCCGACATCAAGGGGCGTTTGGGCCTGTCGCGTGCGGTGCTTCCGGTGCGCCGTTGCCGCACGATCGGCAAGAAGGATCTGAAGTTCAATGACACGATCGCCGACATCCGCGTGAATCCGGAGACGTTCCAGGTGAGCGTCGACGGCGAGCCGGTGTACAGCGATCCGGCCACGGAACTGCCGCTGGCGCAGCGATACTTCCTGTTCTGATTTTGTTTGGTTGCGTCGGTTGCTCCGATTGCTCGGATGGTGCCGGCCGCTTGATTGCGCCGGCCATTCCGGGCAATGTCGCGTTGGATTAGAAGAGCGGCGACATTGCCCGGAACGGTGCTTTCGCGCACTGGGCCTCAGCGCACCAGACCGGCAACGTCGCTGATGAAATCGAACGCCTCGTCGCCGCGCGCGGTGAGCAATCGCACCGCGATGCCGTTCACTTGGCGGCTCACGCCGAGTTCCCCATGGAATCCATGATCCTCGGCATAGCCGCGGATATTGGTAATCAGTGCGTCCTCGGCGGCGGTGCGGTCCGTTTGCTCGTCGCCGCGGATGCCGGAGCCTTGCCCGCCTTGTTGCGGCAGGTGGATGTACGCCATGCCGCAATGCGTGTATTCGCGCCACATCGCCATCTCCGTGTAATCGAACCGTTCCGGCTCCAATAGCAGACGATCGGCGAACGCCAATCGTGGAATCGGCTGCCCGGCATCGTTGCGCGGGCGTCCGCGATGGGGCGCGCGGGAATTCGAATCGTCCGGATAATCCACGTATATGCGCAAGGTGTTCGAAAATCGGCGCATCCGCCATATTTCGCCCATGCCGACGCGCCCGCAGGTCACCACGTCCGCATACACGAATGTGGACTCCGGGCTGATATGCGCGGTCGTGACGTTCGAGAACGTCGAATGCGCGAAAGGAATCACCGGAAACGGCAGGAACACGGCCTTGGCGTCGCCCTGCACGGTCAGGTCGATGGTGCGCTTCGCCTCGCCGTCCGCGGTGTCGAGCACCTTTTCATAGCTTTGCGTCTGCATGGTGGTGTCGGTGCCCGCGCCGAACGTGCAGTAGATATGCGCGATATCGCCTTTGAGGAAGCCGGGGGAGGCGAGCATGACCATGCAATCCGTGTGCGCGTCATGGTGAAACGGCGTCATCAATTTGAATGGCGCCTCGAAATACAGGTCGTCCACTTTGGTGCGCCCATGGCGGAACGCGGTGGTCATGCGGAATGTGCTTTCCGGCATTGTGCCTCCCCGGTTGCGATTGCGTGTTTTGCGGGATGTTCGATGAGATGATTGGCCGTGCCGCAAAACGTTGCCGTATATGCGGCGGTGCGTCGCAAGCCAGTCGAACGCGTGGTATGTGATTCGGTGTGATTCTGTACGATTCGGACAGGCGCGTTCGGCCGGCGATCATCGGCGCGCGGTCATCGCATGTCTTCGAACAGCACCGACTTCTTGATCCAGTCGATGACGTCGTCGACGCCCTTGTCGTTCATCAGGTCGGTGAAGATGTACGGACGGCCGTTGCGCATCTTCTCCGAATCGCGGGCCATGACGTTGAGGTCGGCGTGCACGAGGTCGGCGATGTCGGTTTTGTTGATGACCAGCAGGTCGGAGCGCGTGACGCCAGGGCCGCCCTTGCGCGGGATCTTGTCGCCTTCGTCGGTGGCGATCACATAGATGGTCGCGTCGGCGAGATCCGGGCTGAACGTCGCCGACAGGTTGTCGCCGCCGGATTCCACGAAGATGATGTCCACATCGGGATGGGATTCGGCCATGGCCTCGCAGGCTTCCAGATTCATCGAGCAGTCCTCGCGGATGGCGGTGTGCGGGCAACCGCCGGTTTCGACGCCGACGATGCGGTCCTCGGGCAGGCGCGAGTTGGCGATCAGGAACTCCGCGTCCTCCTTGGTGTAGATGTCGTTGGTGACCACGCAGATGCTGTAATCGTCGGCCATTTTGCGGGTCAGTCGTTCGATCAGCGCGGTTTTGCCGGATCCGACCGGGCCGGCGATTCCGATACGTACGTAGCTCATGGTGTTTCCTTTCGTTGAAGGTTGTGTGGTTGGTCTGGATGTGTCCAATCGATTTGGGTTGGCTGATGCTTGATCAGCTCATGTACAGACGTGAGTACAAG
>ERZ808259.354-NODE-354-length-22189-cov-4.027740_pt1 | contig 22189 bp, 22 predicted proteins | sample MGYA00521279_ERZ808259 | MGnify/ENA primary metagenome ERZ808259 (study PRJEB31516, sample SAMN03275586) | gut metagenome | biome: mammalia-associated habitat; material: feces | host: Papio cynocephalus | place: Kenya | collected 2012-07-27 ... | reverse complement strand
CGCATTTGATCAGCACCGCGCGATAGCGGCGCGTCAATTCTTTCATCGTTGTTTTGGATTGTTTCATGCCCTAATCCCCTTAAAGTAAACAAAAACCGCCTTGGTCAGGCGGTCGGGGAGTAGAAAAACCATAATAAGGTAAATGATCCTTTTGACCTTTAAACACCTCCGTTTTTTCAGAGATAATGACGGGGTGTGTTCTGAACATACGCCAAAAGCTCCCCGACCTTTAAAAAAATCGGGGATATTTTGTCTGTTTTACCATAGGCAAAACAGCTAACGACGCATATCTGCGCCGACCTTATTAAAGAGGTTTTCTAGGCCTCCGTGCCTGCTAAGACACAACCGACAGGATACGCAATAACGGCAATCTGTTCAATCAAAAAATAAAAGGCTCGGGGAAACCGAGCCTTTTTAGGCGTATGCAATTTTGATTTACCCGAAAACCTTTTTGAAAATAAAGTCGATTTGACGCGTGTAAAACGACGTGTCGAACAGGGATTCCAGTTCCTCTTTCGTAATCGCGGCCATTACGTCGGCGTCGGATTCCAGCAGGTCTTGGAACGAACCGTCGCCCGCCCAGACTTTCATTGCGTTCCTTTGCGCCAATTTGTACGCGTCTTCGCGTTTCATGCCCTTGTCCACCAACGCCAGCATCACGCGCTGCGAATAAATCAAGCCTTTCAGCCGGTTCAGGTTCACCAGCATATTTTCGGGATAGACCAGCAGCTTTTCGATGATGCCGGACAGCCGGTTCAGGCAGAAATCCAAACCGATCATCGCGTCGGGGGCGATAATGCGTTCGTTGGATGAATGCGAAATGTCGCGTTCGTGCCACAGCGCGACGTTTTCCATCGCGGGAATGGAATAAGAGCGCAACAATCGCGCCAATCCCGTCAGATTTTCCGACAAAACGGGATTGCGTTTGTGCGGCATGGCCGACGACCCTTTCTGACCGGCGGAAAAGTATTCTTCGACTTCGCGGACTTCGGTGCGCTGCAAATGGCGGATCTCGATCGCCAGCCGTTCAATCGACGACGCGATGACGCCGACGGTCGTGAATAAAACGGCGTAGCGGTCGCGGGGGATGACCTGCGTCGAAACGGGTTCGGGGGTCAGCCCCAGTTTTTTCGCAACGTATTGTTCGACGCGCGGGTCGATCGTCGCGAACGTGCCGACGGCGCCCGAAATCGCGCAGGTGGCAACCTCTTCGCGCGCCAGTTCCAAACGGTGTTTGTTACGCTCGAATTCTGCGTAAAAACCAAGCATTTTCAACCCGAACGTCGTCGGTTCGGCGTGGATGCCGTGGCTGCGCCCGATGCACAGCGTGTATTTGTGTTCTTCGGCGCGTTTTTTCAAAGCGGCCAGCAGCCTGTCCATGTCTTTGAGCAAAATGTCAACCGATTGCGTCAGACGCATATTGAACGACGTGTCCAAAACGTCCGACGATGTCATGCCCTGATGGATGAAGCGCGCGTTTTCCCCGACGTTTTCCCCGACGTTCGTCAAAAAGGCGATCACGTCGTGTTTGACTTCGGCTTCGATTTCATCAATGCGTTTCGGGTCGAACGCGGCTTTTGCGCGGATGTCGGCGACGGCTTCCTGCGGGATTTTTCCCAGCTCCGCCAACGCTTCACACGCGCTGATTTCGATTTCCAACCATGTTTTGAATTTGTTTTCGTCCGACCAGACGGCGGACATTTCGGGGCGGCTGTAACGCGGGATCATCGTTTTTTTCCTTTATTGCAGAAAGTAAATGTGTTTACATACCGTTATACGAACAAAGGAGAAAAAAATGCAAACACAAACCGTCATCCGCGCGCAGGATTATTTGCCGGAAAAACCGGAATTGGCCGAGGGAACTAATGACGAGCTGGTTTCCGAAACCGACGGGCTGACCGTCCGCCTGTTCGGCGCCGCCCCCGATTATTCCAAAAAGGAATTCGAGGATCTGTGGCAGGCCGTGTTTAATGCGGACGAACAGAAAATGATCGATTTTTGCCGCGAAAAGGGCGTTGATGTCATCGGCGACGACGGCGAACCCGTGTCGGGGTGGCGCGACGTGGCCGTTATGCTCAAGGCGATCGAATCCGGCGTCGTTACGCTGGCCTGAGCGATGAAACGTTTTTTCCTGCCGGCGGTCTTTTTGATCGCCGGCTGTCAGTTGCCCAACGCGGAAACGGACGTTTTGACGGCGGATTCTTACTTGCGCCGCGTGCCGCCCGTGAAAACGGCCGTCGTTCATTTGATGAACGAGGACGTGTCAAGGGACGATATCGAATACCAGCAGTTCATGGACAGGTTGAAACCCGTTCTGGAAGAAAGGGGATATCGCCTGACTTCGCCGGCTGCCGTCGTTTTGCGTTTAAAATTCGGCGTGAATAAAGAGGGGACGATCAGCGTCAAAAGCAATGTCGAAACGATCGTTCCCGATCATCCCGTTGATGAACCCGTTCCCGCCGTGACGACCATGTACGACCGAAAGCCCGTGTATGAAAAATTCATTTCCCTGACGGCCGTTCAGGCGGGCAAGGAAGATCGCCAGTTTTGGAAAGCGCGTGTTTCCAAAACGGACTTTTCGCCGGATTTCAGGACGGCGCGGGACAAATTGCTGTACCTGTTGTCGCATTTCATTGAAAAGGATTCCGTGCGCCGCGTTTCCGCTCCGTTGTCGGAAGCCGAGTTTTACCAGCGGTATGTGCTGAAATACTCGCCGGCGGAATCATCGGCCTATTTTGCCGGAAAGCCGGAGATCGTTCGTCGGTACTTGCGGCGTTTGCAAAGCAAAATCGACGCGAACGCGGCCGCTTTTCGTCAATGCGGGCTGACGCGCGGGCGAAAGGTCGTGTTCACGGTGTCGCCGTTCGGCACGTTGCCAGCTTTCGACCTGCAAAGCGCGTTCGACATTCTGGGCGAACCCGTGCCGCAAAAAACGCGCGTGTGCGTTGCCGAACGTTTTGAAAGCCTGCTGGAACCGCCGATTGACATCGACGCGTCGCAACCGATGACGGTCGAAATCAACGTCGAATGATAAAAAAGCGGGGGAAACCCCGCTTTTTCAAATCGGATTGGACACCAGCCCGTCGGCCAGTTTCGGTTCAAACCACGTCGATTTGGGCGGCATGACCTGTCCGCTGTCCGCGACGGCCGTCAATTCGGCCATTTGCGTCGGATACAGGGCGAACGCCGCCGCGCATTCCCCGCTGTCCACGCGCTTTTCCAATTCGGACAGGCCGCGCATTCCGCCGACAAAGTCGATGCGTTTGTCCTTGCGCAAATCGGTGATGTTCAAAATCCCGCCCAAAACCAGATCCGACAGGATGCTGACATCCAAAGATTTGACCGGATCGGCCGTTTCCGGCGCTTTTTTCAGCGTCAGCAAATACCACCGGCCGTTCAGATAAAGGCCGAACGTGTTTTTGCGGCGCGGTTTGGCGGGCGCGTCCGTTTTTTCAACGGTGAAATCGCGGGTCAGTTCGTTTAAAAACGCGTCGGGCGTCAGGCCGTTCAAATCCCGAACAACGCGGTTGTAATCCAGAATCTTCATTTCGTCGATCGGGAAAGCGACCGCCAGAAACGAGTTGTACGCCTCCGTCCCCTTGTGTTCCGGATTGTGCTCCGCGCGTTTTTTCGCGACGCGGGACGCGGCGGCCGAACGGTGGTGTCCGTCGGCGATATAGACGACCTCCTGTTTATCGAAAGCGCGCGTGATCGCGTCGATGTCATTGTCGTCGTCAATTACCCACAGCGCGTGGCGGATGTCGTTGTCGCCCGTGACTTCGTAGGCGGGCGGGTTGACGGTCGTTTTTTTGATGATCGCGTCAACGGCCGGAATTTGCCGGTACGCCAGCAGGGCGGGCCCCGTCTGCGCGTTCAAAGCGTCGATCTGGCGCACGCGGTCGTCCTCTTTGTCCGGACGGGTGAATTCGTGGCGGCGGATTCTGTTTTTGTCGTATTCGGCGACGCTGGCGGCGACGGCCAATCCGGTTTGCGTATGATCGCCCATGACGGCGCGATAAACGTAATAGCAGGCTTTGGCGTCCTGTTTCAACACGCCGGCGGCCAGCATGGCGGCGTAGTTTTCGGCCGATTTCGCATAAACCGACGCGTCATAGGGATCCGTGTTTTCCGGCAGGTCTATTTCCGCTTTGGAAATGTGCAGGAAGGAATAGGGTTTTCCCCTTGCTTTTTCCCGCGCTTCTTTTGTATCAAGGACGTCATAGGGCGGGGCGACGACTTCGGCGGCGAATTGCGGCGCCGGACGGACGGCTTTAAAGGGACGGAATAAGGGAATGACACTCACGGCAAGCTCCTGTAAAAACAAAGACCTGTTACGTTGTAGCGCAAAACGGCCGGAAAACAAAGTGATTGTTGTCGCGGGGCCGACGGCGTCCGGAAAATCCGCGCTGGCGGCCGGTTTGGCCGCGGCGGCGGACGGGGTCGTCATCAACGCCGACAGTATGCAGGTGTACCGCGACGTGCCGACCCTGACCGCGCGCCCGACACCGCGGGAGGAACGCGGCGTTCCGCACAGGCTTTACGGTTTTTTGGAACCCGACGCGGACTTTTCCGTTTTCAAATGGGTGCGGGCGGCCGCGGATGAAATCGAAAAAGCGCGGGAAAGCGGCAAAACGCCCGTTGTCGTCGGCGGAACCGGATTTTACCTGCAAACGCTGATCAACGGCATTTCCCCCGTGCCGCAGGCGGACGAAGCCGTGCGCCGCGCCGTCCGCGACGAATGTGAAACGCTGGGGTTCGACCGGTTTTTGGCGGAATTTCAAAAAAAGGATCCGGCCTTTTCCTTTACCGATCCGCAGCGCGTCCTGCGCGCCGCCGAAGTGTTGGCGCAAACGGGGAAATCCGTGACGTATTGGCAAAGCCTGCCGTATGAAAAGGCGGTCAAGGCGAATTTCTTTTGCGTTTTGACCGACCCGCCGCGCGCGGAACTGTACGAACGGTGCGACCGCCGGTTCGACCGGATGATGCAAAGCGCGGCCGTTGACGAGGTGCGCGCTTTGCTGGCGAAAGCCCCGCCGCCGGACAGCCTGATTTTAAAAGCCGTCGGCGTTCGGGAAATCGCGGCGTTTTTAAATGGAATAATGACGTGTGACGAAGCCGCCGCCCACGCCCGTCAGATGACCCGCAACTACGCCAAACGCCAAATCACATGGTTCAAGCACCGTTTTTGCGCGGATTGTGTCGTTTCCGACGCAAAAAGTCCCGACGCATTAACCGACGCTTTACACTTTCTGGAGTAGATTAAGCGAAGATTTAGCGTATCTTTTCTTGTCCACGGGCGGGATAAGGTATATGAATACCTGAAACAAAACTTTTTTATAGGGGGCGCAATGCTTTCAAAGCTGACCGGCTGGCTGTCCGCAGATATGGCCATAGACCTTGGAACCGCTAATACTTTGGTGTACGTCAAAGGGCGCGGGATTGTCCTGAACGAACCGTCCGTCGTGGCGATTGCGGAATCAAAGGGCAAAAAGCACGTTCTGGCCGTCGGCGACGAAGCCAAGCAAATGCTGGGGCGCACCCCCGGTTCCATTCGCGCCGTGCGTCCGCTGCGCGACGGCGTCATCGCCGATTTTGAAGTCGCCGAGGAAATGATCAAGCATTTCATTTACAAAGCGCACAACCGCCGCAATTTCGTGTCCCCGATGATCATCATCTGCGTTCCGTCGGGTTCGACCGCGGTGGAACAGCGCGCCATTCAGGAATCCGCCGAAGCGGCCGGCGCGCGCAAAGTTTACCTGATTCAGGAACCGATGGCCGCGGCGATCGGCGCGGGATTGCCCGTGACCGAACCGACGGGGTCGATGGTCGTCGATATCGGCGGCGGCACGACCGAAGTCGCGGTTCTGGCTTTGGGCGACATCGTGTTCGCCCGTTCCGTCCGCGTCGGCGGCGATAAAATGGACGAGGCGATCATTTCCTACATCCGCCGCAACCACAACCTGCTGGTCGGCGAAGGGTCGGCCGAACGCATCAAAAAGGCGATCGGTTCCGCCTGCCCGCCGGAACAGGGCGAAGGCCGCACGATGGAAATCAAAGGCCGCGACCTGATGAACGGCGTGCCCAAGGAATTGACGATTTCCGAACGCCAGATCGCCGAAAGTCTGGCCGAACCGGTCAGCCAGATCGTCGAAGCCGTCAAAGTCGCTTTGGAACACACCGCGCCCGAATTGGCGGCGGATATCGTGGACAAAGGCATCGTTTTGACGGGCGGCGGCGCGCTGTTGACGAATTTGGACCGCGTTTTGCGCAAATCGACGGGGTTGCCCGTGTCGATCGCCGAAGATCCGCTGACCTGTGTCGCCATGGGAACCGGCCGCGCTTTGGAAGAAATTAAGAAGCTGCGCAACATCCTTTCGACGATGTACTGACCTTTTCCCGTCGGCAGGCCGTCATGGGAAAACAGCATTCCGGCAATACGGAATCCCTTTACCGGATCAAATCGAAACTGCGCCGGTTCGCCGTTTTGGGGCTGGTGATGGCGGCGTTCGGGTTGATGCTGTTGGGCAAAGCCGACACGATTTTGGTCGAAAAGGCGCAAGTCCTGTTCAACGATATCGCGACGCCCGTTCTGTCCCTGCTGTCCAGGCCGGCGGAATTGGCGTCCCGTTTTATGCAGAATATGCACGAACTGGTGTCGATCCGGCAGGAAAACGCCCGTTTGCGCGCCGAAAACCGCGAATTGAACATGGTCAGGCTGGATACCGAGCAACTGCGTAAGGAAAACGCCTATCTGATCGACCTGCTGAATTATGTTCCGCCGCCGCCCGCCGTTTCGATCACGTCGCGCGTTATCGCCGACACGGGCAACGCGTTCGCCCAATCCCTGATCGCTTTTGTCGGGCAAAAACAGGAAATCGAAAAAGGAAACGTCGTTTTGACGGGCGACGGGCTGGTCGGCCGGATCGCTTCGGTCGGCATCAACGCCGCCAGAATTTTGATGATCACGGATATCAATTCGCGCGTGCCGGTGAAAATCGAACCGCTGGACACGCCCGCGATCCTGTCGGGCGACAACACGGAATACCCGCAGCTGGTGTCTTTGCCCAACCATGCCAAAGTCGCCGTCGGCGACCGGATCGTCACGTCGGGGATTGCGGGGGTCTATCCCGCCGGATTGCCGGTCGGCGTGATCGTTTCCGTCAATGACGGCGTGATCAAAGTCCGTCCTTTCTTCAACCGCAGCCGACTGGAAATGGTGCGCATCGTCGATTACGGCCTGTCGGGATTGTTACCGGATCCGATATGCGAAAACTCTCGTTGACAAACCAGCCGTGGAACGAACGGTGCGCGGCGTTGCTACGGCGGTATTCGCCGAAGATTCTGACCGTGCTGATTTTGCTGTTTTCCGTCGCGCCGACGTATTTGCCGGGATATTCGTCCGTTCGGCCGTCTCTGACGTTGGTTCCGGTGTTTTACTGGGCGGTTTACAGGCCGTATGACTTTTCGATTTTAAGCGCGTTCGCGACCGGCGTTTTTCTGGATTTTCTGGACGGGACGCCGCTGGGGATCAACACGTTGGTTTTTACGCTGTTCTACCTGACGGTCGGCAGCCAGCGCCGGTTTTTGGCCGGACGCCCGTTTTCGTTCGTGTGGTTCGGGTTCGCCGTGTTTTCCGCCGGCGCCTGTTTGCTGAAATGGCTGTTTGTTTCGATTAACTACGCGGTGTTCACGCCGGTTTTGATTGCGTTCATCAGCTATTTGCTGTTGTTGTTGTGCTATCCGCTGGTATCGTGGCCTTGCGCGAAGTTGCACGTTTATCTGTCGGACAGGGAAAAATGATTACGCGGGACGGTGACAAGGGAAAAATGCTGACCCGACGGGCGGCGATGCTGGGCGGTTCGCAACTGTTCCTGTCGTCGATTTTGCTGGGGCGGATGTATTATCTGCAGGTGCTGGAATCCGACCGCTATAAAACGCTGGCGGAGGAAAACCGCATCAGCACGCGGTTGCTGGCGCCGCCGCGCGGGTTGATTTTCGACCGGTTCGGCCGGCCTATGGCGCAAAACAACCAGAATTTCCGCGTGCTGGTCATTTCCGAACAAACCGAAGGCAATTTGAACGCGACGCTGGACGCTTTGAACAAGATTCTGCCGCTGACGGACGGAGAGATTCAGCGTATTCGCAAAGATGTCCGCCGGTCGCGCGATTTCACGCCCGTGACGATCCGCGAAAACCTGACGTGGGAGCAAATGGCCGCGATTCAGCTGAACGCGCCGGATCTGCCCGGCATCATCATTGACGAAGGGCTCAGCCGCCACTATCCCTTCAGCGAATCCGCCGCCCACACCGTCGGATACGTCGGCGCCGTGTCGGAAGAGGAAATCGCCGCCGGAAACCCTCTGCTGCGTTTGCCGGGGTTTCGCGTCGGCAAATCGGGCATCGAGCTGCAATACAACACGGCTTTGTGCGGCAAAGAGGGGGCGCAGCGCGTCGAAGTCAACGCCGTCGGCCGCGTCATCCGCGAAATCGAACGCGACGAAGGCGTCCCCGGAACGACTTTGCCGCTGACGATTGATATGCGGATTCAGGAAGTCGCCTATAAAAAAATGCAAAACGAAAGCGGCGCGGCCGTTTTGTTGGACATTTACACGGGCGAAGTGCTGGCGTTGGTGTCAACGCCCAGTTTCGACCCCAACAAATTCAACCGCGGATTGACGCCGGACGAATGGAAAGAGCTGTCGTCCAACGAACGCAATCCTTTGTTGAACAAAGCGTTGGGCGGGCTGTATTCCCCCGGTTCGACGTTCAAGATGGTCGTCGCGCTGGCCGCGTTGGAAGCCGGCGTCATCCGGCCGGATACCAAGATTTTTTGCGGCGGGCACATTATGATGGGCGCGCATCGTTTCCATTGTTGGAAACCGTCCGGACATGGCAACGTCGATTTGAAAGAGGCCTTGATGCATTCGTGCGACATCTATTTTTACGAAGTCGCGCGCCGCACGGGCATTGACAAAATTTCCGCCATGGCCAAGCGGTTCGGGTTCGGAATGCCGACGGGGATTGACCTGCCGGGGGAAAAATCGGGGCTGATGCCGACGCGGCGGTGGAAAGAGCTGATTTTGGGCGAGCAATGGCTGCAGGGCGACACATATAACACGGGCATCGGGCAGGGGTATGTGCTGGCGACACCGATCCAGCTGGCGGTGATGACAGCGATCCTGGCTAATGACGGATACAAGGTCAAACCGACGCTGGTCGTGCCGGACGACCGCAGTCCGTCGGAATGCAAGGGCGAATACTTGAACATTCCCAAAAATTATTTGCAAATGATGCGCGACGGGATGTTCGAGGTGGTCAACAACCCCAAAGGAACGGCGAAAACGGCGCGGTTGAACGTTAACGGCAAGATGATTGCCGGAAAAACGGGGACGACGCAGGTCAAACGCATTTCCATGAAAGAACGTGAACAGGGGATGCGCCGTCAGGACGAAATCCCGTGGGAGGAACGGAATCACGCTTTATTCGTATCTTTCGGTCCGACGGATAAACCGCGGTACGCTTTGGCGGTTGTGATTGAACACGGCGGCGGCGGTTCGACATCGGCGGCGCCGATCGCGCGCGCGATCATGGAAGCGGTGCTGAAATTCGATCCGGCGGCGAAAACGCCCAAAACTTTTAAGAAAAACGCGGAGAAACTGTGATGGCGGATTTTTCCTCTTTCCGGCTGCGCAACGCCAATATGACGCTGAAAGAACGGTTCATGCGGCTCAGCTGGTGCTACATTTTTCTGATTTGCATGGTCGCGCTGACGGGGTTCGTCGTTTTGTACGCCGCCGCGAACGGGAATTGGAATCCATGGGCAAGCCGCCAGTTTTCCCGTTTCTGGCTGGGGTTCGCGATTATGTTGGCCGTCGCGATGATTGATTTGCGGTTTTGGTTGAAATACGCATACGTTTTTTATGTCGGGGCTTTGATCCTGCTGTTTATCGTCGAATTTTTCGGTCACGACGCGATGGGGGCGCAACGCTGGCTGAATTTGGGATTTATCAAAGTCCAGCCGTCGGAATTGATGAAAATCGCGCTGATTTTGGCTTTGTCGCGCTATTTTCACGGCAGTTCGTTGCAGGAAATGATGACGATGTCGTCGATCGTCATCCCGTCGTTCATGGTGCTGTTGCCCGTCGCGCTGGTGCTGAAACAGCCCGATTTGGGAACGGCGGTGCTGATGGGGGCGGGGTCGTTGTCGCTGTTTTTTCTGGTGGGCGTGCAAATGTGGAAATTCGTCGCGCTGGGGGTGGCGGGGCTGGTGTCCGTTCCGATCGGGTGGCGGTTTTTGCACGATTATCAAAAGGAACGCGTGTTCACCTTTCTCGACCCCGAACGCGATCCGCTGGGCAAGGGATACCACATTCTGCAATCCAAAATCACGCTGGGGTCGGGCGGCGTGTTCGGCAAAGGGTTTTTGCAGGGGACGCAAAGCCGACTGAATTTCCTGCCGGAAAAGCAGACGGACTTCATCTTTACCGTTTTGGCCGAAGAATTCGGGTTGGTCGGATCGGTGGCGCTGCTGCTGCTGTATCTGGCGTTGATTTTTTACGGGTATGTCATCGCGTTCCGCTCCTCCAGCTTTTTCGGGCGGCTGCTGGCGCTGGGGCTGACCATGAACCTGTTTTTGTACGTGTTCATCAATATCGCCATGGTGATGGGGCTGCTGCCCGTCGTCGGCGTGCCGTTGCCGATGATTTCCTACGGCGGCACTGTGATGCTGACCCTGATGTTTTCGTTCGGTTTGGTCGAATGCGTCAACGTCAACCGCGACGTTCAAATCGGCCGCCGCGGCGCCTACGACGATTAAAGAGGTTGACATTTGTAAAAAAATAATCACAATAAGTGATATTATGCAAAAGCAGGGTGCTGATGTCGGGACGAGAGGATTGTTTCTCTCGTCTTTTTTATTGGAAGGATAAAAAATGACGGTAAGCAGTCAAACAAACAAAGTGATTTACATCGGAAACGGGGTTGCGACGGAATTTGCAATCCCGTTTTCTTTTTTGGAACAGGAGCATTTGAAAGTCAGGCAAAAGAAAAACGACATACAAACGGAACGGATGGATTGGACGGTCAAAAGCGGCAATCTGGTGTTTGCGATTGCCCCCGAAAGCGGGGCGGAAATCGCGATTGTGCGCGAAGTGCCGCTGACGCAAGAAACGGATTACCGCGACAACGAGATTCTGCACGCCGAAACGCTGGAACGTAACTTTGACAAGCTGACGATGCAGGTTCAACAGCTGGCTGAAAAATCCGCGCGCGCTGTGACAGTGGATATTTTCGACGACACGCAGGCGGCAAGCTTGATTCCAAGTATCAGAAAAGCCGTTTCCGATTGCGCGCAATCGGTTGAATCAACGCAGCTGCTGAAATCGGCAACGGATGAACTGCTGACAGCGGCAGCCGAGCAAGCAGATGCCGCGGCAAATTCAGCCGTTAACGCCGCGGCGTCAGAAACGAATACGGCGGCGATGCTGGGAACAAAAGCAGACAAGGATTTGTCAAATTGCACCCGCCCTTATTTGATTGAAACATGGCGCAACGGGTCAAGCTGGTATCGCGTTTGGTCGGACGGCTTTATCGAACAGGGCGGGTACGCGGCTGAGGGCATTGCCAACGTTGATTATGGATTGGCGTTGCTAAAGCCATATACCGCCGACTACACGCTGATTGCCGATGTCAGCGTTTACACCCGCGGCGACGGATACAACTATTTTGCAACGACGCACGCCGCATCGTTGACGCATGCGACGGTTTACACCCGCGGACATGCGGGAACGGTTGATTCGCGCGGTTTCACTTGGCGCGCCGCAGGATATTAAGGAAAGGAGAATAAGATGACTTTACAGGAATACGCAAAGAAACACCCGTTTGAATACGCCGCCAAAGCTGCCGAAGCAAACGAAACGGGAAAAAAACTGACAATGGAAAACGGTTTTTTGATTTTGGCGGATTTGCCGCCTTTGCCGCCCGTTCCCGTTTTGGAAGCAACTGAAGAATAACAGAAAGCCCCTCCCGCTGAATACGGGAGGGGCATTTTCTATCTTAAAATGTCCTTTGTTCCATCGGACAGTTCAACACCCTTGTCATACAGAGAAATCAAAGCCGTTTCAGCGGTATAGTCAAAACTGTGAACGACTTTCGGGTAAATGATGAAAAAGTCGCCCGCTTTGATGTCGTATTCGGCGGTTTCGCGCGTTTCCAAATGTGTCAAACGCAGTTTGAACGCGCCGGAAACGACATAAAACGCTTCTTTGTTTTGCAAGTGATAGTGGTCGCCGCGAAAAGCCCCCGCGACAGATGTAATGTAGTTGACTTGGTTCCACCCGCCGTGAACCAACTGCGTCAGCGCGCCGCGGTCGTCGGCGAATTCAAAGTCGGGCTTGATAAATTCGATCAGCATTCAAACCTCCAAATGAATTTCGCGGATATTCAGCAAAGATTTCAACTTGCTGTTGTCCAAAGTACCGCTGGCGGCGCGTTTTGCCTTGAAAATCCCCGTGTTTTGCGCAACGGACACGGGCTTGATCAGCGATTTGTCCAACCCGTATTTATCCGCCAAAGCGACGGCGGCATCATACTTGCTCATCACATCGTCGCCCGCGATGTTGACGATTTTTTCGGGACACGCGCCGAATTTTTCAATCAAAGCGACCAGATAATACGCGCATTGGTTGAAACTGAGCGTCGAACGGTAGGAATCGGAAAACATTTCAACTGCTTTCCCCGATTCAAGATCGGCTTTGATATTGTCAAAGAAATGCGGTCGCCCCTCGACCAGCGAAGGACCGAAAATAAACGGAAAGCGCACGACATTAAAGCCCTTTGCCAAGCAGATTTTTTCCGCCAAAGCTTTATGAACGCCGTACAGATTGACGGGGTTCAAATCATCCGTTTCAACGAATTTGCGGTCTTTTGAGCCTTCACCGTACACGGTATCGGTTGAAGAGTAATACAAACATTTCGCGTTATGGAAAATGTTGACGGCGTTTGCCAAAGCGACAATGTTGATATTCCACGCCAATTCGGGAAACTCCTCGACTTTGTCGGGGTGGTGGAACGCCGCCAGATAGATGATTTTGGTTGAATCATCGACGCGGGCGGACAGGGCTTTCAAAGCATTGACATCGCACACGTCCAACGGCACCCATTCCACGCGCGGATTTGACAAAACGGGCTTTCCCGCTTTGGAATATGTCGCGACGATGGGTTCATTTGTGTTTTCCAACACGTTTTTGATGCAGTACCGCCCCAAAAAACCGCTTGCGCCGATGATTAAATACATGATTATTTGACTCCCATGGCTTTCATTGTTTCAAACCAAACGCGGTGACCGTCAATAACTTGATTGACGTAAGCGCGGTTTTTGTACGGCAGTTTTTCATTCGGCAGATTGTCGATTAACGATTTCAGTTTGTCGAACAATTCAATGCCGCATTCCAAATACGTTGATTTCGTCAATTCGATTTCACGCAGCCATTTGCAGAAATCGGTCGTCATTTTCGTTCCCATTTCTTCGGCATAGGCGTCCACCCAATAATCGTGGTCGTTTCGGATTTGCTTGACCAACGGCTGACCGTAGGAAACATAATCCCCCAAATGCCAAGCAATGCGTTCAACGATATAGGACGACCAAATATCATCAAACCTGCCAATGTCGGGAATCAAGAAATAAACAGGAACCATATCGCGATAAATCGCCGTGTTTTGAGAATTGAACGGCGAATAAGTCCCCGATTCCAAAGCGTAGTTGTGATCTTTGTTGTATGCGACAACGTCAATCGGGGCGGCAAGACGCGTCACCGCGTCCAAATCCGGATCGCCCAACCAGAAACCAGCATTAACGACCGTGCGGATTTTTTTGTTTTCGCGCTTGATGTCTTTGACTTCGTCAACGCGGTCGATCCACGAATAACCGCGCGGATAAAATTTGCGGTTTTGACGGTCGGTCAAATCTTCGCAAATGTTGTACCAGCCGGTCGGCGACGAAACGGTTTCCATATCGACCGTTTTTCCCAAATCCAGATGTTTTCCGACATAATCTTCACACGCGATATAGTTGTCGTCGTCAATTAAAACGATAATGTCGGACCCCTGTTCATACGCCTTTAAAATGGCGACTTGGCGGCGTTGGATACAGCCCCAAGGAATGTAGCCCTTTAATTTCGGATATTTTTCCAAATAGGCGTTTTGATCGTCCACGTCCATAAACAGAACGGGAATGTTGTATTTTTCCTGCAGCTTTGCGCAGTATTCCTTTGCCTCCGCAGGCGTTTTTTTGTCGCCCGTAATGACAAAGTCCACATCGTTTTGCCGATTGTGTTTAATCACGTCCTTGATGTAATCCTCAATCAAATACGGAACGTGAATAGTCGTTGTCGTGATTGTTGTTTTCATTGGTTTGTCCTCCAAGAGTTTTATTTAAGAATTTTGCACTGGTTTTTGATAATTTTTTCCCATGCGGGCATGTAGCTTAAATCCATCTTAGAAACTACATTTGAATACAATTTCTGTATCCCAAACATATTAATTACACCAAAAAGAAGAAATATAGGATTCATTCCCTTCATAATAAGTTCGACAAAAACGTCTTTGTTTTTAAAAGACATTTCTTTCACAAGTCGTATGTCTTTTTTGTAATCGAATTGAATCATATCTTCGCCTTTATCAATAAAACTATATGTCATTGATGGTGCCGCTGGATGTACTATTTCACATAAATATTTATACAACTCGTAATATTTTATTCTTGAGCCAGCTTCCAGTATTTTTACATATTTCGCGGAAGACAATGGATCGTATATGGTGTTATTTTTATTAAAATTTTTTGCAATTTGTGATATTTGCTTTGAGGCATATATAAAATTCTCTATCAAATTTTCTAAATCCTGACATATCGCCATACTATTTCCTTTCATTGAATTAATTATACATTGTCTGTTCTGACCTAATGTAGCGGGAAGTTTATCTAACGCTGAATATGTATCACCTATATTTTCTATCAATCCACGAAAAGCAGAACAAAATAAAATAAAGTTATCCTCACTTTTATCTATCATTTGGAACCATTTTATGATTCTTTTCAAAGAAGCTATGGCTGAAAAATGACTTCTTTCGAGCTTTTCCGACCAATAATATTCACCCATTTTATTTGGATTATTTTTAAGCATAGTCTTAAATTTGTCATTTGATGGTAAAAAATATTCAACACCATCAAATTCTTCTATTATCTCTTTCGCACATTCAATCATCGAATAAGCTTCACCAACAATTTCTTTCACAAGACTCATGATTTTTCTCCTTTGTTTAATGTTTTTTCCGTGTGAACAGCGTTTTCGTTTTGCAATACAACGAAAACGCTTTGTAAATAAAGCGCGGCAAGCGCGTGACGCCGGATGTTTCAGAACGGCGCAGTAATTTTTTCATCCATTTGCTAGATATAATAGGAGCAAAAGAAGTTTTTCCAAAGATTTTGCTCTTATATCCATCTTTAAAGAAGACTAAGTAAAGATCTTTATAAAAGGTTCTCTCTGTTCTTTTATAAGTATAATTATAAAATCTTTCTTTATAAAACAAATCTTGTATAGTTTGATTGTTCTGCAATTTATAACCGCATGAAATTGTATATAAAAAATGTCCCATTTTATTAGCGCGAATAACAGAACAAGCGGCAAGATATAAGTGAACTGCATAATTTATTTGAGCAAATTCAAAATCTTTTGTGAAATTCAAAAGATTTCTTTTAAATAAACAGCATGAAAAAGCGAATCGCTCTTCTATATTAAATAGAAAATTTTCATCAATGTCGTTTAAAATTGTAAAAGAACATAGGTCGTCGTTGTCTATTTCGCAAAATGAGTACGGAGAATATGATAGTGTATTATTAAACTCATCTATCTTCTTTAAGTATACGCCGGTATAAATGAAATAAGATTTTTTATCAGACGAAATTGCTTTTACCATTTTGTAAATATGGTTTCTATGTAAACACATTTTTTTATCTATAAATAAAAAATATTTTGATGTTAAAAGCGGTATTATGTTTGAAAAACTCTCGCCATACGTTCTTTTTTGCTGAATAATTGAAATCTTAAAAGAAGAATTATCTTTTGTAAAAATCTGTTTTGTAAGAACAAATATATTTATTTTTTTATAGTCTTGAGAATTAATTTCATTAAATATAGTATCAAATTCATCCTCATTCTCAACAAAGCATATTATATCTACATACTCATCTTGGCTTATTTGTACATTCTTTTTTTCATTTTCTATAAATGAAATCAACCCTCTCACTTGGTTATCAAGGCTTAATCGTTTAATAAAGATTTTTTGAGCTCTTTGAGCCATTTGTAAGGCTGTATCCGGATCATCTTTTATACATTTTAATATTTTTTTTATATCTTCTATCTGTTCATTTTCATTTTTTTGAATATCAATATAAAAAACTGAATCTCCAAAATATCTACGAACGTATTTATTATCGTCAGATATTATAATTGCTCCGCTAGCGGCTGCTTCATAGATTCTATTAGAAACAGTTCCGTTATAGTTATGTATAGGCGAATTTAAAGCTAATACTATTCCAGATTGATGAATGCGTTCAATAATAGTACGTCCATCAAATGGAATTTCTCCTCGATAATTTTTAAAATCACCCCATAAATTTTTTGTATTCCATAATGAATTTGGGCCATATATATCTATTAAATTATTATCGTCCAAAAATTTAAGTAATTTATAATATCTTGTTCCTCCTTTTTGAATCTTTTCTAAATTGATGCCAATATAAAAGAGTTTTAATTTTTCTGGCAGTTCCAGCTGTGAACAAAAATCTTGCGGGACAGAGGATGTGATATTATATAAATTAATATTTATGTCAGGATGATTTGAAATGTCTTGTAGTATTTTTTCAGATTCATAACCTCCGACAATAACATCATATTTAGACATCCATTTAAAGTAATTTTCAAATCCGTCTTTTATTAAGAAGCCATTAGGACTCCATTGGGCAAAACAAGAAAAGGTGTTTGGCAAAGGTTTGTTAAATCCTATAGCTGTGTCGTGAGAAAAGATAAAATCAAGATTTAAAGAATCAGCGTGAATACCTTTTTTTAATTCAAAACCATCCATATTTAATTCATAAAATTCATGACCAAGCTGTTCAACACAATATTTAAAGCGAATACGTGTTTCTAATTCAGCCATAGGAGCTTTTCCAAAAGGGCATAAATATCCGATTTTTATTTTCTGTTGTCCGTTCTTCATTTTACTCTCCTCACTTCATCCGCCGCGGTTTCTTTGCCGCCGCGCATGTTATGTTCGTTTATCAGGCGGATTGTTTTGCCGACTCCCGCCGTTTTCGCCGCCGTGATGTCCGTTTCCGCGTCGCCGATTAAAACCGACTGTTTCAAGTCGATGTTCAGATCTTTTGCCGCGCGCAAAATCATGCCCGCGTTCGGTTTGCGGTAGAACGACGCGCGTCTGTACTTTCCGTTTCCTTCGGGGTGACACGGGCAGAAATACTCTGCCGCAATCGGACAGCCCTGCCGTTCAAATTCCGCGTGTATGAAGTCGCGCAGTTTGAAATAGTCGGCTTCGGAGTATATGCCCTTAGCAATGCCTGCCTGATTGGTCACAACGACGATTTCAAAGCCTTTGTTTTTGTAATCGCGGCACAAATCGAAAATGCCGTCCATAAACGCGCAATCCTCGATTTTATGCAAGTGGTGTTTGTCCACGTTAATCACGCCGTCGCGGTCAAGGAACAACGCTTTGTGCGTCGGATTGCCGAAAATCACGCTTTTCAGTTCGCGGCACGCCTGCGCATAACTTTCCGGAACGCCGATGTCGATAAAGTAGTCGTCCGCCTGAACATACAGCGGTTTCAGCGCGCCGATTTCAGGTTCAAGCACATCCTTTTCAAACGAAAACTTTTTGGGCAAATCCGCTTTGAACAAATCGCGCCGAATCTTGTAAATCCCCGCGTTAATCAAGCCCGCCGTCGGTTCGGGGCTTTTTTCCAGCAAAGACACAATCCGCCCGTTTTCCACCCGCACCCGACCGTAGCGGTTGGCGTTGTCAACCTGTTTTAAAACAACCGCCAGCTTTTCGTTTTCGCTTTTGCGGATAAAGTCGGCGTAGTCCGTTTGAACATAGGTGTCGCCGTTTAAAACGACCGCTTCGTCCAAATCGAACAGGTCAAACGCCTGCTTTATCGCTCCGCCCGTGCCGAGCGGTTCGGATTCTTCGGAATAAAGCACGGGGACGCCCAGAAAACTGTCGCCGAAGTGTTTTTCGATGACGTCTTTCAGATAAGACACGCACAGCACAATCCGTTCGGGGTCGCAAAACAGGACTTCCCGCATCAGCAGTTCCAAAAACGGCGTACCGTCAATGTCCGCCATCGGTTTGGGAACGTCTTTGACGACGGATTGCAGGCGCGTGCCGAATCCTCCGGCTAAAATCACGATGTTCATGGCTTCAGCTTTATCCCCTCGGCTTGGTTTTGCATGTGAATGTAATCCAGTTTCTCATACGCCGAATCCTTGTACGTTTTCGGCGCGTACAAAATGATTTGGCAGCCCTGATCGTCGAATTTGAACGGAACGTGCATAATGTTCCGCAAAGCTTTCTTTATCCCGTGGTGCTTTTCGGGGGGAGCGAAAAACAGCATGAATCCACCGCCGCCCGCGCCCAGCAGCTTGCCGCCGATTGCGCCGTTCGCCAAAGCGGTGTCGTAAATCTCGTCCACCAAAGAATTCGAGATTTTGTCCGTCAGCGACCGTTTCAGCATCCACGTTTCGTGCAGCATTTTACCGAAATCCGTCAAATCGGCGTTCGGATTGGACAGAATTTCCGCGGCTTGCGGCACCATTTCCATCATGCGCGTCAACTGCGCCGTTTTGTCTTTGGTCGTTTCGATTTGCTTTTTGCAAATGTCCGACGCCGTGCGCGAAATTCCCGTAAAGAACAACAGCAAGTGGTCGTTGAACAGCTTCTTGCGTTCGTCGGAAATGATGACGGGTTCGACGTTGAATTCGCCGTTGCGCTTGATGTGAATCAAGTTCAATCCGCCGTACACCGCGGCAATCTGATCCTGTACGCCGACGTTTTCATGCAGCACGTTGCGTTCAAGGTTGATCGTTTCCTTTGCCAAAGCGTATTTGGAAATCATTTCGCCTTGCAACGCCTTGATGCCTTTAATCAATCCCGCGCAAAACGACGAGCTTGACCCCAATCCCGAACGGGCAGGAAGATCGCATTGATTGGAAATTTCAACACCGTGCGGCACTTGATAATGCATCAAAGCCCCGCGAACGGCGTTGTGATGCACGTCTTCAAACGTTTCGGGGGTTTCCAGTTCGCGCCAGACGATGCGATTCTTCATGTCGGCGTGAAAAGGCGGCAGGTAGCGGCAACTGATATAGTTGTAATGGTTTATCGTCGTCGATAAAACCCGTCCGCCGTGTTCCATGTACCAAGTGTGATAGTCCGTTCCGCCGCCGAAAAACGACACGCGGTAAGGTGTGCGCGTGATAATCATTTGTCCGCCCCGAAAAAGTGTTCCTCAACCAGCCCGCAAATCAAATGACCGCAGGCGATGTGCATTTCTTGGATATTGTTTGTAACATCCGACGGAACGTTCAGCGTGATGTCGGCGGCTTCTTTCATTTTGCCGCCTTTCGCGCCGGTAAAAGCGACTGTCGCGATGCCTTTTTCCTTGGCAACGGCGAAAGCGTCCAATACGTTCTTTGAATTGCCTGAGGTCGATATGCCGACAAGAACGTCGCCCGCGTTGCCGATGCCTTTCAACGGACGGGAAAACACCTTTTCATAGCCGTAATCGTTGCCGATTGCCGTCAAAGCCGACGTGTCTGTCGTCAAGCTCATCGCCGGCATGGGCGCGCGGTCGATTTTGTAGCGTCCCATCAGCTCCGCCGCCAAGTGCTGCGAATCCGCCGCCGATCCGCCGTTGCCGCAAAAGATGACTTTGCGTCCTTCGGACAAGGCTTTTATCCACAAATCGGCAATCGCGCGAATGGTGTCGCCGTGGGCTTGAAGTTTGGTGAAATTGTCGGCGATGGTTGCCAAAGCGTTTTTGATGTCCGTCATGGCTGTTTCCCCCTTAACGCTGCAGGAATTTTTCACCGTGGTTGACGCGGTCGCGCCAATAGTTCAGCAAATCGTGCATGGTCTTTTCATACGGAATTTGCGGTTCCCAACCCGTGTGTTCTTTGAACTTGCGGCAATCGGGAATTTGCAAATCGGCGTCAATCGGGCGCAGACGTTCGGGATCGGTTTCGATTTTGATTTTGTCTTTCATCGTCGAAAACGAAATCAGCGTGTTCAGCGTATCGCCGACTTCGCAAGTGTACGAACCGCCGATGTTGTAGTACGCTCCGGCAACGGGGTTGACCGTCACCAGCATATAATAGGCGCGAACCGCGTCGCGAACGTCGGCGTAAGTGCGCAAAGACTGCAAATTGCCGACTTTGACCACAGGCGGAATCAAGCCCGCTTCAATCATCGCGATTTGTTTGGCAAATGTTGATTCGTGGAAAACGTCGCCGCGGCGCGGTCCCGTGTGCGTAAACATGCGTGTCGTCATCACGGTCATATTGAACGCTTCGGCATAATATCTGCCCAGCAAATCCGTTCCGACTTTGGAAATCGCATAGGGTGATGCGGGGTGGAACGGACATTCTTCGTGAATGCCCGTTTCGGGTTTTTTGTCCGCCGGAATTTTGCCGAACACTTCGGACGACGCGCAAACATGAATGACGGGATGATAGTTTTTATCCTCTTCCATCGCCAAACGGACGCTTTCCAACAAACGGCACGTCCCCAGAACGTTTGTGTTCAGCGTGTCAATCGGGGCGGTGAAGCTGGTCAGCGGATAGCTTTGCGCCGCCAAATGAAAGATGTAATCGGGCTTGACTTTCTGAATGACCGTAATCAAGGAAACTTGATCGTTCAAATCGGCGTAATCGAAAAAGACGCGATCTTTTTTGTTCACGCGATCCAACAAGTGCGCGACATTGTCCAGCGGGCTGCGCCAACGGCACACGCCGTAAACGTCCCAATCCGTGTTTTCCAGCAGATAGTCCGCCAAATGCGAACCGACCATGCCCGTAATACCTGTAATCAAAGCTTTCGTCATTATTTCCCTCCGAATTTGAATTGAAGCCCTAAAATGTTGAATTGCCGTTTTTTGAATGACAGATGCAGAAAGCGTCGTTTGAAGTCTTTCCACCGCCGTTTGCGCCGATCGGCGACAAGTTCCGGAAAATATCCGAACGTTTCGACCAGTTTTTCAAACACATCTTTTTCAAGACACAGCTGGCCGCCGGTGCAAGGTGCGAACTTTGCGCGAATCAGCGATTTTTCCTGTTCTGTCAAATTGTGATCCTGCATAAAGCGAATGTATAAATTCGCAATAACAGGCAGTGATTGTTTCAAAGCGTTTATACGGTTGCCATCTCTATCCCAATCGAAATAGTGATAACATGTGCCGGGGACGGTTACTAATTTTCCGGAATGCCAAATCGCCTTTAACAGCCACGGATTGTCTTCATAAAACACGCCGACGGGAAAATGAATGCCGTTGTTTTTAATGACGTCCGTTTTGAAAATCTTGTTAAACACCGCTCCGTTTGTAACCAGCGCGTATTTATCGGCAAAAGCGGTATAAGTTTTACTTTCTTTCCAAACATGCCCCGTCATGCCGCCGAAAGCGATATCCGCATTGTTTGAAAGGGCTGTTTCGTACAGTTTTTCATAAAAATCGGCGTCAATCGTATCATCGCAATCAACAAAGCCGATATATTCCCCTGTTGACGCTTGGACGCCGATTTCCCGCGCTCCGCCCACGCCTGTTTTTTCCGTTTGTTCAATCAGTCGCAAGCGGGAATTCGAGAACGATTTGATGATTTCTTCGGTTTTATCTGTGCCTTTGCGCCAAACGACGATGATTTCAATGTCGCGCAATGTCTGCCCTAAAACCGATTGCAGACAGGCCGCAACACGATTTTCTTTCATATAAGCAGGAATGACGACAGATAGCTTTGTCATTTACTTTTTCCTTTGAAAGGTGAACGGGATTTGCAAAAGCAGGACACTGTGTTCCTTTCCCCGCGTTTTAAGTTTTTGGCTCTGGACATGTTCGGGGTATCCCGTTCGT
>ERZ808259.353-NODE-353-length-22217-cov-3.234365_pt1 | contig 22217 bp, 40 predicted proteins | sample MGYA00521279_ERZ808259 | MGnify/ENA primary metagenome ERZ808259 (study PRJEB31516, sample SAMN03275586) | gut metagenome | biome: mammalia-associated habitat; material: feces | host: Papio cynocephalus | place: Kenya | collected 2012-07-27 ... | reverse complement strand
TGATAAGGATTATTTCGATCAGCTCATGGAAGCCATCAATCTGGATGTCGGTGTTGATGAAGAAATCCTTCTGTGTATGAACATTATGACCACAGACGATGTTTATACTGTTGTCTGGTATCCCGCACAGGAAACTGGCTATCTTTACGGCTCTAAGCTGGACACAACTAATCTTGCGTGGCATAGCGCTGTAAGTGCGACATACGGCGTTTATTGTGAACTTCCGACCTACTATGTGTGCTATGCGCAGTATTTTGACGAGCCGCTGACGGGTTCGGACAAGGACATTGAGGATTATATTACTTCCATGCTTGCTTACGGAACCATTCTGGCGATGTTTCAGGAGGCTTGATGATGAGTAAAAAGAAAATCATTACGCTAATTTTCATTCCGATTTTCATTGCGTTGTTTCTTGTTGGCTGTTCTGAAGCTGATAGGGTTAATTATAACATTTCTAATCAAGCGGAATATTTCCAGTGCGAACGCCGTCTGACCGTCTATAATGCCCGTACAGACCTAATTATCATGACCGTCGAGGGCTACATGAATATCAGCAATAATAGCTCTAACGAGCTTGTCTGCACTGTAAAAGTCGGGCCGAATGAGTACAAAAAGAATTACATTTATCTGAATGACTACACGCTTTATGTTATCGAGGATATAACAGGAACGCACACTGACCCGTATCATTATACGATTTACTTCCATACGAATATTTTGCCGTCAGTGGAGGTAAAGCCTTAAACGAGGGCGGCTAATAACCGCCCTTTTTACCATAGAAAGGAGATGCAGAGGTTGGAGAAAGAAGATTATGAGCAAACTATAAAACGAATGACACACAATTATGAAAAATGTCGTTCTAATTGCTCTGGCTGTCCGCTGAAAAATAGTCGTGATTATTGGTTTGATAGATATGATAACAAACAATACGGAACGGGAAATTGCTTTGTTCGCGATGGCTTTTATAGTGTTTCGGCAGATGCTATAAAACGACAATTTAACGCTATTGCGGAATGGGCAGGAAATAATTATTATGTCGAGGCTCTAATAAAAGGATGTCCATTGTGTGGTTCAAAAGGTGAGCTATACGGCGATTTTGACAGGTTTTATGGAACATCTTATGGAGTAAGATGTATCAATAGCTTATGTGCTATGTCAAACAAAAGAATATACGAACGAACGAAAGAAGATGCTATTAGCAAATGGAATCATTCTACTGGAAAGGAAGAAGATGACGCATGACTACAATCTATTTTGATCTTGACGGCACTCTATCAGACCTCTTCAGCGTGCCGCATTGGCGCGAGAGACTGGCGGCGAAGGATAGTACTCCCTATCGTGTTGCGCGGCCTCTATGCCCGCCTGAGAGCCTTAGAGAGCGTCTGACACGCTATCACGCCGAAGGATACAAGCTGGGCATTATTTCATGGTGCTCAATGGGCGGCGATGAAGGATTCGACGAAGCTGTAAAGGCCGCGAAAATTGACTGGCTAAAAGAACACGACATTCTCAAATGTTTTGATGTCGTTCACATTATGCCCTATGGCACGCCGAAACATCAATTTATGAATCGCGGCGATATTCTTATTGATGATGATTCTAACGTTCGCGCCCAGTGGAATAAATGGGGCGGTGTGGCGATAGATGCGAAGGAACTTTTTACAACTGTTTAACTTGACTTTGGGCTGGTTTTGTAGTATTATAAGGCTGTAAGGGGGAGAAAAACATGGAAAACAAGAACGAATACTATATTCTGAGCGATAATAGATTCATTTCCAAACAGAAGGCGGACGAGGCTTTCGAGATTGTCAATAACTTCCACAATGGCACTATTAAGGTTTGTCTGTCTGATAGTGAAGTATTTACTAATGGTGATTTTGTCAGTGCCGTAAAGCTGTTTAGAAGCAAGTATGATACAGAACTTGGCGACGCGTATGAAGCAATCAAGTGGCTGAGAGGCACAAATTAACAACGATTTAACTTGACTTTTAGCAGCTTACGTGCTATAATAAGAATGTAGTTAAGGGAACGACATGAAAGGGGCTAAATACTATGCAGAATGAGTTTCAGTACACTTTCGTCATCGACCGTATGGTCAGTTTCACGGTTTCCTATTACACTCTTGGTAATAACAAGCATCCGCACTTTTCTACTCAGGCGCAGAAGTTCAACCGCCCCAAGACTGATTTTTCTGAGTGCGACCAGTGCCAAGACCGCCTTCTACCTTACCACTCCATGGTACGCGACTTCTGGCGCAAGTGGAATGATAAGCATCTCATGCTGCTGACGGATGATGAGCTTCGGCAAGTTGAGAACGATGTAGAATTGCTGAAACAAAATTATCCGTATGTTGAAGGGGACAACTTTTACAAAATCAAAGAGCTGTCCATGACCGTGAAGAGAAAGGTGTGATGACCTATGTCCTATCGCGTCTTAGAACTGGAAGAGCTGAAAATGCTTCTCGGAAAGAGACATAGAAGTGCAGAAGATGTTGCAACTGTATTTGAAATCATGTTGGAAAAATGCAGTGAGGATGATACAAAGTGTAAGGATTGTTCACTGAGCTTTGGAACAAAAACGGTGCTTTGCTATCTAATGCGGAAATATGCAGAACGCTATGGCGTAAAGGAGAGATGATGAAGCTTGTTCTATTTTTTTGTGAAACTTATAATTTATAGCGTTATTGTTACATTTACTTTCACCTGCTGTTCTGCCATTTTGTGGCTTGTACTTTGGATTAAAGATATGATTGAAGAGAAGAAAGTTAAAAAGGGGAAATGATTATGGAAACTCTCGGATGGATTGTCGGCATTGTTTTTGTCATCTACATCATTTTCCAGCTATGCGGTCTCACGGCTGGACTACTTGATCTTTTCAGCATATTTTTTGACAAAAACCACAAATCTTAACTTGACAAACGCTCTCCGATGTGCTATAATAACAATGTAAATCGAGGACAGGACAAAAAAGAAAGGTGGAAACCCCATGAAGAAGTTTTATGCCGTTGCCTATGACAGTGATTACGCTTTGAACTACGACAATGAAGCGCTTCGCGACTGGAACCTCGCGGCTGTGGTTTATTTCAACTCTAAGCATAAGCGAGATGAGTGGTGCGATGGTTATCATCTGTGCCGTCCCTGCACTGCTAAGTTTGCTAAGTACATGGTTTACGGTCATGTGGAACTTATTGAAAGAGGTGAATGAGATGAACAAGAATAAGAAAGCTGAAATCGTGAACAGCTCTTATGAAGCTAATCGTAAAATCCGTAAGGACTGGGGCGACATTAAGCCCATCACGCGCGTCATTCCGAACAAGAAGAAGAATCAGCACGTGAAGCACAAAGGTAAGATCGAGGAATGAGGAGGAACGACTGTGCATTTTAATCTTTTGTTCTTTACTATACTTCTTGCGTCCGCTTGTGCTGTTGCCTTATCCCTATCATGTAAAGAAAGGAGTGATAACGAATGATTTATTCCAAGGAAACCCGTAAGGCCATGCTAAACTATCGCATCCGCGTCCTACTATCTCGCGGTGAAGTTGAACGTATGCACCTGATCGCAAAGCTTCGTCGCGAACTAAACAACCTTGAAAGTGAGGAAAACTAATCATGTGGTATTGGAACCGCCCGTTTTATGAAGGTATTCCGAATGATGATGGCCAGCTTGGCGAAATTGTTCGGGAATATTTCACTAAGACCATTCCTGAGGAAGATGTGGAAGCCTTCATCAATCGCCGCAACGACCCTGTTACGTTCCGCGATGGCGGCGATACGGAATACAGTGCGGCTAAGGCAATTTTCTTCCTCGACCGCCAACTGTATGAAAAGCTCCGCCGTGCTTGTGTGAACTTTAAGACTGCTTCATTCTGCATCCATCTGCGGGCACGTATGAATGAGATTGAAGATGGCATGACGTTTAAGCAATTCACAGGTATTGATATTCCGCTTGTATGGCACGAGGATTAAGCTATGTCTACATTATATATTACGGTCGGCCCTCCCGCCAGCGGGAAATCGTTTTGGGCGCAATCCCGGAACCTACCCGTGGTATCTACGGATGCCATTAGGCGGGAAATAAATGGGAATGAAAGCGACCAAAGCAACAATGAAAAAGTTTTTTCAACGGCTCGTGAGCGTGTTTGCGCTTTTCTTGTAAATGGGCAAGATGTGATTTACGATGCAACTAATATGGGCTATCGCAATCGTAAGGCCATAATAGCAGAAGCGAGAAAATTGCGCAATATTAGTGTGAACATAGTAGCTCATGTGTTTGTTGTGCCTATTGACATTCTTTATGAACGTAATATGACGCGGGAGCGCAGTGTTCCGATAGATGTTATAGACAATATGTTGTCTCATTTCCAACCACCATGTGAATGGGAAAAGATAGACAAAGTGGTTTATCACATCACAAAAGATGAGAGAACACTGTCAGAGCTACTTGCACTTAGTAAAGAAAAAACGGCTAATGTCCGTGCTTCTGAATTGTGTGTAAAGCGCTCTCTTGCAGAGGCTTGTCTGTACCTCGATGTAGCATTTGAAACGGCTAAGAAGGGTCATGCAGGGCACAGTGCGTACATCTATCTTGCCGCTGGTGGAACGCCTGAAAATGCGGCTCTGATAGCCTATCATGAGCTTCCTGATGACATGGATGCTTATGATAAGATGCGGAAAGTTATGCCGATTGATTTTACTTATGATTTGGACTTGGTGCATGAAGCTGATGTAAGGAGCCACATTTAACTTATACTTAACTTGACAGATTAGCTAGCCCATGTTATAATACTCAAGTAAGTCAAAGGAAAGGAGAAAACGCAATGCGATTGTCCTATTTCAAACACGCCCGCAATGCAATGCTCAAAAGTGATTATCATGGAGCTGGTTCTTCACCAAGAATTGGTGTTGTAGCTGAATATAAAGGAGCCATCATTGCAGAAGCGTGGAATACAGACAAAACATCTGTTCTGCAAAATAAGTACAATCGCTTGCGTTTTCACAATCCTGCGCTTCCTGCCAAAAATCACGCAGAAACGAACCTCTGTCAGCGCATACGATGGAAGTTTGGCGACAGCCTTGACTGGTCGCGCGTGCATTTGTATTTGTATAGAGAGCTTAAAAACGGTTCTCTGGCTATGTCCCGCCCTTGCCATGCTTGTATGGCAATGTTGCAGGACTTTGGAATCGAAAAAGTTTATTACACTACTGAGAATGGATATGCGGAAGAGCGTATCAAAGGAAAGGAAGAAATCTAATTATGGAAGAGAAACGTATTTATTCCCTCAATCTGGCGGCATTTGTTATGGCTCGCACTGGTTATGAACCTGTTATTAAGCTGGACGAGAATACACACACTTATTATTGTGTTTACCCCAGTGACAACCCCAGTGTTGCTGGCGCAGTTTATGATTTTCGACGCGATAATACGGTCGTTGTCGTTCAAGATTTTCTCAAAGCCATTAAGCACATTAGAACGGCCATGCACGGCGGGGAAACAAAAAATGCGGCTGAGGACAGCGATCAGCCATCCCCAGCCAGTAATTAAAGTCATTTAACAGAAGGTGGAGGCATACTTTCCATCTTTTCTATCTCACAGAGATACTTCCACGTTTTTACCATGTAGTAAGCCGCTTCGGCACATTCAAGACACCAAGTGTCTTTGTCGTTCAGGTCTTCGAGTTCATCGACGATGCGCTCTTTGTATTCCTCAATAATCTTGCTCATGGTATCACCTACCTTATGCGGTAAATCACAAGATTGGCTTCGCTAACAGTTCCCGATGTTGCGTTTGTTGCCACCACTTGAAGGTTTACCGCATTATTTATACAATTACAAGAAGGAAGAATGTTGACGATAGTCGTAAAAGCAAGTGTTCCAACGTCGTTTGCGGCAACGCTTGTGACCGTGCTTACCGTTTCAGGCTGTGCAACGCCATCTTTGTAGAGTTGCACCGTGAAAGGTGTGGTTGCCGCAGTACTGCCACCCACGCCGTTGAAGGAAACAAGATAACGACCGGGAGCCGCAATGCGGAAAGTTGTGCCACTGGTTGCACTGACGCGACAGTCGGAATATTTGACTGTTGGAAAGCTCAGTGGAGTATTTTGCGCATAAGTTGTAGTTGTGTTGCTATATGCTTGATACATAATTATCACGCTCCTTCGGGCAGACCCCGATAATGGTTAGGCGTTATTGCATCCGCAACCGCTGTTATAGCCGTAGCCATAGTTCGCGCCGCATCCAGTATTGGTATTGACAAGATAGGCCGGACTTGGCACAGCGGGTACGCGATTATTGATGTTGTTGACAGTGGCCTGCATAGGTGCGATCTGACTATTGATGTAGTTTTGCAGATATGCAGTCTGTGCACTGTTATTCGCGTTATTTTGCAGTTGTGTAATGGTGGCCTGCATAGTATCAATCTTGCTCTGAGTGAACATATCCTTGATGCTTTGGAAGCCAGCCATCATCTGTGCAGTTTGTGCGTCAATTAGCTGATGTGTTTCAGTGAAGCCAGTCCGCAGACGGTCGCTGATGACATTAGCCTGTTCCATGGAATTGATTTTGACTTCGTTGAATCCAGCGGTAAGATTTTCTCTAATTTGGCAGCCATTATTATTATCGCGTAATTATTTAATGTTTACGCTTCTTAATATTTCTATCAAGATTAGACTATATCTTCTTCCTTGTGGGAAGTTGGGCACTCGTGTCGGTATTATTGGTAAGTCATCCTCAACCGTTAGTCGTTGAACCTTCCAAGATACTTGTTTGACTATTCTCTTGGCTTGGCTGCTGGTTATCACTTAATAATGATTTCCCAGCAATTCACCCATTTTATTCTTCATTCTTTTTCAAGAAAGCCTGCCTATGCCAATTTTAAGCAGTTCATAAGCTGTTGCATCAGGCTCATGTTGCCCGTCTGAATGGCGTTAATAACTTGCTGGCCGCTCAGACTGATCTGGCCGCTCAGTTTGTCAATGCCGCCGTTGAGAGCACATAGAGACTGTTGAACATTACTGATGTCAGTGTTGAAAGTGGTCGCGAGAGTTTGAATTGCGGTTTGGTTGCCTCTGATCGCATCGAGGATAGCCTGATCGCTTAACCCATCCGCGCGAGCGCGCTGAATGGCCGCATCTACTGCGCCAGTGACAGCCGCATCGTTTGTGAGCTGACCAGCTTGACCGCGATTGCCGAAACCATTGCCGCCCCAGCCGCCAAACAAAATCAAAATGAAGAGCAGTAACATCCCATTGCCTCCCCAGAGGCCATCGTCACAATTACCATTGTTGCGTAGAGCACTGTTCATAAAAGTTGCAAAATCCAGACCAGAACCCATACTATTCATACCCATATCCATAATACCATCCTCCTACTAAATGTAGTAATTATTTTTTATCTTCCGATTTTTCGGAAGAATATTTCAATCTTGAATTATCTATATAACCCAAGATTTTTTCAACATCATTGTCCCCCAAACCTACCCCCGTCAGACGTTTCTTTATCTCATCGTTCGGGAGTTTGATTAGCATCTGTTCCATCATTGCTCCTACATCAAAACTCATTCTTTATCGCCTCCAAAGCTGGACAGATAGGTGTAGACTTTCTGTATTTTGTTCTCACAGTCCGCAATTCGTTTTTCGCATTGCTCAATTTTTTCCATGCTGCCATTATTCGCGTTTACCTTTTGTGGCGCGACAAACGTTGCGACCTGTCCTAAATTATCCACTATGCGGACTTCACGTCCCACCAGATAATAACCGCTGTTCGGAACTAATTGTTGAGGGATTTCATTCTCATTCTGGACTATATAAAGCAGAATTGAATTCATCATTTCATCCTCACCTCCTCATAGAAATAGTGGCGATGCGATTTAGATAAAAATGAAGGAGAAATTAAATGACTATGAACTCGATGACTATATTTTGACACAATTTTGAAACAAAGTTTACCGTTTCTTAACTTGACTTTTGTGTCAAGGCATGGTATAATAGTATCAGAAAGTGAGGTGGAAAGCCGCTATGATAAAGAACGAATACGACGAGCAAATGAGGAAGTTGTTTTTTAACGTACTGGATGCGAACGATAGGATGCTTAAGTGCATCGTAAAAACTGCATCTGCTAAGAAGATGTTTGAATTGCTTCCGTCCCCGCAAGTAAAGGAATATCTGGAATCTGTTCGAGAAGAGTTATCCCAGACCATTGCTGGCTATGAGGACGCGGCCCATGAAGCAGACAACTATCTCAAGGAAACAAAAGCTCAACGATATACTACGCTCGACTATCAATCACCAGCTTCCGCAATGGAAGCATTTGCGCTGAACGTCTCACGATTAAAATAAGAAAGAAGGAAAACTATCATGCAGGAAATTACCTATGTATCTCAGAAGAATTGTTCATTCTATCTGGATGGACAGAGCAACACTCATTGCTTCATTCGGGGAACTCGCTATTATTTCATCAATTACATTCGCGACAACTTTCCGCAATTTTCGCGCATTCTATGGGAACCGAATGAGGATGGCATAATGGATTTCAAGCCACAGTATCTCATGCCAGATGAGTATTCGGCAGTTGCAACATGGAATCCATCTGATGAAAGCTACAAGTTTGACAACTCTATCGGTCAGCTTTATGCCTATAACGAAATCAAGGAGAAGGTAAACTGGGCACTCCGCAAGCGTTTCCTCACATTCCTTGATGACCTTGATAAGCAGCGTCAGCAGATGATTGAAGGCTATGCGGCCTATTCTAACAAGCTATACGATAACACAGCTTACCGTGTCACAAAGCTATATAACTATTTCAACGAAGAACCACCCCATGAGACGCTATGATATTTGGCCTTTTGAAGAATGGAAAGTGTTATCAGAACATGAGTGCGCTTCATTAAGACCTAATCAAACTTCAATATGGGTGGTTCAGGTGATGGTAGGGTGGATGAGAGATGATAAAAATCCCAAAACCACCCCCATCATTAGATGGTTACCAAGAAAGGATTTTTATAAGGAGAAGAAACGTGGAAAAAGCATATAAAGATAAGTTGGTAACGGCTTTCATCACACTTTCATCCCATTGCTGGGCTACGGAAAATTGTGCAAGTTGTATATTTTTCAAAGACAGACAGTGTGTATTCTCGACAAAGACACCAGATATGTGGAAAATGCCGAAAGAATTGAAAGGAGATTGAAATGGAAAAGATTATTTTTCTTGATATTGATGGCGTGCTAACCTCGAATGAGTGGGCGGAAAATGTCCTAAAGCAAGAGGGGTATCGGGTCGATGAGTTTAATGAACTATGTCTCGGCAAAATTGCATTTCTAAAGGAAATTGTTGATGCAACTGGCGCTAAAATCGTTCTATCTTCCAGTTGGCGCTTTGATGATGCGGCTCTGACGGCGGTTAGAAATCAACTTGCACAGTGTGATTTGGACGTTTTTGACCTAACTTCTCAACGTATTGACGTTGTTTTCAACAGAACAAAGGAACTGAAACTCTATGTGGAAGAACATCATCCAGATTCCTACCTCATTCTTGATGACGAAATTATTAAAGATGTTGAACTTGCGCCTCATCAGGTGCGCACAAGCCTAACTCGCGGGCTGATGAAAAAGGATGTTGAGCCTGCTATTAAGATACTTAATAAGGAGAATTGAATTGAATAACATTGACATTTACAACTGGATTTATGAGAATAATTGTGAAGATTGTGATGCTCAGGAAGAATGCCACGATTGTTATGTGAGAGAAATACTGGAAGAATTGCAAAAGAAGCCTTCTGAAACAACAGAAATCTCATCTGGATGTCCTTATTGCCGCGACAAGAAGGGCAACGTGAAGAGTTTCTTCATTATGACTGACGCGAACAAGACCATTCCAGATGACGACATTTGTTTCTGTCCTGTGTGCGGGGGGAAGATGCGTTAATGGAAGAAGCCATGACGAGAACGAAATGCACAGAAGACTATATCACCACCACTTTTGGTGTAATTTATGCGCGAGAATGTGAAAAGTGCAAGGGTATTTTCTTTGATATTGATGACAATTATCAATATTGTCCACTTTGTGGCAGAATAATTGAAGGAGAAAACTAATGTCTGATTTTAATTTCATTGTCGAATGTGTTCACGGAGACGAGCGCGAAGAGCTTGGCCGCGCCGCGAATGAAAAACTTGCATGGACTATTGCGCGAGAGTGGATTGATAGACAATTCAATTCGCCTGAAATCTACTATATTCGCAAGTGGTTTATTTCCGCAAATTGCGCAAGGTATGACTTTGGTAGCCATACTTGGTTCATTGAAATTACAGATTCAAAACTCAAGGCATTTGATATTGTGGCCGATTACCGCAATTCTCCCGAAACCACCCCCTATACAGTTCGAGCACATAACAAGTCAGAAGCAAGAAAGTATTTCGAGGACAAGTTTGGCCATCTAAAAATCTTTTCAGTGGAGCAACGAGATGAGAGTTTGGGAGAGCCTGCCTATTATTGGTAAAGATGAAATATGGGTGCTGACTGGAGAAAAGTGTGGGACTGAGAAAGAAAGAAGAAAGATTTTGAGGAGGCTGGATGGTGAATGGCTGATGAGAAAGAGAAGAAGACTGGTAGCGAAAGCATGGAGAAGTATAAAGTAAAACTTTTTTCTTCTTATTACTCGCCTTACATCTACATATTTCCGCCGCCATGTCTTTTTGCACGCGGAAATGGAAAAATGGAGACAATGATAAAGTCTATTGAAGATTCACTCAAAAGACTTCAGAATAACAAATTATGGAAGGAGATTGATTTTTAGTGGCACATAATAAGGAAGAAACTCCGACAAAAACTCCCCTCGACTGCATCAGTGAGCTTTGTGAGCATCTTCTTGGCAAAGATTATTTCATTCCAGACCCAGTTTCACCTGAACAAGCTGCTGAAATTATCACACAAGACATCATCAACGCTTATCCTAAGCGAAATGAAAGCCCAGAAGATGCGGTTCGGCGTAAGTTAAAGCAATGTCAGTTTTGTGTCCATTGTGAATCCATGCCACCTATTTTTGGCAACACTTATAGCGAAACCGCTGGTTATTGCAAGGTGCGCAAGAAGTGTGTAAAATATCGCCACAAAGCGCGTTTTTGCAAGGCTTTCAAATTGCTCCCCTACGTGCCCATAGACCTTACTAAAGCGCCGACGGCAAAGTGATTTTTCCTTTATTTCTGCCTAATTTCACTTACATTTCTCTACCTATACTATGGCGATTATTTTTGTGGGGGTGGAGATATATGCTTCGACTTGTCAATCGTCGTCTAATTATTCCACGCGGTGATAGTGGTAGCTTTGCTCTACCAACACTTGGTATCACTGATGAAGGAAACGTTGCAATTTTTTCTATATTTGATACATTAACGCGCGAAACATTGCTTGAAAAGCGTGTTGACGCGTCGGAAGATTATCTTTATATTAACTTAACTCACGAAGATACTAATATTCCCGCCGGTAAGTATTATTGGGACATTAAAATCTATCGTGAGCCACAATTTGACGAAGATGGCGTTCTTATAGGCGGAGAGGAAGTTGATAGCTACTATTCTGCCTATAAGATGCCATCTTGCATTATCAAGGAGGTTTCACGAAAAGATGGCTGACTTACGACAAGAAACTCGTGATAGACTTGCTTTTCTTGACGATTGTCCTCCACCGCCTCCTATGAAAGTTATGCCGAACTCAATGTTCAAAGAGCTAATGTATAAGTATGCTAATTCTATTGGCTTTACTGGCTCTAAGGATGATGTAGAAGAGGCATTTCTTGCGGCACTGCAAGGTGGGGGAGCTGTTGCTGGCGATATAATTGTTCGCGAAAAGCGAATCAATTTTCCATCAACAGGAGATAATAACAAAATCTATTACGACAATACAACTAATAATGTTTATTTTTGGGACGCAAATAAATATGTACAGATAAACATAGCGTCTTCTGGAATTGTCGAAAACACTATTTTGTATGGCGGCGATGCGTCTACAATTTAGTTTTTTCAAATATACGTTTGTTTTGGAGGGAAAAACGATATGGCACAAAATCAAGTGAATATTCGCCTTGTCACTCGTAATGACACGGCGGAGAACTGGACTACTAAGAATCCCGTGCTACTCGAAGGCGAAATGGGTATCGTTCGCGAAAACGGCCTAATCAAGGTCGGCGATGGCATAACCGCTTGGAACAATCTGTCTTACATTAACGACCTATCTACTGTTGTTGCTAATCACTACGAAGGCACTGCTGAAGAAAATGAAACCGACACTGCGGTTATCACTCGCGTGCTGGGTGATGTTGCGGCTGAAAAGGATGATACTTTCATCGTGAAGCGCGCAATTTCTGGCGGCAAGGTATCTTATACGGCTTATGTCTATGACGGTGAGAAATGGGCCGCTATGGACGGCAACTATGATGCAAGCAATGTGTATTTTGACAAGGATTTCGTGGCTACTGCGCCCATTGGTGTTGTGACTATTCCCGCTTCTGGTTCCGCGACAATTTCTGCCGCTGGCAAGAGTGTTAAGGATGTTCTGGCTGCTATTCTTGCGGAAGAGAAACAGCCTACTGCTACCAATCCCACCGTTAAGCTAACCGCTTCTGACAATAAGGAATATGAAGTTGGCACAAAGGTGTCTCCGAAATATAGTGCTTCTCTGAACGCTGGTTCTTATACCTATGGCCCCGCCACTGGTATTACCGCTAAGACTTGGAGCGTTACTAACAGTGGCTCTGATGAAACTCTGACTACTGCTACTGGCACTTTTGCAGAGATTACTGTCGCCGACAATACAAGCGTTTCCATTACCGCCACCGCCACTTATGATGATGGTGCAATGCCTAAGACCAACATTGGCAATGACGCGCCCACAAAGCAGATTAAGGCTGGTTCTGCTTCTGCTACCACCAGTGCAAGGGTTACTGGCTATCGTAGCTTCTTCTATGGCGTTGACACCACTGATGGCGAAATCAATTCTACACTCATTCGCGGTCTAACCAATGGCGGCGCTTACAATGACTCAAAGACACTAAATATTGCCCCCGGCGCTACCGCTGGTGCAAAGCGTGTTATCGTTGCGTTCCCCGCTAACACCACTCGTGATGGCATTAAAGAAGTGCTGCTTACTTCCACCATGAATCTTGACATTACGAGCAGCTATGCGGTAAAGCCAAACGTGTCAGTTGAAGGCGCAAACGGATATACCAGCATTGAATACAAGGTGTTTGTGTATCAGCCTGCTGAGATTGGCGGCGACGAAACGCATAAAATTACACTGGCGTAAGGAGGGGAAAGAAAATGGCTGTTATTAAGAAAGATTATAATGCTTCTTCTCTACCAATTTCATTTTCAAGAGGTAATCCACAACCTCTTGATAAGTCTGCGGTATGGTATGACTTTGAGGCTTTAACTAATTACGCGAAGCAAGGGGCAACGGCGTACGTAGGACAGGTTTTGGCATATGTTAATGAAACTGACAATACCGCAAAAGCCTATATCATCGCTGATGCCGCTGGCACTCTTGTTGAAGTCGGTGCTGCTACTCTTGGCGATGACAAAACTATCACTCTTGAAGAGGGTACTCTTGCTCTAAAGAGTTGGGGCAAAGAATACTATCGCTGGGTTGATGCAGTCGGCGAAGAAGGACAAGAAGGCTATGTTGCTGGCCACCATGAGAAGCAAGTAGTTGATGGCGAACATCCTTGGATTGCAGGTCTGGAGCCCAAGGCCATTGCTGGCACTGATGGTACTTTTGAGCTTGCATGGTATCAACCTTCTACTACCACTGTTGAAGGTCTAAGCTCCACTGTCAGCACTATTCGCACTGCCGTTGATGAGATTAACAAGGCTCTTGGCGATGCGAAAACCGAAAACACCATTCGCGGCGACATCGCTGGCCTGAAAGAGACTGTTGAAGGCAAGCTTGATACTGCTGGCGGTACTCTGACTGGCAATCTTACTCTGGCTGATGGCTCCAAGGCCGCTTCCGAGAAGGTTGTTGATACTAAGGTTGCTGAGGCAATTGGCTCTGCTGGTCACCTAAAGAGGCTTGTCGTTGAACAACTACCTGACATTGCCGATGCCGATGTTGATACCATTTACATGGTTAAGGATGCAAGCGTAACTTCTGGCGATGCATACAAAGAGTACATGGTCATTGACGGTGTTTTTGCACAAATTGGCGATACCACTGTTAACCTCGACCCATATGTCAAGAAAGCTGTTCCCGCCGCCGCTAACAATATCGCGGTTCTGGGCGAGGACGGCGCTCTGATTGATGGCGGCACTACCATTGCAGCGCTGAAATCTGGTATTGAGGATGACTATAATGGCAAGCTGGCTGACAAGGTTGATGTGACCGAAGGTAAGTCTCTGGTTGATGATACGCTCATCACTAAGCTGGGCGCTCTTGCTAACATTAAGACCATTGGCGCTAACCTGACTCTCAGCGAGGCTGGCGAGCTGTCCGCACAAGATAGTTATGAGCTACCTGTTGCCACCGATGCTGTTCTGGGCGGCGTGAAGATTGGCTCTGGCGTTGAGGCTACCGCCGAAGGCGTGCTTTCTGCCAAGGTTAAGACTGGCAACGGCCTGTCCCTTGGTGCTGACGGCATTGAGATGGGTACTGCTTCTGCTGATGCCGCTGGCGCAATGTCTTCTGAGATGTTCCTCAAGCTATCTAATATCGAAGCTGAGGCACAAAAGAATGTTGTTGTCGGCGCTCTAATTGGCACTGACACTGCTGAAATTAACGAGGACAAGAAGATTGTTGTCCCTGTTGCTACTGCTGACAATTTCGGTGTTGTCAAGAGTGCGGCTGATGACAACAAGGTTGCTGTTGGCGAAGATGGCACAATGACTATTAACAAGGTTGGCGTAAGCAAACTGACGAATGAAGAGGGCACTGAGCTGGTGCTGAATTGCGGCAACGCTTGATAGATTTTTTAATTGAGAGGCGGGCTAAAACCCGCTTCTCATTACGACATATAATTTGGAGCACATTTTGTGCTGTTATTCCTTCTAAAATTATATATTTGAGGTGCGTTAATTATGGCTGAGAAAATTATCAACACTCGTGTTCAACTTAAATATGATACCCTTACCGACTGGCTTGCTTCCGATGTTATTCTAAAAGCTGGTGAAGTGGCCATTGCTACCATTGCTACTACTAATACTAATTCTGGCCTAACGCCTCCTGCCATCGGTATTAAGGTTGGCGACGGCAAAAATACATTTGCTGATCTAAACTGGATTCAGGCCATTGCTGGTGATGTTCCCACTTGGGCTAAGGAAGCTGCTGGCACGACTGTTCAGAAATGGATTGATGGCGCTATTAAAGCCATTCCTGCGGCTGCTTCTGGCGCGGGCACTACCACCTTTACTTCTGCAAAGCTAATTAAGAGCGTCACTCAGGATGAAGGCGGTAAAATCACCGATGTTACTTATGAAGATATTACCATTGATGCTGTTTCTGGCCTGTCTGATCGTTTAGATGGCATTGATACCGCCATTGGTAAAAAGCTGGATGCTAATCTGGCTTCTGCTGCCGCTACTACCACCAATAAACTAATTGATGACGCTGCTGCTAAGGGCTATGCTGATGCTGCTCAGGCCGCTGCCGAATCTACCGCTTCCAATGCCCTGTCTGCCGCAAAGACCGCCATTCTGGGCGAAGCTGATTATAGCGGTACTGTCAAGGGTGCTTATGCCGAGGCAAAGAAAGCCAATGATGCTATTGCGGCTCTTGATGTTGCTGATACCGGCTCCGGCGTTGTGACTGCCATTACTCAGACCGATGGTAAGATTGCTGTCACAAAGAGTGCCATTGATACGGTTGTTGCTTTTAGTGATGGTTATAATGCTTCTTCCAACAAAGCTGCTACCGTTAAAACAGTTACCGATGCAGTCGATGCAGCCAAGCAAGAACTAAATAGTAACCTGTCTCAGATGGCTGGTGCAATGCGTTTCCGTGGCACGGTTACTGCCGCTCCTACCGCCAATACTGCCGCCCCCGACGATGGACTGGGCGCATGGCGTGCGGGCGACGTGGTGTTGTTCGGCACTGCTGAATATGTTGTCAGCGGACTAACCTCTGATAAGCCCACATGGCAGCTGCTCGGTGATGAGGGCGCTTATCAGACGAAACTAAGTTTCACTGGCACTCCTTCTTCCGAAAATAAGGTTGTTACTAACAACACTCTGGAAGACGCTAAGACCGAAATGAATACTGCCATTGCTGGCGCTAACACCGCCGCTTCCAACGCGAAAGATGCCGCCGATGCTGCTCAGGGTACTGCCAATACCGCTGTTACCAATGCTAAGAAAGCTAACGATGCTATTGCGGCTCTGGATGTGGCTGATGATACCACAAAGAAAGGCTTTGTAAGCACAGTCACTCAGACAGATGGTAAGATCGCGGTTACCAAGAAAGAAATCGGTTATGCTGACATCTCCGATGTTGCTTTCGACGGTACACCCAGCAAGACCAATAAGATCGTTACTGGTACTGCACTTGATACCGCAAAGACTAACATCGTTGATGGTATTAGCGGTTCCGCGACCGCAACCGCTGTTGCAAACAATCAAGTCAGCGTTCTCACTGGCGTTTCTCTGACCGCTGGTAAGTTAACCAAGGCTTCCGAATGCAAGCTGGCCGCTGTTGCCGCCACTGGTAAGGTTGCTGACATTGATTTCGACGATACTGTTCTCGTTCTAAACTGCGGTTCTTCTACCGTGAATGTTTAACATATAACTCATGGGGGTGAGCTGTTTGCAGCTTGCCCCCACTTATTTTTGTATAGGAGGACAAAAAATGGGAAAAGAGCATTTAGTATCAATAGTCCTTCGTAATAATTCACCTGAAGGATGGGAAAAGAATAAAGCGTTTATTCTTAATAAAGGAGAAGTTGGAATAGAAATTGGGGCGAATGATGCAGTTCCGAAAATTAAAATCGGCAATGGCAAATATTCGTGGGAAAAGCCCCCTTATTTCAGTCCTTCTTTGCTTAAAAGTTATACATGGGGTGATTTGAGAGGAACAGCACTTGAAAATGCCGCCGAACAAACTGAATATTTAGGGCTGACAAAACCCGGCTATGGTGATAATGCCAGTATAAGAGTTCTAAATGATAACTTTGATAAACTTTGACCTGTCATACAATGATACTCTTACTTTGGTGAGACATTTAGAAAAACGTGTGGATAAAATCATCGCGTCCACCACTCCCGGCCAAAAGTACTACAATAGACCTAAACGAACTCATTGATATGCGTACTCGCGCCGACGGTGTAGAATATGAAACGGCTGGCGCGGCTATGAGGGCAATAGATGAAGATTTACAGCGTCTTAGCGAGAATCTATCTTCATTCATTGGTTCAAAAGTACCAGACGGTTTATCCTACTCCGATAGCTATCTCCAACTAACTTCTAATGGCGAGCCTATCGGCGACCCTGTAGAAATTATTAGTGGCTCAGGTGGGGGAGGAAGCGGAAGCTCTTCTTATGCCATCACGCTAACAAACTTGCTTTCATCGCGCATTATCTCTGTTGCGTCTGGCGCTTCGGTTGTTTTACGCTATAATTACAAATCAGCCGACAATGAAGGATACACAGACGGCAACGGTGTCGGTGTGCTTTCTATAAATAATGTCCAGCTATCTTCTTTTGTGGTTTCACAAGGAGCGAAACATTCTTAGAGCAACTAAATGCCACATTCCCAGAACTTATTGTTGAAGTTGCGGGACAAGAAAAATATTTCATCCGCTATGTGGATTACAATAACAACGAACTTTATAAATGCATTGCAAACGGCGGCGAAGCGGCTATAGACCCCGTTGCTACTGGAATCTTAGCACTATCAGACATTCCCATTTCCGCTGACACGGAAACAACGAAGTATTCTTACGATGGCTGGGTAAATCTACCAACTTCCATCGATAAATCTTATACAATTCGTGTAAAATATCTTTATCAATTCCGTGTTAGGTTCATGGACGCGACAGGCTCACCATACAATGAGCAATGGATAGAAGAAGGTAACGCGGCAACTCAGCCTACTGAAAAACCGAAAAAAACTCCGACCGCGCAATATTCATTCACATTCTCTGAATGGGATAAGGATTTTGCAGAAATTGTGGCCCCAGTAGATATTAGCCCCGTTTATACTTCAACGCTTAATTCCTACGTTATTCAATTCTGGACAACGGGCTATTACGTTAATGGAGAAGCAGTTCCGTTAAAAACGCAAACCGTATTTTACGGTGACACCGCATCTTATAGCGAAACATTAGACGGCAAAGTTTATTATTATGTGGGAGGCGAGCCTTCTCCATATTACACATTCTATGAATGGGATAGATCGCTGACCATTGCGCCAGATGTTTATACGGAAGAACCGATAATCATTCGTGCTGTGTTTACTTTTAGTGGTACAATAGAAGATGACTGGACAAACTATTGCGGCAAATGCTGCTGCTGGAAATGTAGATAAGTACGGTTTAGGTGGCGTAAAAGCGGTAGAAATTACAGTAAATGGTCAAGCCTATTCAGTAGATATGGAACTTGTGGCAAAAAACTTTGACAAACTCACTGAAACTTCTGCCGATTATAATTCTGGTGCGACAACGGCATCATTCACATTCCTTGCAAAAGATGTTCTGCCTTTCAAGCGCTATATGAACGCCACCAGCGGTGTAATCGGTGGCTGGGAGAAAATGACTATGCGCGAGTGGCTAATGACAGACATTTACACGGGAATGGCCGAAGGCACGGCAAATGCCATTAAATCCGTAGAAAAGGTTAGCGACTATGGTACAGAAGCAAGTGGCGGCGATGATACCAGAGGGCTAAATACGACACAAGATAAACTCTGGATACCTTCTATGACAGAGCTGAACATGGATGGAATTAACACGACTACCGATGCAGTTTATTTTGCAAATCAGTCGGCAAACGGAGAAGGCTATCCATGGTTCTCAACTGATGAAACTCGTATAAAGCGAGATGGTTCAAAAGTCGCGCAACAATATTGGACACGTACTCACCCGAGAAACTTTACTTATCGTATGTGCACAATATGGCCTAATGGTAGCTATTTCCAGAATAATGAGACTTCAAATGCGATGACAACAACTCAACCGTCTTTCATTTTCGGATTCTGCATTTAAGGGGGAATGAAAATGATTAAAATCTTACACAACAATCTTATCATTGACGTTTGTCCGCGCGCCACATTTCTCCGCTATGTGCCAGAAATAAAGCGCTACATCGCGACAAATGTCCAAAATGCAAATGCAATTTTGGGTTCCGATCAGAATACTACCTACCACTTACTTAACACAGATTATAATTTCGACGAAGAAAAACAGTCGGTGGTTTACAAAGAAATAACAGAAAGTGAATATGAACAACTTTCAAAGCAAATGTCTGTGCAAAAACAACAAGAAACAGAGGAACTCAAGCAAGAAGTTGGCAATCTTAAACAAATGTTGACACAGCAAAATATGCTTATTCAACAACTTATTTCACGCTTAAATTAACACATATTATTCGGTGGGGCAGAAAGTTTTGCTTGACTTTTTGCCCCAACTATGTTATAATACAGGAGGTGTTAAGGGGAATGGCTATCGTTGATATATCCTCTTGGCAAGGAACTATTGACTGGGCAAAAGCCAGCAAGCAGATAGAGCTTGCCATTCTTCGCGCGTCAGTAGGGTCAAATAAAGACCAAAAGTATGTGGAATACGCAGAAGGATGCCGCAAGTATGGCGTTCCTTACGGATGCTATCACTATCTTAAAGCTGGAATAAAAGCGGAAGCAGAGAAAGAAGCCCAACTTTTTTATGATGCTGCCGCGCCCCAGTCTCCACTATTTTATTGCCTTGATATTGAGTTTGAGGCGCAAACGCAAGAGAATACAGAAGCGGTTGCACTGGCCTTCTATGAAAAGATGCGCGCTCTGGGTGCGAAGAAAATTGGCCTTTATGCCAATCAGAAGAGAAAGTTCATGAGTGAAGGCTTAGTGAATAAGTTTGATTTCACTTGGGTTCCGCGCTATGGCAAGAATCAAGGTGAAGCTGATGACAAGAACTATCCACCGAAGTTTCCGTGCGATTTGTGGCAATATGCAAGCGTTGGACAGATTGACGGTATAAATGCAAGAGTAGATTTGAACAAATTGTATGGAGATAAGAGTTTGGAATGGTTCACGGAAGGAGGAAAAATTATGGCAGAAAAGTTTAGTAATACTCATTTTGTTGAGTTTTTGAAGAAGTTTAAGGGGCAAAGGTACTGGTATGCTACTTGTGTTTATAAATGCACCAAAGACCTTTATAATCGGAAGAAAGCGCAATGCCCTGCGCATTATGGCTCATCGCGGACGGCGCAGTATGAACGTGATATTGCAAATGGTATGCTTTGTGCTGATTGCATCGGTCTTTTAAAAGGATACATGTGGACAAGCGGCGGCGAAGGCGTATTCGATGGAACCTTCACCAACAAATATCAATCGAACGGTTGCCCTGACCGTAGTGCAAATGGATTTTTCTCCTATGCAAAATCTCAGGGCATGGATTGGGGAACCATTGACACCATTCCTGAAATCCCCGGTATTGCGGTGCGTTATGACGGCCATGTGGGTTACTACATTGGCAATGGCCGCGTCATTGAAGAACGCGGATTCAACTATGGCTGTGTTGAAACCGCACTTGCTGGCCGTGGATGGCTACATTGGTATAAAATCCCCGGAATTAAATATGAAACAAGTGGCCCCGTTGAGCCTGTTCAGCCCACAATCTATAAGCTGGGCGACCGCACTTTGCGCCGCGGTATGAAAGGCGATGATGTTAAGGAGCTACAAGAAAGTCTAATGAAGATCGGCTATGAGCTATCTAAGTTTGGCGCTGACAGTGATTATGGTGCTGAAACCGAAACTGCCGTGAAGAAGTTCCAGACCGCTTCTGGTCTGACCGCTGACGGCATTTATGGTCAGAACTCCCACAAGGCGCTCATGGAAGCTCTTGCGGATGACGAACCAGACCCAGAACCAGTTGTACCCGTTGCTAAGGTTGAACATCTGGTTGTGAAGTGTGACGGGTCGGCGCGTATTAGAAAAGGCGATGGCACTAATTATGGCATCATCACAACTGCAAAGAAAGGGACAAAGTTAACGCCAGTGTTTGGCAAGGATGAAAAACCGCTAATTTCTGCTAATGGTTGGAACGCTGTGAAGCTGAATGACACTATTGGCTGGATTAGTGGAGACTTGGTAGAAGAAAAATAATTTATCGGTAATAAAAAATCAAAATATAGAAAGGAAGTATTCTATTATGACTAATAATATCAACAATTTCATCAATCGCAATAATCTGTCCGAGGGACACAACACTCATCCCATTAAGGAAATGCCTCCTGATGTGTGTGAAGCCCAGTGGAATATCATTGAACGCCACGACTGCTACAACAAGCCTTACAAAGTCTTTCAATGCAGTAACTGTGGAGCTGTATTTAGTGAAGCCTTTGCGTGGCTAACCTACTACAACTACTGCCCGCATTGCGGTAGTCATATGCACAGAAGCGATTGGGATGAAGTTGAGAAATCAAAGTCAACAAGAACCAACCATTAAAAAAGACACAAGGAGAGGATTTTTGTGGCAAGCGAAAAAACAATAAATACCAGAGTGCAGATGAAGTCGGATACCGCCGCCAATTGGGCTAAAGCTACTTCCTTTACGCCCAAGAAAGGCGAAATCATTGTCTACAATGATAATCCACCACATATTAAAATTGGTGATGGCACAACTAAAGTAAATAACCTATCCTTTGCCACTTCATCTGTTTATGTTGGCAGCACAAAACCTTCTGGCAATTATGACATATGGATTGATACTTCGTCCAATACGGCGACTGACGTTATAACCGCTGTTATCTTCACGCAAGATGAAAAAACAAAACTGGCGGGCATTACTTCAATCTCCAACGATGATATTGACGCAATTTGTAATGGAACAGTAAAGGCAGCAAGTGAAGTGTCGGTCTAATGGATACCTATATCATAATGGAACAAAAGCAAATGGAAGCTGTCGCGGATGCGATACGTCTTAAAACTGGAAAGGGCGATAAAATTAGATGCGATTTGCTCGCGGAAGAGGTCGGAACGATAGGAGAAGTTTATGAGGATTTTATTAGAGGTAAAATACTTGGTACTACTTCCAT
>ERZ808259.351-NODE-351-length-22331-cov-3.287664_pt1 | contig 22331 bp, 22 predicted proteins | sample MGYA00521279_ERZ808259 | MGnify/ENA primary metagenome ERZ808259 (study PRJEB31516, sample SAMN03275586) | gut metagenome | biome: mammalia-associated habitat; material: feces | host: Papio cynocephalus | place: Kenya | collected 2012-07-27 ... | reverse complement strand
GGGATTGACGTCTTGATATAAGAATAGCCCAAAAGCATTTCTATATTTCTTTTTTTTATTCTTTTTAAATGTCGCAGATTTTATAGCATAAACTCTTTCTGGTATCATTCCATAATATGCTAATGCCGTTTCAAAGGAGATATATGATGGTGATAATAATGCATTAGCTATTGTTAAAGGGTCTGCATTCTCGTTTGTTTCATATAACCCTCTTTTTAGTTTTATGAGTTTTTTATTTTTTTCTTCATATGCAATTTTGTTATAAATATTAGAATAATCATGATATTTGAAAATTAACATATCAATAGTCTCAATCATATATTTCCTCCTGTTACTACTAATATACAGTAGTTATTGGAGGAACTCAAAGAATTTCTTTATAATAAAAACAGCACCAATTCATATTGATGCTGCAATTTACATTTGGTTGCGAGGGATGGATTTGAACCACCGACCTCCAGGTTATGGGCCTGGCAAGCTACCCCTGCTCTACCTCGCGATACGGACTGTTTTTTCAAACAGCCTAACAATAATAGCCACATCAAATAAAGAATGCAAGGAAATTGATGGGAAAAGGTTCTTTCTTGATAAGCAAGAAAAGAAAAAGAAGGCTTATTAGGCCTTCTTAAGAATGTTTTTGAGGTTATTTATTCTTTGGGATCGGTGACCACTTCTTTGATGGTGGTCGCTAAGCTTGCGATGTTCGTTAAATTGCTCGGAAGAACAATCTTTGTGGCTTTTCCATCAGCAACCTTCGCAAGAGCTTCGAGGTATTTGAGAGTCAAGACATTATTGTCGCACTGCGCTTTTTTAAGCATCTCAAGGCCATCGGCTTCGGCTTGGCGAACCATTTTGATGGCGTCTGCCTCAGCTGACTTCATTTGGCGAATCTTTTCCGCTTCGCCTTCAGAGCGGAGGATCGTTGCTTGCTTTTCAGCATCCGCATTTAAGATTTCGGATTCTTTCTTACCTTGAGCGATAAGGATGGCGGATTGCTTTTCACCTTCGGCGAGGAGGATCTTTTCCCTCTTTTCGCGTTCCGCTCTCATTTGTCTTTCCATGGCTTCGCGGATGTCTTTTGGAGGAAGAATGTTCTTGACTTCGACGCGGTTGACCTTGATTCCCCAAGGGTCTGTTGCTTCATCGAGGATTTTTCTCATCTTTTCGTTAATGATGTCACGAGAAGTAAGAGTTCCATCCAAGTCAAGCTCACCGATGATGTTTCTTAAGGTCGTGGCAGAAAGATATTCGATGGCGGCAATTGGATTATCAACGCCATAGGCATAGAGTTTCGGATCCGTAACTTGGAAGAAGATGACGGTGTCGATTTGCATCGTGACGTTATCTTTGGTGATAACCGACTGCGGCTCGAAGTCCTTCACTTGCTCCTTCATAGAGATCCTATGGGCAACCTTATCAACGAATGGAAACAAGAAATGAATGCCGACATTCCACGTCGCATGATAGGCGCCCATTCTTTCAACGATGGCTTTCTCCGTCTGATGAATCACGCGGATCGATGACAGAAGAACCGCCAAAATAATAAGAAGAACAAAACAAATAACAACAATTGCAATAATTAATCCAGGCATGCTTAATTTTCTCCTTCCTTGGTAAATTTCTTGACAATTAATTTGTTGCCCGAGATGCCAACGACACTCACGACATCCCCGACATTTAACACATCTTTTTCGTTTTGAGCGATAGCAGTCCAAATCACGCCGTTGATTTTCACTTCACCATGATGCAAAAGATCGTATTTCGCAGTCATGATTCCTTTGGAGTTAATGATTTCATCGACATTCGTCCTCGTTAGGCCTCTTCTCATCCACTTATGAGCAAGAGGACGGAGAGCCATCAACGTCGTCCCCGAAATGACGATAAAGACGATTAATTCGACCCACCAAGGACATGATGTGAAGCTCAAGATTAAGGAAACGATGGCTCCGAAAGCAAACCAAATGCTCACCAAGTCCGTTCCAACGGCTTCAATAATCAACGAGATGACAAAGATGGAAAGCCAAACAATCCACATCCATTCTTCCATGCTTATTTTCCTTTCCCCGTAAGAATTATAAGGCGGTCCTCATTCTCGACATATTTGGTTGGATACTTCAGGGCTTCCTTACCAAGATTCAGTTTCAAGCAAGAGGAGACCAAATGCATTAATTCCTTCGAATTAATTCTAGCATAAGACTTTGTGATTTGAACTCCAAGAAAATCATTTTCGTTCAGATCCATATGCGAGATGAAGTCTTTGCTAAGGGGCTTTATGATGATGTTCTTTTTCTCATCAATGCCCACTTTGACGCGATAGGCTCCCTCAAAGGGCGCCATAGCTGTTTTATTAAGCGTAATGGAATTTTCATTCAAACTAGCTTGCCCTTCCGCTAGTTTCAAATTAAACCAGGTTATTTCCATTTCGTACCTCCTTGTATTTATTATATTTTTTATATTTAAAATATTCAAATGCTTTTTTTGCGCCGAAAAGCCTTTATATTTATGCTAAAATAAATTGCTTAGGGGAAATGATTGGATTATGGCTAACGAAAAGAGAAAAGAAGAGCTTGAGGAATTGAAGAAAAACCTGCAAGAGATTAACCGCAAAAAAGATAAGAAAACAAGAAATTCCGCTATCATGGGCGGAATTATGATTGTCGCTTTGACCGTCGCCGTGATTCTATTGATCACCAATTTCACCGATTTGGAAGAAATTAAACAAGTTTTCCTTTCCATTGGTCAGAAAAACCACTGGTTCTGGTTGCTTGTCGCCTTTCTCTTGCTCGTAATTTTCCTCTTTTTATGGCCCCTTTCTTTGCTCACGTTCAGCAAATCCAACGGCATTGACAAAGTGGTTGGCAAAAGAAAACTATTCGAAATCGCGACGATTGAGCAATTTTACAACAATGTAACCCCATTTGCTTTCGGCGGGCAGCCGATGGAAGTCTATTTGATGAAGGAATGCGGAGCCGATGCCTCCGAGGCAACCGGTTCCATCCTTGCCACTTTCGTGGTGCATATCGTCGCCTCCAATATCTATGCGCTTATCGCCCTTTTTTTCTTCCCTTTTTATATCCGCGGGCTTTCGCAGGGCGGGATTACCGGTTTAACAAGCTGGCTTAATCCAACCGTTTTTACGATTGTTGTGGCCATCGGCTATTTCAATAACATCCTTACTTTGGTCATCATGCTTCTTTTAGGGCTCTCTAAAAGGGTGCGTAACCTTTTGGTTTCTTTGCTTACAAGGATTTCCAAATGGAGGATGTTCCGTAAATTTCTCCCGAATCAGATCGAATCTTTTGAGAAGTATTGCGACAAAACCCAAACCGCCTTTAAGGAAATCTTCACTCATAAAAAAGCTTTCCTTTTGTCTTTGTTTTATCGGATGCTTGCCGATTTAGCTTATTATTCGATCCCTTTCTTCCTTCTTTTGGCTGTTGGCGTCGAATTGAACAACGTGAATCCTCTTTTTGTATACATCTTGGTTATGTTCGGGACTTCTTTTGCGATTACCGCTGTCGTTTGGGTTCCCACTCCTGGCACAACCGGAGGCATTGATTATGCTTTCGCGGTTGTCCTGGCCTCTTTGTCGGTGATTGGTTTAGGCGGGGAGCTCTTCACAAGCGAAACCGTTTGGGCAACCTCTCAAACCATATCTCTTTTATGGAGAGGCTACACCTACTATTTCGTCATTCTTTTCGGCCTTTTCATTTCCGTTGCTTTAGAAATCGAGCTTGCAAAGAAACAGAGTCGAGAAATCAAGGTTTTAGCCAAACAAGCCGAAGAGATTTCTCACCAGGATAGTTCGGAATTGTAAGCGTTTTGTTCTTATTTTGATTAAATTTTATTGTACATTTTTTGTATGCGGAAATTAGATCTAGGCGGCAAGGCTACCTTCAAAAATATCTTGCATTTGGCTCTTCCTAGCATGTTGGCTCAGCTTGTGAGCGTGCTTTATAGCATTGTGGACCGCATCTTTATTGGCAATATTCCTCTTGAAGGAGAGATTGCCTTGATTGGTATTGGGGTGGTAGCGCCCATTACCACATTCATCACTTCCTTTGCCTATTGGATCGGTTTCGGGGGAGCGCCTATTTTTTCGATGTCCCTAGGCGAAAAGAAGGAGGAAAACGCCAAAAAGATTCTTTCAAATTCCTTCATTCTCCTCCTTTTTATGAGTCTTTTTATCGTCCTCGTCTTTTATCCTTTAGGAAAGCCTTTGCTGTATTTATTCGGCGCTTCCGAGGCTTCTTTTCCTTACGCCTATTCTTATTTCATGATTTATTTGGCCGGCACTTTCTTTTCCATTCTCACTTTGGGATTAAACCAATTCATCATCGCTCAAGGGAAATCCACTTTGGCGATGTTTGTCACATTGCTTGGATGTTTGGCAAATGTGGGCTTGGATCCTTTGTTTATCTATGTTTTTGATATGGGTGTTTCGGGAGCCGCCTTAGCGACTCTTATCTCGCAATTCCTATCTTTCGTTTTTGTCCTTGTCCTTCTTTTGAGAGTGACGGATATTCGTCTTTCTTTTCAAAAGCTCGATAAGAAAATCGTGAAAAGGATCTTTAAGCTTGGCTTCTCACCGTTTATTATCACGGCGACGGATTCCATGATTTTCATTTGCCTGAATACCTGTCTTAAAAATTTCGGGGGGCAGGATGCGGACTTTTATATTGAGGTTGCCACGATTACGCAGGCTTTCTTCTCTTTGATTACCGGTCCTTTATTGGGCATATCCAGCGGCACCCAGCCTTTGTTAGCCTACTGCTATGGGGCAAGGAAATTGGATTTGATCAAGAAAGCGGAATGGCAATTAGTAGGATTCGCTCTTGCTTTCTGCGCTCTTTGCGTGGGTTTGTCATTCTTTTTGGGAGAGCCTTTCGCTAGGCTCTTCATTTCTCTTTCTTCTTCGACGCCGAATGAAAGAGCGATAAGCATGTCGAATCAAACCATTTCCATCTATATGTATGGGGTAATCCCTTTGGCTTTGCAATATGTTTTTGTTGACGGACTTACGGGCATGGGGCAAGCGAGCTATTCGATTTGGCTTTCTTTGAACCGCAAGTTCATCCTTCTTTTGCCTTTGACGATTTTGCTTCCCCTTCTTTCAAAGAACGCTTTTCTGGTTTTCTATGCGGAGCCTATCGCAGACACTTTATGTTCTTTGGTATCCACCGTTATGTATTTCATTCTTCGGCCAAGGATATTCGAGAAAAGGCTGGCTCAAAATAATAACTTGCTTGAATAAGCCATGCAGGTTCCCGTTTATCCCGTTTTCTTGCTTAAGGGCATTGGACAATGGCACCTCTCAAGCGCCATGTTTTCTAGTGGCTCTTCCAAAAGGTTTTTTGGAAACGGGATCAAGAAAGAAGGTATTCCAATGTGTCAGCGATATCTTCATGAAGGACTATCTCAAAAAAGGAATCCAAAGGAGTTCTTTCTTTATTGATGAGGATTTTATGCTCTCCGCCAAATTCATAGATAAGCCCTGCGGCGGGATAAACATTCAAGGAAGTTCCTCCGACAATCAGCAAATCAGAATAACGGAGGGCATTCACGGATTGATAAAGGACGGTTTCGTCTAACGCTTCCTCGTAAAGAACGACGTCCGGCTTAAGAATTCCTCCGCAAGAGCAATGAGGGATACCTCTCTTTTGAGGAATTTGATCAAGAGAGTATTCTTTATGGCAATCAAGGCAGAAATAACGCTTGGTGGAACCATGGAGCTCATAGACGCGTTTTGAACCCGCTTCTTGATGAAGGCCGTCGATATTTTGAGTCAGTATTTCGATATGGCCTCCTCTTTTCTCAAAGTTTGCCAAAGCAAGATGAGCCTTATTCGGTTTCGCATTGGGGAAGACCATGAAATTCCAATAGAAATCATAGAAAGTTTCCATATGCTCAAAAAAATAAGTATGGGAAAGCATCGTTTCGGCAGGAAGGCCATATTTATTTTGAATTTTATAGAGCCCCGTAGGAGAACGGAAATCCGGGATTCCACTTAAAGTAGAAACCCCTGCTCCCCCTAAGAAAACGATGCGCGTATCCTTATGGATCCAATTTTTTATGATATCTAGTTGATTCATGAGTTGATTATAATCCTTCAATATGAAGATGGTTGCCATCAATTCAAAACAATTTTGATTTCATGGCGTTCCTTCTATGTTCTATTGAAAATGTCCTCAAACAATATCGCTAGTCAATGCATTTCCTTGAAGAATGAATTAAAATCTGGTCCAACCAAATTTTTGTTGATCTGCCATTGCCTTCCATAAATGGATGGGCAATATTCATTCCGACGTATTTATCGACTATTTGCTCAATTGCAGTCTTTGGCATCCCATCCATATCGGCTAATATCTTTGGCAAGCACAAGGCGCTAGCAGACATGAGTCCGCCTTTTGAAATTTTTTATTTCTGATTTTCCTAACAAAATCGCATAGACCGTCAAACAGATACGAATGGATTTGTTGCAATCTTTTTTTCGTTCCGACTTCAATATCATGAATCACGCCGGAATTAATCAAATCGTAAGCTTTCTTTTTGCTAGCTCATCTTATACTTTAGAAACCTCAAGAAGACTTTGCGTCTCCCAAAGCAACGAGCTTTTCGTATCGCTCCTGCTTGCAAATCCACCCCAATCATATATCCGTGTTTGGGAACGGATTGGCTCACAAGTCAGAAGGTGTATAGATATTTATCCCATTCCGGCAACGGTATTTTCCTCGAATTGAAGACCATGTGCGTCAATGGCCCATACTCTCGCCGGCACGATCTAAAGAGGAATTTCTTGGCCCATCCACTCTTTTGCCGTCTTTCGCGGAAAGCTCGGAGCCGCAAAACGAGCAAATCGCTTCGCATAGCGAGTTTATCATCTTCTCGGAGGTCCCCCATGCTTTTGCTCGAACCATTCGGAGATGGTTGCGTCTATCATCGGTTCGGAAGGCGAAAGAGGACCGGCTTCTTTCTTTGAGTACGACTTAAAAGAGCCGCTCCACGCATGGTTCTTTTCTTTCTTAATTGGCGGTTTGTGTCTTCTGGGAGACATCTGGGCCAAATCGTCAAGTCTGAGCGTTCTTGCGGCGATTGCGTTATACCAAAGCGGCTTTCGCATCAGGCATGCGCAAATAAAGATTTAAAAACAAAAAAGATTGCAAAGCCCAAAGTTCTTAAGGTTTTAAAGACATTCTTTTTAAAACAGAACCATCGAAGGTTCGACCCAATATAAGTAAGCGAAGCACGTCTTCTTAGAAATGTCTGGCCATAGAGCTCATCAATCCAATCTGCTCGTTGACGCATTTCCATTGTAGTGAAAAGAATCCGATAACATCACCCAATCAGCGGCTTGAATCGATGCGAGGAAATAGACGCCTTATCTATATTTTGGATTACATAGAGAAAAAAGAGGAGCACTAAAGCGCACCCCTTTTCCCATCCAAAACTTCTTCAATAATTCGGATATAAGGTATGGAAATCCAAATTGTTTTCATCAAAGAATTTTCTCGCGCCTTCAAAGGTGAGAACAAGTAAACTATCGAAGAGCACTTGGCAATCTCCCTTCGTCCAAGGGCAATCGTTGTTATTCTCATATGTTGTCGTGCCGATAACCTGATATTTATCCAAGCCTTTCTCGTAATCTTCTCCCACCTTTGCGCCAAATATATAAGCGAAAAGAGTGTGGGATGAAGAACTATCAAAAAAATATTTGCCCAAACTAAATTCCACGTTGTATCTATAATCCGTTTTGGCGTATAAGATCAAATCCAACTCTCCATCGTCAACGTACTGATTATAGGGGTAACAAAATTCTATTTCCGTTATAACGGTAATAGCACTCTCATCGCTTTCCCACGGCTCAAGCCTAATCCTTATGTCTCCTAAGGAATTGTCGCTATTTTCGTAAATGAGCAATTCGTTGTTTTCTTCATCGTAATCCGTCTTGCTCTTGATGGCTTCTTTTGGGCTTCGATCACTTGTTTTTTCGGTCCGCAAGAAGCAAGAGTAATCGTTCCCAGGAACAAGAAGACTCCGCTAATTTGTTTTTTTCATTATTATTTCCTCCCTAAAACGCCTCCCCTGACTGCGTTAACCATATAAATTTTGGCGAAATAGATCAATACAATGGCGAAATATTTGGCTAAATAATTTTTAACGCCTGCAATATTTTAATAGGGTAGAAATTAATAAGAATTAAACTCACATAAAAATAAAAAGTTTGACACATTTTATTGTATCAAACTAATGTTTCGATAACTGGCAGGAGAAGAAGGAATCGAACCCTCATTAACGGTTTTGGAGACCGCTGTTCTACCATTGAACCATTCTCCTAGGGGCTTATTATCGCTAATAAGCTCTTGGGTTATGCCCTTAAAGGGCTTTCGTATTATAAGCTTTTTAAAACCTTGTTTACAAGGGACATATCCACTTTTCCACGATAATTCATGCTGAAATGCTTCATCACGATGGGAATCGAGCGATCTGGCAAGGAAAGAATGATCGTCTTGATTTCTTCCTCCGTAAGCTGATTTGGGATAAATTCCTTTAAAGCATCTTTTTGCTTTTGAATTTCCTGGACGCTTTCTTCCCTTCCCGCCTTTTGATATGATTCTAGCTCTTCATCCAGTTCCTTCACGATTTTTTGAATCAAAGAGAGGACGTCGGCATCGGATATTTCTTTGCTAGGATCTTTGCTTTTAAGAAGCTGGTAACGAGAGATAACGGAAGAATAGGCGCTTCTTTTCGCCTGGTTTCTTTCTTTCATGGCCATCATATTGGCTTTTTTGATTTCATCAATGAGCATATTCATTCCTCCAATGCGTGTTTTTTATGTTTCATTTTTTGGTGATGCTTGGCAAGTTCTTCAAATGGGGTGAGGAAGAGTCTTCTGAAGCCATAGAAAGCAGGCAAGATCTCCAAACGTCCTAGAAGCATTGCCACATCAAGAAGCCAAAGGAGGACGTTATAATGCACGATTCCATTATTTGCCTTATACGAAGCGAAGTCAATAATGCTAATGCCCGTGCCCGAAAGAGAGGTGCCCCATTGGTATGCCGCTTCCTCAAGGTTCATGTTTTTAAGGCATAATAAGGCGATCGTTCCGATTAAGATGAAGCTGATATAAAGAATGGAATAGTCGGTTGCTTCCTTAACGCTTTCCTCATCGACTTCTTTCGTTTGCCCTAAGCGCGTGATCGGATTGGTGTGAAGATAACGGTCGGAAGAGTTGCGGTTTTTGAAAGAAGAGGAGAATTCTTTGAAAAGCAAGGCGAAACGGTATTGTTTCAAGCCACCCGCCGTAGAGCCCATGCCTCCGCCAATGGACATACCGATTAAGGCGATAAAGATAGAGAAATGCCCCAAATAGGCGAGATTTGGGAAATTCGTGAACCCGGTTGTCGTGATGGAAGAAACGATGTTATAGAAATTGTAACGAAGGGAAAGCCAAAAGGAGATGCTTTCCATTTCTTCATAATAATAGGTATGCTCGCTAAAGGTTAAGAGGGCCGTAAGGATGCTGGCGAAAATGATTAAGGCAGTCGCCGTTTTGATTTCGACATCCTTGGAGAAGCTTTTTATCTTCCCGGTAAGAATGAAAGTGTGCAAAACGAAATTCGTTGCGCCAGCCAGCATCAAAACAACCGTGATTCCTTCGATTGCCAAAGCGTTTCCCGTATAAAGAAGGTTCCCATTCGTGAAAGAGGAATACGTTTCTTCGGAATAGAACATAACCGAGGAATAACGGGTGGAGAAACCTCCTGTTGCCAAAGCTGCGGTAGCATGGCAAAAAGAGTCAAACGGCGTCATTCCCGCTAGCCAAAGAGCAACGCTTCCAACGACAATCCAGCCAAAATAAATGCCGAAGATGAGCTTCGCGTTCTTCCCCAAATTCGGAAGAAGGCGATCGTTATGCCCTTCAGCGAAGAAAAGCTTGAAATTGTTTTTGCTTGAAATAACCGACGCCACAAGCAAAACAAGGCCGACCCCACCGACAAATTGCATAATCGCCCGGTGGAATAAAAAGACGTGAGCCCATTGGTATTCGGAGGAATCGACACCGGTCAAAAAGGCTTTCTGGGGGAAAACGGTCAGACCTGTTGCGGAATATCCTGAAGTTGATTCAAAGAAAGAATCCGTGAAGGACATCCCCAAATCGATTGCTTGATTGCCGTTATTAAGAGCCGGAAATGCGGTCAAATAGAATGGGATTGCGCCAATAAGCAAAGCGGATAGCCAAAGGAGGACGAGCAAGAGGGAATCCTCGTTCTTTTCGAGTTTGCCTTTTTTCCGGAAAGCGATCGTGCATAAATAGGTAAAAAGCCCAAAAGCCATATAGGAAAGGCCTGGAACGACGAAATCCAGATAACATTCCCATTCATTTGGATAGAAAGCCAAAATGAGCAAAGGAAAAATCGTGACTAGGCCTTCCACAATCATAAAAAGGCCGAAATAGCCAAGAATCAGACGAATTCCTTTTGCTTCCTTGATTTTATTCATACGGTTTTCTTCTTGCTGGCGGAAGAAGCTTGTTTTTTTGTTGTCGTTCTTTTCTTAGCGACACTTTTCTTCTTTTCGCTTTTTTTCTCCATAGGAGCCGTTTCTTTTTGCCCCTCGGAAAGAGAGGAAGATTCCCCGACAACCACTTTGGGGGTTTCTAAAGATCCTTCGGGAAGGGAAGCTTCTTCTTTGACTTCGTTGTTTTTGATTTTCACCAACGATTTTTCAATCTGCGAAGCGATGTTCTTTTTAAGGTCCTTGGCCGATGCTCTTTGGGTGAGGTATTTCTTTAAGCTTGTCTCGTCTGCTTTTTCACAAGCGATGACAAGGGTATCGCGCGGTTTCAAAATGACATTTCCCTTTGGGATTATGAATTCATTGTCACGCATGATATAGGCGATATTCGCATAGGGAGGGAAATGGATATCCATGATGGCTTTATTGCAAATGCGGTATTTCGATAGGAGGGTGGCCTCCACCATCACGATTTTATTGGAATCCAAGTTCATCGAACGGATAAGGTTCCCTTCCAAAGACTCCGTTTTGATATTTTGCGTCAGAAGATAAGTAGAGGAAATCACGGAATCAATCCCGAGTTTCTTATAAATCTCAACGTTATCTGGGTTTTTGACGACGCAGATGCATTTTCGGACGTTAAAGACTTTCTTAGCGAGGATGCAAGAGACGTAATTGTCCGTGTCATTATCGGAAAGGGAGATGAAAAGATCGGCATCATAGACGCCCGCTTCCTCAAGGGCATAGGTTCTCCACGGGTTCCCGACGTAAACGGAAACGTGCTGGTGTTTCATAAGATATTCCGCGACTTCCTTATCGGAATTGATGACGATGATTTTATTGTGTTTGTCTTCTTTGAAAGAATCAATGACATAGGCAGCTTCCAGGTTGCCATTTGCGATAACGACAATCATTATTTGTTGCCCTCCGCTTCGATTTGGAAGAATTTGTTGGCGCTTAAATCGGATGGATAAACGGCTTTCACATTGGGGACGCCATTAATGAGAATATCTTTATCCGGATCGTCAAAACGCACATATACTTTCGGTATTTTGAAAATGATCGCGCATAGGTGAGCCAAGAAAAGGTTGGTGTTATCATTCCCGGTGACAATGACGACCTCCTCAACGGAATCGATGTAACAATCCTGTTTCAAAAGAGTGATATCCGTGGCGTCGCCAGTGACTTTAAAGCCAGTAAAGGCTTCGTCTAATTTGCGGAAAGAGGAATCCTTTTCGTCTAAAACGATGACGTTTTCCCCTCTTGAGGAAGCGCGATCGGCGATGATGGAGCCAAGTCTTCCGGCCCCGATGATTAATATTTTATTTCGAATTGCCATACTGCTTTATTTTATATCAGTTGTTTTGCTTAGCAAAGGTGGCAAAGAGGGGCTTGACTTACTTGTTTCGAAAAGTTCGACATCAGGATAGGCGGAAATGATTTCGCGATATTTCTTTTGCGTGTCTTTCTTTTTCAATTCTTTCCAACCCGTTTGGGCGTATTTCTCCAAACACCAAGTGATATATTCTTTGCTTGCCTGCGTCATGAAATAACGGTCTTTGTGGGCATTGAAATAACGGAGTCCGCTTTCGGGGGTGAATTCCTTTGGATTATAGGTATAGGAAGCGCTCAAGACATCGCATACGTATTCCGTAGCATACACCCAAGGCATGGTTTTCATAAGGATCCTCCCGCAAAAGAAATCCGTCCAATATTCCCAATGATGAGGATTTCTTCTGGTGTGATGCTGGCAAATGCGGGAGAAATAATGGTTGCGAATTCTTTCTTCGAACACCGGTGAATGGTTTCCGGCGTAATATTGGGCGGAGATATGGAATTCCGTGTAGGAGTATTTGCTTAAATCATGTTTCAAAGCGTGCCAAAATATCCCCATATGCAAGGCATTTTTGATAACAAGGTGACGGTGCGAGGTAATCAGTCTAAGATGTTTCCAAGGGTGTGACATATTTTCTCCTTGGATATTATAGGTTTTTCGAATGAAAAAAGAATGAGAGGTTTATTGAATATGCTCTTCGCAGAATTTCTTTAAATCGCTGATTCTCTGGTATCCGCCATAGGATCCGGACATCGTTTTCTCATCCTTATAGGTGTCCTTCCCGACAAAGATGGTTAAGATTTCGGAATATTTCTTCTCTAAGTCAAAATCTTTGAAAAGTTCAGGGTAGACGGCATAGGCATCAAAATATCCGTTCATAAGGGAGATTTCAAGGTTCGTATAATAGGCATTATAGGGCATCTGGAGATAGACTTCTCCAGAAAGGACGGCTTTGACGTTGTCGAAAATATGCGAATCAGCGTGATAGGCTTGAATGGTTTGCTTCATTCCGGCCGCATCTAGAATGAGTTTGTCCATTTTCGGGGCGAGTTCCTCAAAAGTGGCTTTGGAGATATCTTGCTGAGCGTCCGTTGCCAGCTGGACTTCGCTTAGAACGTTTTTGATATTCGCAGCTTCGAACATCGGGTAGCTCTTATGCGTGGCAAGGTAATCTTTTTGCCCCCAGTTTCCAATTCCCCCGATATAAGCAAGCGGCTTCTCTTCTTCCTTTACGTTCTTGGTCAACGTTTTTAATTCCTCGATGGAAGAAGAAATGTAATCCGTCAAGGTTTTGGCTCGTTCGTTTCGGTCAAGGATTTTGCCTAAAGAGGCCAAAACGGAAACGATGGTTCCATCAAAGACGGCTTTTTTGCCATAGCGGATGGTGAAAACTTTCGCGCCGGTGGCATTCTCGATGGCTTGCGCTTGCTCGAGAGTTTCAAAATCCGAGATGACCAAATCCGGAGCGAGGGCCGTTAAAAGAGTGAGATTCGGTCCGCTTTGATTGGCAACCGGTCCTCCCTTGCCAAGGGAAGGGAGATCTCTAAAGGCCTCTTTGTTGGCGTCGTAATAAGGCCTTGCAACCCCTTCGAATGGCTGGGTTTTCTCTTCTCTTTTGCTTGGATTGTCAATATCTTCCACGCCGACGAGTCGATTCAGCTCGCCGATGTAGGAATACAGACGAAGGGCCCCAGCCCCAACGCAGGCAATTCGGGAGTAAGAGCCTGGAAGGTAGCTATTCTCTCTCCCGATTCCATCCTTGAGGAGTATCTCCTCTTGGGAAATTCCGCTGGAGCTTCCTTCATTTCCTCCGCAAGAATAGAGGCTGAAGGCAAAGAATAGCCAAAGGATTTGCTTTTTCATGATTGTTTTTCTCCTGCGAATAATGAGATGAATATTTCGCCGTCTTTTTGGATTAAGTTCGTTTTGACGCCATAGGTCTCGAAGATCCTTTCCGAAGTGATGGAAGAGCTATCTCCTTGGTAAAGAAGGCTTCCTTCCTTTAGCCAGAATAAGGTATCCCCGAGGAAGGAAGCCTCGGAAAGATCATGCAAGGAAACCAAAATGGTCAGCTTCCTTTCTTTGGCTATCTTTTTTAGAAGGCTCATTATCAGCGCCTGATGTTTCAAATCAAGGTTTGCCGTTGGCTCATCTAAGATAAGAATTCTGGGGTTAGAAACGAGGGATCGGGCAATCGCCACCATTTGCTTCTCTCCGCCAGAAAGGGAATCTGCCAGCCTATCCTTCAATGGGAGGATATGGAGTTCCTCCATGACTTTCAAGGTTTCTTCCTTATCGTATTTGCAAGGGAAGGAATAGAAATAGGGAAGCCTTCCTAAGAGGATGGAGTCCATGACGCTCAAGGAAGAGAACTCGATATTTTGGGGGACGGAGGAGATGAGTTTGCTTCGCTCGGACAATTGGATTTCCTGTAGGTTTTTCTCCCCCAAAAAAATCTCCCCTTCTTTTGGTTTCAAAACTCCGCATATTAGCTTGATGATTGTGCTCTTTCCAACGCCATTAGGGCCTAATAAAACCCCTACCTTTCCTTCCTCTAAATGGATAGAGAGATGCTTTAGGACGGGTTTCGAGCGTTTTGAATAAGAGAAAGAGACATCATTTAGATAAAGCATATTTGTCCCCTTTCTTGCTAAAGAGAATGATTAAAAACAAAGGCGTTCCAACCAAAGCGGTTATGGCGCCAACCGGAAGAGAGGTCCCTTTCCCAATCAAGCGAGTGAAAATATCGCAGATTAGAAGAAGAGAGGAACCCGCTAAAAAAGAGGTTGGGAAAAGGAAACGGTGATCGCGCCCGATGATTCTTTTCATAATATGAGGAGCGATGATCCCCACAAAGCCAATCATCCCGCAGAATGAAACGCATAAGGCACCCAAAAGGGAAGCGAAAAGCAAAGAGAGAAAACGCAAAAGGGAAGTATGCACGCCGACGCTTCTAGCGAAGCCATCCCCCGCATCAAGAGCGTTAAAACGGTAACCAAGAAAGGAGAAAGACGCCAGAGAGACGAGTAAAACGACGCCTAATATGCCATTCTCCCCCATCGTGATTCTTTCTAAGTTACCAAAAGACCATCCCACGATAGCAGAGAGAGCGACATCATCGGCAAAGTATTGCAAAAGCGTCGTCAAAGCCTGAAAGCACGAGCCTAAAACGATTCCCACAAGCACAACCGTGGTTGGGTGAAATTTGTGGAACGAAGACAAAAGGAGCACCAAAAGAAGGCAAAGGAAAGAGAAAGCGAAAGCGACCATGGATGTCTGAAAAGGGGAATCGCCCGCAGAGACAAAGGAATTGCTGCTCGTTCCGTATAAGCAAAGAATAATCACGTTGGCTCCGAAAACAGCCGCATTGGAAACGCCCAACGTCGCAGGGGAAGCCATCGGATTCTTTAAAGACGTTTGCATCAAAAGCCCGGAAAGGGAAAGTCCCCCTCCGATTAAAAGAGCAGCAAGATTCCTTGGCAAGATGATTCTCTGCATAATGCGGTTAGCGGCCTCATCACTTTCCCCGAACAAGCCAAAGAAACAGCGTTCCATCGACATATTCGTCGGCGTGATGATAAAGGAAAGGGCAAATAAGACAAGAGTGATGCCAAGAAGAATAAAAAAAGCATACAGCTTTTTCTTTTTGTTCCCATCAAAAATGGACGGTATCTCTCTTTTCTTCATAACCATTTGAGTAGTCTACCAGTGTTTTCTTCTTTTTACTAAGGAAATGAACATTTTAGAATATTTTGTTCGATTATTGAGTTATAATTAAAACACATTATTCGATATTTATTCGTATCAAGAGGACGGAAAATGAATAAAAAAGAAGAAAAGACAAACGAGCTTATCTTAGGCGCATTGGAAAGATTGCTAGAAACGAAATCCTATACGGATATATCCGTAAGCGACATCATTCTCGAAAGCACCGTCTCAAGATCCACTTTCTACGCCCACTATAAAAAGAAAGATGATGTCCTTAGGAACGTCTGCACCTCGATTTTCAATCATGCCTTCTCCTCGAATCATTCTAAGGAGGGGAATATCACTCTTTATGATTATCGGGAGATGACGGCCCATATTTTTTATCATTTCAAAGAGCAAGAGAAACTCATATCCGCGATTTTCTCTTCGGGCGCATCGCATCTTTTCTATTCCACCTTAGGGAAGGAAGTCCATCATCTAATGAGGGTCGCGATGCCTTCCATCAAAATCAAGCACCCCAATATCCCTGATGAAATCCTAGAGAATTGCCTTTCTGGCGCTTTTGTCGATCTTTTGAAAGATTATGTGATCCATGAGCATAAAGAAAATGCCATCCAAATGACCACTTATTTCTATTCTTTATTCGAATAAGCAAAGCAAGAATTCTCTCCTTTTCAGCTTGATCTGAAGGATCCTCACGGTTATTCTGTAAAAGCAAGGACAGAAAGATGTTAGAAGCCTCCTTTTACACCAACCAGAGCGAACCCAATTTCTTAAATCGCATTATTTCTTCTCTAGATCGGTGCGTTTCTTTTTCTTGGTCGGTCTCTTTTATCAAGAAAGCGGGTTTGATTCTTCTTTTGCCTCATATCGAAAAAGCTTTGTCTCGTGGGGCGAGAGGAAGAATCCTTACCTCCACTTATCAAAATTTCACCGATATCGCCTCTTTGGAGACTTTTTTGGAGCTGCAAAGGAGGTACCCTCATTTTGAATGCAGGCTGGAAGACCATTCTTTTGAGGATGATGGGTTCCATACCAAAGGATATCTTTTTGAATATGGGGACTCTTCCTTCGAAAGCATCGTCGGTTCCTCTAATATCACCCGTTTCGCCTTGCTAAAAAACAAGGAATGGGATATTGGGGTCGTTTCCTCGAAAGAATACTCTTTCTTCCGCGAAATCCTTGAGGAATTCAACTTTCTATGGAATAAGGTCGAGCCTTTGACAAGGGAGAATGTGAAAACGTATGAAATTGCCTTATCCTATGCGATCGTTTCCTGGGATATGGACTATTCCTACGATAAAGAGACGGAGACATTGAATCCTAATTTCATGCAACGACAGGCGTTGAAAGAGTTGCAAAGCACAAGGAATCGAAACATCAATAAAGCGATGGTCATCGCGGCTACCGGCTCCGGAAAGACATATTTGGCCGCTTTCGATGCGAGGAATTTTGGCGCAAGAAGACTTCTATTTATCGTACATAAAGATACGATATTGACTCAGGCCTTAAGCACTTTTAGCAAAGTCTTCGGGCAGTCACGGACTTATGGTCTTTATAATGGCGAATATCGCGAGATGGACAAAGATTTCATTTTTGCGTCTAATCAGATGCTATCAAGACATTTGGAATTATTCGCGCCGGACGAATTCGACTATATCATTATGGATGAAGTCCATCACGCGGCCGCATCCACTTATCAAAAAATCATCGACTATTTTAAACCTTCTTTTTTATTGGGCTTGACCGCTACACCTGACCGCATGGATGGCGAAGATATCTATCAAATGTTTGGAAATAACGTGCCTTTTGATTTGCGATTGAGGGATGCGTTGGAGAATCATTTGATTGTCCCTTTCCATTATTACGGCATCAAAGATGATTTGATAAGCTATGCGAGCGATGGAAGCGCGGAAGGGAACCGCCTCCTGGTTCAGTCTCTGTCTTCTTCTCTTCATTGTTCCTTCATATCGGACGAAATCAAGAAACATCGCCCAGAAGGGAAGCTTCGTTGCATCGGTTTCTGCCGAAATGTGGAACATGCGAAGCAGATGGCGATGCAGATGATGAATCTTGGCTATTCCACCGCTTATTTGACAGGATCTTCATCTTTGGGGGAAAGAATCCGCATATTTCAGAGATTAGAAGATGAAAATGACCCTCTCGAACTTGTTTTTGCCGTCGATATATTAAACGAAGGAATCGATGTTCCTTCGATTAATATGGTTCTTTTCTTGCGCCCTACGGAATCTTCCACCATCTTTGTCCAGCAATTAGGCAGAGGCTTAAGAAAATACGAGAACAAGGAATATCTTACCGTTTTGGATTTTATCGCGAATTCCTATTTGAGATCCGTGCAGATCGCTTTGGCTTTAGGAAGCCTTTCTAAAAGCGGGGTCTCTGACAAATTGGCTCTTTCGAATATGATTAGGGACAACTTCTCTTCCTTGGCCATTCCCGGATTGGAGATACATTTCGAGGAAAAAGCCCAAGAAGAAATATTGCGTTCCATCGAGAAAACGAATTTCAATTCCATCTCTTTCTTGAAAGCGGATTATCAGAACTTAAAGAGCTGTTTGAAACTGGGACCAAACGAATACCCAAAACATGACGTCTTCCTTGATCAAGAAACAGGCGTCGATATCTTGCATTTCACGAAGAAATTTCCTTCGTATTACGATTTCTTAGAAAAGATGGGGGAAGATGTTCCTTTCTTTTCGAAAGAGGAAAAAGAAATCATCGAGACAATCTATGAGTATCTCCCCCTTGTTCATCCCGAAGAATATCTCATCATCAAAGAGCTGTTGAATGGGAAAAAGAATGAAAACGAGCTTCTTTTCGCCTTGAAAGATGCGGATCATTTCAAAGAAGACACTTTCCGATACGCCTTAAAAGTTTTGCAGGATCGTTTCTACTACACCCGTCCTTCTTATCACCGCACCTTGGTGAAAAAAGAGGGCGAATGCTATTCTTTGAACTTCGATTTCACGAATGATTCTTTCAAAGATTGGATCGTTTCTTTGCTCGATTACGGCCTTGCTCGTTACCAAATCGAGTTCTATAACGTGGAAAGCAAGCTAAAACGTTATTATCCATATACGTCCTTCTCCTCTCTTTTGGCATTAAATAGCGAGAACCTATTCCGTATGATGGGTGTTTTTAAGGTCAACCAGGAACGTGTGATTTATATTGATTTGAGAAAAGATGAGCAGGTTTTATCCCACTTGAAATACAAAGACCGTTTCTTGTCCCCGTCTTCGCTCCAATGGGAATCCCAAACGGGCACGAGGTTAAATAATTCCAAAGGGATTTCCTTATTGAAGGAGCCCTATTCGCATATCTTTGTCAGGAAAGCGAAGAAAGAAGATGGAGCAGAGATGCCTTTCTATTATTTAGGGAAAGGGCGTTTGAAGAACCCAAGAGTCTCGGATAATCCGAAAGAAACCTTATTGTTTGATATCGAATTGGAGGAAAAAGTTCCTTTGACGTATTATGATGATTTTGGAATAGAAAGAGATGGAAAAGAAGAGAATTCGGGTAGTTTGCGCCCTGATCAAGAGAAATAACCGACTCTTTGTCGCTCAAAGGGATTATGGGGAATTCAAGGGCCTATATGAATTCCCTGGGGGAAAGATCGAAAAAGGCGAAACCCCGGAAGAGGCGATAATTCGTGAAATCAAAGAAGAATTAGAAACCGCGATTAAGGTGGAAAGGTTTCTTCTGAATGAGGTTTATGAGTATCCGACGTTCATCTTAGATATGGACGTTTTCCTTGTTAAAATTATCGAAGGGAATTTAACCATCGAAAAGGGAATTCATTCGGATGAGAAATGGATTTCAAAAGAAGAAGGAACCTCTCTTTCTTGGTGTCCAGCCGATAAAGAGATTTTCTTTAAAATCCAAGATTCAATGAGGATCTAAGGAGAAATCGTCTTCAAAAAACAGGGGATTTAGGTATTCTTCGACATTTTGATATTCGATTTCTCCTTTTTTTTGATTATTCCTCGATATAGGACGGCCTTTCTTTTTATTTTAGGGATCTCGTTTCGAAGAGAGAACATCTCTTCTCATCTAGCAGGTTCTTTGCTTGTTGGGCGTCTTTTCTCTCACTATGTTTGATTTCAAAGATTTCAGAACGATCCGAATGAATGATGCCTTCTAACATTCTTCCTTTGATTTCATCAAGAATTCTCTCGATAACGTATTGTTTTGTTTCAAAATCTATCTTTTGAAAGGTTTTGTCTTTTCTCAAATTTAAAATGAGTTCTTTTGCTTGAGAGTAACGAAGACCAACGATGGTTAGAACGTTTCTTTGCATAGAAAAATCCGGGGAAAGAATATCAATTTTTTTGATGATTTCTATTTCTTCAAGAATTTCTTCCTATTATCTTTCTTGATCTATTTGGCTCATCTTAAAAAATATGAATCCTTTTTAGGGAGTTATATATCTTTATAAGAAAAGCACGTCGCAAGGACGTGCTAATCGGATTGAAAGCAATCTAATCAAATCGCTTCAGTGAAGGAAAGAGCGGAAATTTGAATAACGCCGTTTTCACTTGCCTTCTTGCAGTCAAATTCCCACTTATAGAAAGCGTTTGCCGTAGGATTCTCAATCGTGACATCAACCATTCCTTTAATATTTTTCGAAATATCTAAAGAATGAGTTTCAATGATTGACGATTCGGCAAAAGTCGAATTGGATGAAACGATTAATTTGATGGAATTTACAGATTTTTTTGTCATATTATCAATTGTAATTGAAGCTTTGGCAATGGATTCAGGAATTGCCGTTTTATTGGTGATGCTTGCAACGGAAGCCGCATTTTTGCTCCCACACCTTACATACTTCCACTGGTTGTTGTTGTTGTTAAAATTGGCTAAGGAATAAGAAATCTCGTCGCTTTCGTTTTCCCAAGTCTTATCATATGCGGAAATGGCGCTTTTGTTATTGGTTATATTAAAAGCTACGTTATAAACTTTCGCCTCTTTTGTATCATTCGAGACAAACGTAGCCTCAACTTTATTGATGTAGGTTGCGTTAAAACTTAGAGAACTCGTGATATCCGTTACTTTTTCGGCACCATCGGTATAAGTGACTTTAGAAAGTTTGTATCCTTCTTTTGGAGTTGCGGTTACCGTAATGGTCTCACCATAGGCAATTCCCGAAGTTTTGCTTAAAGAAACCTCGCCCATCGTATCGTCATTTGCGGTTGCGGTCGCGGCTAAATCATGAGCAATAGCTTCATCTTTGATGAAAGCTAGGTTATAGGTTGTTTCCTTCGTCCCATTGTAATTCTTATAAAGCCCGACGAAGGTCACGGTTTTACCAATATCGCTCTTAGCAATCGGTTTTTTGCTGGTCGGTTTATTTAAATAGAAAGCGCCTTTCTCATTCAATATGTATTCGCACCCGCTCTTCCAAGCTTCAAAGATAGTGAATTCTTCGTGCGTTGAAGGGTCCTCAAGAACACAGCTTCCATTGTTGGTGTTCGTGATGTTTTTTACTGTTCCAGTGACGATATAGAGATTGTCGGAATCAGAATCAATAGTTAACGCATTCATCTCGGAAATGGTTTTAGTGAGAACGTTTTGAGTGACAACACTGACACCTTCACCATGATCCATGGAATCATAGGCGTTAACATAGGTTAAAGCATCGAAATTGATGGTCGTGTCATGTATTCCATCAGTTCTAGAAACAATCTTGCTTCCTTCTGGGGAAATGATTTTGCAAGAGTTGGTGAAGGTGAAATTGGTCCCTTGGTTGTAAGATTCTTCGAGATTATCACCGATAACCACCGCAGCGGAAGGAACTTCATTTCCACTTCCCCAAGAGCCAGAGAGATAGGAATCATTCGTGGTTTTGTTGTTCGTAGCTTTATCGGTCCCGTTTAACCAAGCTCCAGTGATTTCAAAGGTGGAGGCATCGGCTTTCCAAGTTCCTATACGAGCAATAAGAGCCTGTCTATCGGCTTTTAAGGAGCTGTTTTTGAAAGTCACGTCAATTCCTTCGATGGTTCCGAAGAAAGCGGTGTTATCCTTTTCATCCGTTGTAACGGTGATATGGGAGTTTTCCAAAACGATTTTGGCATTCTTTCCTTTGGTGTTATTCGTTCCAATGCCATAGACCGCTTTAAGATCTAAGGTGGAGTTCTTTATTTCCAAGTTTGTGATAGCCGAGCAATAGATTCCAGCGCCCGCAAAGGTAGACGTCGTGTTGGTAAGGGTAACCCCATCAAGAATGAGAGAATGCGCGTTATTCACATTAAAGATATGTTTGTTTTGTTCATCATTGACGACATTGATTTTTCCGTTTTTGATGGTGATGTCTTGAATGTGCGTATCATCGGCGAGAAGAGCCGTAGCAGAGGTAACCGTTAATGTCTTTCCGCCTAAATCAATGACGGTTTCTTTCTTAGCTAAAGGAATGGCGTCAATGTTGGAATCAGCGGTTAAAGTGACTTTTGCAGTATTGGATTCTTTGATTGTGGCCTTCAAGGATTCGGAAATGGAAGCAACCTTGTAGGTATCAGAGAAAATCGCTTCGATAGAAAGGCCCGCTTCGGTCATGGTGGCGCTGTAACTATCTCCATCGACTTCCACTTCTGTTCCGTTCACTTTGAAAGATTCAAGGTGATATCCTTCGGCTGGAGAAATAGTGAAGATAACCGTTTCACCAACTTCCGCTTTTTCCTTATTTGCGGTAACGGTTCCGTTTTCGCTAGAAACAATCGTGATGGTTTTGGCAAGCTCTTTCCAAACGGCGGTGATG
>ERZ808259.350-NODE-350-length-22397-cov-3.511995_pt1 | contig 22397 bp, 15 predicted proteins | sample MGYA00521279_ERZ808259 | MGnify/ENA primary metagenome ERZ808259 (study PRJEB31516, sample SAMN03275586) | gut metagenome | biome: mammalia-associated habitat; material: feces | host: Papio cynocephalus | place: Kenya | collected 2012-07-27 ... | reverse complement strand
CCTTTTTGTTGTTACCGTCCGCAGCACTGCTTATTTTCCGCGCTGCCGCGCAGCGCAAAAAATGCCGGATGGCAGCTCGCTCGCCGCTAACGCGGCAACCGCTCGTATGCCGCGTATCAGCAGGCCGCGTCCGTTACCGTCCGCAGCACTGCTTATACTTTTTCCCGCTGCCGCAGGGGCAGGGATCGTTGCGGCCGATCTTCTGCACCTTGCGCGGCTGCTTTTTTACACTGCCGTCGCCCGCGGTGGTGGCGACGATGCCCTCGGCCACGCGCTCGCGCTTGACCTCGGCCTCGCTCTTGATGCGGGCGGAGAAGATGCGGCGCACGGTCTCGTCCTGAATGGCGGAGATCATCTCTTCGAACATCTCGAGGGATTCCTTCTTGTAGGCGTCGATGGGATTGACCTGCGCGTAGGCGCGCAGGCGGATACCCTGACGCAGCTCCTGCATGGCGTCGATGTGGTCCATCCAGTATTCGTCGACCACGCGCAGCAACACCACGCGCTCAAGCTCGCGCATGATGGGGGAGGTGACAGCCTCCTCCTTGCGCTCGTAGGTGGTGACAGCGGCGTTGAAGAACAGCTCCGTCAGCTCGTCCTCGCCCATGGCGGCGAGCTCGGTGGGCGTTTCGGTGACCATGCCGCGCGGGAAATACATACCCTCGAGGCTGCCGAGGATCTCGCGCACGCCGTCCTCGTCGAGCGTACCGTGTTCGCCGGAGTGGAGCGTGACCTGATTGGAAATGCCGCTGCGGATCATGCCGAAGATGGTGTCCTTGAGGTTGCGGCCGTCGAGCACCTGCTTGCGCTGCCCGTAGATGATCTCGCGCTGCTTGTTCATCACGTCGTCGTACTCGAGCGTCGCCTTACGGGACTGGAAGTTGCGGGACTCGACGCTGGTCTGCGCGTTCTCGATGGACTTCGAGAGCATCTTGTTCTCGATGGGCGTGTCCTCGTCGAGGTTCATGCGGTCCATGAGGTTCGTGATGCGCTCGCCGCCGAACAGGCGCAGCAGATCGTCCTCGAGCGAGAGGTAGAAGCGCGTCTCGCCCGGGTCGCCCTGACGGCCAGCACGGCCGCGCAGCTGATTGTCGATGCGGCGGGAGTCGTGGCGCTCGGTGCCGATGATGAACAGACCGCCGGCCTCGCGCACGCGGTCGGCCTCACCCGCGATCTCGGCCTTGTGCTTGGCGAGCGCTTCGGCGAACAGCGCGCGGGCGTCGAGGATCTCCCGGTCGTCGGTCTCGGCGTAGCCGGTCGCCTCGGCGATCAGCTCGTCGGAGAGCCCGGCCTTGCGCAGGTCGTTTTTCGCCATGTATTCGGCGTTGCCGCCGAGCATAATATCGGTACCACGACCGGCCATGTTGGTGGCGACCGTCACCGCGCCGAGCTTACCGGCCTGCGCGACGATCTCGGCTTCCTTTTCGTGGTTCTTCGCGTTGAGCAGGTTATGCTTGATGCCCTCGCGGGAGAGCAGATAGGACAGGTGCTCGTTCTTCTCGATGGACACCGTGCCGACCAGCACGGGCTGGCCCTTGGCGTGACATTCCTTGACCTGCGCGATGACCGCGCGGTACTTTGCCGCCTCGGTCTTGTACACTACGTCGGGATCGTCGATACGCGCGATGGGGCGGTTGGTGGGGATCTCGATGATGTCGAGGTTATAGATAGTGCCGAATTCCTCCTCCTCGGTCAGCGCCGTACCGGTCATACCGGAGAGCTTCTTGTAAAGACGGAAGTAATTCTGGAAGGTGATGGTCGCGAGCGTCTTGCTCTCGCGGGCGACGGTGACGTGCTCCTTGGCCTCGATGGCCTGATGCAGACCCTCGCTGTAGCGGCGGCCGAACATCAGTCGGCCCGTGAACTCGTCGACGATGACGACCTCGCCGTCCTTGACGACGTAGTCGATGTCGCGCTTCATCGTGCCGTGGGCCTTGATGGCCTGGTTGATGTGATGGGCGATGGTGGAGTTCTCGGGATCGGAGAGGTTCTCGATCTCGAAATACTGCTCGGCCTTGGCGATGCCGCGCGCGGTGAGCGTCGCGGTCTTGGCCTTTTCGTCCACGATGTAGTCGGCGTCGACGTTGACGTCCTCTTCCTCCTTCTCGTCCGTCTCCGCGATGACCTTCTTGCGGAAGCGGGCGACGAGAGCCTCGGTGCGGCTGTACATCTCCGTGGACTTCTGCCCGATGCCGGAGATGATGAGCGGCGTGCGCGCCTCGTCGATGAGGATGGAGTCCACCTCGTCCACGATGGCGAAGGCGTGGCCGCGCTGGACGAGCTCGGAGGAGAAGAGCGCCATGTTGTCGCGCAGATAGTCAAAGCCCATCTCGTTGTTGGTGCCGTAGGTGATGTCGGCGGCGTAGGCCGCGCGGCGCTCGTCGCTCGTGAGGTCGTGGACGATCAGGCCCACGCTCAGACCGAGGAAGCGGTGTACCTTGCCCATCCACTCGCTGTCGCGCTTGGCAAGGTAGTCGTTCACGGTGACGATGTGGACGCCGTTTCCGGTGAGCGCGTTGAGGTAGGCGGGGAGGGTGGCGACGAGCGTTTTGCCCTCGCCGGTCTTCATCTCGGCGATGCGCCCCTGGTGGAGCACGATGCCGCCGATGAGCTGCACGCGGTAGGGATAAAGCCCGAGCACGCGGCCCGCGGCCTCGCGCACGGTGGCAAACGCCTCGGGCAGAATGTCGTCGAGCGTTTCGCCGTTGGCAAGCCGCGCCTTGAATTCCGGCGTCTTGGCGCGCAGCTCCTCGTCCGTCAGGGCGCGGTACTCGTCCGCCATCGCCTCGATCTTATCGACGATCGGATAAATGCTCTTGAGTTCCCGCTCGGAGTAGGTGCCAAAGAGCTTGGTGATCAGTCCCATATCAAAAACTTCCTTTCACGGAAAATCGAAATACTTTTACGAGAAAGCATAAAAATACTTCTACAGTATAACACGCTCTGTCCGGATATGCAAAGGAAAAATGCGCGGGAATATGAACGGACGGTAAATTTCCGCATAATATGGCGCCTGTGCTCCTTGCAAGCGGGAGCGGCGTGTGTTAAGATAAGGGCATCACGAAGCAAGAGACCCACAGCGAAGGACATCGGAGGATTTTACGATGAAACTGCATTTTTACGGCGCGGACCGCTGCGTGACCGGCTCGTGCCACTGTCTGGAGATCAACGGCAAGCGTATCCTGGTGGACTGCGGCTTGCAGCAGGGGCGCGACGAGCTGGATAACAGCATGTTCGCCTTTAACCCCGGCGACATCGACATCCTGCTCGTTACCCACGCGCACATCGACCACACGGGCCGCATCCCGCTGCTGGTCAAGCGCGGCTTCACGGGCCGCATCCTGACCACCCGCCTGACGGCGGATCTCATGCGCATCATGCTGCTCGACTCTGCCCACATTCAGGAGAGCGACGCCGAGTATCAGAACCGCAAGGGCGAGCGCGCAGGCCGCGAGCCGGTCGAACCGCTCTACACCGTCGAGGACGCGTCGAATGTGTTCAAGTATGTTACCACCTGTGAGTACGGCCAGACGGTCGAGCTGTGCGAGGGCGTGACGGCCACCTTCACCGACGCGGGCCACCTGCTCGGCAGCGCGAGCATCACGCTCGAACTCGACGAGGGCGGCGTTCACAAGACGCTCGTCTTCTCCGGCGATATCGGCAACGTCGACCAGCCCATCATCCGCGACCCGCAGCTTTTGAAGAAGGCGGACTATGTGGTGATGGAGTCCACCTACGGCGACCGCAACCACACCGAGGTGTGGAGCTACACCGACGAGCTGGCGGAGATCATCGACGAAACGCTCGGCAAGGGCGGCAACGTCGTCATCCCGTCGTTCGCCGTGGGCCGCACGCAGGAGCTTTTGTACTTCATCCGCGAGATCAAGGATCAGGGGCTCGTGAAGTCCGTGCCCGATTTTCCGGTCTATATCGACTCGCCGCTTGCCAAGGCGGCGACCACGGTGTTCTGCGGCGATTTGCACGGCTACCTCGACGAGGCTGCGCTCGAGCTGGTGAAGGACGGCACGCATATGTTCTCGTTCCCGAACCTGCACCTTGTTGAGACAAGCGAGGAGTCCAAGCTGCTCAACATGGACAAGACGCCCAAGATCATCATTTCCGCCTCCGGTATGTGCGACGCGGGCCGCATCCGCCACCACCTCAAGCACAACCTCTGGCGCGTGAACAGTGCGGTGGTGTTCGTCGGCTTCCAGTCGCCCGGCACGCTGGGCCGTAAGCTGCTCGACGGCGCGGAGAGCGTGAAGCTCTTCGGCGAGGAGATCGCCGTCAAGGCGAAGGTCGTGAATTTCCAGGGCCTTTCTTCCCATGCCGACCACGACCATCTCCTCGGCTGGATCAAGGCGTTCGATCCGAAGCCCGCGCAGGTGTTTGTCGTCCACGGCGACGCGGACGTGGCGCCCGCGTTCGCGGACGAGCTGTGCTCCCTCGGCTTCTCCGCCCACGCGGCAAAGTTCACCGAGAGCTACGACCTCGCCGCCGGCGTGATGCTCAGCGAGGGCTACATTTCCGAGCGCAAGCGCACGATGCAGGCCAGCCGCGCGGACAACCTCTACGGCAAGCTGCTCGCTGCGGGCGAAGCGCTGCTTGAGCTCATCCGCCGCTTCAAGGGCCGCCCGAACAAGGAGATTGCTGCCTTTACCGGCCAGATCACCGCGCTCATCGACCGCTTCCAATAAAATAAAAGGAAAGGGCGCGGGGCTCCGCGCCCTTTTTCGGGGAAAACGCTATGGCTGTCACGAAAAATCAGGAATACACCGTTACCATCGAGGGGTACTCGGGCGAGGGCATGGGCGTTGCGCGCATCGACGGCTTCGTCGTCTTTGTGTCCGGCGCGCTGCGCGGCGAGGTCTGCCGCGTTCTGATTCTGAAGGCGCTGAAGTCCGCGGCCTTCGCCAAGGTGCTCGAGGTGCTTGAGCCCTCGCCGCACCGCGTTGAACCGGACTGCCCGTACTTTCCGCGCTGCGGCGGCTGCACCTACCGCCACATGGACTATGCCGAGGAGCTTGCCCTCAAGCGCCGGCGCGTGCAGGATAACCTCATGCGCATCGGTGGGAGCGAGGTCGAGGTGGAGGAGATCCTGGGCGCGGCGGAGACGCGGCGCTACCGCAACAAGGCGCAGTATCCCGTCTCGCCGGACGGAAGGATCGGCTTCTACCGCGCCCGCACGCACGAGGTCATCGACACGCGGGAATGTCTGCTGGTGAAGCCGGAAGCCGACGCCGCGGCGGAGGCCGTGCGGCAGTATATGAAGGACTTCCGCGCGGCGGGCTACGACGAGCGGACGGGGCGCGGCCTTCTGCGCCATGTCTATGTCCGCTCAAACACAAAGGACGAGTGCCTGATCTGCCTGCTGGTGAACGGGAAAAAGCTGCCGCATGAGGCGGAGCTGGTCGAGCGGCTGCGCCGCGCCTGCCCGCGGGCGGTAGGCATCGTGTTCGGTGAGAACACGCGGCGGGACAATGTGATCCTCGGCGAGCGCTACCGCACGCTCTGGGGAGCCGACCGGCTGGAGGACGTGCTCTGCGGGAGGATGTTCCGGCTGAGCGTGCCGTCGTTCTATCAGGTCAACCACGAGCAGGCCGAGCGGCTTTACGCCAAGGCCATCGAGTATGCACAGCTCACGGGGGAGGAGACGGTGCTCGACCTCTACTGCGGCGCGGGGACCATCACGCTCGCGCTCGCGTCCCACGCGAAGCGCGTCCTCGGCGCGGAGATCGTGCCGGAGGCCATCGACGACGCGCGGGAGAACGCCGCGCGCAGCGGCGTGAGAAACGCCGAATTCTTCTGCGGCGACGCCTCCGACGTGGCAAAAAAACTCGCACAAGAGAATCTGCGGCCCGACGTCATCACAGTCGATCCGCCGCGCAAGGGGCTGGCGGAGGACGTGGTGGAAAGCATTGCGCGGATGCAGCCGGAGCGCGTGGTGTATGTCTCCTGCGACAGCGCGACGATGGCGCGGGACGTGAAGCGCTTTGCCGCCCTCGGCTATGAAGCCGTGCGCGCCTGCGCGGTCGATCTCTTCCCCCGCGCCGACCATATCGAGGCGGTGGCGCTGCTAAGAAAGCGGAGAGATTGACCGCAGACCGGCCGACTAAAAAATAAGCAGAATGTACAAGAAAAGCATGGAAAAATTGTAGATTTATGCTTGACAAATGTCGAAATATGGGTTATTATACTTTTCACTCAAAGATATTTTCTTAACGGAGTCTTTACACGGCTCCGCAAGTTCATCCTGTTGGCAAACCGGTCGAAAGGCCGGGACGCAAAGCTATAGTGTCTAAATGAACATCCTTTAATGGTTCACATGACAGACTGGCCGCATCATTTGCTGCGGTCGGTCTGTATTTTTTTGCGTCACCGGTCCTATTTATTGATCCTGAGGTGAATCCCTATGGCATATATGCGTTTGGGCGACCTGCTGCTGTCCTCGGGCGTGATCTCGCACGAGCAGCTCGAGCGGGCGCTGGAGCTGCAAAAGGAAAGCAAGGAGCGTCTGGGCGACGTGCTGGTGCAGAGCGGCATCATCACCGAGCAGCAGCTCATCGAGGCGCTGAAAATACAGCTCGGCGTGGAGTTCGTTGATCTCACGGCGGTCTCCATTCCGGTGGAGCTGGCGAAATATGTGCCGCGCACGCTGGCGAAGAAATACTGCGTGGTGCCCGTGAAGCTGGTGCGCGACACGCTCTACCTCGCAATGAGCGATCCGCTGGACTTCATCGCGCAGGAGGAGGTCAAGGCCGCCTCGCGCAAGCGCGTGATCCCGATGATCGCCACGCACCGCGCGACCGAGCAGGCCATCAGCCGCCTCTACGGCAGCGAGGGCACCGCCCGCGTCATCGAAGAGATGAAGCGCGAGGCGGGCGCCGCCGGGCCGGACATCGTGCCCGCGCAGCTGGCGAAGGACAGCGACGGCAGCGAGGGCGCGCCGACCATCCGCTTTGTCAACTCTCTCATCGAGCGCGCCTTTGCCGAGCGCGCGAGTGATATCCACCTCGAGCCGCAGGAGGGCGAGATGGTGGTGCGTATGCGTATCGACGGCCTGCTCCGCCGCGTTCTGACCGTGCCGGCCGAGCTGCAGAGCACCGTTATCTCCCGCCTGAAGATCATGGGCGGCATGGACATTGCCGAGCACAAGGTCCCGCAGGACGGCCACGCCATGCTGCGCGTGAAGGGCAGCGATATCGACCTGCGTATCTCCTCGATGCCGACGGTGTATGGCGAGAAGATCGTGCTGCGCCTGCTCAACAAGACCTCGCAGCTCCTCTCCCGCGATGCCATCGGTCTGGAGGGGGAAGACCTTGAGTATTATCGGACGCTGCTCAAGAACCCGAGCGGCGTGATCCTGCTGGTCGGCCCCACGGGCTCCGGCAAATCTACGACGATGTGCGTGATGCTCCGCGACCTCGCGCGCGAGGAAGTGAACATCGTCACGCTCGAGGACCCTGTGGAATATTACATCCCCGGCGTCAGCCAGTGCCAGATCAACGAAAAGACCGGTATGACCTTTGCCGGCGGTCTGCGCGCCATTCTGCGCCAGGACCCCGACATCATCTCCGTCGGCGAGATCCGCGACGGCGAGACTGCGAGCATCGCCATGCGCGCGGCCATCACCGGTCACCTGGTGCTCTCGACCCTGCACACCAACGACGCCCCCTCCGCGGTCGACCGTCTGCGCGACATCGGCGTGGAGCCGTGGCTGATCTCCGGCGCGCTGCGCGGTGTAGTGTCGCAGCGCCTTGTGCGCCGCATCTGCCCGCACTGCAAGAGGGCCTATCATCCCGCGAGCGACGAGCTGGCCCTGCTGGGGCTGGACGACGCGCCGGACCTCATGTTCTACAAGGGCGAGGGCTGCCCGGACTGCCATCACACCGGCTACACCGGCCGCCGCGCCGTGTTCGAGATATTGATGCTCGACGCGCCGCTGCGCCGCCTCATCAACGCCGGCGCGAGCGCGGACGAGCTTGCCGACGAGGCCCGCCGGCATGGCTTCACCACCATGCGCGAGCGCTGCCGCGACCTGGTGCTGCGCGGCGAAACGACGGCCGAGGAGGCCGCCCGCACCATCAGCTCCACCATCGAGAGCTGAACGGAACGACCGAAGAAAGGCAGGGGAGAGAGCTTGACGACCTACAAGTACAAGGGCCAGTCGCTCAGCGGCGCAAGGGTGAGCGGCGTGGTGCGCGCCTACGACGAGTTCGAGGCTGTCGCCAAGCTGCGCGACACCTGCGCCTTCATCACGAAGATCGAGCCGGTGAAGGAGCGTGGGAACGCGCTGGATAAGCCCATCGGCTTCAAGCTCAAGGACAAGGAGCTGGCGCTGCTCTGCTCGCAGTTTTCCATCATTCTCACCTCGGGGCTGAGCGTGATGCGCTGCGTGGAGATGGTCGCCTCGCAGACGCGCAATAAGTACACGCGGAAAATGCTGGAAAGGGTCGCCGAGGAGGTCGGCGCGGGCTATCCCCTCGCGCAGAGCTTTGAAAGCAACGCCCCCTATCTGCCCGCCACATTCATCGAGACCGTGCGCGCGGGCGAGGAGTCCGGCACGCTCGCGCTGTGCTTCGACCGCCTGCACCGCTACTACGAGCGCACCGCCAAGACCCGCGCGAAGATCATCAGCACGATGACCTATCCCGCGATGGTCATCGTGGTCGCCATCATCGTGTTTATCATCATCATCGCCGTCGCCGTGCCGGCGTTCACCGACGCCTTTGCCGACCTCGGCGAGGGCGAGCTGCCGGGCGTGACCAAAGCCCTGATGGCCGTGAGCGGCTTTTTCAACCGTTGGTGGTGGCTGCTGCTGCTCATCGCGGCGGCGCTCGTCATCGCCTATCTTGCCTTCAAGCGCACCGAGCGCGGCAGGCTCGTGCTCGCCGCCTACGCCATCGAGCGCGCGCCGCTGCGGCGGCTGCGCAGCATGAGCGCGGCGGGACGCTTCGCCAACACCATGTCCACCATGCTCACCGCCGGGCTCGGCGTGCCGCGTGCGCTGGACGTCACCAGTCAGGTCGTGGGCAACTACCTCTTTTCCCTCGGCGTGCGCAAGGTGAAGGAGAACGTGGAGCGCGGCCGCGGCATTGCCGAGAGCATGGCGGGCGTGGAGTGCTTCCCCAAAATGCTCACCGAGATGGTGGGCGTGGGCGAGCGCGCCGGCTCGCTGCCGCAGACGCTCGACGTCATCGGCAATTACTTTGACAGCGAGGTCGAAACGCAGAGCACGCGGCTGCTCAGCGTGCTTGAGCCGGTCATCACCGTCGTGCTCGCGGTCATCGTGGTCGTGCTGCTGCTGGCGGTCTACCTGCCGATGTTCAGCATGTACGGCAGCATCTGATGCGTTATCATTTCCGCGCGACCACCCCGCGCGGGACGATATAGAAAGAAAAGGAAAAGGAGAATTTTATTATGCTGAAGAAACTCACCAACAAAAAGGGCTTCACCCTCATGGAAATGCTGATCGTCGTCGCGATCATCGCTATCCTCGTCGCTATTGCCATCCCTACCTTTGCCGGTCAACTCGATAAAGCCCGTCAGGCTACCGACGCCGCCAACATCCGCGTCGCGTATGCTGAGGCCGCTCTGAAGGCTGTTGAGAGTGGTGCGGCCGGAAGTGTGGATTCTGTTGCGATGACCCATACAGGCAAATTTGACAAGCTTGAAAATACGGTGATTGGTGGTGTGGACATCAAGGATAAGACGGTGACCAAGGGCCTGACTGTTACTGTGTCGATTGCTGCTGATGGTACAGTGACTATTGACCCTAAGACGAACTAATTACTTTAGAGTGATTCTTGAGCCCACGCCGGGGCGCACGCTCCGGCGCGGGAACGCCCCCCTTCCTTCCCGGATAAGCCGGTTCTGCAGAGGGCTTATCCCTCAGCGATGAGAGAAGAATAAGGGGGTGGCCGAGGGTCGGCGGCCATCCCCCGCGAAGGACCTGCTGTGAGGAGGAATTTTGCAATGCTCTATCTCAGTCCCTTTATCACGGTTTACTGCTGCGTGCTCGCCGCCGTTTTCGGCGCGTGCATGGCGAGCTTCCTGAACTGCATGGCGTGGCGCGTGGTCCACGGCGAGAGCGTGCTGCATGGGCGGTCGCACTGCGACGTGTGCGGCCATGTGCTCGGCGCGCGCGACCTCGTTCCGGTGGTGAGCTATCTTGCCTCCGGTGGGCGGTGCCGCTACTGCGGCGCGAAGCTCCCGCGCCGCCATGTGTGGGGCGAGGCGCTCGGCGCGGCGGTGTTCGTGTCGCTTCTGCTGCATTATGATATTTCGCTCCGGCTTCTCGAAGCGTGGCTTTTGGCAGGCATTCTGCTTGCCTGCTCCTTCGCGGACCTGGAGGGGTACATCATTCCCGACCGCTTTTTAGCGGCCGGTCTTGTGCTTTTTATCGCGTCCCTCTTTTTCTCGCCCGCGCCGCTCGAACGGCTCGCGGACGGGCTGCTCGGCGGCTTCGGCGTGGCGCTCGGCCTGCTGGCGGTCGTCACGGTGCTGGAACGGCGCATGGGGCGCGAGGCGATGGGCGGCGGCGACCTCAAGCTGCTGTTCGTCACCGGACTGTTTTTCGGCTGGAAGGGCAACCTTTTCTGCCTGATCTTAGCCTGCATCTTCGGCATCGTCTTCGGCCTGCTCGCCGCCAAGCGCGGCGGGGAGGAGGGCGCGCCGATCCCATGGGGGCCGTCCATCGCGCTCGGCGCGTGGGTCACGGCGCTCGCGGGCGAGCCGTTTATCCGTTGGTATCTGAGCCTTTTATAAGGCACGTTTCGCAGCACTCCGCTGAAAGGAGAACAAGCATGAATAAGATCGTTGGTCTTGATATCGGTGAAAACAGCGTGAAAATGGCCTATTTCGCGGGCCGCGAGCTGAAAAGGACCGCGAAGATCGAGCTGCCCGACGCGATGGTGTCCGGCGGGCGCATTCTCTCGATGGACGCGATGGCGGACTTCCTGCACGACGCGGCGAAGGGAAACGGCATCCCGCTGACGAATGCCGCGCTGGTCGTGCCGGCGAGCGAGGTCTACACCCGCGTCATCACCCTGCCCGCCATGACCGAGCAGCAGCTTTTCTACAACCTGCCCTACGAGTTCCGCGACTTTCTGACGGAGGAGAAGAGCAAATATTTCTTCGACTACGCCGTGCGCCGCATCGTGAACGACGAGGCGGGGCATCCGAAGGAAATGGAGCTTTTCGTCTGCGCCATCCTCAAAACCACGGTGGAGGGCTACCGCGCGATGCTGCACCGCGCGGGCTTCCGTCTGCGCGTGCTCACCGTCACCGAGTGCGCCTACGGCGCGCTGCTCGGCGCGTACCTCAGGCGCACGGGCGCGGAGGAGGACGACAGGGACCGCTGCATCGTCTCCATCGGCCACCGCAGCACGCACCTCTACATCTACCACGGCGCGACGTTCGACAGCCGCCGTGAGATCGACGTCGGCGGCAGGCTGATCGACGAGCAGATCGCCGAGCACTGCGGCGTGGACATTCATCTGGCGCACAGCTATATGCGCAGCGACTACAACGGCGTGCTCGAGGCGGACTATGCCCGCGAGGCATACAGCCGTCTGGCGGTCGAGATCATGAAGGCGGTCAATTTCTACAACTACAACAACCGCGACCGCGAGCTGCACGACCTCTATATCTGCGGCGGTGGCGGCGGCATCGAGCCGATGCTGCGCACCATCGTTGAAACGACGAGGCTCACGCTCCATCCGGTCTCCGAGCTGCTCTCGCAGCAGCTTTCGACCGAGGAGCCGTGGACGTATCTGCGCGCCATCGGCGGTGTGAGCGAGGGCATCAAGGGGGGACTGGCATGATCGCGGAGAAGGAGAAAAAAACGGCCCGCGCGGGCACGCCCCGCCGTCCGGTGCGCTGCCCGCAGAAAACGGGCATCAACCTTAATATGCACGAAAAGCGCACGGGCACGGTGCTCACGCTCGTCATCGGCATCGCGTGCATCGCGCTTCTGGCGGCGGCCGCCGCAAAATTCGGCGTGATCGATCTCTACGGACGGCTCGCCGACGCGCAGAGCGCGTATGCGCAGGCGCATCAGGAGAATCTGGCCGCGCAGGAGAAGCTCTCGCATTTCGACGAGGTGCTCTCGGAATACCGCACCTATTCGATGGAGTGGATGGAGGACGAGGAAAACGCCGACCTGAATTTTTCCGTGGAGCGCACGGCGGTGCTTGACCTGATCGAGCGCACGGTGATGCCCTACGGCACGCTCAGCGCCCTGCAGGTGCAGGGCGACCGCGTGGACGTTGAGCTGGGCGGGACCAATCTGGACCGTATCGCCGAGGCGCTCAGCGCCGTGAAAGCGTCGAGCGTGGTGGAATCGGTCGGGCTGGAGCTCGCCGAAACAGAGAAGGATCGCCCCGCCGATGTGATGAAGTGTACGCTGCACATCGTGCTGAGAGGGGAGGCGGCGGAATGAACCGTGAATTGACCCTGCGGGAAAAGGTGCTGCTGCTCATCCTGATCGTGCTCGTGATGACGCTCGGCTACTTCAAGCTCCTCTACGAGCCGGTCAGCGACCGCATCGCGCGCTATCGCGAGGACGCGGCGCAGGAGCAGCTTGAGATCGAGCAGAGCGCGGTCAAGCTGGCGCAGATGGAGAAGATGGAGCAGGCGCTCGCGGACATCCGCGCCGCCGGCGGCAGCAAGGCCATTCCGCGCTTTAACAACAGCGAGGCGCTGCTGCGCGAGCTGCGCGGCCTGCTTTCCGCCACCGCGGAATACTCTCTCGATTTCGGCGACGGCACGACGCAGCAGGGATACATCGTCCTGCGCCCCGTCTCCATGACCTACCGCACAAGCACCTATGAGCAGTCGCGCGCGATCATTGACCGCCTCAGCGCGAGTGACAACATCAACCTGATATCCGACCTGAGCATCCGCCGCGACGAACGGAGCGGCGGCGGACAGACCTATCAGACCGTGCTGACGGTGACCTATTTCGAGGTCGCCCCCTGACGCACAGAGGAGCATAGCATGATGAAAAACAGCAGGGCAAACAGACACAATGACCGCGGCTTCACCCTCTCGGAGGTCCTTCTGACGGTGGCGATCCTTGTGGTGCTGTTTGCCCTTGCCGCCGTTCCCATCTCGAAAATGCGGCGCGAGCTGCGCCAGACAGAACTGGACAGCAAGGCGGAGATCCTGTTCCAGACCGCGCAGAACCGCATGACGCAGCTTCTGGCCGCCGGTATGGAGGAGAAATACAAGAGCGGCGGCGTGAAACGTCTCGCCTATGTTCCCTGCGACGCGGAGGAGGACAAGTACGACGAGACCGATATCGGCGAGCTTCCGCTCTACTATGTGACCGACGCGGATAAGGACAACGCCGACGCTGCGGCGTATTACATCCTGCCGCAGGAGCAGACCGACGCGGAGCTGCGCGAGGGCCATTGGCTCGTGGAGTACGACCGGGACAGCGGCAGCGTCTACGCGGTGTTTTACAGTGAGGAGCTGCTGGGTGCGCATACCAACCTCGACGCGCTGCGCATCCGTGCCCGGCGCGTGAAAACAGCGAAGGTCGGTTACTACGGCGGCGACGCGGCGGCGGTCAACGACACCGGCGTGCTTGCGCCGTGGGTGGAGATCGTCAACGAGGAAAGGCTGGAGGTTCGCATCACCTGCAAAGCGCCGAACGACCGCGCGCTTCACTTCTTCGTCATCATCAGCGACGACGAAGGACATGCGACGGAGCGCACCGAGCTGGAAAATAACGACACCGTGACGTTCACCAAGATCGAAAGACACTTCCGCGACTACGAGGTAACGGTGACGCTCGACGACCTGAGCGAGGAGTCGCGCCGCTTCGCGCAGCAGGACTGGCTGAAGAAGCTGACGCCCGGGGCGAACCTGACCGTCACCGTAGAGGTCACCAGCGATGACCCGCTGCTGGAGGGCGCAAGGTATGTGCCCGAGAAGACAAACGGCCTGTTCCGCACGCTGCGCGACGGCAATATGGCGGTCATCACCTGCGCCCGCCACCTGCAGAATCTGGACGACAGCTCCAAGGTGACGAATAAGGTCACTCGCGCGGTGCAGGAGAAGAACATTGACTTCACCGGTGCGAACGGCTGGGCGTCGGTCTATGGCGAGAAGAAGTTCCGACCCATCGCCAACAAGGCGCTGCGCGAATATCGGGGCAGCTATAGCGTAGGGGATACGGAATACCATCCGGTGATCGCCCATCTGCCGGTGGAGACCAGCGGGGACGCGGGATTGTTCCGGAGCTTTTCCGGCGGTACGCTTGAGAATATCACGCTCACCGGCGCGCAGATCGCCGGCACGGGATATGTCGGCGGTCTTGCCGGCACGGTGTCCGGCAATGTGACCGTTACCGGATGCGGTGTGTATCTGGATCGGAAGAAGGACGACCTGAACAAAAAGAAGGAAACAGATATTTGGCTCGACGGCGATGTGACCGGCGGCCTGGTCGGTCATGTCGAGAATGGAGCGGAGGTCGTCATCGACCGCAGCTTTGCCGCCACGGTCCTTCAGGGCAAAACGGCGGCGGGCGGACTGATCGGCAGCGTCGCGGACCGGATCGCGAGGGTGTCCATCGAAGGCTCCTACGCCGATTGCTACCTCTACAGCGATGAAACGAACGGACAGACCGGCGGATTGATCGGCGGCAGCGGGAATGTCGGTTTTGCAACAGCACCGATCGATCTGTTGAACTGCTACGCCGCAGGTTTCCAGAAGGCTGCGGTTACGGCGGGCCTGTCCGCCGGACAGGTCTATAGCATGAGCCGTTGTTATAGCGCGGCGGCGGGACTGGAGACGGATCATCTGACCTACTCCACCGTCGTGGGGCATAGCAGCATGGGAACGGTGGAGAGCACCTTCTATCTGGCGGCATCGGCAGATACGGCGAAGGATGTCCCCGGAACAACGAAGGTCACGCACGCGGAATGGAGCGGCGCAAGCCGTCCCGCCGCGGCGAATCGGCTCGGCGACGCGTTTACCGCCGTGACAGGCGGAGGAAGCACCAACGCCTACAACCTCATGGAGGGCATGGGCCTGACCGACTACTCCTATCCGAAGCTGAAGGGACTCCCGCATTACGGCGACTGGAAGGCGGAATTTGAATCCGGCTCGCTGGCGTACTATGAAAAATATGAGACCGCCACAGGGGAAAGCTACGGCTTCCTCGGCGGCAACGTGTCGTCCCTGCGGGACGACGGAATGGTGCTCGGCGACGGCTACGGCATGATCTATGATGTGCCGCCGTCCGCACCGGTCCGGATCACCTATTCCATTCGTACAGCAGCGGGCGATGCGGAACAGAAGACGGAAACGCTTGACTCGACCGCTGCGGTGAAGGTCACCTACAATGGAAAGGAATGTTATCTCCTGCCGCTGCCGACCGTGGCGGTGAACACGGAATATGTCGACCGACCGCAGCCGACCGAAGCGGCGAACACGGAATATGCCGATCCGGGGAGCTTCTATCAGGAGGTCGAGGTCGGCGGTACGGTGTACCTCTATGCCCCGCACTTTGCCTGCACGGTGACGACACGCGGCGAGGACGGTGCGGTGGAGAAGCCAAAGAGCGTTACGATCCGCACGGCACGCCAGCTTTACGCGCTGAGCCTTTACTACGATGACTACCGGGAGCTGCTTGCTGAGGACGGCGCCTTCGTGCAGGAGCGTGACATCAACTATGTCGGCTACGACTGGGAGGGCTATGGCCGGAACGGCGCCGAGCCTTCGGCGGAGATTCCCCAGCTCCCCATTGGCGACAGCACGGCAAAGCCCTTCATCCATACCTACAACGGCCAACGGCACGAGATCATCAGCGTGCCGATCACCGGCAATGGTCTCGGACGCGACGGAACGGGGAATGTCGGCGAGGTCTACGCGGGACTGTTCGGCTGCAATGCGGGCGAGCTGTGCAACATCGTGCTCATTGCCGGCGCGGAGGACACGATCGTCGGCTTTGACCGCGGCATCCAGCGCAGGAGCGCCTACATCGGCGCGCTTGTCGGCTATAATTCCGGGACTGTGAGCAACTGCGCCGGTGCGGGATACCGAGCCAAGGCGCTGGCCAACAGCGGCAGCGTGGTCTATGTCGGCGGCTTTGTCGGCTATAACGACGGCTACATGGAGCAGTGCAGCGTGAGCAGCCCCTCGGTCTATGCCGAAAACGTGTTCGCGCAGCTCAGCGTGGGCGGTTTCGCCGGACGGAACGACGGGCGCATCGAGGGCTGCTACGGCATCGCGGCGATCAGCGTCCCGACTGTCCGCGGCGGCGAGGTGGAGCTCGGCGGCTTCGCCGCGCACAACGGCGGCATCATCCGCGGCGCCTACTGCGCGACGGCCATGTCCTCGGCGGGCGTCGAGGCGGACGGCTTTACCGCCTCCGGCAGCGTGCGGGACTGCTATTACCTCAACGGCGGCACCTACCGCTTCTGGGACAAGGACCGCCTCTACAGCTCGGAGACTGCGGGCAGCGCACAGTCCGTGACCGCGGCGGAGCTGGAGAAGCTGGAGGAGCTCAGCCTGTCCGGCTTCAACATGCCCGCGGAAGCACGGCATAGTCAGAAAAATACGGAGGACGTCTACCCCTATCCCGCCTGTATGCAGGATGCGGGCGGTACGCTCGTCCACTACGGCGACTGGCCGGTGCCGACGAATGTCGGCGAGCTCGGCGTGTTCTATTGGGAAAAGGAGGAGGACGGCGCGAACAGCGGCTATCATCTCTCCTACATCGGCTTTGTTGACACGGAGCGCAAGGAGGGCAGCACCCTCTGCACTGCGCACGACGACGGCGGTGTCATTACCGCCTACGGCTACGGCTACTATTGGGAGAGCAGCTCTACACAGCCGACGCTGACGGCGAACGGCGGCTTCGTCATGGACGGCGATGACACGGAGGAGGCCAGGGCGGCGGCGTCGGCGCTGGGAGCGCAGATGCCGGAGTATACCTTCGTCGCCTACGAGACCGGCGAGACCGGCCTGCGCCTGCAGTCTGCCGACGCAGCCAACGGAACGTGGATATTGAACCGCGGCACGAGCCGGAGCTACACCTACACGGTCTGCCCGTTCTTCGCGGACGCCTTCGGCTATGCGGGCAAGGCGGAGCCGGGCACAGACGAGGCGGCCTATCAGATCCGCTCGGTGCAGCAGCTGCAGTTCATCAACTGGAGCTGGTATAACGGCAGCGGAAGCGTCAACCGCGAGGTGACGGAAAATACCTACAAGAGCTTCCCCTATCTGCAATACGCCACGGTCACCGGCAAAAACAGTCAGTCACAGTCTGCGGCGGAGCGGAATCGTCCGCGGCGCAGCTGGCAGCAGTCGCACGACCTCAACGGCACAAACCGCAAGGCCCCGGGGAAAGGCGAAAAGAATACCTCGTTCCATCCCATCGCCGGTGCGGTTTTTAACAACCCAAAACAAAAACCGAACAACGAGGGCTACGCGGTAGACCTTTACAGTTGGTTCGGCGGTGTATACGACGGCGACAACTATTACATCAAGAACATCAACATCGACTCGCCCTGCTACAACGTCGGCGTCTTCGGCACAACGGCGGGCGCGGAGCTCCGAAACATCGTGCTCTATAGCGACAATGGCGGTGTGATCGAACGCAGCACGCCGAATGCGCCCTACAGCACCTACCGCTGCGCCTACGCGCTCGGCGGTCTGGTGGGCATTGCGTATGACTATCTTTACGACGCGAACGGGAAATGGGTCGATGTTGAAAACCGCGCGGCGGAGATCGCCAACTGCGCCATTGCGGGCTATACCATCGAGGATAACAGCACAAATCCGCTCCAGCTCGGCGAGGCGGTGGTGGGCGGATTGATCGGCGTATCCAAGGTCAATTTGAACCGCTGCTCGGCGGTGGTCGATATCAAGGTCAACTGCACGCACCGCGCGGCGGACAGCAGCAAGAACCTGACCATGGCGCAGTATGGCAACTTTGTCCGTGTGGGCGGTCTGGTCGGCGGCGTGCAGTATAAGGTGACAAACTGCTACACCGGCGGAACGATCACAATCGGCGGCGATACGCTCGACGAGCGCGTGGACAAGAGAGGAAACCTTGTCTCTTTGAAGAACAGTACGAAGGGCGCGACGCAGGTGCAGCAGGAAAAGGGAACCTATGTCTACGTCGGCGGCATCGGCGGCAGCGGATTCTCCTCAAACTTCTGGAACTTTAGCTGGAAGGCGGGAACCGACGACGGCGAGCCGGAGTATGAGAACTGCTACACCTATATGGAGCTTCCGACTATGCAGGGCACGATCATGGCAATCTCCCGCATCGGCAGCGTCGCCGACCGTTACGGCTGGGCGAAGAAGCTGACGATCAAAAACTGCTATTATTATGCGCAGAAGAAGGCCGGCTTTGCTCTGCCGACGTACCATTGCGAAAACAAAAAGAGCCTTGCCGATCTTCTCGCAGACGATAAAGCGAAGGAAGAAATGCTGCAGGGAGAGCTTTCCTACCTGCAGGGATACATTGCGTCCGGAGACGGAAAAAACCATACGAGCTATTCGATCGACCTGACGGGACTCAGCTATGAGCAGCTGGCCGGCAAGCAGGACGTCCGCAAAAACGGAGTGGACAGCAATATCCTGACGCTGCTGAATCCAAACGGGGTCGGCGCTTTCGGCTGGGTCACCGTTGAGGAGGCGCAGGCCGAGGTCCACGGCAAGTACAGCTTCCCGGGCAAGAACATCGCCGTGCTCGACGGGCAGGACTACCCGTTCCCGACCGTGCTCACACAGGCGAGCGAGCACACCGACAGCGGCAGGGCGAACCTGCACTACGGCGACTGGCCGGTAGCCGGTCCGCAGTGGGAGACGAGCAGTGTGACGATCGACCGCATTGCCGATCATGATACTGCGACGGCGAAGGCATCCGTTACCGTCAAGCTGAAGCTGGAGAACATGAAGGATGGGGAGCTCGAGAAGGTAGAGGTCAAGGTAACGGATCCGGAAAAGAAGCTCGTTACAATATCCGGACGCGAGGTAAAGACAGAGACCGGCTCGGACGGAAAGGTGAAGCGGTATCTTGCCGTCACCATTGAGGGCCTTGCAAACGGCTCGGCGGAGATCACCGCGGAGCTGGACGGCCATGTGGCGCGTTTGATGGTAAGTGTAACCGCGGAGCTGACGATCCGGATGAGCGCCGAGATCGAGAGCGCGAAGCAGATCGCAGTGAACGAGAACGCGACGGCATCGCTCGGACTCAGCGCACTGAACCGCGACGGCGAGAATCTGAAGGACGGCCTGACCTGGACGGTCGCGAGCGCCGATACGGGCATTGCAGAGATCATCTGGAAAAACAGCGTTCCGCAGAGCGTCCTGGGCGTCAGCGCCGGCGAGACGACGCTGCTCATCACGGGGAGCTATCGGATCAATGAGACCGAGACGGTCACGGTGAGCCGCATTGTGCCGGTGACGGTGCAGAAAGCAGCGACCGGCACAGTGTAAAAGGAAAGGAGGGACATTGGGATGAAAAAGCTGAAGAACGAGCAGGGAATGACCATTCTGATGGCCCTCCTGTTGGTCCTGACCGCAGCGGTGGTCAGCGCGGTCATTCTCTCTGCGGCGCTCAGCGCCGCGCGGCGCGTGAACAGCGACCGCGCCGCGCAGCAGAACTACCTTGCCGTCAGCTCGGCGGCGGAGCTCGTGCGCGACAGCGTCCGCACGCAGAAATATGTCAAGACCGTGACCACCGAGACCAAGGTAGTGAAGGATGAGGCGACCGGAGAGGAGCGGACCGAGGTAGAGGTCAAAACGGAGGAGCATTGCCCGACCGGCCTGATGGGAGCGTGGCTCACGGAAGGCGCACGGAAAAACGGCTGCACCGACACCGTCACCATCACACTGCCGGATGAAGCGCTCCCATCGGTCAAGGCGGAATTTTCCATGACAGGACGGGGAACGGGAAGCAAGGGCTATGATATCCGAATCGCCTTCTCTCTGGTCGATGCCGAGGACGCGGACGACTGCCGCATGACGCTCAGGCTGAGCGGAAAGTATAGCTATGAGCTTGACTCCGGGTATTCCGACAAGACGGTTGAGACGACAACGATCCGGTGGGAGTATCCGGCGATCACGAAGGGAACGGAGGAAAGCACATGAAAAAACGCAGAAGCAAGGCCGGTGAGACGCTGGTGGAGACGTTGGTCTCCGTGCTCATCGCGGCGCTGGCATTCGCCTTCCTCTCGACCGCCGCGGTGACCGCGGCGCGGATCAACGCCGCCGCGCGCGAGGACGTTTCCTTCCGCTACACCGAGAAGCCGGGAGAGACGGCGACCGTGACGGCAAAGGGAGCCGGCTCGGGCACGAGCCAAAAGACCGGCAGCGAGACAGTCACACTCTATACAACGGACAACGGCTACGTTTATTACACTTATGCGATTCCATCGGGGGTGACGCCATGAAAAGGCTGCGCGGCAGCCACGGTATGACGCTCACCGAAACGCTGTGTACGGTGCTGATCGTGCTGCTCATCAGCGCGATGCTGGCGGTGGGCGTGCGCTTTGCCGTGCGGACATACCGCGAGTCGATGGAGCTGTCGGAGACAGAGCTGCTCTGTTCCACGCTGACGGCGGCCATCGGCGACAAGCTGCGCTACAGCGGCGATGTGAACGGCGGATTCTTTGCCGGCGTCGGCGCAGCCGACGGAGGCGGCGCGTTTCACATCGAGGACGGAGAGGTCATTATAGAGACCATTGGCAAGGAAAAGGTCAAGCTTCTCGGCTCGGCCTCCTACCCGCAGGGACTGCGGGTGCAGACGACCGACTCGGAGGGAACAGGCTTCATTGAGTACAGCGCCGAAACAGGGATCTTTACCGTTTCCTTTGCCATCGCGGACGCACAGGGAAATATTCTGAAGGAGACGCGCTTTGACGTCAAGCGCATCAACGCGGTCAAAAAGTGAAAAGAACTGCCGGACAAAATGAGTCCGGCAGTTCTTTTTCTATTCGCTTCGTGTGATGTCATGCACCCATTTGCCGCTGTGGATGCGCCAAAGTCCGACGGGGGTCTTTGCCAGGTGCTCGATGGCGATGCACAGGCAGAACATCTCGTTCGGCACCTTGAGGACAAGGCCGAGCAGGCACATCAGCGGCAGCTCCACGCACCAAAGGGGGAAGTTGTCGATGAGCAGCGAGGCACGCACGTCGCCGCCGCCGCGCAGCACGCCCACGACCATCGTGGACGAGAAGCCGTGGAGCGGCATCACGTCCGCGTAGCAGTACACCATGACCGCGCACATCGCCGCCGCGCCCGCCGAGAGGGAGAAGAGCGGCAGCACATACGGCCGGAGCAGCGTAAAAAAGGCCAGAAGCTCCACGCCGCCGAGGGCGAGCGCGAAAAGGAATGCCGTGAGGCACACGGCCTTGCCGATGCGCACGACGCTCTCGCGGCTGCTGCCCGTGCCGATCTCCTTGCCGACGATAACGGCAGCCGCGTTGGCGATGCCGTAGATGCCGGCGGTGGAGAGCTTGTCGATGCTGCCCGCTACGGTGTAGGCGGCGATGAGGTCGCCGCTCGCGGCCATGTGGCCCATGATGACGGTGATGAGCGAGTAGCCCACGCCCCAGAGCGTTTCGTTCGCCAGCACCGGCGCACTGTAATGCACGAAGCGGCGCAGCATCTTGCGGCCCGGGCGGAGAAGGGCGCTCCATTGGAGCGGCACGGTGCGGCAGCGCAGGGCATAGCCGAAGGCGAGCGCGAATTCCACCACGCGCGAGAGCAGCGTGGCAGCCGCCGCGCCCGTGACGCCGAGCGCGGGGAAGCCGAGCTTGCCGAAGATGAGCACATAATTGCCCACGGTATTGCAGAGCATGGACGCGCCGAACACCAGCATCCCGAAGCGCGGATTTTCGATGCTGCGCTGCATCCCGATGTAGATGGACGAGAGGGAATTGAGGATATACGAAAAGCCGACGATGCGGATATACGGCGTACCGATCGCGACGAGACGGAGATTGTCCGTCACCAGCAGCAGAACGCCCGCGGGGAAGAACGCCATGATGAGTGCAAAAAGCGTCGAAATGCTGCCGGCGATGTAAAAGCCGATGCCGATGACGCGGTTGATGCTCTCGCGGTCGCCGCGGCCCCAGTATTGGCTGATGAGCACGCTCGACCCGCTTTGCAGGCCGAAGACGACGAGCTGGACGATGAAGACCGGCACATTCGCCACCGTGACGGCGGACATCTGCTCGCTGCCAAGAAGCCCTACCATGAACGTATCGAGAAAGCCGAGCGACGTCGTGATCAGGTTCTGCACGATGACCGGCAGCGCCAGCAGGAAAAGTCTTTTATAAAAGCCCTTGGGCTGATGAAGATAGGAAAACATAAAAACCTCGGATCGTGGAATTACAGCATGGGAAAACGCGCGTCGCGGTGCGCCTTGA
>ERZ808259.349-NODE-349-length-22411-cov-3.814860_pt1 | contig 22411 bp, 19 predicted proteins | sample MGYA00521279_ERZ808259 | MGnify/ENA primary metagenome ERZ808259 (study PRJEB31516, sample SAMN03275586) | gut metagenome | biome: mammalia-associated habitat; material: feces | host: Papio cynocephalus | place: Kenya | collected 2012-07-27 ... | reverse complement strand
CCGTGCGCTCGCGCGTGAAGTCGCCGTAGACGGTCACGCCGGGGATGCCCCGCACGCCCTCATAGAAGCGGCGCATGAGCGCCGTCTCGTGCGCGCGGATGGTCTCCATGCCGGTCGCCGCGATGAAGTCCAGCGCCGCGTCCAGCCCGGCGATGCCGTGGCCGTTGAGCGTCCCCGCCTCGAGCCGCACGGGCAGCTGCTCGGGCTGGCGCTCGGAGAAGGTCTGCACGCCCGTCCCGCCGACCTTCCACGGCAGGATGTCCGGGTCGCCGCGCAGGCACAGCCCGCCCGTTCCCTGCGGCCCCATAAGCGATTTGTGGCCCGTGAAGCAGAGCACGTCAATGTGCATCCGCTCCATGTCGATGGGCAGCACGCCCGCGCTCTGCGAGGCGTCCACCACAAGCAGCACGCCGTGCGTGTGCGCGAGCTCGCCCACGCGGGCAAGATCCACCGCGTCGCCCGTCAGATTCGAGGCATGGGTGCAGACGATGGCGCGGGTCTCGGGACGGAGCAGGCGCTCAAGGTCCGCGTAGTCAATGCGCCCCTGCCGGTCCGCGGGAACGAAATCCAGCGTCACGCCGCGCTCGTCGCGCAGGCGGTAGAGCGGGCGGAGCGCGGAATTGTGCTCCAGATCGGTGGAGAGCACATGATCGCCCGGGCGGATAAGGCCGTGGACGGCGATGTTCAGCGCCTCGGTCGAGTTGGCGGTGAACGCCACATGGTCGGGCCGCGGGCAGCCGAAGAGCGCCGCGAGCTTACAGCGCGTGTCGTAGATCGTGCGCGAGGCGGTCAGCGCGCCCTCGTGCGTGCCGCGGGCACTGTTGCCGAAGCTCCCCATCGCGCGCACCACCGCGTCGATGACCTGCGGCGGCTTGCGAAGCGTGGTCGCGGCGTTGTCGAGATAGATCATGCGCGCACCTCCTGTCCATTGTTTCCCGACCATCATAGCACACCGCGCGCGGTTTGAAAACGGCTTTTTCCGACCGTCCGACTTTTTTCATCGCTTTTTCCGATGGAAAACGCCGAATTTTCCGTGAAAGCATTTGACAAACCGCGCCGCGCTCTCTACAATGGACTTAGAAAGTCACAGAAGGGAGCCGTGCGATGGAACGTCTGAATCTCCGTCAGCTTGAGATCTTTTCCGCCGTCGTGGACGCCGGCAGCTTCACCGCCGCCGCGGAAAAGCTCTACCTTGCCCAGTCCACAGTGAGCGACAACGTCCGCGCGCTGGAGGAGCTGCTGCATCTCAAGCTCTTCCACCGCGAGTCCAAGCGGCGGCTGACGCTCACGCTCGAGGGCAAGCGCGTCTACCGCTACGCGCAGGACATCCTCGGCCGATGCAGCGCTCTGCTGCTCGACGTCGTGGTCGACAGCGCGCTCGAGCTGGCGCTCGGCGCCTCCACCGTGCCGGCGCAGAGCCTTCTGCCGGGCTATATGGCGCGCTTCGCCCGGGAGAATCCCGCCTGCCGCTGCACGCTCCTCTGCGGCGACAGCGCCGCGGTGCAGCAGATGCTGCTCAACGGCGACATCCACCTCGGCTTCGTCGGCAGCGCCGACGACCGGCAGGACCTCATCTACGAGCCGATCGCCGAGGACCGTCTGGTGCTCATCACGCCGAACACGCCGCGCTTCGCGGCGCTGAAAGCGCAGGGCACGCTCGGGCGCGAGCTGTTCCGCGAGCCGTTTCTCTTCCGCGAGCGCGGGAGCGGCACGCAGAAGGTCATCGACAACTATCTCAGCGAGATCCGCCTCGACCCGCAGGTCATCCACACCGTGGCCTACGTCTCCGACCCCACCGTGCTGCAGCGGCTGGTCGCCGAGGGCACGGGTGTGTCCATCCTCTCCGCGCTCGCGGTGCAGGAGGCCGTCGCGGCGGGACGGCTCTTACAATTCGAGCTGGACGAAACGCCCGTGCGGCGCAGCATCTACATGGCCCGACGCCGGAAAAGCGCCCTGAGCGACCCGGCCCGTACCTTTGCCGAGCTGGTGCGCAAGCAGGCCAAGGCGTCCGTGTGACTTTACCATTTCACCACAGAAGGGAGGCAGACGGCAATGGATCAGAACCGCGAGCTTCGGCTCACGCAAATGACCTCCGCCGCCGGTTGAGCGGCAAAGCTGGGGCCGGGCGCCCTGTCGAAAATTTTAGAGGGTCTGCCCAATGTGTTTGACCCGCGGCTGCTGGTGGGCTACGACAGCAGCGACGACGCCTGTGTTTACAGCGTGTCGGACGACGTAGCCGTGATCGAAACGGTGGACTTCTTTACGCCCATCGTGGACGATCCCTATCTCTTCGGTCAGATCGCCGCGGCGAACGCGCTCTCGGACGTGTATGCCATGGGCGGCATGCCGAAGCTGGCGATGAATCTGCTCTGCGTGCCGAGCTGCCTTCCGCTCGATACGGTCCGCGCCATACTGGAGGGCGGGCACGACAAGGCCGTGGAGGCCGGCTGCGTCATCGCCGGCGGGCACACCATTCAGGACGACGAGCCGAAGTACGGCCTGTGCGTCACCGGCTTCGTCCACCCGCAGCACATCCTCAAGAACATCGGCGCGCAGCCGGGCGACGTGCTCGTGCTGACCAAGGCGCTCGGCGTCGGCGTCATCACCACCGCGCTCAAGGCCGGTCTTGCGGGCGGGGAAGCCCGCAGCGCGGCATACGCGAGTATGGCGGCGCTTAACGCGAGGGCCGCGCAGGCCGTGCGCGAGGTCAGCAATGTCCACGCCTGCACCGACGTGACCGGCTTCGGTCTGCTCGGACACAGCTACGAGATGGCAAGCGGCTCGGGCGTCACCGTCCGTCTGCACGGCGCGGCGCTGCCGCTGCTGCCGCAGGCGGAGGAGCTGGCGGACATGGGCATCGTGCCGGGCGGCGCGTACCGCAACCGCGACTATGTGAAGCCGCACCTGCGCGTGCTCGATGGCGCACAGCGCGCAAGGCTCGACCTGGCCGCCGACCCGCAGACCTCGGGCGGACTGCTCGTGTCGCTTCCCCGCGCGGACGCGGAGGAGCTGCTGGATAAGCTCTATGCCTTCGCGCCGTGGAGCGCCATTGTCGGCGAGGTGCTGCCGCAGGGCGAACACGCGCTGGAATTTGACTGAACGGAAAAGGAGACGAAAGCCGCGGCTTTCGTCTCCTTTTTCTCATAAATCCTGTTTTTTCTGTTTCTTTGCCTCGCGCTCCTCGAGGAACTCCTTCGGCTCCGCCTCGGCGAGCGCCCTGGCGCGGCGCTCGAGCACCTCTTTGGGCTTGGCGGTGATCTCGCCCGCGGCGGTCAGCGCCTCCTTGGTCAGCAGCGGGCCGACCAGCTCGTAGATGAGCACGGAGAAGAGCACGATGCTGCGGACCAGCAGTCCGTCCGCCGCGCCCAGCGCCTGCGCGCTCACGCACATGCCCAGCGCCACGCCCGCCTGCGGCAGCAGCGTGATGCCGAGGTACCTGACCGTCTTTTCGTCGCAGCCGACCGCCTTGGCCGACCAGCGCGCACCGAAATACTTGCCCGTGCTGCGGAAGACGATGTAAATAACGCCGACGAGCACCATCGTCAGCTCGCCGAACACCTCCAGCCGCAGCTCCGCGCCGCTGATGACGAAGAACACTGCCAGCAGTGGGGCCGACCAGTCGTCCGCACGGTCCATCAGATCCTCGGAGAGCGGGCAGATGTTGCAGAACACCGTGCCGAGCATCATGCACACGAGCAGCGGCGAGAAGCCGATGACGACCTCGCCGACGCGCCACTCCAGCGCCGCGAGCGCGACCGTGAGAAACACGAACGCGATGGTCATGGACATTCGGTTGCGGTTGGAATGGAACATGGCCTCGAGCCGCGTGAGGGCCGCGCCCGCGAGCATTCCGAGCAGCAGCGAGAGCACGATCTCGATGAGCGGGTTGACGAGCACGGAAACGATGCTCAGCGCGCCGCTGATCATCGCCTTGGCGATGCCGAAGCTGACCGCAAACACCACCAGGCCCACCGCGTCGTCCAGCGCGACGATGGGCAGCAGCAGGCTTGTGAGCGGGCCCTTGGCCTTATACTGGCGCACGACCATCAGCGTGGCGGCGGGGGCCGTCGCCGTGGCGATCGCGCCGAGCGTGATGGCGGCCGGCGCGGTGAGGATGTCGGGGCGCAGGAAGTGGAAGCCGAGCAGGGCGAGGTCCACCAGCGCGGCGGCGGCGAGCGCCTGCACGATGCCGATGATGAACGCCTGACGGCCCGTTTTGCGCAGGTCCTCCAGCCGGAACTCGTTGCCGATGGCAAAGGCGATGAAGCCCATCGCCACGTCGGAAATGGTGCCGAGCGCGGCGACGTCTTCATAGGTGGCGAAGCCGACGCCCGTGATGCCGAGCCGACCGAGGCAGAACGGTCCGATCAGCACGCCCGCGACCAGAAAGGCGGTCACGTCGGGCAGACGCCAACGGGAGAAGATGCGGGTCATCAGCAGTCCCGCGAGCAGGGCAAAGGCAACATTGAGCAAAGCGTACATGGGCGCGCGTCCTTTCTTTTATGCGGAATGCACCACATTCGCGGCGCACCGATAGCCTATTATAGTCTCTTTTTCCGAAAAGGCAACCTGTTTTTGCCGATCGCGCCCCGACATTCTCTCATGCTTATCCTGTAAAAACCGCATAAAGAAGCGCGGCTCCCGGGAGCCGCGCTTCTTTTATTCTTCGATAAGCCGCGCTTGCCGCAGCCTGCGGAGCCGCTTCGCGGAGCGGTACGCCTGCCGGAGAGCAAAGCTCCCGATGACAAGCCACAGCGATCCCATGATCCCTTCTGCGATGATGCGCTCCACCCAAAATTGCAGAAAGTCGCTCTCGCTTTTTTCCATCCAGTCCACATGGAAGGCAAGTGCAAGCCGATACCAGTCCACCGCATAGTACAGGCAAAGCCCCGCAAGAAGCAGCCGGGCCGCTGCAAGGGCACAGCGCGTTCGGAAATAGCGTTTCTCGCTCGTGATCTGCGAGTCGAGATCGGAGAAAAGCTCGAACGGCGTGCCGTCGTTCCGTCTGCGCAGAATGAGGAAGCTCCCGATGTCCATGACCAGCTCAACGCCCAGCTCGGCGAGGCCGCGCACATAGTCGTCCCTCTGACCGTCGCGGGACTCGTAGAGGTACTGCACGCGGTAGCGGTACTCATTCGGCTCGCCGCGGCGATAGCAGAAGGAGAGCCAGCCGGTGCCCTCGAGCTGCCAGCCCTCGGCGGAGAGGCAGTTGAACTGCCGCTCCATTTTTTCCGGATCGAGCGTATAGACCGGTCCGCACCACGTCTTTTTCACATCGTCCATCGTTGTCTCCTTTCCCGGCGGGTCTATTCGTGAACGAGCTGTTCGTCTTTGAGCCCGCGCCATTTCCGGTGCGTGCGAGCAGCCGCGAGCGCACCCCACACGGTAAGTCCGAGCCACAAAAGACCGGCGATGGCGTACACCGCGATCTTCGCCGTCCACACCACCACAATGCTCGGCGCGCCCGCGGCGATCAGGTCGGCAAAGATCTTGTCAAAGCCCCTCGCCATATCGAAATCAAGCCATGCCCGGAAAAACATCAGCGCGGCATTGAGCGCACACCACACCGCCGCAGCCAGCTGCGCATTGCGCACGCACTTCGCCTCCAGCGCCTGCGATGCGAGGTCGGAAAACATCTCCACCGGTCTGCCGTCGTCCTCCCAGCGGAAGAACGCGCGGTGACTGAAGCTTCCCAGACAGGTCACGCCCAGCTCCTCCACACCCGCGAGATAGGCCCGTCCCCGCTCCGTATCCGGGTCGTCCTTCATCATCTGCATGTAATAGCGGTAGCGCGTGCCGTCGCTGCGCTCAAAGCGGAAAAAGATACAGCCGACGTGCGCGAGCTCCCAACCGCGCCGGCAGTGCCGCGCGAGCCAGCGCTGAAACCGCGCATTGTCGTACAGCAGGTACCAGATCCATATAACGCAGAGCTTCCGTTTTCGCATCCTTCTCTCCTTTCCGTCACGCCCAGTTCCTTGTCAGCGCCTCGCCGTTGGCGGTCAGCTCCTGTAATCGGGCAAGCTCCGCGCGCACGGCGGCGCGCCCCTCGGGGGTGATGCGGTATTCCTTTTTGCGCCCCTCGTCCTCGCCCACCGCCTCAATCCAGCCGCGCTCGGTGAGCGTGGTGAGCGCGCCGTAGAGCGTTCCAGCGGCAAGGCGCACACGTCCGCCGCTCAGGCGCTCGACGTTCTGCATGATGCCGTAGCCGTGCAGCGGCGCGTCGAGCGAGAGCAGGATATAAAAGACCGCTTCGGTCAGCGCGGCGGTGCTCATACGCTTTCCCCTCCCCGTTTTATCGGTTGCCGATATATCGGCTACCGATATAGTAGCATGGAGCGATCCGGTTGTCAAGCAGGAAAAAAGCGGCGGTCCGTGAGGACCGCCGCTTGGCTCGTCGAAACGCGGCTTTGCCGCGTTTCGACCGTTTCCTTGGCTTTTCTTATCCGAGCTGTTTGGTTTTTTCCACGGCGGCGTCCACCGCCTCGATGCACGCGCTGCGCAAGCCGTTTCGCTCCAGCGCAGCGACGCCCGCGATGGTGCTGCCGCCGGGACTGCACACCTCGTCCTTGAGCTGCCCCGGGTGTCTGCCGGTGCGGAGCACCATTTCGGCGCTGCCGAGCAGCATCTGTGCGGCATAGCGCTGCGCCTTGGCGCGGGGCAGACCGTTCTTCACGCCGCCGTCCGCCAGCGCCTCGATAAACAGATAGGCGTAGGCGGGGCCGCAGCCGGAGACGGCGCTCGCCGCGTCGATCAGGTGCTCGCTCAGCTCGTCGAGCAAGCCGGCGGGCGCCATCAGCTCGCGGAAGGCGCACAGCTCATCCTCGCTCACGCGGTCGTTCGCCGCGTAAAGGATCAGCCCCTGCCCCACGGCGCAGGGCGTATTCGGCATGATGCGGATGATCTTCTTGTCCGCGCCGAGCAGCAGCGCGAGCTTCTCGAGACTCACGCCCGCGAGCATGGAGACGAAGACGCCTTCGGAAGCCAGAATGTCCGCCTTGAGGCCCTCGACCACGCCGACGACCATCTGCGGCTTGACGCCGAGAAAGACGAAGCGGCTGTCCGAAAGGATATGCTGCGGCGTTTCCGCCGTGCAGCCGAGCCGCTGCGCGGCGGCTTCGGAGCGCTCCCGCGTGGAGCAGGCCACGGCTATTTTTTTGCCGCCGGTCTTTTTCGCCGCGGCGAGCGCGAGCGCGCCGCCCATATTGCCGGCGCCGATGAAGCCGGCCTCATACTTTGCCATCAAGCGTCCCTCCTTACCGGATCTGTCCGTCGCCGCGGACGACGTATTTGTAGGTACACAGCTCGTCGAGCCCCATGGGGCCGCGGGCGTGGAGCTTCTGCGTGGAAATGCCCATCTCGCAGCCGAGGCCGAATTCGCCGCCGTCGGTGAAGCGGGTGGAGACGTTGACGTAGACCGCCGCGCTGTCCACCTGCTCGGTGAATTTCTTCGCCGCGGCGGCGTCCTCGGTCACGATGCCGTCGCTGTGGTGCGTGGAGTGCGCGGCGATGTGGGCGATGGCGGCGTCCACGCTGTCCACCACGCCGACGGCGAGGATGTAGTCGAGAAATTCGGTGTCGAAGTCGCGCTCCCCGGCGGGGACGCCGTCGATGATCCGCGCAGCGGCGGGGTCGAGCCGCAGCTCGACGGGGACCAGTCCCGCGGCGGCGCGGTCGTCCACGATGGCTTTTTTGAGCAGGGGCAGGAACCGCGCCGCGATGTCGCGATGGACAAGGCAGACCTCCTCCGCGTTGCAGACGGAGGGACGGCTGGCCTTGGCGTTGACGATGATATTGACTGCCTTCGTAAGGTCGGCGGCCTTGTCCACATAGACGTGGCAGATGCCCGTGCCGGTCTCGATGCAGGGGACGGTGGCGTTCTCCACGCAGGCGCGGATCAGGCCCGCGCCGCCGCGCGGGATGAGGAGATCGACGAGGCCCTTGGCCGTCATCAGCTCCTGCGCGGAGGCGTGGCTCGTGTCCTCCACGATGTTCACGATATCGGGATCGCCGCCCGCCTGCGCGATGCCCGCCTTGAGCGCCGCGACGATGGCGCGGGCGCTGCGGTATGCCTCCTTTCCGCTGCGGAGCATACAGACGTTGCCGCTCTTGACGGCAAGCGCCGCGGCGTCGGAGGTGACGTTGGGGCGGCTCTCATAAATGATGGCGACGAGGCCGAGCGGCACCTGCACCTTGTCGATGACGATGCCGTTGGGGCGCACGACCTCGCTCAGGACGCGGCCCGTATGGTCGGGGAGCCTGACGGTGTCGCGGATGCCGTTTGCCATGCCGGCGATACGGCTTTCATCGAGCCTGAGCCGGTCGAGCATGACGTCGGTAATGCGGCCGCGCGCGGCGGCCATGTCCTCCGCGTTCGCGGCGAGAATGTCCTCGCAATGCGCCTCCAGGCTGTCTGCCATGGCAAGGAGCAGCGCGTTCTTTTTCTCAGCGCCGGCAGCGGCGATGCTGCCCATCGCCGCGCGGGTCTTTTGAAGAAGCTCCAGCGTTGTCATATTCTTCACCTCTTGACCAGGAAGCGGGTGCCGATGGGCTTGCCCGCGACGATATCATACAAAAGCTCCGGCTTCTCGCCGTTGGCGATGACCATTTCGCAGCCCGCGCCGACAGCGATCTGCGCCGCCGAGAGCTTGGTCGCCATGCCGCCCGTGCCAAGGCTCGAGCCGCTGCCGCCGCCGAGGGCGATGATGCGCTCGTCGATGGTCTCCACGGTGGGGATGAGCTTCGCGTCGGGGTTTTTGCGCGGGTCGCCGTCGTACAGGCCGTCGATGTCCGAGAGCAGCACGAGCAGGTCCGCGGAGACGGTGGCGGCGACGATGGCGGAGAGCGTGTCGTTGTCGCCCACGGCGATCTCCTCGGTGGAGACGGTGTCGTTCTCGTTGATGACGGGCAGCGCGCCCAGCTCCAGCAGGCGGTCCATCGTGTTGTGGAAGTTCTTCTTCCGGCTGCCGCCGTCGGCGATGTCCGGCGCGGTGATGAGGAGCTGGCCGACGATGTGGTTATACTCGGTGAAGAGCTTGTCGTAAACGTACATCAGCTCGCACTGGCCGACCGCGGCGGACGCCTGCTTGCCCGGCATATCCTTGGGGCGCTCGGACAGGTTGAGCTTGCCGAAGCCCATGGCAATGGCGCCGGAGGAAACGAGGATGATCTCGTGGCCTGCGTTCTTCAGGTCGCTGAGCGTTTTGCACAGCCGCTCCATCCGCTGAATGTTCAGCCGTCCCGTAGGGTAGGCAAGCGTGGAGGTGCCCACCTTGACAACGATACGCATAAGAAAGACTCCTTTCTTTCAGTAACGAATAAAAGTGATTTGCATTATAGCACAGCCTTTCGGATTTTGCACTACCTTTCTGCAATTTTTCACGCGGCACACTGCATTTTTTCGCGTGCGATAAAAAATGCACCCGAAAGCCACAGGCTTTGGGTGCATTTTCTCAGTCAACAATATCGACCGATACTTTCTCTCCGGTGCGCTGCGCATAGGAGCGGATGACTGTACGGATCTCTTTGGCGATGCGGCCCTGACGGCCGATCACCTTGCCCATATCGTCGGGCGCAACGTGCAGCTCCAACGTCAGCTCGTCCGTTCCCTGCTTCTCCGTCACCGTGACCTCATCCGGATGCTCGACCAGATTTTTGGCGATGTAGAGCAGCAAGTCCTTCATGCGTTGCCCCCCGCGGATCAAATCGCGTTGATTCTCTTGAGCAGCGCGCGGACGGTATCGGTGGGCTGGGCGCCGGTCTTGATCCACTCCTGAGCGCGCTCGGCGTCGATCTTGATCTCAGCGGGGCTCACGCAGGGATTGTAGGTACCGATCTCCTCGATGAAGCGGCCGTCGCGGGGATAGCGGGAATCGGCGACGACGACGCGATAGAAAGGAGCCTTCTTGGCGCCCATACGGCGCAGACGAATTTTGACCATGGTGTTTTTTCCTCCGAAATAAAATATGTTTTTTGTTGTATGATCGTATGCACTTGGCATGAATCAACGAGGTATTATTTGAAGCGCTTTTTGCGGCCGAAGCCGTGCATCCGGCTCATGCCGCCCTTGCCGCCGAAGCCGCCGAGTCCCTTGGGCATTTTGCCGCGGGTCATCTGCTTGACGAGGTCCTGCATCAGCTCAAACTGCTTTAAGAGGCGGTTGACGTCCACGACCTCCAGTCCGCAGCCGGCGGCGACGCGCTTTTTGCGGCTCGCGCCGAGGAGCTTGGGGTTCTCGCGCTCCTCCGGCGTCATGGAGAGGATGATGGCCTCGGTGTGGGCCATGACCTTGGGGTCGAGCTCGGCGCCGGCTAACTGCTTGCCCATGCCGCCGGGCATCATCTCGGCGAGCTGGCTGAGGTCGCCCATGCCGCGCAGCTGCACGAGCTGGTCGTAGTAGTCGGTGAGGGTGAAGCGGTTCTTCCTGAGCTTTTCCTCGAGCTTCTTCGCCTTCTCCTCGTCGACGTGCTGCTCCGCCTTTTCGATGAGGCTGAGCACATCGCCCATGCCGAGGATGCGGGAGGCCATGCGGTCAGGGTGGAAGGGCTCGAGCATGTCGAGCTTTTCGCCCGTGCCGATGTATTTGATGGGCTTTCCGGTCGCCGCGCGGATGGAGAGCGCCGCGCCGCCGCGGGCGTCGCCGTCGAGCTTGGTGAGCACCACGCCGTCGATGCCGAGGGCTTCGTCGAACGCGGTGGCGGCGTTCACGGCGTCCTGTCCGGTCATGGCGTCCACGACCAGCAATATCTCGTTCGGCTTCACCGCCGCCTTGACGCGCTTGAGCTCGTCCATGAGCTGCTCGTCGATGTGCAGGCGGCCGGCGGTATCGAGGAAGACGATGTCGTTGCCGTGATCCCTGGCGTATTTGACGGCCTCGGCCGCGATGGTGACGGGGTCGATCTGCCCCATCTCGAACACGGGCAGGCCGAGCTGTGCGCCGACGACCTGCAGCTGCGTGATCGCCGCGGGACGGTACACGTCGCAGGCGGCGAGCAGCGGGCGCTTGCCCTGCCGGCGCAGGAGGCCGGCGAGCTTGGCGACGTTCGTCGTTTTGCCCGCGCCCTGAAGGCCGACCATCATCACGACCGTCGGCGGGTTGTTGGCAAAGGTCAAGCGCGCGTTCGCGCCGCCCATCAGAGCCGTCAGCTCCTCGTTGACGATCTTGATGACCTGCTGGGCGGGGGTGAGGCTGTCGAGCACCTCGGCGCCGACGGCGCGCTCGGAGACCTTGGCGACAAAGTCCTTGACGACCTTGTAGCTCACGTCCGCCTCGAGCAGCGCCATGCGCACCTCGCGCATCGCGAGCTTGATGTCCTCCTCGGTCAGGCGGCCCTTGCCGCGCAGGCCCTTGAATACGCTGTTGAGCTTTTCGCTCAGGCCCTCAAATGCCATGAAATGCTCCTTCTTACTCCTTGAGTGCCGCGGTCTCCTGTTCGATCACGGTCACAAGCTCTGCAATGCGGGAATCCTCATACCGGCGGTCATTGAGCCTGCGCAGCTCGTCCGCCGCCGCCTCGATGCGCTCGAGGTGAGGGGTGCGCTGCATAAAGCGCTTGACGAGTCCGGTCTTATCCTCGATCTCGGTCATGTACGCCTCGGCGCGGACGATGACGTCGCGCACGCCCTGGCGGGAGATGCCGTAGTTCTCGGCGATCTCGGAGAGGGACAGATCCTCGTCGTAGTAAAGCTCGTAAAATTCCTTCTGCCGCTCGGTGAGGAGTTCGCCGTAGAAGTCAAAGAGCATCGTCATGCGAAAGGTCTGATTTTTCACGGGGAATCCTCCTTTGAGTATTCCGTGTAAAGTTATAACGCTTTACAACAGGAATCAGTTTACACGAGTTTAGCAGAAAAGTCAAGGGTTATTCACGGGAAAAACGGCGAATGGGAAAGATTTTATGAAAAGATGTGGTAATGTTCACATTTTCGTGCTATGCTACCATCAAATAGGATGGAAAAGGAGCCGCTTTTATGGAGCCCTTGCGAAAGGAACTGGCGGAGGGCGTTTTTCTGACCTACGTTCCCGCCGTAAAATTCAAGACCGGCGTGCTGGGCGCGCAGCTCATCACACCGCTGGAGGAGAACACCGTCGCCGCCGGCGCGCTGCTGCCCGCCGTGCTGCGCCGCGGCACGACCGCGCACCGCGATATGCGCTCGATCGCCGCGGAGCTGGACCGCCTGTACGGGGCGTCCATCTCCTACACCGTGCGCAAGAAGGGGGAGAACCAATGCCTCGGCTTTGTCGGCAGCTTTCTTGACGAGCGCTACGTTCCCGGCGGGGAGCGGCTGCTCGAGCCGATGGCCGACCTGCTCGGCGAGCTGCTGCTCGATCCGCTCACGCGGAACGGCCGCTTTCTCGCGGACTATGTGGAGAGCGAGAAGGAGAACCTGATCGACGCCATCGAGAGCATTCTCAACGATAAGCGCGACTACGCCGACGCGCGGCTTTTGCAGGAGATGTGCCGCGGCGAGCGCTACGGCATCGACCGGCTCGGCACCGCGGAGGGCGTGAAAAGGCTGACGAATCAGACGCTCTACCGCTATTACAACGAGCTTCTTGCTACGGCGCGCATCGAGCTGTTCTACTGCGGCAGCGCGGACTGCGCGCGCGTGGAGGGGGCGCTGGACCGCGCGCTGGCGGCGCTCCCGCGCGAGCGGGTCGCCGAGCCTGCGGTCGCCGAGCGTGTGGACGCACCCGAGACAGTGCGTGAGATCACGGAGACGATGGACGTGACGCAGGCGAAGCTCGCCATGGGCTACCGCGCCTCGAGCGAGGATGCGCCCGCGCTGCTGCTGGCGAACCTCATCTTCGGCGGCTACTCCAACTCCAAGCTGTTTCTGAACGTGCGCGAGAAGCTCTCGCTGTGCTACTACGCCTCGTCCGGCTACCACCGCTCCAAGGGCATCATCACGGTGTCGAGCGGCATCGAGGCGCGAAATTACGAGGTCGCGCGGCGCGAGATCACCGCGCAGCTCGAGGCCGTGCAGAACGGCGATTTTGAGCCGTGGGAGCTGGAGGGCGCGCGAAGCTGTATGCTCTCCTCGCTCCGCTCGCGCGAGGACAGCGCGGGCCGGCTGGAGGAATACTATCTCGGGCAGGCCGCGACGGGGCTGTGGGAGGATACCGACGCGCTGATCGCGCAGCTCGAGGCCGTCACGCCCGAGCGCGTCGCCGAGGCGGCGCGGAGCATCCGGCTCGACACGGTCTATTTTCTCACCGGAAAGGAGGGCACGGCGCAATGAAGTGGAACGAAACGAATTATCCCCGCATCGGCGAAACGGTGCTGCGGACCACGCTGCCGAACGGGCTGACCGTCGCCGTCGTGCCCAAGCCGCTTTACCGCAAGCGCTACGCCTTCTTCACCACGCGCTACGGCGGCATGGATATGCGTTTCCGGCTCGACGGCGCGTGGCACGATACGCCCGCGGGCATCGCGCACTATCTGGAGCACAAGATGTTCGACACCGAGGACGGCAACGCTTTGCAGGTTTTGAGCCAGAACGGCGCGGAGCCGAACGCCTTCACCTCCAACGCGACGACCGCCTATTACTTTGACTGCACGGAGCACTTTGAGGAGAATCTGAGGATCCTGCTCTCGTTCGTCTCCGTTCCCTACTTCACGCAGGAGAGCGTGGACAAGGAGCGCGGCATCATCGCGCAGGAGATCCGCATGGTGGAGGACACACCCGACTGGAGGGTCTACACCAATCTGCTCGAGTGCCTGTACCATTCCTCCCCCGCCCGCGTGGCCATCGCCGGCACGGTGGAGAGCATCGCGGAGATCACGCCCGAAACGCTCTACGCCTGCCACAAGGCGTTCTACGATCCGGCGAACATGATGCTGTGCGTCGTCGGCGATGTGAAGCCCGACGAGATCGCCGCCATCGCGGAGGAGATCCTGCCGAAGAGCCGCGGCGAGGTCATCGAGCGCGACTACGGGCAGGAGGATATGCGCGTCGTTGAGAAGTGCCGCCGCGAGGCGATGGAGGTCTCGATGCCGCAGTTCCTCGTCGGCTTCAAGTGTCCTCCCGCGGCGGACGGCGAGGCGCTGATGCGGCAGGACATCATCGCGGACATCGCCTGCGACATCCTGCTCGGCGACTCCTCGCCGCTCTACCAGCGGCTCTACGACAAGGGTCTCATCAACGGCAGCTTCGGCGGCGGCTTCGACCAGCTGCCCGGCATCGCCTACCTCTACGCGGGCGGCGACAGCGATGCGCCCGAGACGGTCGTGCGCGCCATTCTGGACGAGGCGCAGCGCCTCGCGCGCGAGGGCGTGGACGAGGACTTTTACCAGCAGCTCCGCCGCGCGAGCTTCGGCTCGACGCTGCGCGCGCTCAACAGCTTTGAGAACATCGCCGTATCCGTCGCGGACGGCGCGTTCCGCGGCTTTGACCCCTTCCGCTTCCCCGAGGTGTACGATTCCGTCACCCGCGCGGCCGTGGAGGCGTTTCTGCGCGAGAGCATCGTAGAGGAGCGCAGCGCGCTGTCCATTCTCATTCCCAAGAAGGAGGGAGTCTCCCAATGAGCTATCCCAACGCAGACATCAGCTTTCCCGGACTGTTCGGCGACTGGCGCTTTACCCTCTCGCCCAAGCTGCTTGACATTGGCAACGGCATCTACTGGTACGGCGTGCTCATCGCCGCGGGGCTGCTCATCGCCCTGTGGTTCTGCATGAAGCGCGCGCCGCGCTACGGTCTGACCGAGGACGACGTGATCGACACCGTGCTGTGGGCCATCCCCTTTGCCATCGTCGGCGCGCGGGTCTACTATGTGCTCTTTTACCTCGACCAGTTCCGCCTTGCGGACGGCAGCATCGACTGGGCGGAGACCTACCGCATCTGGGACGGCGGGCTTGCCATCTACGGCGGCATTCTCGCGGCGTTCCTGACGGCGTGGCTCGTCTGCCGGAAAAAGAAGATCGGCTTTTGGGCGCTGACCGACTGCTGCGTCGCGGGCATCTTCATCGGGCAGGCCATCGGCCGCTGGGGCAATTTCTTCAACCGCGAGGCCTTCGGCGGCATGACCGAGCTGCCATGGCGGATGCGGCTGTGGATCAGCGGCACCTATTATATCGACGTGCATCCGACGTTCCTGTATGAGAGCCTGTGGAATGTCGCGGGACTGCTGCTCCTCTGCCTTGTGGCGGACCGGGCGCGGCGCTTCGACGGCGAGAACACCTGCTTCTATTTCCTCTGGTACGGCATCGGCCGCTTCTGGATCGAGGGGCTGCGGACCGACAGCCTGTATCTTTTCCACGTCACGCTTTTCGGTGAGCGCGTACGCGTGTCGCAGGCGCTGAGCCTTGTGATGATCGTTCTGACGGCGGTCATCCTGCTGAAGAACCGCGGCGCCGATCCCGCGCGGATGTTCGTCAACCGCAGGCTCGCCGGGCAGGCGACCGTCCTGCCCGATCGGAGCGAGGAGCGTCCCATCGCGGACGGTCCCGCGGAGGACGCCGCCGGCGGGGAAGCGCCCGCGGAGAACGCCGCGGAGCCGGCGGACGGCGGAGACAACGGCTGAAAAAACGATACAAAGGAACGGAAGGATCGCGAGCGCGGTCCTTCCGTTTTGCTTTACTGTTTTTATGCTTCGCTCTGCGAGGCGGCGGGCTTTTTGGCCTTCCTCCGCTCCCGGCGGTGCGTCAGGTCGTCGATGACGCAGTAGTACACGGGGGTGAAGAGCAGCGTGATGACGGTCGAGACGAGCATACCGGCGATCATGGTGGTGCCCATGTCGCTCATCATCTCGTTCATCTTGCCGGTCATGCCGAGCGCCGTCGGCACGAGGGCAAGGATGGTGGTGAGCGTGGTCATCAGCACGGGACGGATACGCAGCGGGCAGGCGTGGAGGATGGCCTCCTCGCGCGTCTCGCCGCGGTCGCGGCGCTGCTTGATGTAGTCCACGAGGACGATGGAGGCGTTGACCACCGTGCCGGCGAGCATGATGAGGGCGACAAGCGAGATCATCGAAAGGTCCTTGCCCGTAAGCGGCAGCGCGAAGAGCGCGCCGGCAAAGGCGATGGGCAGGATCATCATGATGATGACCGGCATGAGGAAGGACTCGAACTGCGACGCCAGCACGAAGTACACAAGGCCGACGGAGACGATGAGCGCAAGGCCGAGGTCGGAGAAGTTCTCCATCATCTCGGTGTAGCCGCCGGCAAGCTCGGCGGTGTAGCCGCCGGGGAGCGTGTAGCCCGCGAGAATGGCGCGGATGCTCTTGGCCATGGCGCTCGTGTCACCGTCCGCGGCGTCGCCGGAGATGGTCACCTGACGGGACTGGTTGTAGCGCGTGATGGTCTGCGGGGACATGACGACGCTGACGTCGGCGATGCTGCCGAGCGGCACGCTGCCGCCGGTCGGCGTGGAGATCGCCATGGAGCGCAGGGCGTCCAGGCTCTCCTCCGCGCGGCCGTCGCCGCGCACGACCACGTCGACCTCCTTATTGTCGATGGTGACGGTGGTGGCAGTGGCACCGGTCAGGCCGGAGCGTACCGCCGCAGCGACGCTGTAGGCGGTCAGACCGTACTGCGAGCACGCCTGACGGTCCGCGGTCACCTTGACCTGCGGCACCTGCTCGGCGACCGTGGAGGTAACGTCCACCGCGCCGGGGATCGCCGCGATCTGCGCGGTGAGGTCATCCGCGATCATCTTGAGCGTGGTGTAGTCCTCGCCCGTGATGTTGACGCTCACGCCGCTGCCGCCCATCATCGCGCCCATATCATAGGCCGAGCAGGTGATCTCGCAGCCGGCGACGTCATAGGTCGCGTCGCGCAGGGCGTTGGCAATGTCGGTCGCGCTGCGGTCACGCTCGCCCTTGTCGGTGAGGTTGAGCACCAGGCTGGCGCTCTGACCGTTATCGGCGGTGTAGTAGTAGCTGGCAAGCTCGGGGATGGTCTCCTCGGCAATGGCGGCGACACGCTCCGCCATCGCCGCCGCCTGCTCGACCTTTGAGCCGATGGGCATGGAGACGGTCACGGTGACCATGCCCTCGTCCATCTCGGGCAGGAGCACCATCTTGGTGTTCAGGCAGGCGGCAAGGAACACCGCGACGAGGGCGACGGACACGAGCACGCCGCGCTTGAGGTGATGCACGTAGTAGTCGAGCTTTTTCACATACCAGTCCATGAGCTTTTGCGCGCGATGGCCGCCCTTCTGCGCCCTCTGGAGCGCGTCAAGATGCACCTTGCTCTCGTCGAGCAGGAAGTAGCACAGCAGCGGCACGAGCGTCACGGCAACGGCCAGCGAGCCGAGAATGAGGAAGGCGATGGTCAGGCAGAAGTCCTTGAAGATCTGGCCCGCGATGCCGCCGGTGAGGCCGAGCGGCAGGAACACCGCGACGGTGGTGAGGGTCGAGGCGGTCAGCGAGAGCGTGACCTCCTTTGTGCCCTCGACACAGCTGGTCATGCGGTCGTGTCCCTCGGACGCCCAGCGGTAGATGTTTTCGAGCACGATGATGGAGTTATCCACGATCATGCCGACGCCCATGGCGATGCCGCCGAGGCTCATCATGTTGAGCGTCAGGTCGCAGACGTACATCAGCACGAACACCGCGAGGATGCACACGGGCATGGAGACCGCGATGGTCATGGTCGCGCCGCCGCGGCGCAGGAACAGCCACACCACGAGCGCCGCGAGCACGACGCCGAGGACGATGCCCTCGAGCGCGGCGTCGACGGCGACGTTGATGTACTCGCTCGCGACGTAGGGGATGGCGTAGTGGATGGAGCCGTCCTTTGCCGCCAGCTCCTCCATCGCCGCGACCACCGCCTCGGCGGTCTTGACCTCGTTCGCGCCGGAGCGCTTGCTGACCTGCAGGATGATGCCGGGCGTGCCGTCCATCGCGGCAATGGCGTCGCGGTCGGAGGTCTCGAAGGCGACGTCGGCGACCTCGCCGAGGCGCACCGTACCGCCGGTCTGGAGCGGGATGTTGATGTTGGCGACCTCATCGACGGAGGCGAGCTGCGCGTCGGTGGTGACGGAGAGCTTCTGACTGCCGTTGTAGACCTCGCCGGCGGGATAGAGCAGGTTCTCCGCCTGCAGGATCTGGGTGATGTAGCCGGTGGAGAGGCCGTAGCCCGCGGCGCGCTGCGCGTCGAGCGTCACGGTGATCTGACGCTCCACGCCGCCGGAGACGGAGACGGAGGCCACGCCGTCGATACGCTCGAGCGCGGGAGCGACCACGTTCTCCGCCTGCTGCTGGAGCGCGGCAAGGTCGTCGCCGAGGAGACCGACGATGGCGCTCGGCATGAGCTCGGACACGTTGATGTTCAGAATAACGGGAGAGCCGCAGCCGTCGGGCAGACTGAGCGCGTCGAACTTCTCGCGCAGCTTGGTCGCCGCGATGTCCACGTCGGTGTTCTCAACGTACATGATCTGAATGGTCGAGACACTGTCGGCACTCGAGGAGGTGACGGAGTCCACGCCGGGCACCGACATGATGGCGGACTCGAGCGGGCGCGTGACGAGCTGCTCGATATCCTCGGGGCCCGCGCCGTTGTAGTAGCAGTACACATAGGCCGCGGGGTACTCGATGTTCGGCAGCAGCGCCATCTGGAGCTGGGTGGTGTAGACCACGCCGAATATCGCGATCATAATGACCGCAAGCAGCGTTGTGACCTTGTGCCGGATGCAGAATTTCGCAATGTTCATGGAGCTTATCCCTCCACGACGCGCACGGCGTCGCCGTCGGAGAGGTACTGCTGGCCCACGGTGACGAGCTGCGCGCCCGCGTCAAGGCCGCTCGTGACCTCGGTCATGCCGCTACCGGTGAGGCCGGTGGTGATGTCGACGCGCTTGGCCGTGTCGTTCTCGACGATAAAGACATACTGCTTGTCGCTGCTCGTGAGGATGGCCTCGCTCGGCACGACGACCGCGCTCTCGCTCACGGCGGTGTGGAAGGTGACGTCGGCAAACATACCGGAGAGCAGACCCTCGACCTCCGCGGGCACCGTGACGGTGACGGTGTAGAGCTTCGTCACCTGATTGGCGGTCTTTTCGACGGAGCGGACAACGCCCTCAAATTCGGCGTCCGCCGCGCTGACGCGGACCGTGACCGTGTCGCCGATGGCGAGCTTGGGCACCAGCGCCTCGGAGACCATGACGGTGACCTTCATCTGCTCCGCGCCGTCGATGACGGCGACGGCGTAGCTGGGCGAGACCATGCCGCCCTCGCTCGCGGTGAGCGAGGCGAGCACGCCGTCCACCGGCGCGATGACGTTGCCGCGGCTGTCGATGTTCTCCATGGCAAGCGCAAGCTGCTCGTAGCTCGATCTCGCGCTCTGCATGCTTGCCTCGAGCTGGGCGAGCGTGGAATCACGCTGCGCCTTGGTGGAGAGATATTGCAGCTCCATCTGGTCGACCTCCGACCGAGAGGCCGCGCCGATCTCGAAGAGCGCCTTGGTGTCGTTCCAGTTTTTTTCGTACAGAGCGACCTGACGGTCCAGAATGTCCTTCTGGGCGCTGTAGCTCGACGCGGCGCTCGTGTAGCCGATCTCCGCCGCGCGGTACTGCGCGAGCGAGCTTTCCATGTCGAGCGAGCAGATCACGTCGCCCGCCTTGACCGCGTCGCCCGCCTCGACATAAACGGCGGTGCATTTGGCCGTGGCCGTGACGTAGACGCTCGTTTCGCTGCCGGCGGTCACCTGGCCGGAGACCGTGTTCTCCGAGGCGATGTCCTGCGCCTTGACCGTCTGCACCTGCACGGCGACGCCGGCGGGCGCGGTGACGGTCTCTTCCTTTTGGCAGCCCGCAAGGCTCAGCGCCAGCGCGAGCGCCAGCAGCAGGGAAATCGTTTTCTGTTTCATCGTTTCAGCCCTCCTCAGCCGGCCAGCAGGCCGCAGTCCACGGCCCAGCGATAGTTGTTGTATGCAGTAAACAGGTCGCGCTCGGTGCCGGAGACGGTGTCCTGCGCGGTGTAGAGGTCGTCCTCCGCCGTGTGCAGGGCGTTCTCGGAGATCGTGCCCTGCTCGTACTTGAGCTGCGCGGCCGCGAGGTCGCTGCGCTCACATTCCAGCGAGACCCTCGCCGCATTCAGCGCGCTCGCATAGCTCTGCACGCTGTCATAGAGCGAGCGGAAGCTCAGCTCAAAGCTCTGCACGGCGGCGTTGTAGGTATACTGCGCCGCTTGCCACCGGTGCTTGACGGCAATATACTCATAATTGTCCTCGTTGTAGCCGAGGTCTCTCGCCTTGTCCTTGTATTCCTCGTCGGCGTCGTCGAGCGTGAGCTTGGCGGCATAGAGATCGTAGCTCACTGCCTTCGCCTTTTCCAGGTCCTTCTCCACATCCATGGCGGAAAGCTGCTCCGCGGTCACGGCGGGAAGTGCATGGAGCGTGAGCGGCGCGGTCAGCTCCTCCCCGATCATGGCGTTGAGCTGACGGCGCAGCTGCTCGATGCCCGCGTCGAGCTTTGCCCGGCCGCTCTCCGCCTGCGCCTTGCCCGCTTCCGTCTGCTGAAGCGTCATGGCGCTGACCTGACCGAGCTCATAGCGCAGCTTCACTTCCTCGATCGTGCGGTCAAGCGCCGCGGCCTGACGGGTCAAGGCCGCGGACTGATCCTCCAGGCCCAGCAGGTTTATGTAGAGCGTCTGCCCCGCCATCAAAAGCTGATTTTCCGCGTCGCGGAGCTGGCGGACCAGATCGGCGTTATCCTGCTGGAGCTTGCCGTCCTTAATGTCGTCGAAGGTCTTGCGCAGCGTATCGTACTGATCCTGAAGACTCTTATAGGTGTACGTCTCGCCCGCGCCGGGGATCTGCAGCATCATCCACTGGGCCTCCGCGATCTGGTTGAGACCGTCGCGCAGGTCCTCGTACATTTTGTCGTAGTCTATGCACTCGATCGCGGCGATGTTCTCCTCCAGCGACATGACGGTGTAATAGCCCGTTTTCATCCGTGCGCTGAGGTTTTCAAAGCGCAGCGTGCCCTCCGCGTCCGGCGCGATCTGCACGGTCTCCTCCGCGGCGGGTCCTTCTTTGCTCTGCTCATCCGCCAACACACCGACCGCCAGCGCCGAGAGCATGGCGAGGGCGAGCAGCAGAGCCGTCCATCTTTTCTTCATTTGCGGTGTCCTCCTTCGGGTACGGCAGCGCTGCCGTTCTTGATGATCTCAACACGCCCGCACAGGCGTGCGCGCTCGAGCGCGAAGCTCTCCGGCTTTTTCAGCGTGCGGGCGATGGCGCAGGCGAGCGCTCCCACGAGCAGGGTGAATACGTCGTCCACAAAGCCGTTCTCCCGCGAGCGCAGGAGCGCGGGGTCAATGTGCTCGAGGAGCTTCTGTGGGCACAGCTCCCCCGCCGCGCGCTCAAAAAAGAGCTGCTGCACGTCCATATTGATATTCAGGCTCAGCAGGGCAAAGGCGCGGGAAAACGCTGGCGTGATGCAGCCGCTTGGGGCGATCATTGCGTCGAGCAGCGCGAGCGGCATAGCGAAAAGATCGCCGCCCGAGCGCTCGAGCGTATCGTGGAACAGGCCGAGAAATTGGTCGCGTATCTCGTCGATGAGGGTGAGGAACAGGTCGTTCTTATCCTCGAAATACTGGTAAAAGCTGCCGCGCGGGATGCGCGAGGTCTGCACGATGCGGTTGATGGACGCGTCGGCATAGGGCACGGCGGTAAATTCGCTCCACGCGCCCTCTAAAATGCGCGCTCGCTTCTCCTCCGGCAATCGGAAAAAGGTATCGGTCGGCATAGGCTCCTCCTATATGACAAGCTGTCGTAAAATGACAATCTGTCACAGATTATACGAGCACTCCCCTACTCTGTCAATAGGTCAAATCGTTAAGAAATTATGAATAGTTAAGCACATCTAACCGCAGTCCGCCGGAAAGCGCCGCCCATGGGACGGCGCCTTGGATTCAGCCGATGCCGCCGAGGAGCGCGCCCGCGATGAGCGCGAGCAGCGCGCAGGCGCAGTAGACGTATTTGCTCATAGGATAGAACCACGCGCCGATGGGCTTGTCCGCGCCCTTGTTGACCGCGGCGAGGACGAAGTCCTTCCCCGCCACCCAGAAAAACAGGATGCCGGCCAGCAGCGCGCCGAGCGGGCAGATGTAGATGGACACCACGTCCATCCAGTCGGAGACGATGGCCTGAATGCACAGCGACACCGCCGTGCCGATCACCGCGATGACCGCGACCGCGGTCACGCGCTTGAAGCGCAGCTTATCCTGCAGCGCCTCGACCGAGACCTCGTAGAGGTTCACGAGCGAGGTGAGGCCCGCGAAGAGCACGCAGAGGAAAAACACCAGCCCGATCACACGCCCGCCGGGCATTCCATTGAACACGTTCACGAGGAAAATGAACATCAATCCCGGGCCGCCGTCGGAAAGATCCGCGCCGCCCGCCGCCATCGCGGGAATGATGACAAGAGCCGCCAGCAGTGCCGCCATCGTATCGAACAGCGCCACATTGCGTGC
>ERZ808259.347-NODE-347-length-22548-cov-12.411773_pt1 | contig 22548 bp, 30 predicted proteins | sample MGYA00521279_ERZ808259 | MGnify/ENA primary metagenome ERZ808259 (study PRJEB31516, sample SAMN03275586) | gut metagenome | biome: mammalia-associated habitat; material: feces | host: Papio cynocephalus | place: Kenya | collected 2012-07-27 ... | reverse complement strand
TCCATTGTGTCACGTAGGTTGCTATCGCCTGGTTAGGCACAATCATCGTGCGGCGAGTCTTCGTCACCTCACCCATCTTTCCATAGAAATACTCGATGGCACCAGTTCCGTCCTCACGGAGCATCAAGCGACCAATGCGGTTCTGCGAAGCATTGCGACCACCATAGTAATACTTCACGTTGTTCTCCGGGTGGTCAGGATAGTTGATGCCTGTCAGACGCTGATAGTCGTAATCGTAGGTGATGAACTTGCCTTCCTTTGCAAGGTTGGCAGTCTGCTTGGTCAGCACATTGCCGAGTGCATCGTAAGTGAAACTGGTGATGCCGCTTGCAGGATGGTTCACCTCTGTGCGACGGTCGCCCATGTCGTAAGTAGAGGTCGTCACATTGCCCTCCGTGTCGGTGACACGAACAAGACGCTGTATGCCGTAGTATTTGGGGCTTATATGGGAAATATTTCAAAGATATAGGGGAATTATCCTCTGATAAACCCTGCTGATTTTTAAGGCGGTTTATAGCCTTGATTTGTTGATACTTTCATCATTGTTTTTATTTTATGTTTATAGCTAAAGAACGACAGACGATGACGATGATAAAAGTCTTATTTGCTGGATTCATTTGGCAGTGAACCTAAAAAGAGGATATTAAGAGCTATACTTAAAGAAGAAAGGATAAAAGCTCTCCACTACTGATACACCACATTGGTACATTTTTCTATTTGAAAAATTTGATATTTAGAATCATAGCTATATGAAATCAAGAAATATAGGCATCCCATATCATTCACATAATAACTATATGTCTTATATACTCCATCTTTTTCTTTCTTTATTATTATTTTGTACGTTCTTTCACAACTTGATGCATTTATTATAGTATCTTTAACTGTTGAAAAAAATAAAATAGAATCAGAAGAAGCAAAATATTCACCATTTTTATAAAAAAATGCTCTACAACACCATTTCTTATTGATTCTATTACTATTTCTTTTTGAGAATATGTTATTAAGAAAGAAGATTCTTCATTGGAAGATAATCGTTTCTTGTTTCCGTGACATGATGATAGTGGCATCAATAAAGATGCCACTATCATTATTAAAGCAATTTTTTTAATTACCAAACTCTTTCTCATATTTCTTTTGTTCACTATCAAAAACTTTTTTTGTAGATGGGTATTTCTTTATCATTTCTCTTTTTACTTGATTGTAATTTGAAACCCCCGTATGCTTTTTATCTTGCTTTGCTAAAGATTTATGATCCATATCTCCGTTAGGGTCACTTGCAAATAGCTTTTTTACGGCTTCAATACCATCTTTCTCATAAGTCTTAATTATTTTATCTAAATCACTACCATGCAATGCCAGTTCATGCGCTATAGTTTCAGCTAATTCATTAGCAGATTGATTCTTGACATCCAATTTTAGTATAATATTAAGTTTTCCTTCAACTTCTTCTGCACTGAAAGCCCCCTCTATGTTAGGCATACACAGAAATTGGTCGTGAGCATCAGACATATCATACTCTTCTATTTTTAATCTATATTTTGAATATTTTCCATTACCCCTTACACCATATTGAGTCTGATTTTTTTCAATAAAAGCACCGATAAACTGCCGCCCATAGCTTGTTTGCCCAAACATACGCATTGCTGTCATATACTTTTTATTACTTCGATAATGAGAGCCAACAAACCACCCTCTATTATTTATCGTTTGAAAAAGAACTGGAAGTATGTCTTTTCCATCAGAATCAATTAAAATTATAGGGTTGTCTAAGCAATAGGTATAAGTGCTGACATTTGGATATTTGCCTTGTGCAACATCAGTACTTATCCATAAACTCAATCTTGGGTCATAGTACCTTGCGCCATAGTAATACAATCCCGTTTCCTCATCAAATTCCTTTGCATTGAAAAGATAAGGCGTGTTCCAAATGTTATTACGTTCCTCAACGAATACCTCACCGAAAGGAACATACTCAATATGTTGCACCACCTCGGCGTCAAGATTGGTGATGTAACTACTGCTACCCAAATGGTCTGGGTGGTAGTAGAACTGCATCTTCTCGTATGAGTCGCCTTCTTGGAAATTGTTCTTCATTGTCCTTGCCATAACTCGTGCCTGCGCAGCCTCCAAACTGCCGTCATTGCAGCAGAAGCCCTTGCCGTCCACATAATCGTTGTTGTCCTCGCCATTGTACGGCACTGCAAAGATAGTGCAAACCGAATGCAATGAAGCTCGCTTCAATTGCTGAGGTGCAGCCTATCTTATCTAAAGGTAGCATAATTATCCTTGATAACCTGCAACTGCTCGGCATATTTTTCCTTATAATCAACAGAAAGGCCATCTGTCTCACTACCTGCATACTGGATGCGGCGTGGGTCTGAACCATAAGAGTCGAAGTCGCCAATCTTGGAAACGACACGCTGACTACCTATGTATATATGCTTGGTGTAGCGTCCGCCTTGGTTGGCAACGAGGTAAGGAGAAACATAGAGTGAGAACTTGGCTGTATTCGTGCGACCTCCAGCAAACTCGGAATTTACATACACTTGGTCACTTTCGCCAGATGTTTTCACTGTACGCTCACCATCTGCATCATACCAATAATTGGTAACAAAGCCGTTGTCATCAGAAGCAAGGAGACGGTTCTCCTCATCCCATTTGAGTTTGCGCTCTGCGGTCTTCTCGTCAGCCAAACCGTCCTTCTTTGTACGGCTTGTGTTGACATAAACGAGGTTTCCGTTAGCATCATACTCGTAGGCATGGTTATTGTTCACATTCTCGCTCTCTGACGGATTTTCTTCCGTGCGATAATTCACATCCTTCACATTGGCGAGTTGGAACTTCTTACCAGCATCTGTGCCATACGTATAAGTAAGGTCATACCCAGCATTCAATGTTCCGTTGAACTGCACATTGTTCTGCGTGAGAATCTGACGCTTCGATGTGATGCGGTGCATGTTGTCATAACCCATTGCAAGAGTATAGCTTGCCGTCTTGTTGTCAGCACCAGTATAAGTACCAGTTGCACTGACAAGACGATAGAGGGCATCGTAAGTATAGTTATGCGCCATCTGTCCGCCAGCCTTGCCACTCTGAGGCACTGACGCACCGTTTACTACGCTGAGCACATTGCTCACCGCATCGTAAGTGTAAGCGTTATCCATAATGGTGTTGCCACCACTGTTCACGGTGAGGTTCTGCAATCTGCGACTCTGAGGGTCGTAAGTGTAGAAGGTCTCAGCACCGTTGCAATACTTCAAGTATGTACGCTGCTCAAACTTGTCATAGCCAATCTTGCTCACATAGTCGTAGCCGTATGACTTGTAGCCATGAACCTTTTCAAGTTGACCACCGAGGTTGTAAGAGTAGGTGATTTTCTCCTCATCAGGATAAATCATCTCCAACAGACGGTTGTGGCTGTCATAAGTCCATTGTGTCACGTAGGTTGCTATCGCCTGGTTAGGCACAATCATCGTGCGGCGGGTCTTTGTCACCTCACCCATCTTGCCATAAAAGTATTCGATGGCACCTGTTCCGTCCTCACGGAGCATCAAGCGACCTATACGGTTCTGAGAAGCATTGCGACCACCATAATAATACTTCACGTTGTTCTCAGGGTGGTCTGGGTAGTTGATGCCAGTCAGACGCTGATAGTCGTAATCGTATGTGATGAATTTGCCTTCCTTGGCAAGGTTGGCAGTCTGCTTGGTTAGCACATTGCCGAGCGCATCATAAGTGAAACTTGTAATGCCGCTTGCAGGATGGTTCACCTCAGTACGGCGGTCACCCATGTCGTAAGTGGAGGTCGTCACATTGCCTTCCGTGTCGGTGACACGAACAAGACGCTGTATGCCGTAGTATGGAAAATGTTTCAAAGATTTTAGGGAAATATCCTCTGATAAGCCATACTGAAGTTTAAGGCGGTTTATAGCCTTGTTTTGTTGATACTTTCATATTGCTTCTATTTTTATGTTATTGTTAAAGAACGATTGGCTATTGAATTTATTGCATTGAATTGCAGCATAATCAGAAAACGCACAATAATATGACTAACATTTTTTGCCATGTCTCACCAAGCATGGACAACTTGGCGACACGTATGTTCTAGTCATACATGCTTTTCCGCCAAATCAGTTGGAGCAGGACTACGTTGACCGAAAGGATGGGCATGACGAGGCAAGCGGAGTATTCAAAGTACTTGATGGCAATGTACTGCTTGTGCGTCCCTCAAGCGGTGAGCATACCTTCTATAAGGTGAAGGGTGATAACAACATGATAATGACGGACTCGGTTGGCAACTAACCCGAGGGTGAGACCACCAAGTTCTATGTGTTGAAGAAGAATAAGTAAACACTACGCTACTAATAAAAATCCGTGGATAGCAATTATACTACTCACGGATTTTAATTTAAAGACTACATTTGTAATTTACGTCGTAATTACAAATATTGCTTCATCTATATAAGAATCCAAATCATCAATTAGCCATTCCTCATTTTTTCTTTTGCAATAGAATGAAACAACAAAATCCATATTGTCATAACTTATTACAATGTTAAAATTTTGAGGAAATTTCTCCAATAATTCTGCTATTTTAAAGGCAAAATTTAAACTTATTTCAAGACATTTTGCTACATTCCCAACTATATCAACAAATACCTTATTGTTTGAAAATTCATTTCCAGTACAATCCTGATAAAATAGTTCAAACTTTTCAATGTTCTTGTAGGTGTAACAATTTACATCTTCTCGTTTTTTGATACCCACTTCTATATATTTATTCAACCATAGAGGAAGTACTGTGTCTTGTAATGATTTGTAATCTATATCATATTTATTAAGAAGTGACATCATTGCCTCATTTGTAGAAATTATATATCGATTAATTTCCAAGGTACTTGTTACCCGTTCGAATTGCTCTTTGTACATCTTGCTTCAATAATTGTTCGTTAATTCTTCTTGGAGCAGGAACATTCCATTTGTTTGTTTTCGGGTCGCGAGAATAGAAACGTCCATCCTTATTGTTATAGATGTATTTATTATTCTGACTATCCTGAAAATGTATTTGTCCTGGTCTTTTTCCTGGGTTTGGATTCTCCACATCAATACGATTTCCCTTAGTATCTTTCCATAAAGTCTTACTATTTATACGGGTTCCTGTATTTTTTTGTACAGAAGGAGTATTTCCATTAATATGTCCTTTTTTGTTGGCGAGATTTTTTCCTGCATTTGCCATCATCACGGTCCCATGGGCTGTCAAAGCAACTCCAGTTGTAGAAATAGTTCCGCCAGCAGCAACAACAACTGTTGAAGTTCCTGCAGATGGAGCTTCCGCAACAATTCCTATTGTGGTAACAGTAGAACCACCAGCTATCATTGATGCCCCTGTTCCACTTTCCCATGTACCTATAGAGAGACTTGCCAAATCCCCTGCAGTTAATCCAACATTGAAATCTGTAGGATCATTAACATGTTTACCTGCCCAAGAACGTATGTTAGTAATTCCTCCTGTAGCATTGTCTATGATAGCTGCTCCAAAACCCTTTACCTTGTCTCGCCAGTCCTCACCATTAGGATCGCTATACCTAACAGGATTGTTTCCAGTATAACAATAAGAAGAAATCTCATAATGATTTTCTTCTAAAGGATCACAACTAATCCATGTCCCCAACCTTGGGTCATAATACCTTGCTCCATAGTAATACAGTCCCGTCTCCTCATCGAATTCCTTCGCATTGAATAGATAAGGCGTATTCCAAATGTTATTGCGATCCTCAACGAACACTTCACCAAAAGGAACATACTCGATATGCTGCACCACCTCACCGTCAAGGTTGGTGATGTAACTACTGCTACCCAAGTGGTCTGGGTGATAGTAGAATTGCATCTTCTCGTATGAATCACCATCTTGGAAGTTATTCTTTGCAGCTCTCACTAAAGCCCGTGCCTGCGCAGCCTCCAAGCTGCCGTCATTGCAGCAGAAGCCCTTGCCATCGACATAGTCGTTGTTGTCCTCACCATTGTACGGCACTGCAAAGATAGTGCAAACCGAATGCAATGAAGCTCGCTTCAATTGCTGAGGTGCAGCCTATCTTATCTAAAGGTAGCATAATTATCCTTGATAACCTGCAACTGCTCGGCATATTTTCTCCTCATCAGGATAAATCATCTCCAACAAGCGGTTGTGGCTATCATAAGTCCATTGTGTCACGTAGGTTGCTATCGCCTGATTAGGCACAATCATCGTGCGGCGGGTCTTCGTCACCTCGCCCATCTTGCCATAGAAGTATTCGATGGCACCTGTTCCGTCCTCACGGAGCATCAATCTACCGATACGGTTCTGAGAAGTGTTGCGACCACCGTAGTAATACTTCACGTTACCCTCCGTGTCTGTGACACGGACAAGACGCTGTATGCCGTTGTGCTTGGATTCTTTATGGGAAATGTTTCAAAGATATAGGGGAATTATCCTCTGATAAACCCAGTTGATTTTTAAGGCGGTTTATAGCCTTGATTTGTTGATACTTTCATCATTGTTTTTATTTTATGTTATAGCTAAAGAACGACAGACGATTGAATTTATTGCACTGAATTGTAGCATTAACCTTTTACATTATACTCATACTAAATATAAATAATGCAAAAACTATTAATACGCACATGCCTGTTATTAAGCTCCATATTCGGCTAGATGTTAATGTTGCCTTTTGAAAGATTTTGAAATATTCAATATATCTATCGTTTTTCCATAACATCCTGTAATTTATGAAAAGAACAGGGAATACCGTTATTATGCAAAAAGTAATCTTTCCTGTATGGACCAATGATAACCAAGGAAATATCAACGATATAAAATTAATCATAGTCCATAGTAATAGTGCTGTAAATGCCATCATTGTTACATCAGCGACTAAAATGATAGTGCTGCACTTTGCGTCAACTAATGCCTCTATTACATTTTTTTTCTCTTTCAGAGGCTTTCTTTTACAGCATTGCAATATACTATTAGATATGCATAAGACCACCTTATAATAATATAATTGCATTCGCCTATTAAAATCAAAAATGCAAAAATATAGTCTATTCCAAAATAATACTAATTGTTTCATTTTATTATTTCTTTAGCTACATCTTTTCCAAAATCATTACCATACCAAGCGCTAACAGCACCTCCAATAAAGCCTCCTATAATTCCGCCGGGAACAGCTCCAACACCTCCAAAGCACCCACCAATACTTGCGCCGATTGTTGCACAGATTTTTGCACCAGCAGCCCCACCACCTCCAACAAGGGCTGGGGTCGTGGCATAAGCTCCGGAAGCGGCTTTCTCTTGGATAATATTGTCAGTAAAGCCATTCCTTGACACTTAAAATCCTTGCGCAGTCCATCTTGACACTGTACTGTCGGGCATTGACGCCACGGCTGTCCAATAGCATCAGCCGTATGGAATCCCCAGAGAAATCCTGCCAACGGTAATAACCTTGCAGGTCTGAGTTCAAAGGCGCAGTCTTGAACCACAGTTCGCTTCCGCTGACTCCTCCGGGCGTTTGCGCGAAACTGCCGAGAGCGAAGCCTAACAGTAACAAAGAAGTAAACTTTCTCATGCGCTGTCAATTTGGAGTGTTTGAAAAATATAAAAACGTATGCCTCTGCCGCGCAGGAAGAGCCAGTGAGAGAGAACGGACTGTTGCTACGGAGAAGAATTGTGATATAGGCTTGCTCCGTAAAGTCCTATTGTCACGTGGCAGGCCAATAGGCTTTACCACCAAACTAATGCTGCAAATATACAAAAATAATCTTAATAAACTGATATAATCTTTAAGAAATTTGCTGGTTTGGTGTTTTTTTCTTATGATTTCGGTCGATTTTGCAGAAATCTTTTACATCTGTTGTATGTACTGGAGTTAGTTTGGCAAAAATACACAAATGGTCACGGCTTCAGTTTCTTAGGTTAGAATGTGAATCATGGTTTGGAACTGTACACACTCGGAGTACAAATGAAAACACTATATGCTTGTGTCGGAAAGGTATATATGAGCTGATGGTAGAGTCGTCATCAACAACAATGGCCCTGATTTGATAAACTCAGCAGGAATACTTGCTATTCTTTTTATGATGGGGTTATGTCCGCAAGCGAGTTTACACTCGACATCAACAATCCCGAAGAACTGAAGATTCTATGTGTCGGCAACAATCCCGACCGTCAGAACATTTATGGTGCGGCACTTGGCTTGTACAACAGCCGCATCGTGAAACTCATCAACAAGAAGGGACAACTCAAATCATCCGTTATCATTGACGAGTTGCCGACCATCTATTTCAAAGGCTTGGATAATCTGATTGCTACGGCACGAAGCAACAAGGAGGATGTCAAGCAGATAGTCAAGGATGAACTGGATCGCATCGCTGGTGACGAGAACTTGAAGCACTTGATACAGAAGGCATAAATGCGCTTTTCACAGTTGAATATAAATAGGTTTGTCCTATTGCTTTTTTCCGCGAGTGCCAAGAATAATAGTTAAAAATGATTATAATATAGCCAATAATTAGTTATCAATTTTGATAATCGAAATATTTATCGTAACTTTGCACACAAATAAAAATAACATGGCTGAATAATATATGAACATAACAAGTGAAGACGAGGCTTTGTTGGAACTGTTCGAAAATGGAAAGACATCTGACAAGAAGTATAAAAGACTTCCTATAGCCGCAATCAAGGGTTATGTTAAGGCTGTCAACAAAATGAGAGCTGCCACAAGAATTGAAGACATTATGCGTGATCATGGCTTGCGCTACGAAAGATTGCACGGAGACAGAAAAGATCAAGAATCCGTAAGATGCAATGATGTCTGGCGATTGATTTTCCAAAGCTCTCCTGCCGATGGCAGTATTATCATTACCGAAATAGAATTAATTGAAATATCACATCATTATGACTAAGTTTAGTTTCAATCAGGCAGTCCCATTTGAGGCAACTCATGTGGGCGAGGTGATTAAGGACGAATTGTCTGCTCGTAATATGAAGCAGAGCGAATTGTCCGAACTCACTGGCATACAGAAATCCATTCTGAATGATGTCATAAAAGGTAAACGTTCTCTGACACCTGAAATGGCATTGTTGTTGGAAAACGCTCTCGGCATTTCTGCAACATATCTCATGAACATCCAGACGCAATACGAATTGGATTGCGCCAAACAGAGCGAAAGGGTTGTGTTGCAGACTAAAATGCTTGAGATTTGGAATGTACTCAAAGACCAAGTATCAATTCCCTTTTTCAGAAAAGTCGGTATCGTTAGAGGAAACATCATCGAGGATGTAAAACGCATCTTCGAGGTCTTTTCCGTGGATAACTTGGATGATTTCTTTGGTTTGAAGGCAGAAGAGATGGAACTTTCTTATTACCGCAAGTCAGAAAAGGTGAAAACCAATCCCGTGGACATTCTGTCTTGGAAATATTATTGCTATCATCTCTCTAAAAATGATGATTCAACTTTATGCACATTTGACAAGGGGGCAGATACAGAGATGCTGGCAAGAGAGCTGAACAATGTGTTTAAAGAAAACAAGAATACGGTGAACAAAACCCAAGAGGTTCTTAACAAGTATGGCATTCGTTTTTTTGTAGTCAATAAGGTTGGGCAAGTTCCTGTTGATGGAATGTCCTTTTGGATAGGAGATACACCAACGATTGTCATCACTGAGAGAATAGCTTCCATTGACAATTTTGCTTTCACCACTTTACATGAGGTCGGTCATGTATTCAAGCACCTTACCCAAAATGGTAAGGCAATGATTAATCTCATGGAGGACAAGAAGAACATCGAGGAGTCTGAGGCTGACGAGTTTGCTTTAAATGCGACCCTACCAAATGCGGAGTGGAAAAAGTTCATGGCAAGGACTCGTGATGTTGTACCTTATAAAATAGCACCATATATTCAGACAGAAGCAGACAAACACAATGTCAATCCACAACTTCTGTTCGGACGCTATAAGCATGATATAGGTATATACAAGATAAAGAATTTCTTTGAAACGAAAATTCTATAACGATTCACAAAGCACCATTGGTTACACATTTCATAGCCAATGGTGCTTTGCATTTTCATCTCCTCATTCTCTCCAATTCATCATCCCTCCGCATTTTCTCATTCAACTTCTCCTGCATCTTGTCCAGAAAATAGGTGCGACTACAAGATGAATGTCACTATACAAAGCATATCTATATAGGTAGTCAGCGTGTCGTTTCCAATATTGGTGACTTCGACTCTTACGGCTCAGATCCACGCCGCATCCAGTATGCAGGTAGTGAGACTGATGTACTTTCTGTTGTTGCCCAAAACAGCTCTATTTCTCTCGATGAAACAACTCGCCAGAGATACTAGCATCACGACCAATAACAATTTTATTGCTCTTGCTCGTGTATATCGTCAAAATTAATCATATTATTTCCCATTTTTTTGATTACAGAATATGTTCTAACATCTGATGTCTTCACCGTACGCTCACCGTCTGCATCGTACCAATAGTTGGTCACGAAACCATTATCATCCGAAGCAAGGAGACGGTTCTCCTCATCCCATTTGAGCTTGCGTTCTGCGGTCTTCTCGTCAGCTACGCCGTCCTTCTTTGTACGGCTTGTATTGACATAAACGAGGTTTCCGTTGGCATCATACTCGTAGGCATGGTTGTTGTTCACATTCTCGCTCTCGGAAGGTGTTTCCTCCGTGCGGTAGTTCACATCCTAATCTTCTCCTCGTCTGGATAAATCATCTCTAACCCGTAGTACTTGGATTTTATATGGAAAAACTTTCAAAGATACAAGGGAAATATCCTCTGATAAACCCTGCTGAATTTTAAGGCGGCTTATAGCCTTGTTTTGTTGATACTTTCATATGCCTTTATTTTAATGATGTTATAGCGTAAAAACGATAGAAGATTGAATTTATTGCATAAAATTGCAACCTTAATTTTGAATAATTACACCATCATTTTTATAGATACTGAGCCAATTGCTCCTTTAATTCATTACTTCCTTTGAACAAAATTCCATGTATTCCCACTTGGTTAGCTCCATCTACATTGCGTTGGCGGTCATCGATGAAGATGCTCTCGGAAGCTTTGAGGTTATATCGGCTAAGCAAGAGGTTGTATATCTCAGGATTTGGCTTCACCATCTTCTCCTCGCCACTGACTACAATGCCGTCGAACAGTTCAAAGAGGTGCGAATGCACTTCTTTAACGATCGGGAAGGTCTCATGCGACCAATTGGTCAAGCAATAGAGATGGTATCCCCTATCCTTCAAGTCCTTCATGACATCATAGATTCCAGGAATCTCACCGCCGTCCATGTCCTTGTAGCAATACCAATAGGCCACAATGTAAGGGGCATATTTGGGATAAGCCTGTTTGAGTTCGAAGATACAGTCTTGGATAGGCTTACCCAAGTCTGTCTGGTCGTTCCAGGAGTTGGTGACGATGTTATCCACCATCCACTTCGCCTTATTCTTGTCGCCATGGAACAAAGTTGTGTAGAGGTTGATGCGCATCCAGTTGACCAGCACCGAACCTACGTCGAATATGATATTTCTGTATGTACTCATTGGATATTTACTTTTCTCATTTGTCCCATATATAAATAATGTGCAAAAGTACATCAATTAATTTAAATAACGCCTAAGAAATGCAACTTTTTCTTTTAAGAGTCTCATTTTCTATGGATTTTATATACCTTTGCAATGAGTATGCAGTCTGTCAAGTGATTGAGAGAAGTATTTTTCGCTGATGGCTGCCTAATTGAACATATACATATACAAGTTAAACTAAAATATATGAACATGAAAAGTTTTGGAGCAAAGCCGTGGCTTTTGCCACAACCTGTGTTGATTATCGGCACTTACAATAAGGATGGAAAGCCTAATGCCATGAATGCGGCATGGGCTGGCACATGGTACCAAGGTTCCTGCACATGAGATTTGGGCAGGAATCCCTGCCAAGAAGGTGAAAGACTGTGCACCAGGACAGGCAGAGGAGTTTGCCAAGCATTATTCTGGGTACATCAAAGACTGGTATTTGAAAGAGTGATTATAACTTAACATACATGATAATTTATTGCCAATAATGGTGCATAACTTATTATGTACGATAATTTATAAAATAGAAAATTATGACTGATGCTGATAATAAGAAAAGATGCTTTTGGTGCAATCTACAGAATCCTCTTTACGTAGAGTACCATGACCATGAATGGGGGGTACCTGTTCATGATGACAGGAAACTCTTCGAGATGCTCCTGCTTGAAAGTTTTCAGGCAGGACTTTCCTGGGAGTGTATCTTGAACAAGCGAGAGGCATTCCGGAAGGCTTTCGATGGATTCGACTACCGACTTATCGCCTCCTACGATGAGCACAAGTTGGAATCCTTGAGACAGGACGCAGGCATCATCCGAAACAAGCTTAAGATCAAGGCTGCCGTCAAGAACGCCCAAGCATTCATGGACATACAAAAGGAGTTTGGGAGTTTCGACCAATACATCTGGGGTTTTACCCATGGTGAGACCCTGCATGAGAATCATCTCACAACCTCTCCCCTATCGGATAAGATATCCAAGGATTTATATCGCAGGGGCATGAGATTTATCGGGACTACCATCATCTATTCCTATCTCCAGGCCATCGGCATCATCTTCTCGCATGAGGATGATTGCTTCCTTGCTCATAAACAATGAAAACAATGTAGACTTCATAAAAATACAAGGTAAAAGTTTATTTTATCATACTTTTGTGCTTGTTTATCAAATATTTTATATATCTTTGCAGCCAAAAGTATAATATATCAAACTATGGACATTAAGGAAGTCATGAAAACCCAACGTAAGAAGTTGGGTATTACGCAGCAAGACCTTGCGGAAATGGCAGAGATCAGTCCCTCTACCATCAAGCAGATAGAGGTGGGCAACGCCAACCCTTCACTATCCACCATTGAAAGAATCATGGAAGTGTTGGGCATGGAGATTAGATATGAAGTTCGTCAAACCATTTAAAAGTAATAAGTATGAGAAAGGCAGAGGTATATTGTCATGACATCAAGGCTGGCATCATCACAGAGGAAGTTCCAGGAAGGAACTATACCTTTGTGTATGATTCTAGTTACTTGGCAGACTCGGCTCACGAACCTATTTCACTCACGATGCCACTTAGGAAGGAAGCATACAAGTCTCCTGTGCTGTTTCCCTTCTTCACCAACATGCTACCTGAGGGGACGAACAGGAAGGTGGTATGCAGAAGCCATCGATTAGATGAAAAGGACTTCTTTGGTCTGTTGCTCAAGATAGCAACAGTGGATACCATAGGAGCCGTAACCGTTAAGGAAATTGCAGGATGAAAGGAGACAAGGTTCAAAGGCAAAAAAAAGTTACCTTTCGCATGAAGCCTGACACCTATTATATATGGTGTGGCGGCTCCTGCAATTATGCGAGCAAGAGACGTGAGAGCGGAGGGGCTTACATCATGAAGAAAGAAGGGATGCCTGCCGAAACTTATGTCATCTCAGACATAGAGACCACGGAGTTTCGCATGATTCTTCAGGTGATGATTCATGCCATGGAGGTGATTACTGAGGATTCTGATATTGTATTCCTCACCAATGTGGCGTACATCCAAAACTTTGACACTACACCGTCGGACAAGTCTGCCAACGCTGACCTTATCAAACAGTGCATCGCTCTGAAATCGAGGCATAGGCAAGTAAGCGTGAAGGTAGTGAGCTATCACAAGTATCCTCAGTTGCCACGAACTCATGAGTTGGCGCATCAGGCAATGAAGAAAATCATGGAGAAAAGGAAATCATGAAGCAAGAGATTATAGACCGTATCAACCAGTTGGCAAGACAAGGCGATGACTTCTTGTTTGTCATCAATTATCTTGGCACCGAGGCGTATATCCAGAAACTGTCCGAGGTGAATCCAGATGAGTGCCTCTATGATTTAGAGGGAATATCCAATGCTAAAACCCTTCATTACCAACCAACAAAGCTGGAAAAATGGCAGGTGTTTCCTTCTTCGTTCAATGAATACAAGAAGAGTTTTGAGCATGTAAAGGACAACATTCTGGCAGGTAACAGCTATCTGACCAATCTCACTTGCCAAGTGAAGGTGGAATGTAACCTATCGCTGAGGGATATTTTCCTGCAAGCCAAGGGAAAATATAGGTTGTTGCTTCAAGACACGAAAGCTCATCATGAAAGCTTCGTGTGCTTCTCGCCTGAGACCTTCATCAAGATAAGGGATGGAAGAATCTATTCCTATCCCATGAAAGGAACCATCGACGCAGCGATTCCAAATGCCAAGCAAGTTTTGATGGAGGACAAGAAGGAGGCTGCCGAACATGCCACCATCGTTGACTTGATACGCAATGACCTGAGCCGAGTGGCCACGGAGGTAAGGGTTGACAGGTATAGATACTTGGATATATTGCAGACCAACAAGGGAGACATCCTACAGACCAGTTCGGAAATCTGCGGCAAACTGGCAGACGACTATCAGATGCACATCGGCGAAATCCTCGACGCTCAGTTGCCTGCCGGCTCCATCACTGGTGCTCCCAAGGACAAGACTCTGAAAATCATATCCGAGGCTGAGACTTACCAACGAGGATTCTACACGGGCATCATGGGATTATACCAAGGTGGAGAACTAAACTCTGCCGTCATGATTCGGTTCTTGGAGAATAACGAGAATGGAAGTTTTTTCAAGGCTGGCGGTGGCATCACCTCCAAAAGCGATTGCCGAAAGGAATACGAGGAGGTTATACAGAAGATATATCTGCCTTTCACATAAGATGATGCATCTTCCACTTAGTACCTCAAACAAATAAAATCACAAGGTTATGGAACAAAAGTTTGTAGAAACTATCAAGATAAAAGATGGCAAGGTCATGGGACTTCCCTACCATCAAGCAAGGATGGAAAGAACGATTCATCATTTCTTTCCTCAAGTCACAGAAGAAACCATGCCGTCATTGGCTGTGCTTCTTGCCCCGAAGGATGACATGGCATTCTACAAGGCAAGGGTGGTATATGGAGCAAAAGGCGTGGAATCCATCGAGTACGCCCCCTACTCCATGCGAGAGATTCGTTCCCTGCAAGTGGTAGCGTGCGATGACATCGACTATACATACAAGAGTTGTGATCGCACGGCGCTCAACAACTTGGTTGCTCGAAAAGGAAACTCTGATGAAATCATCATCGTCAAGAACGGACTCGTAACAGATACTTCCTTCACCAACATCGCCATCTTTGACGGCAAGAGTTGGCTTACCCCTAAGCATCCTCTGTTGAAAGGAACCAAGCGGGCAGCTCTCTTGGAACAAGGAATGATACAGGAGGCTGACATCACCATGGCAGACTTGAAAGCAGCAGAGAAAGTGTGTCTCTTCAATGCCATGATTGAATTTGGAGAGCGTGTGCTAAATGCTAGTGATATACATGAGTCATTTTGACTAAAATTACGTAGTAAAAAAATGAAGAAGAGACAAGAAATATGTTTGATGGCATTTGCCATAGTAGCTGTAGCCATTACTGGTTGCTCGCAAAATAAAGAGAACAAACAAGATAACAAGGCGGATGCAACAGTCGCCCAGATAAATAATGCTCAGCAAGTGGACAAGAATGCATCGTCACTTGATGCCAAATCTGTTGAAGGCAAGGTGAATGATCTCACCACCTCCGTTTTCAAGAAGAAAGTGATGGATTACGAAAAGCATCCCGATGAGTGGGTGTTCGAGGGAAACCGTCCTGCCATCATAGACTTCTATGCCACTTGGTGCCGCCCTTGCAAAATGACAGCACCTGTAGTGGAGGAACTCGCAAAGGACTACCAAGGCAAGATTGACTTCTACAAGGTTGACATTGACAAGGAGCAGGAGTTGGCAACAATCTTTGGCATCCAAAGCATCCCTACCTTCCTGTTCATTCCTGTCAAAGGCCAACCTACCGCACAAATGGGTGCTATGCAGAAGGAAGATTTCGAGAAAATCATCAAGCAGGTATTACTCAAATAAAGGAAAAGGAAATACGTACCATAAATAGTAGTATTTCCTTTTCCCATAGATAGCTTACTATAGCTTCAAGTCGAGCCAGTCATCAAACCCAACATTCTGAATTCTATGATAGAATCATCCGCATCAGTTCCTCATTTGCCCTGTTGTTAATGTCCGCATCATACTGTTCCTCAAAATAGTCGAGCGTGGCAGAGCATTCGCCTGTAATGTCAACGCCCACCACCTTCTCATGGGCAAAGATGATTCTGAGAACAGCCTGCAGCTGAAGCAGACTCATGTCGCCTTGGCTCCAGTCAGTAACGGCATCTTGCTGCCGCAGCACATCCTTGTCGATGGAGATATACACAGGCTCACGGATAATCCCTCCCATCTTGGAAGGCCAAGCCTGATGGTGGTCGATGGTAGCTTGACCATAGAAGATGACCCGATTTCTCAAATCTTCTGGAATCTGGGAGATGAGCTTATCGGAGGCACCCACCACTATGATGTGCTTGACAAAGGGATTCTTTCGCAGCACATCGCTCACCCACCCTCCACATGACACCACACCAGCCCACTGTGGCTGCTGCATATCGGGATGATGGTCAAAAACAATGAGCGTGAAAGGTTCCTGAAGCCTTGACACCCAATATTCCGTGAGATAATGGAAGTCGCCGGAGTCGATGAAGTGGATGGCCTTGACGGGATAAGATGCCAGACGGCGATGAATCTCACTCCTACCCTCCTCGTCACAATAGCAATCCACTCCATTCATATCGCGGCAATCCACATGCACGATACCATGACGTTGGGCGAAAGGCTCATAATCATATACACCAGTAAAGTTGAGCAAGACTACGGGAAGCTTCATGTCGCATATTCTTTTTAAGGAAACCTTTCTATTTCTCAAACTGGAATTGTTCAAGCTTCAATCCATGCTTGGTCAAAGCCTCTATCTGAGGTACCAAGGTGGTAAAGTGGGCAGACTCCATGTGAGCCTTCAACACCTTTGCATTCTGCCAGGTCTCACATATCATCATCACACCATCACGAGTGCCGCTTTGGAAATAGTCGTAGGCTACGTTGCCCTCGTCATCCAATGACTTTTCCACCAATTCCTGGCAAAGGGCATTGAGTTGCTCCATGTCCACTCCTTCTTTCACTTCAAAAAATACATTCAGTCTAATCATGTCTTTGCTATTTTATATTTTTATACTTTACATTACTACAGGTACAAAAGTACTGAATAATATTGAAAGTCATTCATTTTTTAACTGATTTTTTTATATATTTTGCCCCATATTAGGAAATGGTCAGTTACCATGCCTCCAGCTTGTCGGCTATCTCTGGCATCATCTCCTTCTTGAACACAGGATTCTTGCCTTCCTTCTTCTGCTTGCGATAATCCTGGAGCAAGAAGACGGCCTGGCGAGAGAGCATCACGATGGCCACGAGGTTGCAGAGCGTAAGCAACGCCATGGTAATATCAGCCATACTCCAGGCGAAGTCGAGCGACACAACGGCTCCTATCATGACCATCGCCGCCACTGCCAAGCGATAGATGCAGACTCCCCATTTGGAATCCTTGATATATCTCACATTGGTCTCACCATAATAGTAGTTGCCGATGATGCTACTGAAGGCAAAGAGCCAGATCATCACCGCCACGAAGGGATTGCCAATGCTGCCTATCTCATGGGTCAAGGCTTCCTGCGTAAGCTGGATACCGTTGGAAGCAGTGACATCCACACCGCTCACAAGGATGATGAAAGCAGTACAAGAACATACCACCAAGGTATCGGTGAACACTCCCAATGCCTGTATCAAGCCTTGTTTTACAGGATGAGACACAGTAGCCACGGCTGCCGCATTAGGCGCACTACCCTCGCCTGCCTCATTGCTGAACAAGCCTCGCTTGATGCCCTGTATCACGGTTACACCGAGCATGCCACCTGCCGCCTGGTTGAAACCAAAAGCATTCTCCAAGATGGTAAGCACGACCTTTGGCAAGAGGGTGACATTCCAAAGCACCACACCAATGGCAATAAGAAGATAAATGACTGCCATCACGGGAACCACCGTGGAAGAGAACTTCGCCACGCGATGAATGCCACCGAAGATGATGAGAAGTGTCAACGCCGTAAGGATGATTCCCATGGTGGCAGGCTCGAAGCCGAAAGCCTTCTGCCAAGCCGCACAGATGGTATTGCTCTGCACGGAATTATAGGCGAAGCCAAAGGTAACAATCATCAGCACGGCGAAGAGGATGCCCATCCATCCCTTGCCCAGACCATATTTCATATAGTAGGCAGGACCGCCATAGAAGGAGGTCTTGCCTCTGCGCTTGTAAAGTTGTGCCAGGGTTGACTCGATGAAAGCGGAAGCCGAGCCCAGCAGGGCGAGCATCCACATCCAGAAAACGGCTCCAGGGCCTCCGATGCTGATGGCGGTCGCCACACCAGCCAAGTTGCCGGTACCGATTCTGCTGGCCAAGGCCACCACAAAGGCTTGGAAGGAGGAAATGTGCTGCATCTTTCCATCCACCTTCAGTTCTTCGGAGAGCTCATCCGGACCTATCTCTTCAGGTTGTACCTTGTCGGGATGAAGCAATAGTCGCACCATCTCCCTGATGAGACGGAACTGCACGAAGCGGGTGCGCCAAGTGAAGAAGAGCGCACAACATATCAACACTGTGATAATGATATAGGACCAAAGGAAGTCGCTAATCTGAACTGATATATTTTGTAATGTATCCATTGTTGTCTTTGTATATAGATATTTCAAAAAGTTTAGAATCTAAAGCCGAAGAACATTCTCAGTCGCCATTTGTTTCGCATGAGCTGGAGATGTTCCTCGCTGCCTGCCACTGAGAAATTATAAACAGCCGTGACACCGGCAAACTTGTTGCGCCACGAGTAGATGGCGGCACCTCTGCCTGTAACAATGGCTGAGGGAAAATGATACTTCATGCTTGTTCGGGTGGTGAGAGTTTCTACTTGTCCCTCCTCATCGGTGTTTTCGCTCCCAACCTTGGTGTAGTCGTGAGAATAGACCGTGAGGGTCGGAAGTGCGGAGAGATGGAAAAGCAGATGCTTGCCCACCACCAGGTTGTAACCATAGCCGCCTCCGATGGCAAACTCATTGAGGCGAATGGTCATCGGCTTCAGGGATGGATGCTCCTCATCGGCGCCCACCACCGTCTTGGAACCATCGAAGCTCGCTCCCACCATCCAACTTCCAGCGCTCCGCTTCTGGATGTAGCTCTGGCTGAAAGCCGCAGGAAAGGAGAACTTGCGAGAGTTGAAAGCATAGTAGAAATTGAGGTTGAGTGCCTTCTGTGAAATCAGTCCCTTGGGAATGTCCACCCGCTCATTGCCCACGTCCGTATGACCATGATAAGTCTTGGAGGAGAGATACACCACGTCGAATCCATAGCGGTTGCTATAGGAATTGAGGTTGAACTCATAGTCTCGGTTCTTGCCGGCCAGCTTGGCTGGGTTCACGGCGAGTCCAAGTCCGATGCCTCGATAGGCCACAGCCATGCTGAGCGTACCTCGAAAGTCGGCCATCACCTTGGTCTTGTTGGATATACCATCTTCCTTGGTCTTGGTCTGAATATCCGCCCCAGACAGGTTGCCACGAAGTTTGACGGTCCATCTTGCCTGTGGACGGGCTATATAAGCCGTGTCAAAAGACTTCTTGTTATATCTTGCCGCCAAGAGGGAGTCTCCCCATAACAGCTTGCGGTCATAGAGAGCCAGGCGTTTCTGAATCTTGCCATAATGCTTCATGAACTTGGCTTTCTTCTTGTCGCTCATCTGGCTTTTTTCTAATTCCGCCATAAGGATGGAGTCACCCCATTGGAGCATCTTTCCACGATCTGCCGATTGCCTGAGCTGAAGTCTGAGACTATCTGCCGTTTGAAGAATTTCACGCCATTTCTTACGTAGCCTCTTGTGATTGCCAGCCGTTTGCGCTAGGGTAAGGGAAGGCAAGAGCATCAGGCACACAAGGATCAGAGATGCCTTGATGCCATCAAAAGTAGTTCGTTTCATTTTAGTGCTGTTCCTCATTTGATAATACCAAGTCTGCGAATCTATCAGCCATAAAGAGTGGCATGTTGATGAAGTTGTCATCTTTCTTCATGTTGAGCATGGAAAAGCGGACGCGCAATTCTGGTGAGTATTTCTTGTTGTATTGTTGAAGTGCCAAAAATGTGGTGCTAATCACATTTTTGATACTTCTTTCGTGCAAAGTTACACATTTTCCGCACTTGAAACAAGTTTTCACTTGATTTTCCCAGGAATTTAAGTTTTATTAATTGAGCAGAAATAATCAACTGAGAATTTTGTCTATTCATGAATTATATATACCTTTGCACTTGATTACAGCATCAATAGAAAAAAGACAAATGAACAAATATAACATCAGGAAAATAGAAGGCAGGGACGACGCTGCTCTCCTGGCCGTAGCAAGGGGATGCTTCGAGGAATTCGGGGCACCACTGACGGGTTCAGTCTATTGCGACCCAAGGATGGAGCATCTCTCCAGGGAATTTGAGAGGGACGATGCTGAATATTGGGTCATCGAGGATGCGAAGGGGGAAGTGTTGGGAGGCGCAGGGTTCTACCCTACCGAAGGATTGCCACCAGGAATGGCGGAGGTGGTGAAACTATATTTCTCTCCCAAGCTCAGGGGACAAGGATTCGGACGAAAGATGCTATCGCTTGTAGAAGACAGGGCGAAAGGACATGGATACTCCCAACTCTACATCGAGTCGTTTCCTGAGTTTTCCAAGGCTGTGAGCCTGTACGAAAAATCTGGCTTCCGGCATATATCGCACGCATTGGGAAACTCGGGGCATCCTGCTGTAAGTATATGGATGATAAAGGACATCCTGTAAAAGTGATATATATATAAGAGGTGTAAACTTAGATAAAAATAGGAATTATGATTATCGAGGAAATTATCAAGTACAACGAGCAGTTTGTAGCCTCCAAGGGCTATGAGCAATATCTCACCAGTAAGTATCCGGATAAGAAACTCGCCATTCTCTCTTGCATGGACACTAGGCTGACCGAGCTTCTACCTGCTGCCCTGGGACTGAAGAATGGTGACGCCAAGATCATCAAGAACGCAGGAGGACTGGTCATCAGTCCCTTCGATTCTGCCATGCGCAGTCTCCTGGTGGGCATCTACGAGCTGGGTGTGGAGGAAATCATGGTCATCGCCCACTCCAACTGTGGCGCTTGCCACATGAACGGAGCCGAGATGAAGCAGCTCATGCTGGAGCGTGGCATCCATCAGGATATCATCGACACCATCGGGCTTTGCGGCATAGACCTTGACCACTGGCTGGAAGGATTCCACGATACGGAGGACTCGGTGAGAAACACCGTCAGCACCATCCGCAACCATCCATTGGTGCCGAAGGATGTGAACCTGCATGGATATATCATTGACTCTGTGACTGGCAAGCTGACGGAAGTGAAGTAAAATAGTGAAGTAAGATTGGCATTTAATGATAAAGATTATAAAAATGGAAAAGACATTTGATTATTTGGAGAACGTTGCCTTTGCCGCCACTGTTTGCGACAAGGATGGCGTGGTGCTCTACCAGAATGCACCAGCAAGAAAGCGTGACGGTGGTGTCGTGGGACAGAACCTCTACGATTGCCATAGCAAGAAATCAAAAGAGATGATTCGCCGTATGATAGAGACAGGCCAGAGCAATACCTATGAGATCATCAAGCACGGCAAGCATCGACTGTTGCACCAAACGCCTTGGTTCGAGGAACCTGGTGGAGAGGTGGCAGGACTCATCGAGGTATCCATCGAATTGCCAGATGAGTATCCTACCTTCAATAGAGACAAGCAATAAACAATGAGAAACAAAATATTATTCATTCTGTTTGCTTGCTTCATTCTTGTGTCGCAAACGGGACATGCGCAAGATATGCCATGCCCTGACGCGATGCCAGCCAAGGCAATCATGGACAAAAAGGCAAACATGGTGGATACGCTCGAACTGAAAGAGTTCTGTGACGTGTTCGACGATGACCTGTCCAATCTGACCATCGAGAACCTTTACAAGACTCTGGACAAGTACGAGGTGAAGTTCAAGAAAATCGTACTGGCCCAAGCACTATTGGAAACAGGCAACTTCACCAGTCCGCTCTGTCTCCAAAGCCATAATCTCTTTGGACTACGCCACCCTTCGGACGGAAGCTATTACGTGTTCAATACTTGGGAAGAAAGCGTCAAGGCCTACAAGGACGATGTACAGTACAAGTATGTCGGTGGCGACTATTATGCCTTCCTCGATCGCATCGGCTATGCCCAAGATCCCAACTACACCAGCAAGGTGATGCGCATAGCCAGTGGGTTATAGCCCGAAGCAACAAGATAGAATATACAGAAAGCATGGCATAGGAAATAACCTGAATGCCATGCTTTCTACATTTTTTACTTCAAGAAGTCACTTACTTCCTCCACATTGCCATCACA
>ERZ808259.345-NODE-345-length-22614-cov-4.716610_pt1 | contig 22614 bp, 17 predicted proteins | sample MGYA00521279_ERZ808259 | MGnify/ENA primary metagenome ERZ808259 (study PRJEB31516, sample SAMN03275586) | gut metagenome | biome: mammalia-associated habitat; material: feces | host: Papio cynocephalus | place: Kenya | collected 2012-07-27 ... | reverse complement strand
CTCGAACCCCGGACCCACAGATTAAGAGTCTGTTGCTCTACCAACTGAGCTAGTCGCCCTTGTGAATAGGATAAATATTTTGTTCGTTTTAAGCATTTTAATCAAGATGAATCTGGCGATTTTCGCAAAAAAAATTCTTTTATTTTCTGATTCATTCTTGGTTTAATTCTTGCGGTTTGTTTTCGCTCAGCGAATTTATTTCAAAAATCCTGTTCAGCGAATTCATTTAATTTCACGCGGAAATTCAAAAATCATAAAACTGGCAAAAATCTGAAATAACAAATCGCAGCAGAATCTCAAATCTAAAAAAATCCTAAAATCATCTAAAATTATACGGAAAATTCCCTGGTTCAAAAATCCCGAAAGTTAAACCTATTGACGTACTAGGTTTTTACAACATAGAATAAGCTATCTTTTCAGCAGGAAAATCAAAATGAAAGAATACTTTGAAAGACTTGTCAGAAACAACTTCCGTAACGGAGTCATGCGCGCCTAGAAAAATTCGCTGCTTTTTCAGACTAAAATTTATTTTTCAAGGTGCAATTTATGGAAGATTCATCATGTTACTGTTTTGACACGCTTTGCGTAAAAGGAAGAAAATCGGTTCATTCTTATGACAACACAGGCTCAATCAGCCTCCCGATTTTTCAGTCTGCAACGTATGCCCACCCGGAGCTTGGAAAATCGACCGGCTTCGACTATTCAAGGCTTTCAAATCCTACGAGGCAGTTTGTCGAAGACCAGGTTGCGGCTCTTGACGGCGCAAAGTACGGATTCGCCTTCTCATGCGGAATGGCGGCAATCACCGCGTTTTTCAATATGCTTCCGTCGGGCAGCCACATAATCTGCTCGGACGACCTTTACGGCGGCTCAATCCGGCTTTTCAACACAATCGTGAAAAAGGAAGGCTCGGACACAACTTTTGTTGACACTTCAAATCTCAAGAACATCGAGGACGCTCTCCGGTCGAACACAAAAGTGATTTTCATCGAGACTCCGGGAAATCCGCTCATGACAATCACCGACATCAGAAAGACTGCGGAGCTTGCCCACAAAAACGGCGCGATTCTCGTTGTTGACAACACATTTTTGACGGCGTATTACCAGAAGCCGCTTTTGCTCGGAGCGGACGTTGTGATTCAAAGCGGAACAAAATTTCTCGCGGGACACAACGACACTCTCGCGGGCTTTGTCACAACCTCAAACGAGAAAATCGCCGAGGATATGACTTACATCACAAAAACGACCGGCGCAATGCTTTCCCCTTTTGACTCGTGGCTTGTTGCGCGCGGAATCAAGACTTTGGCTGTGAGAATGGACAAGCAGAGCGAAAACGCGGCAAAAATCGCCTCATTCTTGAAAAACGCTCCTCACGTCAAAAAAGTCCTCTATGTCGGGCTTCCAGAATCAAAAGGATACGAAATCAACAAAGGTCAGACTTCGGGCTTCGGCAGCATGATTTCTGTCTACGTTGACTCGCCTGAAACTTTGCGCAGAGTCCTCAAAAAGATAAAGGTTTTCCAGTACGCGGAAAGTCTCGGCGGCGTTGAAAGCCTCATCACTTATCCGTACACGCAGACTCACGCCGAAATTCCCGAGGCCGAGCGGCGCGCGAAAGGAATCACAGAGGAGCTTCTCCGAATCTCAGTCGGAATTGAAAATCCTGACGATTTAATAGAAGATTTGAGGCAGGCTCTGGAAGAAAAAAATACATCCTTGTAATTTTTCTTCCTACGAGAAACTTCGTTTCTCTCTTTGCTTTGTTGCCGCATCCGTGCGGCAGATTTGCAAAACGCGTCATTCTGAACCCGAGAACTTTTGTTCTTGCTTGGATTTGGAATCCGCACAGAAATTCTGAATCAAAATTAAAAAGGAGAATTCCATGAAGTACGATTTTGACAAGATTACAGACCGCGCGCACACTTGCGCAATCAAATATGACTTGGCGGAAAAGCGCGGCGCGCCTGTAGACGCGGTTTCGCTTTGGGTCGCCGATATGGATTTTCCAGCTGCGCCTTGCATTTGCGAGGCCATAAAAAAACGCGCCGACCACGGAATTTTCGGCTACAGCCGCCCTGACGAGCGTTATTATTCCGCGCTTAAAAGCTGGTTCAAAAGCCGGCATAATTTTGAAATCAAGGATGAATGGGTCGTGAACACGCCGGGCGTTGTGTTCGCTTTTGCGGCGGCAATCCGCGCGTTCACAAAGGAGGGAGACTCGGTTCTTGTTCAAAAGCCGGTTTACTATCCTTTTTTCCAGACGATTGAAGCCCAGAAAAGGCGCGTTGTGAGCAATCCTCTTGTCTTTGAGAACGGAAAATACAGAATCGACTTTGAGGATTTCGAGCGGAAAATCATCTTCGAGAATGTGAAGCTTTTCCTTTTCTGCTCGCCTCACAATCCCGGCGGAAGAGTCTGGTCAAAAGATGAGATTTCAAGGCTCAGCGAAATCTGCCTGAAGCACAATGTTCTAGTTGTCTCTGACGAGATTCACTGCGACATTCTTTTTGACGGAAACAGGCACACAGTCTACGCTTCGCTTTCAGAGGCTGCGGCTCAGAATTCAATTGTCTGCACTGCGCCGAGCAAGACTTTCAATCTCGCGGGCTTGCAGTTCTCAAACATAATAATCGTGAACGAGAAGCTCCGCCGCGAATTTCTGCTCGAGATGGACAGGACTGGCTACTGCGAGCCGAGCCTTTTCGGCCTGATTGCCACGACTGCGGCCTACAGCGAGGGCGGCGAGTGGTTCGACCAAGTTCTGGAATATATCTGGCAGAATATTTTGTTCGCCGAAAAATACATTCATGAAAACTGCCCGAAAATCAAAGTCCATAAGCCGGAGGGAACTTATCTTCTGTGGCTTGACTTCAATGATTTTGCGCTTTCGGACAAAGAAATCAGCAGCCTGATTTTAAATAAGGCGAAAGTCTGGCTTGACCGAGGCTCAATGTTCGGAAAAGAGGGCGAGAAATTCCAGCGGATTAACTGCGCGACTCCACGCGCGATTCTTGAGAAAGCACTGAAGTCAATCTGCGAAGTCTTTAAAGATTTGTGATTTAAAAAATCTATCGTTTAATGGCAGGGATAAATTTTGAGAAAATTTCTCTTTGGATAAAATCTTTCGGCGGCGGAATTTATCAAATCTGCCGCCGTTGAGAGCCACGGGCAGTGCCCGAGAGAAGCAATCCGTTGCGATTTTTTTCAGAAGCTTTTGAATGTTGCTTGTTTTTCTGAATATTGCCGATTCAAAAGCTTCATTTTTTACGTCATCTGCGAATTTTGAAATCTGCCCGGAAAAAATTTGAAACAAAAATCGTTCTTTGAAAAAGTCTGCAATGTCAGCTAGAAAAAAATTCCGTTTCCGCATTTAAAACAAAAAACTCCGCCTCTCGCGGAGTTTTATAACTGGCTTCTGATTCAGAGCTTTGCTGAATAGCCAAAAAAAATTAAGTTCTCGGTCAAGACCGATGGAATAAATTACTAGAAATTGACCTTCAAGAGGTCTGCTAGTTTTGTCGGAAATTGCATATTGCCTCCATGTCAAGCAGCCGGTGTAAGTCCTCATCTCTTTCCTTGCTACAATTAAATATTACCACATCTCAAAAATAATGCAAGAAAAAAAATCAAAATAATTCAAAAAAAAATGAAATTTGTTTTATTCAGATGTTGTTTTTGGCTGCCAGAGAAAAATTTGTCCGCTGGAAAATCGTCTTTTATTCTGCCTATCTTTATAGTATAGTGAAACCGCTGGGATTTTTCGGTTTTTTACTTTGTGTTTATCTTCAAATTTTTTATTATGGAGGCTTTTTATGGAAAATTCAAAAGATTTTGTTCCGATTTCGATAATCTTGGCGGCGGTTGTGCTTGCTTTCGGGCTTTCAAATATCATAACGCCGGAACGGAGCGTTTCTGTGCGCGGACTTGCTGAAAAGGAAGTTGACGCGGACTTGGCTGTGTGGAATTTGGGATTTTCTGTGGGCGACAATTCGCTGGACTCGCTTCAAAAGTCGATTCTCTCGAAAACCGAGACTGTAAAAAAATATCTCAAAAATCACGGGCTTGACGACGGAGATTTTACGGTTCAGCCTGCGGCGATTACGGACAACTCGCTAAATTCTTATATGGACCAGTCGAAAATCCGCTACAATTTTATCGGAAGCCAGACGATTCTGATTCGCTCGTCAAAAGTTTCCTCGGTAAAATCTGCTTATGCGGACTCTTTCGACCTTGTTTCAGATGGAATCACAGTCAGCCGCGACTACGACAGAAATATCTCCTATGAATTTACAAAGCTTAACGAGATTAAGCCTGAGATGATTGCGGAGGCGACAAAGAATGCCCGCCTTGCTGCCGAGCAGTTTGCGCGTGACTCTAAAAGCAATGTCGGAAAAATCAAGAAGGCGACTCAGGGGCTTTTCTCGATTGATGATGCGGCTCCAGGTCTTGAGGAAAAAAAGAATGTGCGCGTTGTTACGACTGTCGAATATCTTTTGAAGTAGAGCGGAAAAATGCATTATCAGTTTGCAAGAACCAGGCTGACTTTCGGCAAGGAGAATATGGAAAAAATCTTTGCCTCGCGTGTGATTGTGTTCGGGCTTGGAGGAGTCGGAAGTTATGTCGTTGAGGCGCTTGTGCGCTCTGGAGTTGGCGCGATTGACATTGTTGACGACGACAAAATCTGCCTGACGAATCTGAACCGCCAGCTTTTCGCGCTGCGCTCCACGATTGGAAAGGACAAGGTTGATGTTGCCGAGGCGCGGATTCACGACATAAATCCTGAGTGCAAGGTCACGAAATTCAAGACGTTTTTTATGCCTGAGACGGCGGATCAGTTCGATTTTTCACAGTACGACTACATCGTTGACTGTATAGACACTGTTACCGGGAAAATCCAGCTTGTCTTGAGCGCGAAAAAAGCCGGAAAGCCGATTATCAGCTGCATGGGGGCGGGAAACAAGGTTGACCCGACAAAGCTTCACGTTGCGGACATCTCGCGGACTTCTGTGTGTCCGCTTGCGCGCGTTATGCGGAACGAGCTTAAAAAGCGCGGAATCAAAAGGCTTAAATGTGTTTTTTCAACGGAAAATGTGATTCCGCCGCATGAAGAGGATCTGGAAGTGAGCTGCAAATATCATTGTGTGTGTCCGCCGGGAACAAAGCGGACCTGCACGGTCAGAAATCAGGTGCCTGGAAGCAACGCATTCGTGCCGTCTGTCGCAGGATTGATGATTGCGGGCGAAGTCTTGAAAGATTTGACGAAATTCCACGTGACGAATCTCTTTCCCGTTGTGAAAAGCAGGACTGAGAAATCGCAGAAAAAATAGAAATGATATGATGAAAAAAGGCGATTTAGGAAATGGATCCAAATCGCCTTTTTATTTGATTTTTGCCTTGGCTCATTGAGGAAAGTTCAATGACATTGTTTTGATTTCACAGCTTTAGCAGCCTTGAAATCGCCTGTGGCAAACGATAATTAAAAATCTTTACTTTACAGTGATTCTTCCGCTGCCGTTTGGATTCTCATAGTCCAAAAGATAGTTTTTATATGAAGAAAGAGGGCTGTTCTTTGTTGCGATGTGAGGAAGCCCCTTCTCGTCTTTTCCGCCGAACGCTTTTACATATGCGGAAGTAATCAGGTAATCCTCGCCGATGTAGTCTTTTACGAGCTTCGCTTTTGCGAACATTGCGCAGCCGTCGCCGCTTGAGCGAAGCGTGTAGTTGATTCCGCCGACGGTGTATGTCTTTTCAAGGTCGAGAGGCTCGTAATCTCCTGCCTCTTTATTGTAGACCTGAACATCTTTAACGCGGTATTCGCCTTCAGGTCCTGCCTGCCACATTCCCTCTGGTGTTGAGGTCAAAGTCGGCTCGATTGAAGTGTCGATTGTATATTTCAAGCCTGCGACGTGCAAGAATCCGCCGCATTCGCCTTTGCCCGCGCTCCGCGAGCACCATTCAAGCGCGTCGAGAATGTCCTGTCCTTTAAGCTCCACAAGGCAGATTACGTTTCCGAAAGGCTGGATTTTCTTTGCCGAGTTGTAAGTGAAGTCTCCTGCCGGAGTGTCAACGCGGATTCCGCCGCCGTTTCCGATTCCGATGTCGCAGTTCAAGCCTTCAATCTCGTTGAAGTACCAGTAAACTGCGTCTGGAATCAAGTCTCCAAGATTTGTCTCCTGCTTTCTGATAAGCCGCTCTTTCGGATTCTCAGGATTTGTGATGTAAAGATTCGAGTCCGCCACCGCGATAACCTCGTTAAGGCTGTCGTCAACTTTTTTTGCCCATTCCTTTACGAGACCGTCAACTTTCTCGTCGGAATTGTCGTATTTTGTCACAAGCTCTGACTTGATTTCGTCTCCGTCCAAGGTCATTTTTCCGACTGCGGCGAAGAAGCTTCCTGTCTGCGAGAGAACAACGTCTTTTCCGCTCGCGTCCTTAACGATTTTCATCGGGACTGTTGAGTGCGAGTGTCCGTCAATGAAAGCGTCGAGTCCTTTTGTGTTCTGGATGATTTCAACGCTTGTCCACGGAGAAGATGACGGGTCGTCTCCGATATGTCCGAGCGCGATAACGTAGTCGGCTTTCTTGCTCGCCTTGTCAATCGCGTCCTGAACCGCGCTGTAAAGCTCCTTTCCGTCTGTTCCAGCCCAGAATTTGTAGATGAAATTTTTCTGCTCGGAATCCATAAAATATGCAGGAGTTGACTTTGTGTAAGTCTCAGGCGTTGAGATTCCAACGAAAGCGACTTTTGTCTTTCCGTATTTCAGGATTTTGTATGCCGGAAGAACGAGCTTATTGTTTTTTGTCCTGTAGAAATTGCACGAGACATAAGGAAATTTCGCTTCTTTGATGACTTCAAAAGTGCGCTCCGTTCCGTAGTCGAATTCGTGGTTTCCGAGCGTCGCAACCTGATAGCCCGCCTCGTTCATAAACTTGATTATGCTTGCGCCGCTGTCCATTGCGCCGTAGGCTGTTCCCTGAATGTGGTCGCCTGCGTCAACAAGAGCCACGTTCTCGCCTTTCGCCTCAAGGTCTTTTTTCATTGCGGCAACCGAGCCGTAGGAAATTCCCGGAACTTTCTTTCCTTCCGAGTTCTTCACAGTGTTAGCGATGTAAGTGTGGACATCGTTTGTGTAAAGAACCGTGATTTTGCCGCGCTCTGCAAATGCAAAGACCGCCATCATCATTAAAAGCGATGACAAAGCCAACTTCAGTTTTCTCATAAGAGCACCTCATATTTAATTTTGCCCGAAAAGCGATTTTCCCTCTGCGGATTTATTCTAATTCTAACTTGCAAATAGTCAATTCGTCTTATTGCTTACGGTTGTTGTAGATAAAATTCACAAGAGCCATCGAGATTATGATTGCATAGCCGACAAAGCTGAAAATGTCCGGGAGCTGGGCGAAGATGAAGAACCCGAAAAGCGTGGAGAAAATAATCTGCGAGTAGTCGTAAATCGAGATTTTTCCTGCCGGAGCGTGAAAGTAAGCCGCCGTGATTGCAAACTGTCCGCCCGCCGCCGAAACTCCGGAAAGAATCAGAAAAATCCACTGCCGCGCCGTCATCGGGTTGAAATTTAGAATCATATAAGGAACGGAAAGGAGCGTTGAGAAAGCGGAGAAGAACATTATGATGATTTTTCCGCTGCATTTGAGCGCTCCGAGCTTCCGCACGCAGGTATAGGCGAATCCCGCACCCACGCCGCCTAAGAATCCTGCAAGAGTCGGAATCATCTTTGAAAAGTCGAAACTCGGCTTTATCACGAAAATCGAGCCGAGAAACGCGCAGATTACGGCTGCCAGCGGAACCGGCTTTATTTTCTCTTTCAGGAGAATGAAGCTGAACAAAATCGTGAAGAACGGAGCCATCTTGTTCAGAATTGAAGCATCGGAAAGAACGAGACGGTCAATCGCAAAGAAATTTCCGAAAATCCCGACCGAGCCTGCCGCCGAGCGCAGAATCAGAAATAAAAGCGCGCCTTTAGGAATCGAGAAAGCTTCCCTGCCTTTTTTTCTTGCCTCGGCGAGAAGGCTTGCGAGCGCGATTATAAAAGCGACCGCGTTCCTGAAAAAAGTCTTTTGGACAAAGAAAATGTCGCCTGCAAGCCGCACAAAAACCGCCATCAGCGCGAAGAAGAACGCCGAAGCGATGATAAAGAAAACTCCTTTTGAAGTGTCAGAAATTTTACGCATAATCTGCAATTTTAGACCAAATCAAAAAAAATGTTTCAAAAAGTCATCAAAAAATGTATTTTATATAGAAGAAAATGAAAAATCTTTTGAAAGGCTTTTTCCGCCGGAATCGTGATTTTAGAAATCAGAATTTCTGGAATTTTAATTTCCTGAGTCTAAATCTAAAAAAGACGCTTTTTCCGCTTTTGTTCGCATTCTGCGCGCTTTGCCACGCCGAGAAAATCGATTTTCTCTTGAACTGCGCTCCAAACGACGAGAACGGAAGCCGCTCTGTCACAAAAGTTCCGCTTGATTTTGACGAGAAATGGTTCTCGCAAAGCTCTTTTGAGTACCGCCACGAGATTGCGCGCCTTGCCTGCTTTTTTTCTGATTCTTCATACGCGGACGTTCTTGGCGACAGCGAGAAAAATCTCCTGAAAAAAAACTACGCTCTTCTGGGAGTCAAAGAGAAAAATATGGAATTCCACTACAACGTGGACTATTCCGACTCAATCTGGGGAAACGACCAGTGCGCTTACAGTTTCGCGTCAAAGGAAATAGACGGCGCGGACGGAAAGCGCAACCTGATTTTTCTTGTGATTAGGGGAACTCCGCTAAACGCGAACGAATGGCTTTCAAATCTGAACATAAACGACGCGGGAGAGAAGCAGGACGTGATTCACAAGGGATTTGCGCGCGCGTCTTCTGTAATCCACACAGATTTTATCTCTTTTATGCTCCGCCACAAGATTGATCCGACTGAATCAAGCCTTCTGATTACCGGCCACAGCCGAGGAGCCGCCGTTGCGAATCTTCTTTCGGTTACGCTTTTGAACGACGATTTTTTCAACGAGGGAACGATTTTCACTTACACTTTCGCTTCTCCGAACGTTACGACCGACCCGGAATCTCAAAGCGAAAGATACAGTTTCATCTGGAATATCGTGAACGCGGAGGACATTGTTCCCACAGTTCCTTTGAACCGCGGAAGCTGGAAATTCCACAAGTACGGAAACACGCGTGTTTTTGCGAACGCGAGCAACGTAAAGCGTGATTTTTACGACAGCGAGATTTTCCCGAAAGTGAATTCTTTCTACACAAGATTTTCGGGCCGGAACTACAAGCCTTTCACAACAGGGCCTTTCGTTCCGATTCTAATCACAAAATTCACAGAGTCAATCGCATCGAATGTCGAAAACTACTACAGCGGATTTTTGAGCCTGCACACGAATTTCTCTTCATTGATGAGAAAACTTTTCCCGGACAAGGAAGACTCGGAGACTCCAGAGGATGTTGAAAAGGGCGGAGTAGGCTCTTGGTTTCTCGACTGGCTGAACAGGCGGACCGGCGGCCGCGTCGATTATCTGAAGCTTGCGTTCGCCGATATGCACTCGAACGACGTTTATCTCTCGTTTATGCTCGCTCTTGACTCAGACGAAATTTTCTCTGATATGAACTATTCGGTCTCGATTGTAAAGGGAACAGAGGAATTCGCGGTTTTTGACGGCGACGGAAACGTTATGGCGCGCGTAATCAACGGACGAATAAAATATGAAAGCATAAAGCTCCCGGTTATGCTCGTGCCGTCTCTCGGAAAAAACGTGATTGTCGGCTGCCCCTCAACCGAGACTTTTTGTGTCGCGCTCACCGACGAGACAATTTTTCCGACTCCGACTCCCGTTTCAGTCGAGTATTTTGACGCGGCCGGAGTCTACATAAAAACTTCCGAGAAGCAAAATCTTTACCCGAGAATGGGACGCGTCTACGAGTTCAAAATCGGGGGCGAGCGTCTTGAAAAATTCGCTGAAGGAGACGAGAAAATCGAGAAGGAAAAGCTTTTGCGCGGCGAGGCGAAAAACGCGGTTAAGTCGGCGGAGCTAAAGCCTCAGCTTATCTTCAATATAATTCCTGAAATCTACACGGACACAAACTGGAATCTCGGATTCGGTCTTCACGTTGGAAATCCGCTTGTTTTCGGCTCGGTCATGACATCGCAGGGCGTCACAAAATTCGGCAAAATTCTTGAAGTCTCGCCCGGAATCGGAAACCAGATAAGCATTTTCAAGAACATCAAATTTGAGAACGAGATTTTTGCGAAATGCCTCTGGATGGAAAAAAACGACGATGACGACAGTCTCTTTAATCTCGTGCCGGAATTCAGAACGTCTCTTTCGATGAAGACAATCGGAAGATTCACGATTTTCACGGCCGGCGTTTTTGAGTTCAAAATCGACAATTTCAACGACGAGGCTTTTGACTCCTACGTTCGGCTCACGCAGATTCCGACATTCAGAATTTCAGACAAAATCCGCGTTGCGCCGAGCATCCAGTTCGGAGTGAGATTCTGATTTTTGACCTGCGGACTCATTGACGTGAGCGAGGCCGGTTTCGGATTTAAAGCAATAAAAAATCTCTGATTTTGACTGCTTCGCTTTATTCATTTAGTCATTCTGAGCTTGACTCAGAATCCATAAACTGCAATTAAAACAATTTTTTAGCGTTTGTCGAAATCTTCTGGATTTTTCGGCTTTTTTCTTAATCAAATTTTTTATTGTAAACTTTTATCTTGAAAAATCAGTTTACAATCTTTTTTCTTTCAGATATGATTTTTTCTGTTGGTACTCAAAATGGAAAAAACAGTGAACATTCTTGGTCTTGCGGAGGAAATCGTCGCAGGAAAACGGCTTAAAAGGAGCGACGACCTTTCTTTTTTCAAGGACTGCGACTTGGCCGAGCTTGAAAAGGGAGCGGACTTAATCAGAAAAAAATACAGCGGAAACAGGGTTGACCTTTGCTCGATAATCAACGGAAAAAGCGGGCATTGCGGCGAAAACTGCAAATTCTGCGCTCAAAGCGCGCACAACCACACATCTTGCGAAGTATACGGATTCTTGCCGGAAGAAAAAATTCTGGCGGAGGCGAAAAAGAACCAGGTCGCGGGCGTGAACCGTTTTGCGATTGTATGCGCCGGACGCTCGACTTCAGGCGAGGACTTTGAAAAGGCGATTCACGCGTACAAAAGAATGAAAAGCGAGCTGAAAATCAATCTCTGCGCCTCAATGGGATTTTTGACGCGCGAGCAGCTCCGCGAGCTTCGGCAGGCTGGCGTAACAAGCTATCATCACAACATCGAGACTTCAAGGCGGAATTTCCCGAACATCTGCACAAGCCACACGTACGAGATGAAAATCCAGACAATCAAGATGGCGCAGGAAGAAGGTCTTTGCGTCTGCTCAGGCGGAATCATCGGAATGGGCGAGACTTTCGAGGACAGGCTCGATATGGCGGTCTCGCTTTCGGAGCTTGGCGTAAAATCAATTCCGATAAACGCTCTGATGGCGATTCCCGGAACTCCCTACGAGAAAAACACGCCGCTTTCTGAGGACGAGATTTTGCGGACAATCGCGATGTTCCGATTCATAAACCCGGAGGCGAACATCAGGCTTGCGGCCGGAAGAAAGCTTCTTTCAAATTCAGGCGAGAAGGCGTTCTGCTCAGGGGCGAGCGCGTCAATCACAGGCGACATGCTCACAACCTGCGGAACGACAATCGCGGGAGACATGAAGCTGCTGAAATCGCTCGGGCGGAACTGCGGCGCGAATTATGGCTCAGATTGCGGCTTGAGCTGCAGTTCAAATTGCGGTTCGGATTACAATCCGGATTGCGGCTCATGCGCTTCGTGCGGCTCTGATTCATCGGATTGCTCATCAACTTGCGAAAGCGACTGCGGCTCAGACGCATCTTGCGGAAACGGCAAAACCTGCTGCGCATAAAAATTTTAACCAGCGCGAAACAGCGTTTTTATTAAAATCTTGAATTTAACTAATTAGGAGAAATTATGAACAAGAACATCTTGAAGACAACATTCATCGCGCTTTTCGCGGCGATTATCTGCATCGGAACATTCATCAAGATTCCAATCGGCCCGATTCCGATTGTCTTGCAGAACGCGCTCTGCGTCTTGACCGGCGTTATCCTCGGCGGAATTTGGGGAGGCGCGCCGAGCCTTGTCTGGATGCTCGCGGGTCTTATCGGGCTTCCAGTCTACGCAGGCGGAACCAGCGGAATCGGCGTCTGGCTTGGCCCTACAGGCGGATTTTTGCCGGGCTACGTGATTGGCGCGCTTGCCGCAAGCCTTATCGCTGGAAAGCCTTCTGTCTCTGAGAAAAAGGACGGAAAGGCGAGAGTTGTGCGTGTCGCGCTTGCGATGGTCGCTGGAATGGCGATTCTCTACATTCCGGGCGTGATTCATTTTGCGCGCTGGGCTGTCTCCGCTGGAAAAGTTCCTGCTGAAAAATCAGTGATGGCTTACACAATGGGAGCTTGCGTTCTTCCTTACATTCCTGGCGACATCATCAAAATTCTCGTCTCTGTTCCAGTCGCTTTGAAAGTAAGGCCGATTCTCGCGCAGTATCTTTACTCGGGCAAAAAGGAAAATCCAAAAAATCTTTCGGAAGAATCGAAATCTCTTGATTCAAAATCAGACGAATCCGAATCTACAAAATCTAAAGATTCCGAATCAAAAGATTAAATCTAAATGACGCAGAAATATTCATCGTTCAGCTACAAGGCGGGAAACACGTTTATGCACAGGCTTCCCGCATGGATTAAGATTCTGCTTGTTCCTGCCTTGAGCCTCGTTTTTTTCAAGCTGCCGGTTTTCTGCTCGCTCGCGCTGATTCTCTTTCAGTTTGTCCTTGCGACCTGCCTAAAATTCACGCTGAAAGAGCAGTTCTCAGACCTTAAATTCGTTCTGTATTTCACGTTCATCTTGTATTTTATGAGCTTCGTGGGAATTTTCTGCTCGGCGATTTTTTCTGAATCATCTTTAGCGCAAACGGCTTCAGTTCAGCCGGCGGAAAGCGGAATTGATTTTTTTCTTCTATTAAAAAGCTCTTTTTTCAAATGTCTCCAGAATTCGGCGACGGCTTTGATGCTCGTGAAGCTTTTCTGCGTGATTCAGACCTCGTCGATTGTCTTTAAAACGACAACTTCGCTTGAAATGCGCGAGGGAGTCGGAAAAATTGAAAGCGCAATACGAAAAATTTTTCATCTGAAAGACAAGAACACGCTCACAGACTTTATCTCGTTTGCGATTTATTTTATTCCGACCGTCTTCAAGATTTGGAACCAGCTTGCGACCGCATGGAAAGCCCGGCAGGGAAAAACTTCAGTCAGAATGTTCCTTGCGCTTTTTCCAGTTCTCTTTTCTGTGGGAATGAAGAACGCCTACAACACGGCAAAAGCCGTAATGATTCGAAGCTGAAAGAAGAAAAATCATGGAATCCGTCAGAATTTTCATAAGATAATATTTACTATACTAAAGTGGAACTTGAATAAGAAAGCTCTAAGTTTTATCATAGGCTCATAGGCTCATAGGCTCATAGGCTCATAGGCTCATAGGCTCATAGGCTCGTTCTGTGGGTACGTTTGTAAGGAGTTTCTACAATGCTATTCGCAATTATGAGTTCTTTCGTACTTTCCTTCTGCTTCTGTCCTGCAATAATAAAAATCTGTGAAAAACTGAACTGGTATGACGAAATTGACCCGCGAAAAATCCACACAGGGAAAATTCCGCGTCTTGGCGGAGTCGCGCTTTTTACCGCTTTTTTGATTTCATGGATTTGCGCGCATTTTCTCGTCTTGAGCACAGGCGTGCGGTTTTACGCTCCGCTTTTTGCCGGATTCGGGATTATCATGCTTTTCGGTGTTATAGACGACATCTTTAATCTGCGGGCAAAGCTCAAATTTCTGATTCAGATGATTGCGGCTCTGGTCGTGAGCTTTAGTCCTTATCATTTCGGAACTCTTTTCATGTGGAAATTTCCTCCGTTTGTGGGCGAGATTCTGACATTTTTCTGGATTATCAGCATTGTGAACGCGTTCAACCTGATTGACGGAATGGACTGGCTCTGCGGCGGAATCTCGTTTTTGACTTGCCTGACACTCGCGCTTATCTTCAAAGCTGGAAACAACAATATTTTTCTTTTTTATTTTATGCTTTGCGGCTCGATTGCAGGATTTCTTTTCTGGAACAAGCCGAACGCGAAAATCTTCCTTGGAGACGGCGGAAGCCAGACTCTCGGCTATCTGATTGCGATTGCTCCTCTTTTTTACAAGGGCAACCCGAGATTCGAGTTCACGCAGTTCCCGATGATGATTCTTCTTTGCTCGATTCCGATTACAGACGTGATTGCGGCAATCTGGAGAAGGCGGCGAGAGCACCGCTCGTTTTTCAGCGCTGACCGGGCGCACATTCACCACAAGCTTCTGAACGTGGGCTTCTCAAAGCTCGCCGCGATTTTCTTTCTGCTCGCAGTCCAGTTTTTCATCTGCTTCTCGGCATTTGTGTCTTATTTTATGTCCATAAGAGGAGCGATTGTGCTGCTAGGATTCAGCCTCGTCTTCGTCTGGGGAATTTTCATAACGTTCCATTATCTGAACAGGTCAGTGAACTTGGCGCATAGAGGAAAACTCGAAGACCACCCGCAGAAAGAACATTGACGTTTTTGATTGCAAAAAACGCTCTACTTGAAACAAGATTTTTATTTGCCTAGAATATCAAAATGAAAAATTTACAAGACAACGAAAGCACATCTTCTTCATCTTTTCAGGATAATCAGAACAAAGATGAAGAGATTTCCCTCTTGGATTTAGTTGCAGTTATTCTTCATTACAAATGGATGATTATAACAGTTACAGGGATTGCAATGATTGCGGCAGTTATTTTTTCAATTGTTTCCATAATGCTGCCGCCTGAAAAATCTCCTCTTCCAAACCAGTTCACTCCAAAAGCACATATGCTTATAAAAGAAGATTCTTCTTCCAGCTCGTTGCCGTCAGGACTTTCATCGCTCGCAGGTCTTGCGGGCGTTAGTTTAGGAGGAAGCGGAAGCTCCTCACACAGTTCGCTTGCGACTTATCTTAGCACATCAAATGAATACTTTGACGCAGTTGCAAACAAATTCAATCTTACAGAAAGATATAAAATCGAAAAATTTCCTGTAACTTCAACGCGAAAAGCACTTTCAAAAACACTTCTTTCAGACTATGACGAGGACAGCGGAGTTTTCACAATCAGTTTTACAGATATTGATCCGGCATTTGCAAAGGATGTCGTGAATTTTGCCGTTGACTGGATGCAGAATCGTTTTGACGAGCTTGGACTAGACTCGAACAGCATCGAAAAGAAAAATCTTGAGGCAAACGTTAAGGCGACCTACGCAGAAATTTTGAAGCTTGAAAAAGAAGCTCAGAGGCTCGGTGCGGCAGTGAACAATGGAGTTTCAATGTGGGGCGGACCGAATGTTTCAATTGAAACTGCAAGAATCCAGATGGAACTTAACGCACAGCAAAAAGTCTATGAACAGCTGAAAACACAGTACGAGCTTTTGAAAGTCAAAATGCAAAGCGAGCAGCCGGTTTTCCAGATTCTTGAACGTCCAGAAATCCCTGACATGAAAAGCAAGCCGAGCCGCGGAAAACTTTGCATTATCACAACTTTTGCTGCAATCTTTATGTCGATTTTTGCCGCATTCGCGCTCAATGCCTGGCACAACATCAAAAACGACCCGGAAGCACAGAAAAAGCTGAATTTAAAACCAAAAAAAGAGAAATAACCGATATGAGAATCTCAAAAAAAATTACAAAGTCTGCCGCAATGATTCTTTTTGCTGCGCTCAACATGAACTTTCTTTTTGCGCAATCAATGACAACTCTGAAAGCACAGTTTTCTTCGCAGACAGTCTCTTCAAATTCAAAAATCGGACAGCAAGCGAATGACACGCCAGATGCTCAGCTTGCAATGTCTGAAGCAAGCTATCCTGTTACAGCAGGAGACATCTACACGCTAGCATTTGCAGTTGGAAGCACGCCAGTCTCTTATTCAATTCCAGTGGACTCAACTTATAAAATCAGAATCGCGAATCTCGGAGTTGTCAACTGCAAAGATCTTACTTATCTTGAACTGAAAAATCAGGTTACAGGAATAGTCCAGAAAAACTATCCTATGGGCGGTGTTCAGTTTGTGCTAACCTCTCCGGCGACATTCCGCGTTACAATAACAGGTGAGGTTGAGCGGACTGTGCAGAAGAGCGCGTGGGCTTTGACACGTCTTTCAACATTTTTAAAGGAAAGCTTCACGCCATATTCATCAACAAGAAACATCAAGATTATTTCTGATGACGGCGAGGAGCATTTTTATGACCTTTTTCTTGCAGACAGAAAAGGCGAGCTTGACCAAGACCCTTATCTTAGACCCGGCGACAAAATCGTTGTGAACAGAATAAGCCGCAGAGTCACATTGAGCGGTGCTGTTGAACGTCCGGGAATTTACGAGCTTTTAAACGGTGAAAATCTGAAAGAGCTTGTTGAGTTTTATGGAAACGGGCTTACAGCCCTTGCAGATCTTTCACGGATTGAGCTTTACAAACCTGTTACAGGAAAAGCTGGAGCAGGCGAAAAAATCTATCTTAATGCGCAGGCCTATCAGGACAATTATCCGCTTTCTTGCTACGACAGTGTCACAATATCGAATTTCAAGGATTTGATGCCTGTAATTTTTGTGAAAGGCGCTGTGAATTCTGTTCTTCCAGCAAGTGCAGTCAATAAAGAGAAAACCAACAATCTTACAAGCGATGAAGACAAATACGATGAATTGCTGAATGAAAACAGCACTGAGGAAGTTGTGTTTGTGCCGTCGACAGATGACAGCTCATCAACAACTTCAAGCACACTGATGGCAAGCAACAAGATTACGCTCCGCTTTAACGAGGGCGAGGACTACGCTTTTTTCGTGCGTCGAAACAAGGAAATGTTCACGACAGTTTCCGACCTTGAAAATGCTTACGTTATCCGTGGAGATGAGAATATTCCGCTGAATCTTTCAAAAATGCTTTATGACGCGAGCTATTACAGCAAAGTTGAGATGAAATACAACGACACGCTTTTAGTTCCTTTCAAGCAGTTCTTTGTTTCAGTTTCCGGCGCAGTTTATTCTCCTGGCCGTTACCCTTACATTCCTGACAGAACCTATGAATATTATATTGGACTTGCAGGTGGATTTGTGAAAGAAAAAAACAATCTTGATGCGGTAACAATCACAGACATTGACGGAAAAAAGCACAAGAAATCTGAATTTATCCAGCCAGAAATGACAATTGATGCGAAAGCAAACAGCGGATTATATTTCTTTAATCAGTATGCGCCTGTCTTGACGACGATTTTGTCTGCGGTTTCAGTGAGCATTTCCGTTCTTGCTGCGACAGGAGTTATAAACTAGACAAAGAATTCTAAGCTTGCATTTTTTATTTTATGGGGAAATTTTATATTACTAAAATTTCCCCCGCCTTAATTCTTACCCGCGCAGATTTCCTTTTTTTACGTTCATCTTGATTATTTTGTCGGCAAGGTCGAATATTTTTTCTGAGCCGAGCTTTGTTTTTTCCTGGCGTTTGTAGACTTTCTCGGCTGAGACGTTGTGCTCTTTCCAGTCGCTGCCGGAATTTGAGTTGTTGAGAATCATCGGCTGGATATTGTCCATCGCGTGGGCGAATTTTGCCTCGGCGGTCTCGTTCGCCTCGAATTCGTCGAAAATCGCTTTCATCTCCAAAGCCTGCTCTTCCGGCAAAACTGAAAAAATCCTGTCTTTTGCTTTCTGCTCGCGTTCGGACTGCGTTTTTTTGCCCTCGTCGTCGTAGGCGTAAGTATCGCCAGCGTCAATCTCAACGATGTCGTGAATCAGGCACATAATCATCGTGCGCGCGATGTCGATTTTTTCGTTCGCGTATTCTTTCAAGATGTACGCCATAACCGCCATATGCCACGCATGCTCCGCATCGTTCTCGTTGCGTCCGTGGCCGGAAAGGTGAGTCTGTCGGAAAACCTGTTTTTCCCTGTCGATTTCAAGCGAGAATTCAAGCTGCTTTTTGAGCCGTCCGTCGATTTCAAAGTCAAAATTCAAATCTGCCATAGAACGATTTTACAGCAGGCGCGTTTTTTAGCAAACGGCTTAGAAATAGCGAGAACAAAAACATCTCCGTGTATTTTTTGTTCTTACGAGAATTTTTTGCAAAAATTCTCTCTTTGCTTTATTGCCACATCCGTGTGGCAAGCCGAAAATTCAACAGCGGACAGCCCGACCCGAGCGGAGCGCCTGCACGTAGCGAGGGAAAGCTCCAAAAGAAGAAGTCATTTCAGTTTTGGATTTTGACGAACTGTAGAAATCCGATTTTTTATTCGCCTTGAAGGAGCTGGCGGCAGCGGATTAGAATCGAAAGCTCCTCGCCCGCGGTGTCGTCTTCAAGGTCGAGAAGCTGAGCCGCCTTTTTCACGCGGTAGCGGATTGTGTTTGTGTGCTGAAAACATTCCTTGCTCGCCTGAATGTAGTCGCCGTTGTTTTTCACGAAAGATGTGAGCGTCTTTATCAGGTTCGCCTCGTGCTGACTGTCATAGTCCTCAAGAATCGAAAGCTTCTCCTTTATTTCGCGGCAGATTATGTCGTTCTGGATAAGCGCGAGAACGTACTTGTAGACTCCGACGTAAGTGTAGGAAAGCGTGTCCGCCTTTTTGAACTTGCACACGCTCGAAGCGATTTTTGCCTTGTAGACAGATTCCTTCAAAAGCCCCAAGTCCACGGGCTTCGCATCGTAGCCGATATAGAACGCGTCTGAGACAAAGCCGTTCTGCGAGAGAATGTTCTTGATGTAAGAGAAAGCGTGGATCTCATCCGCCTCGTCCTCGTCAAAGCTGCAGACAAGAATCACATCGTAGCCGCTTTTTATGAAAGTGAAAGGGCTTGCAGACTCGATTTTTGCGCTGTGATACATCAGGCTGTCAAAATAAGTGTGGACCTGAAGATTCGTGGCTGGCTCTTTTGAAATCAGGTTCGCGGAGATGATTTTCTTCTTGAAGTCAGGATTTATCTCGTGCGCGATTCTTTCAACCTCGTCAGGCTTTTTTTTCTCGCTCATAATCAGATTGAGTTTTTCCTCGTGGATTATGTACTGCGCGCGCGTCTTCATCGACTCGTTTATGCAGATTATCAAGTCCTCCATAAACTCCTCGTAGAACGTGAGAATCGGAACGTGGTTCTCCTCAGCGAGCTTAACGATGTCGAGCGGAAGCTGCTCGTCCGGCAGGATTTTCAACGCGATTGCGGAGACGTGCTTTTGAATCAGGTTGCGGAGGCTTCCGTTCACAAGGTCCGGATTTGATGAGGCGAAAAAGTACGAGACGAGAACGAAATATCCGTAGCAGTAGCCCGCATAGTTTATGCGGCTGCTTTCGTATTCAAGAATGACGGCGGTTGTTACAGTGTTTGAAAGATATTCCTTTCCCGTAAGAACCTTGAACTTCTTGAAAAGGCTCAGATTCAGGATTTCATTTACACAAAACAATTTGACCTCCTGCCAAGACAAGTTTTTTTCAAAAACTTGCAAGGTTTATTTGCTTTTAGCCGACATCCTTGTCGGCTGGCGTTTTTTCTATTCAGGGTGGCTTTTCGCTCCGCACGCGTTCCGCGCCTGTTCTAACTTCTTTCGCTTAAAAACAAAAAAGGCACAGCGGAATGTTTTCACACTTCGCTGTGCCTTTTAGTAAGTTTTACCAAAATCGGCGTTTTTTTGCAATATTCACAAGCCCGGAAGATTTTATTTTCGTTTTCTCAGGCTTATCTCCGCGCGGCTCATGCGGCGGCTTTTTTCGCCTCATCAATGATTTCGCGCATAATCTTCAGGAATTTGTCGTTCATCTCCGAAGTTCCAATGCTCACGCGGTTCATCTCGACCGGCGCGCCAATCAAAACTTTCTGCTCGGCAAGTTTCGCCTGAACTTCCGTGTTCAAGATTCCCGGAACCTTGAAAAGGATAAAGTTTGTCTGGCTTTCATAAACTCGGCAGCCAAGCGATTTCAGCTGTGAAGTGATTTTCGCGCGCTCTATGTCGTTCATCTCCGAGACTTTCTCGATAAATTCCTGGTCTTTAATCGCCTCCGCCGCCATCATCTGGCCCAGGAAGCTGATGTTCCATGCCGTTCCAGACTTTGAGAGAAGCGAGATAATCTCCTCGCTGCCAGCCGCCGCGCCGATTCTCAATCCCGCCATTCCGTAAATCTTCGAGAATGTGCGCAAAACAAGAAGCGGCTTTTCGTAGCCCTCGTTTATCATCTTTATCATGCTGTAAGTTCCCGGTTTTTTGACAAACTCGATGTAAGCCTCGTCAATCACAACGAGAACATGCTCCGGCACTTTTCTGATGAAGGCTTCAAGCTCCGCAGAGTCTGAAAAAGTTCCAGTCGGGTTGTTCGGATTCACGACAACGAGCAACTTTGTCTTTGGAGTGACTGCCGCAAGCATTTTGTCAAAGTCGTAGTGCATCTCGTCATCAAGCGGAACCATCACAGGCTTTGCCCCGGCAACGTTTGTGACATCGCGGAACGCCTCGTAGCTCGGGTCGCCTAAAACAACCTCGTCGCCCTTGTTCAAGAAAATCTCTCCGAGCATTGTTATGATTGCAGAAGAGCCTGAAGCCGTGCAGACGTTCATCATGCTTTTTAGTCCGTGAAGCTTAGCGAAATTCGACTTCAGCTCAACTGAGAACCAGTCAGGATAGATGTTCGGTCTTTTGCTTGCCTCTGCAAGAGCTTTCAGCGCGAGAGGAGAAGCTCCGTAAGGGCTTTCGTTATAGTTCAGACGGTAAATGTCAGGAGTGGTGTAGCTTGAAACTGGCTGGCGGGCAGCTCTTTTGCTCTCTGGAAGAGCCTTGATTGAATCTCTCAAAAGTGTTGTGTAGTCCATAATTTTCCTCCTTGAAAAAATCGCCGAGCGCGGAAAGTGAATCACAGCCGAAAAAGCGATTTTCAGTTTTTGTTTTCTGATTTTGAATATGAGTGAAGTTTACGAAATCAAAAAGCAAAAAACTATAAAAACTTTACAAAACTTTCGGCGCGGTTTTTGTGCGGAATACAAATCTAAGACCGGAAAATTGACCAAAATCGCTTTTAGATTTTACTATCACTAAAAAAATCAGTTATAAGGAGACCAAAATGGAGCAGCTTTCTTCTAAAAGCCTGAAAATCCAGTTCGACAGGAAATTTCTCTTGAAGCTCGTGCTTCCGCTCGTGATTGAGCAGGTTCTCGGCGTTACCGTGGGAATGGCGGACATGATAATGGTCTCGGGCGCGGGCGAGGCTGCGGTTTCGGGAGTCTCGCTTGTGAACACAATATCGAATCTCCTGATTTACGTCTTCGCGGCTCTTTCCACAGGCGGCGCGGTCGTGGCCTCGCAGGCAATCGGCGCAAAGCAGAAAGACACGGCGAATATTGTCTCAAACCAGCTGATTCTAATCTGCCTTGCGGCTGCGGCGGCAATCACGGCGGTTTGCCTTGGACTCAACCGGCAGATTCTGAATCTGATTTACGGAAACGTGGAGTCTTCCGTAATGGAAAACGCGGTCATCTATTTTTACATAACGGCGTTCTCTTTTCCTTTTCTTTCGGTCTACTACGGCGCGACGGCCCTTTTCCGCTCGATGGGAAACTCAAAGCTATCGCTCTACGTCTCGGCAGTTATGAACATCTTGAACATCGCGGGAAACGCGTTTTTTGTCTTTGTCTTCAATATGGGGATCGCGGGAGTCGCCTGGTCAACCTTGATTTCCCGCGCGGTGGCGGCGGCAGTTGTAGTCATCATCTTGAGGAACGAGAAGCTTGAGCTTCACATCGACAAATACCTGCGGCTCGGCTTCAGCTGGAAAATCCAGAAGAAGATTCTTGAGATTGGAATCCCGAGCGGAATCGACAACGCGATGTTCCAGATTGGAAAGCTCTTCACTCAGTCGCTGATTGCGAGCTTCGGAACTGCCTCAATCGCGGCCAACGCGACGGCAAGCACAATCGAGCTTCTGGCGACGATTCCGGCGGCGGCCACAGGGCTTGCAATCACAACGGTTGTGGGGCAGTGCGTGGGCGCCGGAGATTTTGACGCGGCGAAAAAATACACGGGAAAGCTGATGTTCTGGGCTTACGTTATGCTCTGGATTGAGAATATCGCGATTGTGGTTCTGACTCCAACAATCGCAGGCTGGTACAACCTCTCTGCGGAGGGCGACCGTCTCGCGCGGATGCTGATGTGGTTCCACAGCGCAAGCTGCGTTGTGCTATGGCCTGCGGCGTGGACGCTCCAGTCGGTATTGAGGGCAAGCGGAGACGTGAAATATCTGATGTCGGCCTCAATCATAATAATGTGGATTTTCAGAATCGGATTCGCCTATCTCTTAACGTTTGTGAACGCAAGGCTCGGCTCGCTCCTGCCTGGCGTTCTCTGCGTGTGGATTGCGATGGTGATTGACTGGCTTGCGCGCTCCGCCTCGAACATCTGGCGTCTCAAAAGCGGAAAATGGATCCGCGCGGCGGTCGTTTAAGACGGACCGTGAAAATGTTGTTTGGCA